>Ga0307278_10001917_pt1 | contig 10277 bp, 9 predicted proteins | sample ER_DNA_117_FD_194482 | JGI IMG/M metagenome (GOLD analysis project Ga0307278, IMG submission 194482) | Bulk soil microbial communities from the East River watershed near Crested Butte, Colorado, United States - ER_DNA_117 | ecosystem: Environmental > Terrestrial > Soil > Floodplain | place: USA...
GCTACATCACCGCCCCGGTCAAGTGCGCCCCGCCCGACAACAAGCCCCTCCCCTCCGAGCGCGACACCTGCGCCCCCTGGCTGGACGCCGAGCTGGCCCTGCTGGAGGTCCGGGTCGTGGTCGCCCTGGGCGCGTTCGCCTGGGATCAGGCCCTCCGCCACCTCGGTCCCGTCCGCCCCAAGCCCCGCTTCGGCCACGCCGCCGAAGCGCCCCTCCCCGGCGGCAGGACCCTGCTCGGCTCCTACCACGTGAGCCAGCAGAATACGAGCACCGGCCGCCTCACCGAGGCGATGCTGGACGGGGTGTTCCGGCGGGCCCAGGAGCTGCTCGGCGGTTGACGCGGGATGGACCCGGAGGATGGTGGGTCGAAGGCGAGCGTGCACGATCGCGATCGAGCCGGGGTGTCACGCCCCAGGACCGCGTTGTCGTGCGGCAGCGCTAGGATGCGGCCGCCATGAGCTACGACTTCAGCCTGTTCCACCGCCAGCCGGGCCAGTCCTGGGACTAGGTGCTTGAGGCCAACGAGCGGCTGGCCATGGAGGAAGCGGATCGTCCGTTGAGCCCCTCCGCGCGCGCGAGAGTGGAGCGGGTCGCCGACCGTCTCCAAGCTCATGACCCCCAGCTGGAGCGCTTCACCGGCGACAACCACATCGAGCTCACCCGGCCGGACGACGTCGGCGTCCAGGTGTCGCTGTTCGAGCACGAACTGGCCGTCACCGTCCCCTACTGGCACACGGGCCAGGCCGCCCGGGCGGTGATGGAGCTGGTGTGGTCGTATCTGGCCATCCTGGAACAGGAGACGGGCTGGGAGACCTACGACCCGCAGCTGGGGCGCGGCCTGGACCGGGCCCGCGACCTGGACGCGGTCAGCGGCGGCCATGCCGACATGTCCGCCCGGCTCCCCAGGCTGGTTCGCGGAGACGGCTCCGGTGCGTCCTAGCGGATCAACCGGACGCAGGGGGCGCTGGCCGCCATGGCAGAAGGGAACAACGCTGTTCTCCTCCAAGGACCGGATCGTCATCGACGATGCGAGGAATGCCGATGCCGGCAGACCTCACTGAGCGCGATTGTCACTGCGTCATCCACGAGCCGCCCGACACCGATTCGTGGGACGACCGTGACCGCAAGCTGGTGGCTGACGTCGAACGCCACGGATGGGGCGTGATCGGCATCGGCGGAGACGAGCGGCTGCCGGGGTGGGCGTTCACCGTTGGGCTGTGGCACTCGTTCGCAAGCCCCGAGGCCGCGATGTTCGGCCTGCGGGTTGCCGACATGCAGCACTGGCTCAACCAGCTCGGTGAGCAGGTCCGCGTGGGGCGCCGACCGCATCCCGATGAACTGCGTGACGGTATCCTCGCCAACGTCCCGGTGACGTTCCTTCCGGTCCATGACAGCTGGTACGCGGAGCTGTTCGGCTATGCCCTGTGGTTCAGCCAGCGTCCACCTCTGCCCATCGTCGAAGTCGTCTGGCCCGACCGCGAGGGCCGGTTCCCATGGGAGGACGGCTGCGGCGCTCGCTGCCGACTCGACCAGCCACAGCTTTGGCTTGCCAAGGATCGGCACCCGATGGGCCGATGGACCAGGGCCGCCGCGCAGGACCCGTGGCCGTTCCTCGACGATCCTGCCACCGGGGCCTTCACCACCAAACGCATCGCGTTCGAGGGACGCGCGGTCGTCTACGTCGTCCACGAGCACGACGGCGACTGGCAGTTCCTCGACGGTGATGACGTCACCCCCGATGACATCACGCTCGTTCACCTCGAGCACATCGTCGGTGCGCACCCCCGCGTCGCCGAGGTCGCCGACCTACCACGAGGCTGGGAGGCATGGCGAGACCCCCCCCGGCGCAGGCTGGCAGCGGCGGCCAGTCCCCTCGCCAACGGACTGAGCCCGCACGCCGCCCACCGAGGCGTGCGAGGTGGGGCCGGTCGACCGGCCACCCCACCAACGGCGCCACCGAAGAGGAGATGCGCACGATGCGCGGTGCCGCCGCCGAGGCGGAGGCACGCAACAAGCGCGTGTGGACGACGCCACCTACACCGGCTACGAGCGGATGGCCGGCTCCCCGGACGGCCGCCCAGCCAAGCCCGAGGTCGCCTGGGAGCTGCGCTGGTCGCTGGGGACCTGGCCGCTCGGCTAGATTCGGCCGATGCGCGGGTCTCGTGGGGGCCCGGGTCGGCTGCGGCTCCGCGGCGCCATCCGGCCCGGCGGGCCCGACTGGGTCTACCTGCCGGTCGAGGTGCCGGCGGGCGTCGGCGAGCTGGCCGTGCGCTACCGCTACGACCGGCCGGCGACCCCGCCCGGGGTGCCGGGCAACGTCCTCGACATCGGCATCGACGACCAGCGCGGCTTCCGCGGCTGGTCGGGCGGGGCGCGCGACCGCTTCGCCGTCGGCGTGGCGGGGGCGACCCCCGGCTACCTGCCCGGCCCGATCGACCCGGGCACCTGGCAGGTCGTGCTCGGCCCCTACACCGTCGCCCCCCAGGGGATGCGCTGGGAGGTCGAGGTGGCCATGGGCGCCGGGCCGCCGGGAGCGGCGTTCGTTCCCGACCCGGCGCCGGCGCGGGCCGGCGGCCGGGGCCGCGGCTGGTACCGCGGCGACCTGCACACCCACACCCTCCACTCCGACGGCCGCCGCGGCCCGGCCGAGCTGGCCGCCCGGGCCCGCGCGGCCGGGCTCGACTTCCTCGCCTCCACCGAGCACAACACCGCCAGCGCCAGCCTGGGCTGGGGCGCCCACGCCGGACCCGACCTGCTGGTGGTCGACGGCCAGGAGGTCACCACCCGCGACGGCCACTGGCTGGCCCTCGGCCTGGCCCCCGGCCAGGTGCTCGACTGGCGCTACCGGGCCGCCGACGGGGCGCTCGACGCCGTCCTGACCGGCCTGCACGCCGCCGGCGGGCTGGCCGTTGCCGCCCACCCGTTCTGCCCCCTGGCCGGCTGCGGCTGGGGGTTCGGCTGGCGGGGGGTCGACGCCGTCGAGGTCTGGAACGGCCCCTGGACGCCCGACGACGAGGCCGCGCTCGCCGCCTGGGACCGGCTGCTGGCGGCCACGGCCCCGGCCGGCCGGCTGCTGCCGGCGGTCGGCGGCAGCGACGCCCACGACGACGGCGACCGGGTCGGCCTGCCCCAGAACGTGGTCCTGGCCGACGGGCTGGACCGGACCGCGATCCTGCGCGCGCTGGCGGCGGGGCGGCTGTGGCTGGCCGAGTCGGCAGCGGTCGACCTGGAGCTGGAGGCCAGCGCCGGAGGGCGCTCGGCCGGGATCGGCGGGCGCCTGGCCGTCCGGCCCGGCGAGGAGATCACGGTCCGGCTGGCGGTACGGGGGGCGGCCGGCTGCCTGGCCCGGCTGGGCGGCCCCGCCGGCCCGCTGGTCGAGACCCGGCTGGCCGGCGACCCGGCCACGGCCGAGTGGCGCACCGGCGCCGCCGCCGGCTTCCTCCGGGCCGAGGTCCGGCGGCCGGCGCCGGGGCCCGCCCCCGGCGCCATGGTCGCCCTCACCAACCCGGTGCTGCTGGAGGAGCGCGAGCCCTCCTAGCGGGCGACCTCCAGCTTGACCACCAGGTCGTCGAGGAACGCCTCCCGGGCCTCGGGGGCGGCGCCGCCGAGGACCAGGCCGGCCAGGTAGGTGGTCACCGGGGCGGCCCGGCGCTCGGAGGCGTGGGCGGCCACCCTGGCCAGCTCCAGGATGGCCTCGACCTCGCCGGCGGCGACCGCCGGCGGGTTGGGCCCGAGCAGCGAGCGGACCCGCTCCAGGAACCCCTCGAACTCGTTCGGCTGGTCCATGCCCCATCCTCTCCTCGCCGGTGTCGTCCGGCCCGCACCCTAGCGCGCCTCCGCCTCCCAGGCGGCCAGGTCGGCCGGGTCGTCGAGGTCGACGAAGGAGCGGCCGGAGGGGTCGAGGGCGCGCCACTCCGGCTCCTCCACGACCACCGGGTCGAGGGCGGCCAGCAGGCCCGCAACGGAGTGATCGCCGGCCGTGGCCAGCCGGGCCTCGGCGGCCGCCAGGGCCGGCCCCCGCTGGTAGACGGCGACCAGCGGCTCCAGCCGGGGGCCGCGCCGGCAGGCCACCGCCCGGCCCCGCGGGGCCAGGCCGACCAGGTGGGCCAGCAGCTCCACCGCCAGCCCCGGGTGGTCGCCGGCCAGGACCAGCACGTGGCCGGCCTCCAGCGCGGACAGGGCGGCGGCCAGGGCGGCCAGCGGACCCAGCCCCGGGTCGGCCACCACCAGGTCGGGCGGCCGGGTCGCGGGGCCGGGCCCCGCGGGGGCGGCGAGCCGGCGGGCCGGGTGGCCCTCGGGGGCGACCAGGACCACCGGGCTGGCGACCCGGGCGGCGGCGGCGAGCGCGGCCGAGGCCAACGCGACCCCGCCGACGGCCAGGGTCGCCTTGTCGCGGCCCATCCGCCGGCTGGCCCCGCCGGCGAGCACCGCGGCTGCCACCATCTAAGCCCCCTTCGCCGCACCTGAGCAGCGGAAATAGGAAGCCCAGGCGCGCCAGATACGGCGGTTGCCCGATGCGGCCACCCTACCTCAGAGCCGGATCATGGCTACGACAGGAACCACCACCGACCACAAGGAGCAGCCCATGTTCCCCACCGCTTTCCCCGACTTCTCGGGACAGCTGGCCAACGACCGGGCAGCCGGGCTGCGGGCCGCCGCCGAGCGCTACCGCAGCGGCCGCCCCCTGCTCGCCGGCTGGCGTCCGGCCCGCTTCGTCGAGCCGGCCGCCGACCTGAGCCGGGTCGCCCCCGCCCCGGCCGAGCTCGCCGAGGCCGACCGGGCCGCCTGAGCGGCCCGGTCCGGCCCCGGGAGCGTCACCGGTGGCTGGTAGTCTTGCCGGCATGCTGGCCGCCCGGACCGGGCTGAGCCCGGTGATGGTTGGGCGCGCTGCCGAGTTGGCGCGCCTGCGCGAGCTCGCCGGCACCGGCGGCGAACCGGCGGTCGCCCTGATCGGCGGCGAGGCCGGCATCGGCAAGACCCGCCTGGTCGCCGAGCTGGTCGCCACCCTCGACCCGGGCCACCCGGTGCTGGCCGGCCAGGGCAGCCAGGGCGCCCCCAGCCGCCCCTTCCAGCTGCTCCTGGAGGCGGTCGAGCCGCGGGTGGGCGCCTGGGACGCGGTCCCCGAACCGCTGGCCGACCGGGCCGAGCCGCTGCGCCTGCTGCTGGCCCCGGTCGCCCCCAAGCTGGCCGGCCCCGCCGAGCGCGAGTACGGCCAGGAGGAGCTGCTGCGGGCCGCGGTCGACCTGATCCGCGAGCTGGCCGGCCCCCGCGGGGCGCTGGTGGTGTTCGAGGACCTCCACTGGGCCGACGCCGAGAGCATCGCCCTGTTCGGCCGCCTGGCCGCCACCGGCGACCTGCCCCTGCTGCTGGTCGGCACCTTCCGGCCCGAGGGCGTGGCCCGCCGCCATCCCCTGGTCGAGCTGCTGGAGGAGCTGGAGCGCCGGCGCGTGGTCGTCCCCATCACCCTTGAGCGCCTCGGCCGCGCGGGGGTGGCCGAGCTGCTGGCCGCCGTCTACCGCGACCCGGTGCCCTTCCAGGTCGCCGAGGCGCTGCACCAGCGCACCGGCGGCAACCCGTTCTTCCTCGAGGAGCTGATCGTCACCGCCGGGCGGATCGACCCGGCCCGGCTGGCCGTCCTGCCGCTGCCCTGGAACCTCGGCGAGGCCGTGCTCCGCCGCCTCGACGACCTCACCCCGCCCCAGCGCCGGGTGCTCGACGCCGCCGCCATCCTCGGCCGGCGCAGCTCCTTCGACCTGCTGGCCGCCGTCACCGGCAGCGGCGAGGACGAGCTGATCGCCATCCTCCGCCACCTGGTGGCCGAGCACGTCATGGTCGAGGAGGAGCCGGACGTGTTCGCCTTCCGCCACACCCTGACCCGCGAGGCGATCGCCGGGCGGCTGCTCGGGCGGGAGCGGCGGCGGCTGCACGAGAAGGCCCTGGCCGCCATCAGCGAGTCCGGCGACCGCGACTGGGCGGCCGTCGCCTGGCACGCTCAGGGGGCCGGCCGCTACGACGAGCTGGTCGAGGCCGCCCGCGCCGGCGCCTGGAGCTACCTGCAGCAGGGCTCCACCGCCGAGGCCCTGCGGCTGGCCGAGACCGGCCTGTCCGAGGCCGAGCACGACCGCGACCTGCTGGCCGCCGCCTCCAAGGCGGCCTGGATGATCGGGCTGCTGGGGCTGGCCATCGAGCACGGCCGGCGCTGGCACGCCGAGGCCGCGGCCACCGGCGAGCCCGAGCTGGAGGCGGCGGCCCTGATCCACCTGGCCCGGCTCCACTGGGAGAACCGGGACTACCAGCGCCAGTGGCAGACCGTGCATGCCGCCCTCCGGGTGGCCGAGCCGCTGGGCGAGAGCGAGACCCTGGCCCGCGCCTACGCCCTGGTCGCCGAGGCCAACATGCTGAGCAACCAGCACGCCGAGGCCGTCCGCTGGGCCGACCGGGCCCTGGCCATGGCCGAGGCCGTCGGCTGCCCGGCGGTGCGGGCCGCGGCCCTGGTCAACAAGGGCACCGCCCTGGCCGACACCCCCGACGGCCACGAGCAGGGCGTCGCCCTGCTCGAGCAGGCGATCGCCGAGGCCGAGGCCGGCGACTTCGGCTACGTGCTCCACCGGGGGCTGCACAACCTGCTGATGCAGGAGGTCGGGAGCTGGCCGCCGGAGCGGAGCCGGGAGGTGCTGGCGCGGATGCAGGCCACCGGGGAGCGGACCGGCCGGGGCTCGGAGGCGCCCAGCTTGGCCATGGGCCGCAGCGCCGTCGCGCTGGTCGAGGGCGACCTGGAGGCCGCCCTGGCCGCCCTTGGCGATGCCCGCGGCAACGAGCTGGTCCCGATCGAGGGCTGGATCGACCCGTTCTGGATCGACCTGCACGAGGCCAGCGTGCTGCTCGAGGCCGGCGACCTGGAGGCGGTGGCCGCCTTCCTCGACCGCTACGGGGACGCGGCCGAGCGTGCCAACCCCTGCGACGCCGCCTGGCTGTGGGGCCTGCGGCTGGGGCTGGCGGCCCGGCGGGGCAACCTCGACGGCGCCCGCGCCGCCCTCGCCGGCTACCTGTCGGCCCCGGCCTGGGCCGGCTGGAGCTGGCGGCACGGCGCCGCCGGGCTCCACGGCCTGATCTCCGCCCTGCGGGCCGGCCTCCCTCCGGCCGAGGTGCGCCCGTTCGTCGACGCCATCGACCGGGGCGGGCCCGACGGCCGCCAGCCCCCCGGCGACGCCGAGCGCTGGAGCCCCCGCCGGGCCGGCCGCCAGCACCTGGAGGCCGCCCTGCTGGAGGCGGCCGGCGACCCGGCCGCCGCCCTCGAGGCCTACCGCCAGGTCCTGGCCCACCACGAGCTCTACCGGGCCGCCTTCCTCCAGGCCGACTGCCACCACGGCGCCGCCCGCTGCCTGCTCGCCCTCGGCGACCGCCAGGGCGCCCGCGACCACGCCCGCGCCGCCGCCGGCCTGCTCGCCCGCTGGCCCGGCTGGCGCCGCGAGGAGGTCGCCACCCTCCTGCGCCGCCTCGGCGACGGCCCCGGCCCGGCCGCCGCCCCCGCCCCCCTCACCCCCCGTGAGCGGGAGGTCGCCGCCCTCCTGGCCGAGGGCCTCTCCAACGGCGAGATCGCCCGGCGCCTCTACATCTCCACCAAGACCGCGTCGGTCCACGTCTCCAACATCCTCGCCAAGCTCGCCATGACCTCCCGCACCGAGGTCGCCACCTGGGCCGTCCGCTCCGGCCTGGTCCGCGGGGACCGGACCTGACCGACCCGGGCACTCGGCCCGCTATCATCCGGTTTGCGCTCGCCAGCCAACCCCTGGAGGAACCCGCATGCCGGAGCCCGCTGACAACGACGACACGGGAACCCAGCAGCTGCCGCCCGAGATCAACACCAATGTGCCCCAGTCGGCCCGGGTCTACGACTACTGGCTCGGGGGCAAGGACCACTTCCCGGCCGACCGAGCGGTCGGGGACGCCATCGCCGAGGCGCTCCCCTCGATCCGGACCCAGGTCCGCGCCCAGCGGGCGTTCCTCGGCCGCGCCGTCCGCTACCTGACCCGGGAGGCGGGGATCCGCCAGTTCCTGGACATCGGCACCGGCATCCCCACCGCCGGCAACGTCCACGACGTGGCCCAGGAGATCGCACCGGAGTCGCGGGTGCTGTACGTCGACAACGACCCGATCGTGCTGGTCCACGCCCGGGCGCTGATGGCCGGCACCCCGGAGGGGCGGGTGGCGTTCATCCAGGCCGACCTGCGCCGGCCGGAGGCGATCCTCGCCGACCCGGCGCTGGCCGCGACCCTCGACCTGGAGCGGCCCGTCGGCCTGGTCCTGGTCGGGATCATGCATCACCTCCGCGACGGCGACGACCCCGCCGGGATCGTCGCCACCCTGGTCGACGCGCTGGCGCCCGGCAGCTACCTGGTCCTGTCGCAGTCGACGCCCGACTTCGACCCGGCGGCGATGGCCGCCCTTGCCGCCGCCTCGGAGCAGGGCGGGATCGCCAACGTGCCCCGCAGCCTGGCCGACACCGAGCCGTTCTTCGCCGGCCTGGAGCTGGTCGACCCCGGCCTGGTGCCGATGGCGACCTGGCGGCCCGACCCCGACGCCGACCAGGACCCGCGCAGCGTCTACGCCTACGGCGGGGTCGCCCGCAAGCCGTAGCCTCGGCCGGGGGGCGCTGGCCGGGCGGCTCCGTAGAATGGCGGGATGCGACTGCTGCTGCTGTTGCGACACGCGGTGACCGAGCACACGGGGGCGCGGTTGTCGGGCTGGCTGCCCGGGCTGCACCTGTCGGAGGCCGGGCGGGAGCAGGCGGGGGCGCTGGCCGCCCGGCTGGACGGGGTGCCGCTGGACGCGCTGTACGCCAGCCCGCTGGAGCGATGCCAGGAGACGGCCGCGGTGGTGGCCGAGGCCAGGGGGCTGAAGGTGGAGACCCTCGAGGACGTGGGCGAGGTCCGCTACGGGAACTGGACGGGGCGGCCGCTCAAGGAGCTGGGCCGGGAGCCGCTCTGGAAGCTGGTGCAGGCGACCCCGTCGGCGGCCCGGTTCCCCGAGGGCGAGTCGCTGTTCGAGATGCAGGCGCGGGCGGTGCTGGCCGTCGAGCGGCTGCGCGAGGCCCACCCCGGCCAGACCGTCGCCGTGTGCAGCCACGCCGACGTGATCAAGGCGCTGGTCTGCCACTACCTGGGGATGCACCTGGACCTGTTCCAGCGGGTGGTGGTCGGCCCGGCGAGCGTGACCGCGTTCGCCTTCGGCCCGGGGCCGCACCTGGTGCGGCTGAACGACACCGGCGGCAACGCCGACCTGGCCCCGCCCAGGCGGGCCAGGCGGCGCCGGAAGGAGGGGACGGCCCGTGCCGAGCCGTGACCTGGACCCGGTCACCCGGCTGACCGCCGACGCGGTCGGCGAGCCCGGCCAGCGGACCTTCTACCTGCAGGCCGCCTCCGGCGCCGACCAGGTCACCCTGCTGGTCGAGAAGGAGCAGGTGCGGCGGCTGGCCGAGAGCCTCCAGACCTGGCTGCCGGAGCTGGCCGCGGACCGGCCCGAGGACCCCGACGAGGCGGCCGCGGCCGAGGCCGGCCAGCTGGACCTGAGCCCGCCGCTGGAGCCCGACTTCCGGGTCGGGCAGCTGTCGCTCAGCTACGACGCCGAGCGGGACCGGGTGCTGGTCGTGGCCACCGAGCTCCAGGCCGACCAGGAGGAGGAGCAGGACCCGGCCGAACCGCCCGAACCGCTCGAGGTGCGGCTGTTGGTGACCCGGCCGCAGCTGCGGGTGCTGGCCCGCCACGGCTCCCAGGTGGTCGCCCGCGGCCGGCCGCCGTGCCCCCTGTGCGGCAACCCGCTCGACCCCACCGGCCACATCTGCCCGGCCCAGAACGGCCACCGTCCCAGCGCGACGTGAGCAACGGCGCCCCCGAAGAAGGCGACCACCGCGCGGTGGTCTCCGAGGAACGGGCCCTGGCCTTCCTGGCCTCCGGCGAGCTGGAGCCGCTCGGGCGCATCCCCTGGGCCTCCAACGCCACCGTGCTGGCCAAGGTGACCCACGAGGGGCTGGAGGGCCTGGCCGTCTACAAGCCGGCCAGGGGCGAGCGGCCGCTGTGGGACTTCCCCACCGGCACCCTGTACCGCCGCGAGGTCGCCGCCTACCTGGTCTCCGAGCAGCTCGGCTGGCGGCTGGTCCCGCCGACCCTGGCCCGCGACGGGCCGCTCGGGGTCGGCTCGGTCCAGCTGTACGTCGACGCCGACCCCGAGGTGACCGCCTTCGAGCTGCTGGCCGACGGCCACCCGGCGATGGCCCGGAT
>Ga0307278_10001918_pt1 | contig 10275 bp, 11 predicted proteins | sample ER_DNA_117_FD_194482 | JGI IMG/M metagenome (GOLD analysis project Ga0307278, IMG submission 194482) | Bulk soil microbial communities from the East River watershed near Crested Butte, Colorado, United States - ER_DNA_117 | ecosystem: Environmental > Terrestrial > Soil > Floodplain | place...
AGGGTGTGGAGCTCGACCGGCCGCTCTACGTCCGCGTCGCGAACGCGGTCGAGGGCGGCTCGCTCTTCTGGCGCCTGCTCGTGATCGCGGAGGAGGGCTCGCGCTTCTCGCTCGTGGAGGAGTACGCATCTGGCTCGCCGACGCTCGCGGGCTACTCGAACGCCGTCGTCGAGCTCTTCGTGGAGCAGGCGGCGAAGCTCGAGTACGTCTCGTTGCAGAACCTCTCGCAGGAGACGTGGCACTTCGCCTCGCACCACGGGCGCGTGGAGCGCGACGCCGAGCTCGACTGGGTCACCGGCGCGTTCGGCTCGAAGAAGGGGAAGGTGCGGATCCAGAACGACCTCGCCGGGCCGGGAGCGACCTCGCGCGTCACGGGCGCGTACTTCGCCGACTCCGACCAGCACCTCGACTACGACACCTTCCAGGAGCACATGGCACCCGACACCGAGTCGGACTTCGCGTTCAAGGGAGCGCTGCGCGACACCGCCACCGCTGTCTGGCGCGGGATGATCCGTGTCGAGCGCGACGCCCAGAAGACGAACGCGTATCAGGAGTGCCGCAACCTGATGCTCTCGCCGACCACGCACGCCGTGCCGATCCCGGGGCTCGAGATCCTGGCGAACGACGTGCGTTGCACCCACGGCGCGACGGTGAGCCGGGTCGACCGCGAGCAGCTCTTCTACCTGATGGCCCGCGGGCTGCCCCGCGCCGAGGCCGAGCGCTTGATCGTGCGCGGCTTCTTCCAGGACGTGCTCGACCGGATCGAGCTCGAGCCCGTGCGAGCAGCCGTCGAGAGCGCGCTCGAAGCGCGTATCCCCCAGTCCTAGCTATCGCTGTGCGACGACGCTGATCGTCATGCGCGACTCGACCACGCGAGTGTGAGCTCCAGACGGGAACAGCTCGAGCAGCTCCCGGCGGTTGAGCAGCTCCACGCCCTCCCACGCGTCTCGCCGTAGTACCGCGAAGGCACGGTCGCGAGCGCTTCGCGGGAGCCAGTGCAGGAACGGCATGAGTGTGTGCACCTCGAGCGGAAACCGCCGGTTCGGCGTCGAGACGAAGACCTTCGGCGCCACGCGGCAGAGCTCGTGCACGAAGCGGCGCTGCTCCTTCCGGCCGCCCACGTGCTCGAGGACGGCGTTCGAGAAGGCGATGTCGAAGGAGTCGTCCTCGAAGGGGAGGTTCGTCCCGCTCGCGGTCACGGGTTCGATCTCGGGGAACTCCTGCGCGAAGTTCGGCAAGGGCACGTCGCTGACCGCCGTGATCCGTTCGGGCCAGGGGTACATCGCCTCGAAGAAGTTGTGGCTCAGCGCGACCCCGGGCTCGGTGTCGAAGCCGGTGTCCCCGACGCCCACGTCGACGATCGTCGTCTCTGGTCCCGGTTGCAACTCCTCGAGAAACAGCGCGAGCTTGCGCTTCCGGTTCCACAGCGACCCGCGGGCGGCGAGACCCGTCAGCATGCTCAGGTGATCGCGGCGCCGCGGTAGCAGCCACCGCGGTAGCGGGACGGCGTGACGGCGTTGCAGGCGGCCCGGCGCTCGGTACCCAAGCGGTGCAAGGCGCCGAGGATCGTGCCGACGCCCTCGAAGCAGTGGCCGCGGTACCGGGCCGGCGCGAGGTTGCACAACCGCGCTGCCTCGGAGCCTCCGGCGTAGTTGTTGCCGTAGTCCCGCGCCGCACCGTAGAGGCACTCGCCGGCGTCCTTTCCCGCCTCGAGGCAGATCCGGATCGTGCTCTGGGGCTGGTACTTGCTGAAGCCCGAGGCATCTCGGCCGTAGGACTGGAAGCACGTTGCCACCCAGCCCGGCTCGCTGCGGCGGCACCCCGCGGCCGTCTTGTGCCAGTCGTACCCGTTGAGGCTGAGGATCCGGGAGGTGACCATGAGGTAGCAGTAGACCTTGTGCCGCTCGGCAACGGCGTTGCACGGGTAGATCGGATCCTTCTTGCTCAGGTAGCGCGAGGTGCCCATGCCCGGCATCAGGTTCTGCATGAAGACCCCGCCCGTGCACGAGACGCGGTCGAAGTCGGTTTGCAGCCGGTCGCAGGTCTTGAGCGACCAGGGCAGGTCGAGGCCGCTGTAGATCATCAAGCCGTGGCCGAGGCCATGGACGCACTGGTAGAGCAGGAACTGCTCCTTCGTGACCGCGTGCCCAATGCAGAGGCGGCGCGCGATACGGGTGACCTCTTCGCGTGGCACTCCGGCGAAGGCGCGTTCGATCACACCGTGGTAGTAGCCGGAGTTGCAGGTCATCGCGCCGTGTGCGAGTGCCTGCGCCGGGTTGCCCTTGAAGTGCGCGAGCCCGCCGTGACCGACGGCGTGTGAGATCTGGTGGCAGTCGGCATGGACCGCCGGAACCGAGAGGTCGTCCTGGCCGAGAACCGTCAACGCTTTCTTGGGCCCCTCACGGAAGGCGATGTTCGCGAAGGCCTGCCGGAAGCAGGCCGGGGTTCCTCCGCTGCGCTCGCACCCGTCCACGGTCTTGTCGTCAGGCTTGAAGGGCGCCACCTTGCGCGTGCTCCGCGAGGCGTCGGCCACAAAGTCGGCGACGAGCGAGATCTGCCGCGAACTGAGCTTCTTGCCGAACGACGGCATGCCGTTGCCCCCGACACGAACCTGGTGCTCGACGGAGGTCGCGTCCGGCTTGAGCTCGTCGAGGTTCGGGCCTACCTGGCCCTTGGCACCCGCTGCCTTCAGGGTGTGGCAGTTGCCGCAGCCGGAGCTCGCGAAGACCTTGCCCCCCGGGGAGCTCGCGCTTCCGCCCGAGCTGCCGCAGCCCGCGGCGAGTGGGAGCGCTACGAGGAGAAAGGCAGTTGTGGCGTGGAGCTTCATGACCCGGTGCCTCGGTACGATAGCCCTGTGGCCGTGACGGCTCGATCAACGCTGGATGCGCAGAAGCTGCGCGCCGACTTCCCGATCTTCGAGCAGAAGATCCACGGGAAGCCGCTCGCGTACCTCGATTCCGCGGCGAGCTCGCAGAAGCCTCGCCAGGTGCTCGACGTGATGCGCGAGTTCTACGAGACCTCTTACGCGAACGTCCACCGGGGGGTCTACACCCTCTCGGAGCGGGCGACCGAGGGCTACGAGGGCGCGCGCGAAAAGGCGCGCGCGTTCGTGAACGCTTCCTCCGCGCGTGAGGTGATCTTCACCCGCAGCGCGACCGAGTCGATCAATCTCGTCGCCTACGCCTGGGGCCTCGACAATCTCGGTCCGGGCGACGTCGTGCTCGTTACCGAGCTGGAGCATCACTCGAACTTCGTCCCATGGCAGTACATCGCCAAGCGCACCGGCGCCGACTTCCGGATGCTGCCGATCGACGACGGGGGTGAGCTCCGCCTCGACGGGCTCGACGAGCTCGCGGCGGGCGCGCGCGTGAAGGTGGTCGCGACGAACCTCGTCTCGAACTCGCTCGGCACGGTCAATCCGGTCGAGCGGCTTGGCGCCTGGGCGCACGCGCAAGGGGCGATCATGGTCGTGGACGCCGCGCAGGGAGCGCCGCACCACCGCGTCGACGTGCAGGCGCTGGACTGCGACTTCCTCGCGTTCTCGTCGCACAAGCTCTGCGGGCCGACCGGCGTCGGGGCGCTTTGGGGTCGCGCCGAGCTGTTGGAGAAGATGGCGCCGTTCAACCTCGGCGGCCACATGATCCGCTCGGTGCGCCTAGAGGAGACGACCTGGGGCGACCTGCCCTACAAGTTCGAGGCCGGCACGCAGCCGATCGCGGAAGCAGTTGGCTTCGGCGCGGCGATGGACTACGTGAACGAGGTCGGGCTCGAGGCGATCGAGCAGTACGAGAGCGAGCTGGTGGCATACACGCTGGATCGCTTCGCCGAGCTCGGCGGGATCACGAGCTACGGGCCGCCCCCCGAGCGAAGGGCCGGGATCGTCTCCTTCAACGTCGAGGGCATCCATCCGCACGACGTGGCGCAGGTGCTGGACTCGGAGGGCGTCGCAATCCGGGCCGGCCACCACTGCTGCCAGCCGCTGATGACGCGCTTGGGCGTCGCGGCGACGAACCGCGCGAGCTACTACCTCTACTCCCTGCCAGACGAGGTCGATCGGCTAATCGAAGGCCTGCACAAGGTCAGGAAGATCCTGGGGTAGCGGTCATCGTCGATGACATGTATCGCGAGGTGATCCTCGACCACTACAAGAACCCACGCGGGCACGGGGTGATCGAGGACGCGGATGCGCAGGCCGAGGGCCTGAACCCCCTTTGCGGAGACGAGGTGACGATCTACGTCCAGTTCGAAGAGGATGGCGAGACGATCGACGAGGTGAAGTTCTCCGGCCGCGGGTGCGCGATCAGCCAGGCGTCCACCTCGATGCTGATGGAGATGGTCAAGGGGCGGAAGGCCGAGGAGATCGCGGCGCTGCCGAAGGAAGAGCTGCTCGAGGAAATCGGGATCCCGCTGACGCCGATCCGGCTCAAGTGCGCGCTCCTCGGCCTCGGAGTGCTCAAGGTCGCCCTGCACCGGGCGAAGGGAACGGCCCTTCCGGACGAGTGGGCCGGCCTCGACGAGCTCGAGCTGAAATAGCCCGTGGCGGAGATCGATGTCGCCCCGGTCGAGGAGCTGCCGCCGGGCTCGGTGAAGATCGTCCACGCCGGGGAGATCTCAGTCGGCGTCTACAACCTGGGCGGCCGCTTTTGCGCGATCGAGGACCGCTGCTCGCATGACGACGGGCCGCTGTGCGAGGGAGACTTCGATCCGGACGAGGGCTACGCAGTCTGCCCGCGGCACGGCGCGCGGATCGAGATCTGTACCGGGCGCCCGTTGTCGCTGCCGGCGGTCGAGCCGGTCGATACGTTCCCCGTCCGCGTGGAGGACGGGATGGTCAAAGTCGTCATTGCCTGAAACCGGCGGCACGGCCGGCGCGTAGACACCTCCGAAGGGAGGTTCCATGCGAAAGCTCGCGCTCGGCTTGCTCCTCGGCGCGCTCTTCCTCGCCGGCTGTGGCTCCGGCTCCGGAAACAGCGGCGGCGGAGGCGGCGGCGGCTCAACCGGCAAGACCAACACCAGCGGCGGCGGCTACTAGGCGGAGGCCCGCTATCGTCGGGCCGGTGGCCGATCGCTGCTGGGAGAGCTCCGACCCGCTCTACAACGCCTACCACGACGAGGAGTGGGGGTGGCCCGTCCTCGACGAGCGGGGGCTGTACGAACGACTGTGCCTCGAGGGTTTCCAGTCGGGGCTCTCATGGCTGACGATTCTGCGCAAGCGCGAAGCCTTCCGAGCGGCGTTCGCCGGCTTCGACCCGGAGCGCGTGGCGCGGTTCGGCGAGCGCGACGTCGAGCGACTGCTCGCAGACGCGGGGATCGTGAGGCATCGCGGCAAGGTCGAGGCTGCGATCGCGAACGCCCGCGCGTCGGTTGCGCTGAGGGAGACGGAGACGCCGCTGCCGGAGCTCGTCTGGTCGCACCGCGCGTCGAAGGAAGGCCGCGCGCCGCGCTCGGCGGCCGACTGGCTGTCGACCACGCCCGAGTCGATCGCGCTCGCGAAGGCGCTGCGGCGAGCCGGCTTTCGCTTCGTCGGTCCCACCACGGTCTACGCCGCGATGCAGGCTTGCGGGGTCGTGAACGATCACCTGGCCACCTGTCCCGCGCGAGAAGCGGCCGAACGTGCCCGTTCAGCGGCGCGGCTGCCGGTCTGAGCAGCCGCCCAGAACCGTCACAGCAGCCGGCCTAGAGTCGCCACGATTGCGTGACAGACGTGTGCGCCTTACGCGGGTAGGCTGATCGCCATGGCAGGGGGGCGGGTCGGGACCCGCAAGCACTCGCGCGTGAACTATTTAACGGGGCGTTAGGCTCCGGCTCTTGCTCGACGATCGTGTCCGAGCCGTGCTCGCCCGCCTTGAAGCCGAGGATGCAGACGAGCGAGCGCGCGGGGTTCCACGCGAGGAGCGTGCCCGCCAGGTCGCGCGTACGACCGGCCAGTTCCTGTTCGCCTTCGTCGCCCCGCAGACCAACTGCGAGGTGCTCGAGATCGGTGGCTCGCGCGGCTACTCCTCGATCTGGCTCGGCGCCGGTGTCCGCTACCTCGGCGGCCGCGTCCTCTCGTTGGAGAACGATCCCGCCAAGGCGGCAGCATGGCGCCGCAACCTCGCCGAGGCCGGCCTCGAGGACTGGGTCGAACTGATCGAGGGCGACGCTCTCGAGACGGTCCCCGGGATCGCTGACGTGTTCGACGTCGTCTTCCTCGACGCGGAGAAGGAGCAGTACGAGGAGCTTTTCCGGCATGCGCGGAAGAAGCTCGAGCCGGGCGCGGTGGTGATCGCCGACAATGTGCTCTCCCACGAGGACGTGCTCGGCGCCTACTCGAAGACGCGCCAGTCGGACCCGACCCTAGAGAGCGTCACGCTCCCGCACGATCGCGGCCTCGAGGTGTCCGTGGTCCTCCGCAGTAGCTAGAGTGCGGCTACCGCGGAAAGGAGGTGGTCCGGATAGTGAATTCTTCAAGTACGGGCAGTGGAGGTACCAGCGGGTAGAGGTGCCGTCCCCGGGACCTACGGGGAAACCGCCTAGCCAGCGTGGGGGGCTCGCGATCGATTCGCGCCGCCGGTAGCAGCATCAGCCGGTCGGAAAGTGCCTCTACCACTTCAGCGCTGGAAACCGGAAACGAGGGCCGCCTTTGTGCGGCCCTCGTTCTTTTAAGTAGCGGCGCCGGAGCTGCTCGTCCCAGGCGCCGACTAGGCGGCGCCGCCAGAGAGGACGTACGGGCTTTGCCCGTGCGTCCGTCTAAACCGCTCGACGAAGTTGTTCGTCGAGCGTGATGAGGGGCAAGCCGAAGGTCTGCACGGCCTCGACGTTCGAGACGACGTTGTCGCCGTGCTCGAGCATCGTCAGCAGGTCCCGGGTCAGGGGTACGTTCCCCGGGAGGCGCTCGGTCACGAGCGCGTTCAGGCGCATCAGCCCCATAGGCACGTGCACGCTTGGCCGTCGCTGGCCCAGCGCGCGCTTCAGGCGTTCCCAGAACTCGTTCCACGTCACCGCGTCGGGGCCGCCCAGCTCGAAGGTCCTGTTCGCTGCCTCGGGGTTGCCCAGGCCCTCGGCAAAGTACGCCGCTACGTCGTCCACCCAGATCGGCTGGATGCGCTGCCGGCCCGAGCCGATGATCGGTGTCACCGGGGCCACGCGTGCGAGCTTCCTGAACGTCGGCAGGATCCCACCGTCGCGGGCGAACACGAAGCTCGGCCGGAAGATGACGTGCTCCAGCCCGGATCCGCGGACCGCCTGCTCCATCTCCCACTTCGAGCGGTAGTACGGCACCAGATCCTTCGTCTCCTCGCTCGTGCCAAGCGCGCTCATAAGCACGAAGCGCTTTACGCCGGCGTCCTTCGCGGCCTTCACGAGATCTCGTGTCCCCTGCTCCATCACCCTTCGAAAGTCCTCGTCGGAGCCCTGGCGAATGGAGACCAGGTGGACGACGACCTCGGCCCCCTCGACCGCGCGCCGGAGGCTCTGCGCGTCTCCCATGTCGCCCTGCACGAGCTCGGAGCCCCAGGACGCGAGGGTCGCGGCTGAGCGGTCGCCCGGCCGGCGGACGAGGCTGCGCACGGGCTGCTCCCGCGCGCGGAGGGCGTGGACGATCTTCGGGCCGACGAAGCCGGTCGCGCCGGTAATCAGGATCACGCCTCGATTCTACGACTGCACTGCGATAGGGTCGTGTCGAGGACTGCGGCGAATGGGTAAGTGGGTTATCGCGCTGGTTGCGGTCGCGGCTGCACTGGTCGCGCCGTCGTCGCTCGCCCAGGTCGTGGTCTCGAAGTCGGTCTTCCACACGGTCGACCTGCCGTCCAACACGACCAGGAGCGTCTTGGTTTCATGCCCGCGAGGGTACGTTGCCGCCAGCGCCGGCATCTCGAATCCAGCTCCGGGTGTGACGCTGCTCAGCATCCGGCCTTGGGGGGTCGCCGGCTACAGGTTCCGCTTTGGGAACCCGGCTGCGAACGCCGACCAGCAGGTGACTGTTGTTGCTGCCTGTAGGAGCCTCGCCTTCAAGAGCGCGGCCCGCTTGAAAGTGGCCCTGGTGCAGATGAGGGTGAAGGTGCCGGGCAGCCAGCTCAAGCCCGCCACCCTTCCTTGCCCGTCTAACACGCTTCCTGCCGGATGGGGGGGCGACATCGCACCGGCGCATAGCGCACGAGGCTCCGTTCCCAGCGCTGCGACCCGGATGAGCTTACGGACGGCCTCCATGGGCCTGGGCGGGTTCTCCTTCTCCCTACGCAACACCGGGACGAAGACTCAGTCGATAACCCTCTATGGAACCTGCTTGACCGCCCTTCGGCCCGCCGGGACTTCGCGCGGACGGCTTCAGGTAAGGATCACAACCTTCCCAGTACTCCTTCAGCCGGGGAGCCGAAGAGTGGTTCGTAACTGCGCGACAGGCTGGGTCTCGCTCGCCGCCGGGTATGTGCTCCGCTCGCCGGCAACCACCATTGACGGGGTCGCGGCGATCGGCGCGCGCGGGCGCTGGTGGGTCGCGAGCGACGCAGAGGGCCAGGCGGCCGCGGACCTCAAGCTCGTCTGCGCCCGGCTCAACCGAGACTAGGAGGGCTTGACGAAGCATCCGCTGTGCCCTCGGGCGACGCTCCGCCAAACCCTCCTAGAAGTTCTGCCAGTAGCGGCTCGGCGTAGGGCCTTTTTGGCCCTGGTACTTCGAGCCGAGCGCGCCCGAGCCGTAGGGGGTTTCGGCCGGCTCGCTCAGCTGCATGAACGAGAGCTGCCCGATCTTCATCCCGAAGTAGATCGTGATCGGCAGGTTCGCGACGTTGGAGAGCTCCAGCGTCACGTGCCCGTCCCAGCCCGGGTCGATGAAGCCGGCCGTGGAATGGATCAGCAGGCCCAGCCGGCCGAGAGAGCTCTTCCCTTCCAGCCGTGCCACAAGGTCGTCCGGTAGGCGCACCCGCTCGAGCGTCGAGCCGAGCACGAACTCGCCCGGGTGCAGGATGAACGGCCGCTCGTCGTCGATCTCGACGAGCTCGGTTAACTCCTCCTGGGGCTGCTTGACGTCGATGAACGGGTAGCGGGCGTTGTGAAAGACCCGAAAGAAGCGGTCCACCCGCACGTCGACGCTCGACGGTTGGAGCAGCGCCTCGTCGTAGGGCTCGATGCCGATGCGATCCTCCGCGAGGAGGCGCTTGATCGTCCGGTCGGAGAGGACCACGGCCCGATTCTAAGCCGGTAGCTAGCGCCGAACGGCCTATGCTTGTCGTCCTTTCGATGACTGAACCCGACTCGAGCGCTCGTCAACGCGAGCGGCGCCGGCAGCGGCGCCGGCGGCAAGTTCGGCTTCGGCGCACCGTCGCGGGCGGCGTGCTGCTCGCGCTGGCTGCCGGGATTACGCTCGGCGCGCGGGCCGTAGGCGGTCACCAGAGCGGCGGCAAACCCGCCGCAGCCGTGAAAGCGAAGCCCAAGCCGGCGCGCCGCGAGGTTCCCGACGAGATTCGCGGCGTCCACGTGACGATGGCGCTGGCCTCCCTGCCCGGGAAGCTCGAGGAGTACCTCGCATTGCCCGGGTTGAACACGATCGAGCTGGACGTGAAGGACGAGAACGGGCGGGTCGGCTTCGTGCCCTCATCGGTCCCTCTCGCCCGGCGCACCGGCGCGGCTGGGCGCTACTACAAGGCGAGCCAGGTCGCGCGGCAGGTGCACGCGCACGGCGCCTACTTGATCGGGCGCGTCGTGACCTTCGAGGACCCGGTTCTGTCCGAGCAGCGGCCCGACCTGGCGATCCACACGAGCGACGGCTCGATCTGGCACAACAACGCCGGCCTAGGCTGGACGAATCCGTACGACCGGCGGGTGTGGCGCTACAACGTCGACGTGGCGGCGGCCGCGGTGCAGGCCGGGTTCGACGAGATCCAGTTCGACTACGTGCGCTTTCCGAGCGACGGCGACCTCTCGCTGATCCGGTACCCAGGCAAGCAGACGCAGACCATGCGCTGGACGATTCCCGCCTTCGTCCAGTATGCGGGGAAGCGGCTGCACCCTCTCGGTGCCCTCGTTTCCGTGGATGTCTTCGGCCTCTCGGCCACGCGTGACCTGGGGATTGGCCAGCTGCCTCGCCGCGTCTCGCGCTACGTAGACGCGGTCTACCCGATGGTCTACCCCTCGCACTACAACCCGGGCGAGTATGGGATCTCGGACCCGAACGCTGCTCCCGGCCAGACGGTCACTCGGTCGCTGGTGGATTTCCAGCGCGCGCTCGAGGGCCGGAAGACGAGACTTACGCCATGGCTCCAGGACTTCTCGCTGGGGCGGACGTACACGGTCGAGGACGTG
>Ga0307278_10001919_pt1 | contig 10273 bp, 9 predicted proteins | sample ER_DNA_117_FD_194482 | JGI IMG/M metagenome (GOLD analysis project Ga0307278, IMG submission 194482) | Bulk soil microbial communities from the East River watershed near Crested Butte, Colorado, United States - ER_DNA_117 | ecosystem: Environmental > Terrestrial > Soil > Floodplain | place: USA...
GACGGCCGCATGCTGCTGATCGACGTGGCCTTCATCCAGTCCCGCCCGAGCCCCTGGCGGCAGGCGGTCGATCTGGCCAACATGATGCTGTGCCTGGCGTTGCGGTCCAGCCCCGAGCGCGTGTACCAGCGGGCGCTGCGGCAGTTCAGCGTGGAGGAGATCACCGAGGGGTTCGCGGCCGCCCGTGGGCTGGCGCTGCCCTCCCAGCTTCGCCACCTGCTCCGCGCCCAGGGTCGCGACCTGCACGCCGAGTTCACCCGGCTGCTGCCGTCCCCGCCCCAGCCGGTCTCGATCCAGCGGTGGAGCGCCCGGCGTGTCGGGCTGCTGGCGCTGATCGCCGCGCTGGTGGTGGTCCTCGGCGTTCCAACAATCTCCTCCGCGCTCAACAACGACGTGGCGGTCAACACGCCGCTGAACCGCACCGAGGTGGGCTGCACCGAGCTCGAGACGTTGTGGCTGATGGCCCAGTCGGTGCCGTCGGCGTCGCAGGTGCCGTGCGTGCGCGCCCTGCCGGTCGGCTGGTCGGTCGGGAACGTAGCCGTCAACGACGGCCGCTCGACGCTCACCCTGGACCACGACCGCGCCGGCGACCGCGCCCTGGTCGTGCGGCTGGCCGCCACCTGCGACCCGAGCGGGGCGGTGGAGGGCCCGTCGCCGACGGAGGGGGTGCGCCACTACCAGCGGATCGAGTCCAGCACCGGCGAGTTCATTGCCACCTGGTACGACCAGTTCCCCGGCGGCTGCGTCACCTCCCGGCTGCACCTGACGACCGACCCCAACGGGGAGTTCGCCGCCCAGGCGCCGCAGGTGCTCGGGTTCACCTCCCGTGCGGTGCTGCGCGAGGCACTCAGCCAGCGCTCCGACGGGCGACTGCAGCTCGACCCAGGGGAAACGGGCGCTTCGGATTTCAGCGGGGAGTGATCGTCGGGAGTAGGTCCCAGTTGGGCTTCCTGGCGTAGAGCAGACCCACCGGCAGTCCTCCCTGGAGGAGGCGGCCTTCGGGTCGAGACTCCGGAGGTGCTCGAAGATGCTGCGAAGAACGACCGGTCGGAATCGGGCTTCGTCTCTTTCCTGGTGGAGCCGTGCCGGTCGGGAGTTTCTGCTGCTCCAGCAGCGAGTCCACCACGGGTGAGCGTGCTGTGCCGTGCGGACGCGGCGTATGGCCTGTGCAGCCCACCTGATCCGGCGAGGCCGTGGCGCCCCGCAAGGCTGGGTTTCATCATGCGCCCCGATGTCGGCGTCGAGCTGCCGCATCGCGCGGATCGTTGCGCGCCTCTCTTGACAGCGGTCTATATACAACCTTATGGTTGTATCAATGCAGACGACCCTCGACTTCGATCGCGTGTTCCGGGCCCTGGCCGATGCCACCCGGCGCGACATCGTCCGTCGAGCCATCGCGGGTGAGGAGGGCGTCGCCGAGCTGGCCGAGCACTACCCTATGAGCTTCGCGGCGGTGCAGAAGCACGTCGCGATCCTCGAACGGGCTGGCCTGGTCACCAAGGTGCGCATCGGGCGCCGCAAGGTCGTCCGCACCAACGTCGAGGGGCTCCGCCGTGCGCGACGCCTGCTCGACCAATACGAGGAGCTGTGGCGCGGGCGGCTCGACCGGATGACCGCACTCGTCACTGATACAAAGGAGACCGGTTCATGACCGTCACCGCCGTCCGCAAGGATCCCCAGGCATTGACCATGGCCATCGATGCCGAGTTCGACGCCTCGCCGGAGCGAGTGTGGCAGCTCTGGGCCGACCCGCGTCAGCTCGAGCGCTGGTGGGGCCCGCCGACCTACCCCGCCACCTTCACCAAGCACGACCTGGCGCCGGGCAGCCGCGTCGAGTACCACATGACCGGTCCCGAGGGCGACCAGCCGCATGGCTACTGGGACATCATCGAGGTCAATCCGCCGCGCTCGCTCGTGTTCCGAGACGGCTTCGCCAGCGACGACGGCTCGCCGAACACCGATCTCCCGCTCACGACCGCCCGGGTCACGATCGAGCAGACCGGCAGCGGACGGACGCGGATGTCGATCGAGAGCCTCTTCCCCAGCACCGAGGCGATGGAACAGGTCCTCGCCTTGGGCGTCGAAGAGGGCCTGAAGCAGGCCATCGGTCAGATCGACGCCATCCTGGCCGAGGACGCCGCCTCATCGACGACGCGCCGATAAGGTCGCCCGCCCGCAGCAGGCTGCCCAACGAACCCCAGAGCATCACGAGGAGCGCACCGTGACCAGCAGAACGACCCAGACGACAACCCACACCCTGGACGTCCCCGGCGGAACGCTGACCTATGACGTTCGGCGCAACGACGCCAGCCCCGAGCCGATCCTGTTGCTGATCGGTTCACCGATGGGCGCCGCCGGATTCGGCACGCTGTCGCAGCACTTCTCCGACCGCACCGTGGTCACCTACGACCCGCGCGGCGTCGAGCGCAGCGTGAAGACCGATCCAACCAGCCCGGTGACGCCCGACGTTCACGCCGACGACCTGCATCGGCTCATCCAGGCGATCGGTGGGGGGCCCGTCGACCTGTTCGCCACCAGCGGTGGCGCGGTCAACGCGCTCGCCCTGGTGTCCAAGCACCCGGAGGAGGTGCGGACGCTCGTCGCGCACGAGCCGCCGCTCGCCTCGATCCTGCCCGACCGCGAGCACGCGCTGGTGGCCGCCCGCGCGGTCCACGAGACCTACCAGCGCAGCGGCTGGGGCGCCGGGATGGCCCACTTCATCGCCGTCGCCAGCCATCAGGGACCGTTCACCGCCGAGATCGCCGGCCAGCCGGCGCCCGACCCGGCGATGTTCGGCATGCCAACCGAGGACGACGGCTCGCGCACGGACCCGATGCTCGGCCAGCACATGATTACCAGCACCCACTACGAGCCCGACTTCGACGCCCTGGGGTCCGCATCGAGACCGATCGTCATGGCCGCCGGCGAGGAGTCGGAGGGCCAGATGACGAGCCGTGGCGCCTTCGCCGTCGCCGAGCGGCTTGGCACCAAGCCGGTGATCTTCCCGAGCAATCACGGCGGCTTCCTCGGCGGCGAGTACGGCCAGACCGGCCAGCCGGACGCCTTCGCGGCGAAGCTCCGCGAGGTCCTGGCTGCCAGGGCGTGAGGGACGCGAGGACGAACATGCAGCTCACCGTCACGACGTTCTCTCGGTTGACGGCGTCTACCAGGGCCCGGGCGGTCCCGGTGATCGTCGGCGCCGGTTGGCGCCTCTTCCCGGACCGGGGCATCGCGACGGTCCTGGCGCTGGGCGAGTCGCGGACCACGCCCTCCGGTGTCACGATCTCCGTGTATCGGCCCACCGGGCGTCCCGAGTTTGGATCGGTCGAGGTGAGCTGATCCCGGCTCGTCAATCGTCCATTGCCCACTTCCCGTCAGAGCCGGTTGAAACCAACGAGCGCGCAGGCCGGCAGCACGAACGCAAACCACCGCTCTGCGTCTCGATCCCACCGCACCGCCAGGCATCGGTGGCACGACAGCCATGACAGCGTCCGCTCTTATCCGCCACCGGTGCCGGCCCAGCCGGGTCGACGCCGCGTCCGCTACTCGGTGGCGATCGCGGCCAGGACGTCGAGCCTTGCGGCTCGGCGGGCGGGGCCGATGGCGGCGACCACGCCGGCGACGGCGGCGACGACGGTGCCCGCGGCCAGCTGACCGACCGGCACCGTCAGCGCGGCCTGGTCGGGGACGGCCTTGACCATCGCCCAGCTGAAGAACAGGCCGATCACCAGACCGAGGCAGGTGCCGAACAGCGCGATGATCACCGACTCCCAGCGCACCATGGCGCGCACCTGGCGGCGAGCCATGCCGATCGCCCGCAGCAGGCCGAGCTCCCGCGTGCGCTCGAAGACCGAGAGAGCGAGCGTGTTCGCGATGCCGAGTAGGGCGATCAGGACGGCCAGTGCGAGCAGGACGTAGAGCAGGCCGAGCTCCTTGTCGAGCTCGGCGGATTGGGCTTGCTTGTACTCGGCCCGGTCCTGCAGCCTGGCCGTCGGGTAGTCGGCCGTCACCTGCTCCAGCGCCGCCCGGGCGCCGCCCGGGCTGACGCCCTCGGCCAGCTTGACCAGCACCCTGCCGTCGAGCCGGTCGGTGAAGTTCGCGTCGTAGGCGGGCAGGCCGAGGAGATAGCTGGAGCCCACTTGCTGGGTGTCGCTGAAGATCGCGGCCACGGTGAGCCGCTGCTCGCCGGTCTCGGCGAAGCGGACGCGGACATCCTCGCCGACCGACCAGCCCTTGGCCCTGGCCACGGTGTCGAGCACCGCGATGCCGTCGGTGTCCAGGTCCTCCAGGCGGCCCTCGGTGACACCGAGGTCGATGATCCTGCCATAGCTGGCGGGGTCGACGGCGACGAGGTCCGAGGTGGCGCCGTCGATCTCGGCCATGTTGGCGCGCACGCCAGACGCGGCTTCGACCTCGGGCAGGCGGGCCAGACGCTCGGCCAATTCTGGGCTGAGCGCCGCGAAGCTCCCGGTATCGATGAGGAAGTCACTGATGAAGGTCTTGTCGATGTCGGCCGTGAGCGACTTCTTGGTCGAGGACCCGAAGATCGTGATGAAGGCGACCAGGCTCACCCCGATCATCAGCGCCGCCGCCGTCGCCGAGGTGCGCTTGGGATTGCGGGCGGCGTTCTCCCTTGCCAGCGTCCCCGGCATGCCTTTGAGGGCGGGCAGGGGTGCGCCGAGGAGCCGGCTCGCCGGCCGGGCGAGCGCCGGGCCGAGCACTGCGACGCCAATGAAGATGGCGGCGGCGCCGAGACCCACCAGGAGCGTGCGCTTGGGGTCGAGCAGCAGGCCGAGCGAGAGGGCGGTCACCCCAGCACCGGTGACAGCGGCGCCGATCACGACCCGGCGGCGCGACCGGCCCGAGCTGTCGTGGGCGAGGTCGCGCATGGCGGCGATCGGCGGAGCCTTGGCCGCCTTGCGCGCCGGGAGGACCGCGGAGGCGGCGCTGACCAGGATGCCCGTCAGCAGCGAGACAAGCACGGTGCGCGGGGCCAGGACGATGCTCCCCGCTGGGATCTCGAGTCCGAACCCGGAGAGCAGCGCTCGGAGCCCGACGGCCACGCCGACGCCGGCGGCCACGCCGACCAGGGCGGCGATCAGGCCCACGACAACGGCCTCGAGCAGCACCGAGCCGAGCACCTGCCGCCGGCTGGCGCCGATCGCCCGCAGCAGCGCCATTTCCTTGCCGCGCTGCGCGACCAGGATCGAGAAGGTGTTGTAGATGATGAACGAGCCGACGAACAGGGCGATCAGGGCAAACGCTTGCAGGCCCTGGTTGAGGCCCTTCACGGCCTTTTTGATGGTGCGGTCGTTCTCGGCGACCATCGCCTTCCCAGTGACGACGTCAGCGCCGGGAAGCGCAACGGCGAGGCGGTCGCGCAGCTGCTCCTGAGACACCCCCTGGTCGGCGACCACGCCGATGTCGTCGAACCTGCCCGGCTCGGCCATCAGGCGCTGGGCCGCGGCCTGGGTGAACAGGACCCCGTTCCCCGAGGCGATGCTGTCGGCCGTGCCGAACTTGACGACGCCGACGATCCGCAACCGCTGCGGGCCTGCGTGCACGAGCACGGTGGCGGTATCGCCAACGGCGAAGTTGCCCTGATCGGCGGCGGCCTTGTTGATGACGACCTCGTCATCGGCCTGCGGCGCCCGCCCCGCGACCAGGGTGAACGGATTGAGTCCTCCTACCTGGTTCCAGTTGAGGCCGTAGGCGGTTTCGGCCTTGCCGACTGCCTTGCCTTGCTCGTTCACCAGCTGGGCGTAGTCGAAGACGTTGCCCTCGGCGGCGCGAACGCCTGGGACGCCGGTGACGGTGCGGACCAGGGCCGCGTCGACCCGGGGTCGTTGTGCCTCGAACTCTGCGGATTCCAGTGCGGCCCGACCGCGAACGACCGCGTCGGTGTGGGCGTAGACGCTGCCGAACAGGTCGTGGAAGGTCTTCGCGATGGTGTCGGTAAGCACGAACGTGCCCGCCATGAAGGCCACGCCGAGCAGCACGGCCAGGGCGGTGGCGAAGAGGCGGAGCTTGCGGGCCGCCAGGCCCTTGATGGTGGTCTTGAGCATCGGTCTCTACTCCCCGAACTGCTTCATGCGGTCGAGCACCCGCTCGGCCGTGGGCTCGGTCATCTCGTCGACGATGCGGCCGTCGTTCAGGAACACGACCCGGCTGGCGTAGCTGGCCGCCACCGGGTCGTGGGTGACCATGACGATGGTCTGGTGGAGCTCCCGCGCCGCGTGGCCCATGAACGACAGGATGTCCGCGCCGGCCCGCGAGTCGAGGTTGCCGGTCGGCTCGTCGGCGAAGACGATCTCCGGCCGGGCGGCGAGCGCTCGGGCAACGGCCACCCGCTGCTGCTGGCCGCCGGACAGCTCGCTGGGCCGATGGGCCAGACGACCGCCCAGCCCGACCGTCTGGATGACGCTGTCGAGCCAGCCATTGTCGGGCTTGCGGCCCGCCAGCGTCGCCGGCAGGGTGATGTTCTCCAGCGCGGTGAGGGTCGGCACCAGGTTGTAGGCCTGGAACACGAAGCCGATCCGGTCCCGCCGCAGCAGCGTGAGGCGCTTGTCGTCGAGACGGGTCAGGTCGATCCCGCCGACGCGCACCTCGCCTGAGGTGAGGGTGTCAAGGCCGGCGACGCAGTGCACCAGCGTCGACTTGCCCGACCCGGACGGGCCCATGATGGCGCTGAACTGACCGCCGGCGAACTCCAGGGTCACGCCGTCCAGGGCGCGCACTTCGGTGGCGCCCTTGCCGTAGACCTTGGTGCCGTCGACGACCGAGGCGGCCGCGTCCGAGCGGCTCCTAGGTTCGGTGGTGGTGTCGATGTAGGCGGTCATGGGTTCCTCCCCCGCTGTAGCTCAGGTGTGGCTGACGGCTCGAAACCCTAGAGGCGGCAGGCCAGGGGGACATCGGGGCGGACCCTGGAATCGGGGCAGGGTTGTCCCGGCCCTCCAGCAAGGGTTGACCCTTACCTCGCGGCAGGGGTATCCCTGTGGTGTCAGCCGCGCTGAGCTGGGACGATGGCGATATGAGGCCAACCCTGCTGATCGTTGACGACCACCCCGGGTTCCGCTCGCTGGCGCGCAAGCTGCTGGAGGCGGGCGGGTTCGCGGTGGTCGGGGAGGCCGCGAACGGACACGCGGCCGTGGCGACCGCGCGCCAGCTGCGACCCGACGTGGTCCTGCTCGACATCCAGCTCCCCGACATTGACGGGTTCGAGGTCACGGCCCGGCTCGCCGACGGCGAGGCCGGGCCGGTCGTGGTCCTCACCTCTACCCGCGACCGCGTGGACTACGGCGAGCGGGTGGAGCGGTCCGGCGCGCGCGGCTTCATCCCCAAGGCCGAGCTGTCCGGGGCCGCGCTCCGCGCCTTCCTGGGGGACGACCAGGTGCGATGAACCCGCGGCTGCGCCTGGCGCTCGCCCTCGCCACCTTGGTGGCGGGCCTGGCCAACGTCGCGCTGCTACTCCGGGCCGGCGACGACCGGGAGGAGTCGCTTGTCTACCTGGTGATCACCATCGTCGGGGTGGGCTGGTCGTTTGTGGGGGCCGGCCTGGTCGCCTGGTCGCGTCGGCCCGAGAACCGGACCGGCGCGCTGATGGTCGCCGTTGGGCTGGCACAGTTGTTGAACGGCCTGCTCTTCAACGGCGTGATCCTCGTCCGCGAGCGGTTCGCGTTCGCGCTCTGGTTCCTGCTGGCGACGCTGCCGGAAGGCGTTCTCGGCCACCTGATCGCCATCTTCCCCGACGGCCGGGCGACGACCCGTTTGCAGCGCGTCTTCATCATCGCCAACTACGCGGCCACTGTGCCCTTGGCCCTCGTACAGCTGCTGCTGGTGGAGCCGGGCCGGCTTGGCTGCACCGATTGCCCGAACGACATCTTTGGGCTCGGCGGCCGCGACCGGTACGGAGACGTGGTGCTTGCCGTCTCCGACTTGAGCCTCGCGGTCTTGACCGCCCTCCTGCTCTGGATCGTGGTGATGCGCTGGCGTCATGCGGCCGAGCCGCGCCGGCGCAGCCTGGCGCCGGTCGCCCTCGTCGGGATCGTGCTGCTGATCGTCTACATGACTGGGCAGACGCTCAAGGCCGTGCTGCCTGACCCGCCGCTCGCGCTGGAGGTCGGGTTCAACCTGGCGATCCTCATCGCACTGGTGCTGTGGCCGCTGGCGTTCCTGGCCGGGCTGGCGCGCACCCGGCTGGACCGCTCAGCGGTCGGTGACCTCGCCGTCCAGCTCGGTGAGGCCCTGCCGCCAGGCCGGCTTGAGCAGGTGCTCGCCCGTGCCCTGCACGACCCCACCCTGCAGCTTGCCTACTGGCTGCCAGACCGGGACGCCTTCGTCGACGCCGCCGGACGCCCGGTCGAGCTGCCGGCCGCCGGTGGCGACCGAGCCGTTACCATCCTGCGTCACGACGGGGATCCCGTGGCCGCCATGCTCCACGACGCCGCCCTGGACGAAGACCCCGCGCTGGTCCGCGCCGTCGCGGCGACCGCCCGCATGACCATCGAGAACGAGCGCCTCCAGGCGGAGGTCCGCGCCCAGCTCGAGGAGGTCCGCGCCTCCCGGGCGCGCATCGTGGAGTTCGGCGACGCCGAGCGCCGCCGGGTCGAGCGCAATTTGCATGACGGCGCCCAGCAGCGACTGGTGAGCATCTCGCTCGCCCTTGGCATCGCCCGGTCGCAGGTCGGGGCCACATCGGAGCAGGAGATGGCCGTGGCGCTCGACGATGCGGCCGCCGAACTGCGGCTCGCGCTGGTCGAGCTGCGCGAGCTGGCCCGCGGCATCCATCCCGTGATCCTGAGCGAGGCCGGCCTCGGCCCGGCGCTTGTGTCGCTGGCCGAGCGCTCGCCGATCCCGGTCACCGTCACCGCTGTCCCGCCCGAACGGCTCCCGTCCCGGGTGGAGGAGACCGCCTACTACGTCGCGTCAGAGGCACTTGCCAACGCCGCCAAGCACGCCCATGCCACAGCGGTCAGCATCAGCGCTCGGCGGCTGGAAGGGGAGCTGCTGGTCGAGGTGGGCGACGACGGTGTCGGCGGCGCCGACCCCGACGGCTCGGGCCTGCGCGGCCTGGCCGACCGCGTCGCCGCCCTCGACGGCCAACTGCGGGTCTACAGCCCCGACGGCAAGGGCACCCGCATTACGGCGGAGCTGCCATGCGGGTCATGATCGCTGACGACGCCGTCTTGTTCCGCGAAGGCCTTGGACGGGTGCTGGAGGCTGGCGGCATCCAGGTGGCCGGCCAGGTCGGCGATGCCGAGCGGCTGCTCGCGCTGGTGCGGGCCGACCCGCCCGACGCGGTCGTGGTGGACATCCGCATGCCTCCGACCCACACCCGCGAGGGCCTGGACGCCGCCCAACGCATCCGCGCCGAGCACCCGCAGGTTGGTGTGCTCGTGCTCTCGCAGTACGTGGAACCGCACCACGCCATGCAACTCCTGGAGGACGGCACCAGCGGCGTCGGCTATCTGCTCAAGGACCGCGTCGCCGACGTCGCCGAGCTGGTCGACGCGGTGCGCCGCATCGCCGGCGGAGGGTCGGTGATCGACCCCGAGGTGGTCGCCCAACTCTTCGGCCGGCGGCGCACCCGCAACCCCATCCAGGAGCTGAGCGAACGGGAGCGTGAGGTGCTCGCCCTCATGGCCGAGGGCCGCTCAAACCAGGCCATCGGCGATCGGCTGTTCCTCAGCCCCAAGACCGTCGAGGGGCACGTGCGCAGCATCTTCACCCGCCTCGACCTGGCCGTTACCCCTGACGACCATCGCCGCGTCCTCGCCGTGCTGGCATTCCTGCGAGCGTAGCCGGGGTGTGACGCCACCAGTGATGGCGCCGGCGTCCTGGTCCTCGGCGAGGGTCGACGCGCGCACAGGCTCTACGCTTGCCTGACCCTCCCTTCGAACCGGCGTTCCAGCAGTTCCAGCCGTTCTAATATGGCCAGAGGTTGTCAAGGTGAGAGCACCGCGTGCTCTACTCCTTGTAGCCTTCTTCCAACGAGGAGGCAATTGCGAGCTGCCGCGCGCCCTGGCGGGCGCTTGCCAATGAGGCTGGTGTCGCCCGAGCATACAACTACGTTTACTACCACCCGGCAACTGAGCAGGCGTCTCGCGTTCTGACAGCCTGAACGCATCCCTAGCCTCGGGCTAGGCGCAATGCCAGGGATTTAGGGGTCTGGGTGTGGTGGGCTGCTGGAAGCGGCTTGTGATCGTCGCTTGACCGGGGCCGGACGAGACGCCCCCACGATGACGACTGCGGCGGCGGCGGGGAGGGTCGGCTG
>Ga0307278_10001920_pt1 | contig 10269 bp, 11 predicted proteins | sample ER_DNA_117_FD_194482 | JGI IMG/M metagenome (GOLD analysis project Ga0307278, IMG submission 194482) | Bulk soil microbial communities from the East River watershed near Crested Butte, Colorado, United States - ER_DNA_117 | ecosystem: Environmental > Terrestrial > Soil > Floodplain | place...
CTCTCCCGCGAGCAGGCCGGCGAGGCGATCCGGGCGTCGGAGTGGAAGATCCACCGGCTGGAGAACGGCCAGGTCGGCTTCAAGGACCGCGACATCGTCGACCTGCTGGCCCTCTACGGGGTCACCGACCGCGGCGAGGTCGAAGCGCTGCTCGCCATGGCCCGCGACGCCAACACGCCAGGCTGGTGGCAGCAGTACGGCGACCTGCTGCCGCAGTGGTTCCGCGCGTTCGTGGACCTGGAGGCGGCGGCGACGCTGATCCGGACCTACGAGGGCCAGTTGATCCCCGGGCTGCTGCAGACCGAGCGCTACATGCGCGCGGTGATGCGGGGCGCGCGACTGCCCGAGCCGTCCGAGGACACCGAGCGGCGGATCGAGCTGCGCCTGATGCGGCAGACGCTGCTGACGCAGCCGGGCGCTCCGCAGCTCTGGGCGGTGGTGGACGAGGCGGCGCTGCGGCGGCCGGTCGGCGGCCGCCAGGTGATCCGTGAGCAGCTCGAGCGGCTGATCGACGCGACCAAGCTGCCCAACGTCGTCCTGCAGGTGCTACAACTGGATGCCGGCGCACACCCGGCCCTGGTCAGCGCGTTCAGCGTCCTGCGGTTCCCCGACCAGGAGCTCCCGGACGTCGTCTATGTCGAGCACCTGACCAGCGCCCTGTATCTCGACAGGCGTGAGGACGTCGACCAGTACCTCCACGTCATGGAGAGCATCTGTGTTCGCGCCGCGGCCCCGGGAAAGACCACCGAGATCCTCGACGGGATCCTGCGTGAGGCGTGACCAGGCGCAGATCGTGCAATGCTTCCAGACGTGGAGCGGCTGGTCTTTCGCGGCACAGCCGACTACGCTTCGCGAAACCGTCAGATGCCAGCACCGTAAGGAAGGGGCACCGTGACCGACAGTACGTCTCCCCCCAGCCCCGAGGAGCTGCCCGAGCTCAACACCGGGTTCCCCCACACGGCTCGGGTCTGGAACTACTGGCTGGGCGGCAAGGACAACTTTCCCGCCGACCGCGAAGCCGGCGACCAGGTTCGCGCCCTCATCCCCGAGATCGTCGACTCCGCCCGCGCCGACCGGGCGTTCCTGGGCCGCGTGGTCCGGTACCTGGTCGACGAGGCGGGGATCCGCCAGTTCCTCGACGTCGGTACCGGCATTCCCACGGCCAACAACACCCACGAAGTCGCCCAGGCGATCGCGCCGGAGAGCCGCATCGTCTATGTCGACAACGACCCCATCGTCCTGGCGCACGCCCGCGCCCTGCTCACCACCAGCGCACAGGGCGTCACCGACTACATCGACGCCGACGCGCGCGACACCGACAAGCTCCTGCAGGCCGCCGGCAAGACGCTGGACTTCAGCCAGCCGATCGCGCTCATGATGCTGGGGATCCTGAACCACATCGTCGACGACGACGAGGCACATGGGATCGTCGACCGGCTCGTGGACGCGGTGCCCTCCGGCAGCTACCTGGTTATCGGCCACCCCACCAAGGAGGTCCACGGCGAGGCGATGGCCGAGGCCATGCGGCTCTGGAACGAGCGGGGCGGCACCCCGATCATCGACCGGAACCGCCAGGAGCTGGCGCGGTTCTTCGACCGCCTGGAGCTGCTGGAGCCGGGGGTGGTGTCGTGCTCGCGGTGGCGGCCAGAGCCCGCCGACGCCGACGCGGCCGAGGTGTCCGAGTTCTGCGCGGTCGGTCGAAAGCTCTGACAGCGCTCAGGCGCCGGCGTCGTCGAGCACGGTGAAGAGGGTGAGCTGCATCCCGTCCGGCGCGCGCAGCCTGACGTTTCGATGGCGCCAGGGGGTGACGACCGGTTCGGCGAGCGCCTCCGCCCCGCCGGCGACGAGCCGCCGGGCCGTCTGGACCGAGTCGGCCACCTCCAGCGCGATCCGCACCGGCCCGGCGACCCGGGAACCGACCTCGACCTGGTCGACCAGCTCCGCCTGCGGCACCGAGAGGAGCTCGAGCGTGGCGCGGCCGGCGTCGAGGACCGCGCCGCTGCCGCCGGGCCCTTCCCAGGCTTCGATCACCGGCAGGCCGAGGACGTCGCGGTAGAACGCGGCCGCCTCGCCGTAGCGCTCGACGGTCAGCGCCAGCCGCAGCTCGCGAACCGGGCTCTCGGGCATCGCGTTCCTCTCGCTCAGGGGGTCGGCCCGCTCGCCGCGTAGCGCCCCGGCGGGGTGCCGACGTGCCGCGTGAACTGGCGGGTGAAATGGGCCTGATCGTAGAACCCGACGTCGGCGGCGACCAACGCGATCGGTTCCCCGTCCAGCAGGCGCTTGCGGGCGGCGTCGATGCGCCGACCCACGACGTACCGGTGCGGCGCGATCGCGAACGCCTGCGTGAAGCACCTGACCAGGTGGGCCGGTGAGGCACCGAGGGCCCGCCCCGCCTGGGTGAGCGTCGTCCTCTCGAACAGGCGCCCATCCAGCAGGTCGCGCAGCTCGCGTGCCAGCTTGCCGGGCGGTCGGTCCGCGACATCGGCCGGTCGGTCGCCCAGGTGCGCTCGGAGTCGTTCCCCGACCGCCGCCAGCCACGTCTCGGCCTCCAGTGCGTCGTCGGGCTCGCCGAGCGCTCGGTGCAGGGCGTGGACGGCGCGGCGCAGGGCGGGTTCGTGACTGTCCGGCCGATCCACGGCTCGACCGATCAACCGTTCGTCGAGGACCTCGGTTCCGATGTAGAGGACGCGCTTGCGGAAGCCGCCGCCGTCAGCGGCGCGACCGTCGTGGACGACATGCGGTGGCAGGATCGTGACCCGCTGGCCGCCAGCTCCGCGGTGACGGGTCTCCAGGTCGTAGCGAATCCAGCCGTCGTCCACGATGCACACCGTCCAGGTGTCGTGCACGTGGGGAGGGTAGGCGTAGTCGACGAAGCGGGCGTGGAAGACCTCGTGAACGCCCGGGACCATCGGCTTCCACGCCCGGACCCACTCCGGTGCCATGGCAAAGATCGTACAAGACCGCGCCCCGACGGCCGTTGTCCACTGCGGACATGAACAGGCTGCTCGGGCTGGTTGGCTTCGCGTTCGTCGTCTCGATCACGCCGGGACCGAACAACGCACTGCTCTTGGCCTCCGGGATCCGGTTCGGGTTCAACCGGACCGTCCCCCACGTCGCCGGGACCGCCGCGGGCATGGGCGCGCTGGTCCTTGCCATGGCGGCGGGGATCGGCGTCCTGCTCACGGAAATGCCCGGCGCCGAGCTTGCGTTGAAGGCGATCGGGTCGGCCTATCTCCTCTACCTCGCGGTCAGGATCGCAACGAGCCAGGGGAGCAACCGCCCGGTCGTCTCGCGGCCGCTCGGGGTCCTGCACGCCGCGGCCTTCCAGTTCGCCAACCCCAAGGCGTGGCTGTTCGGCCTGACCGCGGTGGGCACGTTCCTCCCGCAGCAGCTGGCGCCCATCCCAGGAGCGCTGGCGGTTGCGGCAACGAGCGCGGTCATCATCCTGGGAACCGCGGCCGTGTGGGCCGCCGGCGGCGCGGCGCTGAACCGCATCGCCGACGGTGGGCCGGCACGGCGAGCGGTCAGCCTCGCGCTGGCACTCATCCTCGCCGCGTCGGTGGCGCTGATCTGGACCTGACCGTCAGATGCCCTCCTCGGCGAGCTGGTAGCGGCGCGAGAACAGCATCAGCACCAGCGCGCCCAGCCCCAGCAGCACCAGCAGCGCCTCCAGCCAACCTCCCGCCACCGGGATCGCCGAGAGCAGCACCACCACCGCCACGCCGATCACCAGCGCGACGAACGCCATGAGGAATGAGTGGCGCGGGCCGCGGAACAGCAGTCGCCCGAGCCCCAGTCCCACCGTCGCCTGCGCCCCGAAGGCCACCGCGAGGAAGAACAGGAAGGCGACGATGCCCGCTGCCAGGGTCCCGCCGAACACGGTCGCTCCCGTCAACGACCCGAGCCCGAGCAGGCCGAGCCCGATCGCCAGCAGGACGGTGACCAGGATCACCAGCACCAGCAGGACGACGATGCCGATGACCCCCAGGATCCCGACCCCGAAGCTGACCAGGGGACGACCCCGCACCGCGTCGGCCGCGCCGCGGAACGCCCGCGGGACCAGCCACAGCAGCAGCACGCCGATGACGAGGATGCTCGCGTAGCGCCGCAGGAGGTCGAAGCCGCGCTCGGTCAGCGTGCGCTCCCGCTCCGGCGGCTGGACGGTGACCTGCTCGCTGCCGCCGATCGAGCCCGTCCGGGTGTAGTCGCCCACGGCACCGAGGACGCTGCCGGTGACGGCGCCGTCCAGGCGCAGCCGCCCGGCCCCGACGATGACGTCGCCGCCGATCTGCGCCCCCTGGGCGACGGTCGCCTGGCCGGCCCCGAGCACCAGGTCCTCTCCGATCCGTCCCCGTCCCTCCACGCGCGCCTGGCCGGTGCCGGCGCGCACGTCGCCGCCGACCTCCCCCGAGATCGTGGTGCTCCCGGCGGCGGCCAGCACGTCGCCGGTGACCGTGCCGGCGACGGTGACCTCCCCGCCGGTGGCGACCAGGTCGCCGTCGACCCGGCCGTCGATCCGCACCGTGCCCGCGGAGGCGATCAGGTCGCCCTGGACCGTCTCCCCGACGGGCACGGTGACCTCTTGGCCGGTGCGGACCTTCCCCCCGAGCTCGGACTGCTGGGCGACGGCCGCGGCCGGCAGGGACGCCAGCGCCACGGCCAGGAAGGCGATTGCCTTCATCGGCGGGCTCCTTTGTGTCCGGTTCGCCCCGTAGCCTACACAGCTTCGCCGCGCCCCTGCGCCTCGACATGAAAACGAATGCATGCCATCGTATGCGTCGACGCATCTCGACCGACTTCCAGAGTCCATGGGTAGAACGCCCGCATCGTCCGGTCAAGCCGGGCGAATTCGACATGGAGGAGCGTGGGATGAGGAGCCGTCTCAGATGGCCCGTCCTGGTGGCAGCGGCGACACTGATGCTCGCGGCCTGCAATCAGGGGACCGACGAAGCGCCGTCGACCGCCAGCCAGGTCCCGGCGGCCACCACCACCTGCGCCAGCAGCGGCGAGCTCACGATGTGGGAGCGCTCGGGCGGCAACAAGCAGATGGTCGACATGCTCGTCGAGGCCTGGAACACCAAGAATCCCAACTGCAAGATCAAGCTGACCTACATCCCGCACACGGAGATGGTCGGCAAGATCGCCCAGGGCATCGCGTCCGGTGAGGTGCCCGACCTGATGGGCATGGACCTCATCTATGCCCCGCAGTTCGAGAAGGCGCAGCAGCTCGTGGACCTGACCGACAGGATCAGTGCCTGGCCGGAGCTGAAGACCGCCAGCAAGGGGCACATGACGGTCGCCACCTTCGAGAACCGGCTCTACGGCGTCCCGCTCTACGCCGACGTGTCGGCGCTCTTCTACAACAAGGACCTCTTCCAGCGGGCCGGCCTCGACCCCGACAAGCCGCCCACCAGCCTGCCGGAGCTGCGCGAATACGCCGACAAGATCACCGCGCTGGGTGGCGACGTCAAGGGCTACTACCTGCCGGGCAACTGCGCCGGCTGCAACATCTTCACCGTCGGGCCGTTGATGTGGGCCTCGGGCGCCACGATCGAGGCGGCCGGTCCGGGCGACGAGCCACTGGTCGGTGACGGGGTCAAGCAGGTCCTCCAGTTCACCCGCGACATGGTCAAGTCCGGCAACGTCCACGAAGGCGACCGGACCGAGAACGGCGAGACGTTCCACCTGCAGTTCGGGTCCGGCAAGGTGGGCATGATGGGCACGGGCAACTTCAACATCACCCTGGCCCGTCAGCAGAACGCGAAGATGAAGTTCGGCATCGGCCTGCTGCCCGGGATGGCCCCGAACTCCTCGGCCTCGTTCATCGGCGGCGACCTCGTCGTGGTGCCCAAGGGCAGCAAGCGGGTGGACGACGCGGTCAACGTGATGAAGTTCCTGCTCTCGGACGAGGTGCAGGTCGAGGTGTACGCCAAGGCCCTCAACCTGACCACCCGCACCGACATGGTCGACAACAAGTACTTCAGGGCCGAGCCGCTCGTCCAGGACGTGGCCAAGGCGCTCGACGTCGGCCGCACGCCGTACACGCTGACCTTCTTCGAGCAGATCAACTCGCCGCAGGGCCCATGGCTGAAGATGCTGCAGCGCGCCTACTACAGTGATGATGACCTCGACACCGTCATCGCCGACGCGAAGACGGCGATGAAGAGCATCGCCAACGAGTAGCTCGCGACGTATAGGACCGCCTTGTACCGGAGCCCGCGAAGCCGGCTGATCGGGATCGCCTACCTGGCACCGGCGGTGATCTTCGTCCTGGCCTTCACCGCCTACCCGCTCGGCCAGATGGTCTGGATGTCGTTCCACAACTGGTCCCTGATCACCCCGCCGAGGTTCGTGGGCCTCGGCAACTACCGGCGGGCGTTCGACGACCGCCAGTTCTGGGTCTCGTTCGTCTTCACGCTGAAGTACACCGCGATCATCACCCCGGTCCTGATCGTCGGCGGCTACCTGCTGGCCCTGCTGACCTCGCAGAACTCGCGCATGCGCCGGTTCACCCGGACCACGGTGTTCATCCCCGTGGTCATCGGGCTTGGCGTGTCGAGCCTGCTCTGGTACTGGCTGTTCAGCACCGATTTCGGCCTGGTGAACAGGGCGTTGAGCGACGTTGGGGTCATCTCCAAGCCGGTCCTGTGGCTGGGGGTGGACGCCGACCGGTCAAATCTGTCAATCATCACCTCGGTCGTGTGGAAGGTCATCGGGTTCGGGATGATCCTGTTCGTCGGCGCGATCCAGGCGATCCCCACCGAGATCAACGAGGCGAGCCTGGTCGATGGCGCCAGCTACTGGCAGCGGGTCACCCGGGTGATCCTGCCGTTGACCCTGCGCACGGTGCTGCTGGTGACCCTGGTGAGCGTCATCGGCTCGCTGCTCGCCTTCGACCAGTTCTACATCATGACCGCCGGGCAGCCGCAGAACGAGACCGCCACCTCGGTCTTCTACGTCTACCTGAACTCCTTCCCATACCTGAAGCTCGGCTACGGCGCGGCGTTGTCGATGATCCTGGCCCTGACCATCCTGCTGTTCACCGTCGTGCAGATGCTGCTCACCCGGCGGAGCCACGGGTGACCGCCAACGTGGAGGTGCGGAGAGCCCGGGCCGTCGCCGCGCGGATGCGCCTGCGCGTCGGCCGAACCGGCTACCTGCTCGCTGCGCTGTGCATCGCGATCTGCACGGTCATGCTCGTGCCGCTGCTCATGTCGGTGCTCGCCTCGGTCAAGCCGACGGCGGAGGCGGCCGCCTCGCCGCCGACCTACCTGCCGCACGCCCTGAGCCTGGACAGCTACGAGCGCCTCTGGAGCTACCAGCAGGGGCTGCCCACCTATCTGGCCAACAGCCTTGGCACGGCCCTGTTGACGATCGCCTTCACGCTCCTGCTCGCCATTCCCGCGGGGTACGCGCTCGCCCGGTTCCCGATCCCGGGCAAGGAGGTCGTCTTCGTCTTCCTGCTGCTGGCGCTGATCGTCCCCTACCAGGCGCTGCTTACGCCGATGTTCCTGATGTTCGCGCGGATCGGGCTGACCAACACCCTTGTCGGTCTCGCCATCCTGCACACCGCCATCCAGTTGCCGTTCAGCCTCTATGTCCTGCGCAACAGCCTCAGCGCCGTCCCGCGGGAGCTGGAGGAGGCGGCCATCACCGACGGCGCGTCGTCCTGGCAGGTCCTGCTCAGGATCTGCATCCCTTCGGCGATGCCGGCGATCGTCACCGTCGCCCTGTTCGCCTTCATCATGTCGTGGAACGAGTTCCTCGGCGCCCTGGTGATGATGAGCAGGGGCTCGAGCTTCACCCTGCCGCTGATCCTGGCCGCGGCCCGCACCGAGACCAGCCTGGGCGGCACGGACTGGGGGATGCTGCAGGCCGGCATCACCATCTCGATCATCCCGTGCGTGCTGGTCTACCTGCTGCTGCAGCGGTACTACGTGTCCGGCCTGATGACCGGCGCGGTGAAGTGAGCTAGGGGCGGGAGCCCCTAAGACGCCGGCGGCGCGGTGGAGTCGCGAACGATCAGCGCGGGCTTGAAGACCTCGAGGCTCGGCTCGCGCGCGGCGTTCGGGTCACGCGCCAGGGCGATCGCGCGGGCGACGGCATGGCTGACGATCTCCGAGATCGGCATCCGCAGCGTGGTGAGCGCGGGCACCGTGTGGCTCGCGATCAGGATGTCGTCATAGCCGACCACCGAGAGCCGGTCGGGCACGGTGGCGCCGAGGCTGTGCGCGGCGTGCAGGACTCCGACGGCGACCAGATCCGTCGAGGTCGCCACCGCCGTGGGTGGCTCCGGCAGGTCCAGCAGGCGCCGCAGCGCGGCATCGCCCCCGGCCAGGGTGTTCGGGCAGCGCTCGAGGTAGCCGGACGGGACGCCGCCGAACCGTTCGTGCATGAAGTCGGCGTAGGCGTCCTCCCGTACCCGGTACTCGCCGGGCAGCTCGGCACCCACGAACGCGATCCTTCGGTGCCCGAGGGAATCGAGGTGCCCGAGCCCGGCCCGGATGCCGGCCCGGTCGTCGGTGTCCGCCGACGGGAACGCGAGCGGGCTGGTCCCCTGCCAGAGGCCGACCACCGGCACGCTCGAGTTCTTGAGATCCTCCAGGAGCTGCGGCTGCTGCATGTCGCCGAGCAGGACGATGGCGTCGGTGTGGCGGGTCTCCAGCACGGAGGTCAAGGGGATCGCCTCGTCGAGGCGGCCATGGACATGGCCGAGCACCACGTTGTAGCCGTGCGCCATCGACTCGGCCACCAGCGCTTCGATCGCCCCCGCGAAGAAGGGGTCGCTGAAGTCCCTGACCACGGCACCGATCAGGTTGGTCGACGCTCCCCGCAGACCGCGAGCCAGTGGATTCGGCCGGTAGCCCAGCCGCCGCGACGCCTGGATCACCCGCTCCCGGGTCTCGGGGGCGATCGGCACCCGGGTCGGGGTGCCACTGAGCACCCGAGACACGGTGCTCTGGGACACCTTGGCCGCGGCCGCGATGTCGCGCATCGTCGTAACGGGGCGCCGGACCGCCGACGGCGCCCACGGCTCGGACTGCCCGGGTGCGTCGTCCGGGGCCGACCCGGGACCGTGCTTGCTCTGCGGCATCGCTGCCAGGCTAGCACGAATACGATTGCAGTCCGGCTACTTGGTCGAAGTCTCCCGCTCGGTCACGATGGATGGGATGAGCCCGCTCGACGTCTCTCAGGCAACGCCGGTCTCCTCCGCGGACGAGTTCGATCGCTGGCTGGGTGACAACGGCGCGTCCCAGCGAGAGCGGGTCGTCGCGGTCTACAAGAAGGCCTCCGGCAAGCAGACCGTGACCTTCGACGAGCTGCTGGACACCGCGCTCTGCCACGGCTGGGTGGACACCCAGACCAAAGGCATGGACGACCAGCGCTACGCCATCCGCTTCGTCCCCCGCCGCCCCGGCTCGAACTGGTCGGCGACCAATCGCGAACGAGCGCGGCGCCTCCAGCGCGAGGGTCGCATGACCCCAGCCGGCGAAGCCGCGCTCCCTCCCGACCTGTAACGCCGAGCCGCTCCTTCCCCTTGACAGGAGCATCCTGCTTGCTAAGGTCCGATCGTCCGATCAAGCGCGTACGCCCTGGCGCGCTGGGACTCCTTGGAGCCGTCGGCCGCCACGGCGCGCCAGTGGTCAACGACCGCTCAAGGAGGCTTCGATGGACAGCCAACCACGTGGCGACGCCGCCGACATGCTGGCCGACGTTGGCCGGCACTGGGGCTGGGTGCTGGCTTTCGGGATCATCACGCTGCTGGCCGGCCTTCTCACCCTCGCCTGGCCGGGTCGCACCATCGTGGTCGTCGCCGTGCTGTTCGGCATCCAGTTGGTGGTGGCCGGGATCTTCCGGTTCGTCGCCGCGCTCGCCAGCGACGACGAGAGCGGCGCGACCCGGGTGCTGCTGGCGCTGCTGGGCGTGCTGTCGTTCATCATCGGGCTGTACGCCCTGCGCCACATCCTGATCACCATCGCCGCCCTGGCGCTGCTGCTGGGCATCTTCTGGATCGTCAACGGCGCGGTGGAGGCGTTCACCGCGTTGTCGCACCGCGGGATGCAGGGCCGCGGCTGGACGATCTTCATGGGGCTGCTGAGCGTGGTCGCCGGCGTGGTGGTGCTGGTCTACCCGGGGATCTCACTGGCCACGCTGGCCATCGTCCTGGGGTTCTGGCTGCTGGTCTACGGGATCATGGAGATCGTGCTGGCGTTCCGGCTCCGCTCGGTCGGCCAAGCCGCAACCCGCGTCGCCCCCGCCACCTGAGCG
>Ga0307278_10001921_pt1 | contig 10268 bp, 9 predicted proteins | sample ER_DNA_117_FD_194482 | JGI IMG/M metagenome (GOLD analysis project Ga0307278, IMG submission 194482) | Bulk soil microbial communities from the East River watershed near Crested Butte, Colorado, United States - ER_DNA_117 | ecosystem: Environmental > Terrestrial > Soil > Floodplain | place: USA...
GCGTGCTGTTCGTTTTTCTTCTGCTCTCGGCGCTTTACGAAAGTTGGTCGTTGCCGCTCGCAATCATTTTGATCGTCCCCATGTGTCTCTTCAGTTCGATCTACGGTGTCTGGCTCCGCTCCATGGAGAACAACATCTTCACGCAGATCGGGTTCATTGTGCTGGTTGGGCTCGCTTGTAAGAACGCGATCCTGATCGTCGAATTCGCGAAACAAATTCAAGACCGCGATCACAAAGACCGCTTCACCGCCGCAGTCGAAGCCTGCCGACTTCGATTGCGCCCGATCTTGATGACTTCATTCGCGTTCATCTTCGGCGTTGTTCCGCTGGTCGTTAGTTCGGGTGCCGGCGCTGAAATGCGGCAAGCCCTCGGAACAGCGGTCTTCTTCGGAATGCTCGGGGTTACCGGCTTTGGTCTTTTTCTCACGCCCGTTTTCTACGTCGTAATCATGTGGTTCAAAGAGCGCCGGGACAAACGACGTTCGACAGCGTTAACACAACCAGCGCCGCCTCTAACGACGGAGCCCGCTGTCAGTTAGCATGAAACGGAAGGAGCGATAATATGATACTGCAAATCTACACTATCATTCACACGCTGATTAGCCTGGTCGCGATTTTCACTGGCTTTGTTGTTGTATTCGGAATGCTTGCCGATAAGCGTTTCGATGGCTGGGCGAAATGGTTTCTCGTCACAGCCGTCGCGACGACGATCACGGGATTCTTTTTCCCATTTCATGGTTTCACGCCGGCAATCGGTCTCGGCATCATATCGCTGCCGTTCCTCGCACTTACGATCTTGGCGCGTTACCCGAAGCATCTCGCAGGGCCGTGGCGCTGGATCTACGTCATCGGCGGCGTGATTTGTCTTTACTTCAATCTTTTTGTCGCAGTGGTACAGGCGTTTGAAAAAATCCCGGCGCTGCATGCGCTTGCTCCGACACAGACCGAGCCCCCGTTCAAAGTCACACAGCTGTTTGTGTTGGCGATTTTTGTCGTGCTTGCCATCGCTGCGACGATCAGGTTTCGCATCGAACCGATCCGTACGACTTAAATCCAAAGATAGCGAGTGAAAGAAATGGAACGGCTCCCTGAAAGGGAATGTTTGGCGCATCTGTCACTTGCTTTCCGTTTTTCGTAACCCCACGGTAACTGTGTTACCGTGATCAATCCGATGGTACCATGAAACTTCCCGGCGAAACTGACACTCTCTTCGATGCTTTGCGACAATCCGCGAAGCGAAAACCGGTGAGTGCGATCGAAAAGCTCATCCAGCACGGGCCGGACCGGGAACTTTGCCGCATCAACGTTCTCGCCTTTGCCGCCAAGTATAAGCTCGATGAGGAAGATGTGATTGCGACCTTTCTGCACGGCGCGCGACTCGGCATTTTCGATATGTCTTGGAACATTCTTTGTCCCGCTTGCGGTGGCGTCCTCGATTCAGGCGCGACGCTTAAGACCGTGAAGCAGGCCGAATACACGTGCGTTCTTTGCGCTGAGGGATGTGAACCCACGCTCGACGAAATCGTCGAGGTCACGTTCACAATTAGTCCACGGGTGCGGCGAATCGCGGCGCACGAACCCGGGACTCTGCCCTGGATCGAATACTACAGACAGATCTTTTGGAGTTCCGGAGTCGATTTGCCCGATGACGAGACATTGGCAAAATGGGTTAAGGAAACTACTCTGGACACACTCGAGCTATCAGCCGGCGACAAGGCGGTGCTCTCGCTCCAGTTGCCTGAAGGGTATGTGATCGTGTTCGATCCGGTCCTTCACATGTCGCAGCACATCGAGGTGAAGGGCGAGCTTGCGCGTGAAAGCCAATCGCTTTCCTTTGTTATGACCAGGGATCACGCGCCAGCCGGGCCTGTTCAGATGCGCCCCGGCCTTCTGCAGATGACGTTAGAGAACCGCTCAAATGTACGCACGTTCCCCGGTATTTGGGTTGTCAGCGACAAGGTTCACGAGCTCGTCGGAAAGCGTCGGCCATTCTTAACCGCGAAACGCCTGCTGACTAACCAGACATTCCGCGATATTTATCGCACCGACGCGATCGATGTAGATCAGAGGCTCAAGATTACCAGTCTCACCTTCCTTTTTACCGACCTCAAAGGCTCAACGGAACTCTACGAACGCGTTGGAGATCTGGCTGCCTACGATCTGGTACGCGCTCACTTTCGAGTCCTGCATGAAATTGTCGCTGCAGAACGAGGGGCCGTGGTAAAAACAATCGGCGACGCAGTGATGGCGACGTTCCCGACGCCAGACCGTGCGATGGCGGCTGCGCTAAAGATGCGAGAAGCATTAAAGGATTTGAAAGGCGACTTGTTGCTCAAGATCGGCATTCACGAAGGGCCTTGTCTGGCCGTTTCGCTAAACGATCGGCAGGACTATTTCGGACGGACTGTAAACATCGCAGCGCGCGTCCAGGGACTCGCAACATCGCGCTCCATTTTCGCGACCAGACGGGTCGTTACTGACAGCGAAGCCTCGAAGCTGCTGCAATCAAACGGCATCGCCGCGACTCCGGAGAAGCGCTCCCTCCGCGGCATTGTTAAGCAGATTGAGATTTTCGAAATACCTTGAGAAGCCTGGCTTGGCCGATTTCGCTTCGCCGAAGCTGATTGAGAGAACGCACAACAACACGAATTAAAAGCGATGCCTGACCGAGGTTGTTCCCATCTCGACGCGATCGATTCAATCAAGCAACCGCAACTCCGCGAATGCGTGGAGTGCGTAAAGATCGGTTCATCCTGGGTCCACTTGCGAACGTGTCAGCAATGCGGCGTCACGCTCTGCTGTGATAGTTCACCGAACCGACACGCTAGCAAACATGCGGGTAATACGGGGCATCCGGTCATTGCTTCGGCCCAACCCGGCGAGCGATGGTTGTATTGCTATCCTGACGACGCGTTTTGCGAATATTAGTCACTGGCGGGTTCATTATCTGAGTTTGGCGTCGAACCCGGAGAAGAACGACACATCGATAATCAGAGCCTTCTGCAAAGCTCGCGATTGAGTTATGATCGCGGTGCGCGATGAATCTACATCTCCGTTTATGAGCGGCTTCTTTGAGGAATTGAAGCGCCGAAAGGTCTATCGCGTCGCTGCCGCTTACATCATCGCGGCAGGATTCATCATTCAGATCGCCTCGGCAGTTTTTCCAGCATGGGAGTTGCCGAACTGGGCGTTCCGCTTTGTCGTCGTACTTTTGCTGATCGGTTTTCCGATCTCATTGATTTTGGCTTGGGCTTACGACATCACCTCAGAGGGCATTCGCACAACGCCAACTTCATTTGGGTCCGGGACGCATCGGCGTCGCAACGTGATTATGCTTGTCGTAATCGGCGTGATCGTTTCCTGCGCCGCCGGTTTCTTCCTGTTGCCGCGCGCTTCCGCCCGAAAGATCGACAAGTCGATAGCAGTCCTGCCGTTCCAAAATCTGAGCGATGAAAAGGAAAACGCCTACTTCGCCGACGGTATGCAGGACGATATCCTCACGAATCTTTCGAAGATCGGCGATCTGAAGGTGATTTCGCGCATGTCGGTCATGTCCTACCGAGGCGAGGGTGTGCGCAACGCCCGCGAAATTGGCAAAACTTTGGGCGTGGCCACGCTACTTGAAGGAAGCGTTCGTCGCAGTGGCAACCGCGTCCGAGTGAGCGTGCAGTTGATCAACGCGGGCACCGACGAGCACATCTGGGCGGAAGATTATGATCGCGATTTGACCGACGTCTTCGCCATCCAAACCGATCTGGCACAAAGAATTGCCTCTACTCTGCAAGCAAAGCTTTCCCCAACCGAAAAGGCACGACTCGACAATCGGCCAACCCAAAATCCTGACGCTTATCTGCTCTTTATCCAGGCGCATGACTACGCCAATCGACCAGATCATTTCCGCGACGATTCGGTAAAGGCCGAGGAGCTTTTCGAACAAGCGATCAAGCTCGATCCAAAATTTGCAGCCGCTTTTGCCGGGCTCTCGATGGTGGAGAGTTGGATCTATCACAGTTTCGAGCCGACACCAGCTCGTCGAGAAAAGGCGCGTCTCAACGCCGATGAATCCCTGCGCTTGCAACCGGACCTTCCCGAAGGCCATCTGGCACTCGGTTTCTCTTATTACTATGGCGACCGCGATTACGAGCGCGCCCTCGCTGAGTTTGAGATCGCGAAACGCGACCTGCCGAACGAAGCCCAAGCCTATATGGCCATCGGTGCCATTCAACGGCGTCAGGGCAAGTGGGCTCAATCAACCGCGAATTTGGAAAAAGCCGCCGCGCTTGACCCAAAGAACAGCTCGGTCCTCTTGAATCTCGGCTATAACTATATGGCCGCACGAAATTTTGAAGCTGCCGATAAGGTCTTTGATCGCGGAATCGAAGCTGCGCCGGAGTCGTTCGGCTCGCGTGCATTAAAATCGGAGTTGGCGATCAGATGGAAAGGAGACATTAGCGTTGCCGAAAAAGAATTGGCCTCGGTGCCCCCGGGAGTCGATCCGCAAGGCCTGGTCACGTTGGGCCGCGCAGGGGTCCTGACGTTGCAACGAAAATTTAAGGAGGCGCTTCAGGTGATCCAGCAATTTCGCGAGGAGACATTGACCATCCGCGCCGGTGCGTCCTGCCCGAAAGCTTCTCTCGAAGGTACGTTGTATTTGTATCTGGGTGACAAAGTGAACGCGCATTCGGCATTCGAGCGCGCACGGATCATCGCCGAGCGATTGGTGCGCGAAAGCCCCGACGACGCTGCTCGCCATGGGCAGCTTGGTCTGATTCTAGCCGGACTCGGTCAAAAGGATGCGGCGATCGCGGAGGGCAAGCGCGCAGTTGAGTTGTTGCCGGAATCGCAAGACGCTTTCGATGGGCCAGACGTTACTGCTGTGCTCGCGCAAATTTACGCGTGGACCGGCGAACACGATCAAGCATTTGGACTACTTGATCATTTGCTCGTTGTTCCAAACGGAATCACCGTTCCCGGTCTCAAGCTCGACCCCATCTGGGACCCGTTGCGCAAAGACCCGCGCTTCCAAGCGTTGATCGACAAATACGCAGCGAAAAGTTAACAAGCGTCTTCAGCGTCGATATGAAAAAGATCTTAGGACTCAGCATACCGGAGACGCTGGAAGAGGTGTGCGATCCACAGGGGGTCGCCCTGCTCGTTTACGACATGCAGGTTGGAATTTTAAGTCAGCTTAAGAATGGCGATGAGATAACGCGACAGATTCTCAAAGTTCTCACAGCCGCACGCAACGCTGGCGTGCGCGTGTTCTTTTCGAGACATCTTTCGCTATCAAAAGAGCTCATGGGCATGTTTCAGTTCCGCATGGCCATGGCTTGGCAACGCGTGGATTCCCCTGATCAAGTGAATCCTTGGTTTTTGCGCGATGCTCCCGGCTTTCAGATTGTCCCGGAGTTATCGCCACTTCCCACTGAAGGTGTGTTCGACAAATTGACGATGTCAGCTTTCGAGGGCACGTGGCTCGACTTCGCGTTGCGAGATTGCGGTATCAACGCCTTCATTATCGTCGGCGTAGCGACCGAGATCGGAATCGAACCGACAGCGCGCCACGGAGCAGACCTCGGTTACATTCCGGTGCTCGTGACCGATGCTTGCGGCGCTGGCGACGAAGAAGCCGCAAAGCGGTCACTCGAAAGCTTGAAATTTGCAGGTGACGCGTTGCTCACTGACACGCAAACGATTTGTACCGCGCTTCAAAAGGTAGTTTAGCCGCCGATCGATGGATCAGATAGTCGCGTGATTCGACACGTACTTGAAGTAACTTTGTTCACTTTTTGGAGTTCCGCCTGGCATTCACGGCGCTTCGACACCGCTAAGGATTCCCCCGAGATGGCCTGTGAGCGTGATCATCACTAGCCCTAGCGCCATGATGGCGAAATAAGAGGCACGCGGAGATTCGTCCTTTGCCCGGAGACGTGACCGTTTCCAACAAAGGCTAACAATGAGCGCCGCGGAAGTTAGCGCGCAAATGAGATGCAGCCGTAGATTGCCTTTCAGTGTCGCGCCTTCAAGTTGCCATTGCCTTGCTCCCAGGCCGGTGGCAATCGCGAACGGGACGGTCAATGCTGACCCAAGTAGATTGCAATACGCGACGGAAGCAAAAATCGATAGCTTGCGCCAGATTGCGAGTGCCTCGAAAACCGCGCTTGCGATAAAAAGCGCAATCGGAAAATGAATGATGACCGGATGCGTGCATGTCCCGCCAACAACGCGGCCTTCAGGTCGAACGGATTCGGGGAATGGGCGAGAAATAGTTTCATAACCCCTGACCGACGGTCACTACAAATTGATATCAATCGCGCCTTGTTACTTCTCGACGATGATCGTTCCAGTCATCTTCGGGTGAACTGAGCAATAATAGGTGTAGGTGCCCGGAGCGCCCGCTGTGATTGCGAACTCTTGATCCGTGTCGAGTGCGCTGGATTTCTTAAACTGCTTCTCGACGCTCACGATGGTGTGCGGTTCCTCGTCCCGATTAATCCAGGTGATCTTTTCGCCGGACTTCACTGTGATAGTTTGAGGATTGAAGGCGAAGTCTTTGATCTCTATTTTGTTTTCGCTGGTGCCCATGCTGCCGGCGTCTTTCATCTCGCTGGCGAGCGCAAAGAGAGACGAAAGACTAATAGTGCACAAAAGCGCTGCGATTCGGATTCTAGAAATAAGCGTAGTCATAGTTTGAGTCGTTAGGGTTTCGGTGGATTTAGCTAAGATTGGAGTCGATGACCGCGAGCGCGGTTTTGCCTTGTTTATACTCGACGTTCGTTAGGCCAAGTAAGCTTCGAAGCTTTTCAGCCGGCACTGTCATCGGGCCGGGCGACGGCGCACTTCCGGGTGCAGGCTGAGGAAAAGCGGTGGACATCGCCGTATGAAAGGTCACGTTGCCTTCGATCTTTTGAAGGACTTGATGGATATGACCGTTCAGAACTGTGACCGAACCAAAACGCTTTAGGTATCCAAGCGCACGTTCGCTATCGCTGGTACCCCAGCCCCATTGCGGATAAACCGCCCAGAGCGGAATATGGGCAAAGACTACAATTGGAGTGTCGGCTCCGAGGCCTTTTACATCCTCTTCGAGCCACTTGAGTTGTTCTTCGCCCAGCTGCCCCAGACCGCCGGCCTGAAGATCGAGGACGTTCACCAAGCCGATGAAATGAACGCCGTTCTTATTGAAGCTGTACCAGCCGGAACCTTTGGCTTCAACGCTCTTTAGGTATCGGTCACGATAGAGTTTCCCTCCATCGTTGAGCACATCATGTTCCCCGGGAACATAAAATACGTCCTTAGTTCGGCAGCTCTTGAGTAATTCATCGAAGGTGTCGAATTCCTCCGGCTTCGACAATTGCGTGATGTCTCCTGTGTGGATAAGGAAAGACGGTGGAGTAGGCATCGCGTTAATGCGATCCAGCGCAATCTTGAAAGTCTCAGTGACATCCTTGTTCGCCGCTTTGTTAAAGCCGATATGGCTATCGCTGATCTGCAGAAAGCTGAGATCGGTAGCCTTGGGCAACGACGATCCTGTCTTTGCAATTTCAGCAAGCGTCTTTGAGGCAAGCACGCCGCCGCTTACTGTCCAAAGCACTCCCGTGCCGGCCCACGCCATGCATTTTAGAAAGCCGCGGCGATCAATCCCGTCGTGCTCGTGATCGTGAGAAATGTAATCTGACATATGTTTTGCTCCTCTTAGGTTGGTTGGTTTGATGTTGATTCCACTTGTCCTTACTGATTCCGCGGCCTTTTATTCCCGAAATTAAATCGCACCACTTTCAACCCCGCTGACAAACCCACCCAGGTGCCCGGCGATTGCGATCAACAGCACCGTGGCAAGAGCGAGAAGGATATAGATGATGCCCGGCGTTCGTTGTGGAAATTTCCGCTGGCGAAGACGCCAGCCACAGAGCAACCAAATCATTCCGCTTGCAGTCAGGGCAAAGAGCAGGTGCAGAAGCAGGTTTCCTTTAAGCTTCGATCCTTCCAATTGCCATTGCCATGCGGTCAAACCGGTCGCGATGGCGATTGGCGCCGTCAGCGCAGCAGCAAGAAGGTTGTAATATGCCGCCTTCGCCATCGTGGGATTGCTTCTCCAGATGGCGAGCAGATCAAACGCTACACTGATAATAAACAACGCAATCGGAAAGTGAATGATCACCGGATGTTGCGCGTGTTTCGCGAGCAGAGCGGCTTTTAGGTCAAACAGATTCATGAGATCCTTTGTGAAAGCTTGCGGAGATTTTCCAACACTCAGCTACCTGCTATCCCCCTGGGTGATTCCTTGTCTCTCGAATCCAAGTCGACGATTGTTTGCCGGCCGGCCTTGATGTCGACGCGCACTCGGACATAGCTGTCCCTCTCCGATCGACCTTCGATCACGTAAGATCCCGTTGACAGTGTTACGACTTCGGGAATTTCATCGCTGCTCGAAATGTGATTTTCCACGTTCTTAAACAGCTTTCCGTCAGTCGTGTAAATCGCATACGAGCTGTGTGCATAGTAAGGCACGCCACCGTCGTCGAATGCATCCGTGGCCGAGTAAACCTGAAGCCAGCCTTGGGATAACTGTCCCACTTTCGCCTGGTCCCCAACCAGCGCCGTTTTCTCTGTTTCGCTGCCGCGCGTCGCGCCAAGAAGCGCTACAGCAACAAACATCACAACCGCAAGATTTCTTGTAGTCACATATCTGAGAAGCGGTGTGAACGTGGATGCGTAGCTGTAAGCCTGTTTATGATTTGTTTTCATTGTTTGTTTTTATTACCTCCACCCATTCATACCGATTTGCTGAGCGAATATTCCCGCTCGAGGGAGCCGGTTCTCGAATCGAATAAGTTGCCGAAAGAATCGCTCCGATTCGTTCGACGGAGCGCGGCGCGACTATTGTGGATGGGTAGCGTGCTATCGTCTTACTAACGACCAGGAATGTCGTTAGTGATGGGGCGTCCGCGTTTCGAACTGCTGCTTAAAAAGTCGCAAATCGTTAACGTTCACATCCGAAACAGCCCAGTAGTCAAAGTCCGAGTCAGCCCAGTGCAGAAGCTGATATCCCTGGCGCGTTATCGTTTTCGGAGCTTTTGCTTCGTCCGACGCCGCTGGCCAAACAAAAAGGTTGATAAAGTGTTTGCGCCGTTCGTAAACCAATGCCGCAACTGGCCTATTATCCAAGTAATCCAGGCGACCGCCAATCAGAGGAAATCCCTCACTGGAAAGATCGACCACCGGAGGGGCAAAATCGAGCTTCGAGTCCAGCCAGGGTTTTACAGTATGCTGATCAGAAGAACCGACGTCCGTGAGGTGATTCGCCATAAGCGAGCGGACGTGACTAGCTATAAGTTGCGTCGCAAGGAGCTGGTCGGAAGTACCCGGTCGTAGTCGAGGCAGGAAACTGGAAGCGATAATTGCGGCCAAGATGATAGCTGCTGCCAGAGCTAGCCAATTCCATGGTATTTCAGGTAGAATGAGACGCCGCTCTGCCCGCGGCGATGTAAGCAATGCGTGATTTTGTCGTGTAGCACCGCGCGAAACCCTTACACCAACTGCATCTCGTAAAGAAGATTGAACACGCTGACGCAGTTCAGTCGGAGCCTTATAGTACGGCGCGCCCCTGCTAATCGCATGAGCGAGCACTGTGTGCGCCTCATACGCCTGCTCACACTTACGGCAGTCCCGCAAGTGCTGTTCGATTTTCTGGCTAGTCAATGGATCTAGTTCGCCATCCAAATAACCATCCATCAGTTTTATAGCTTCTTCGCAGATCATCTATTTCTCCTTACCGATCTGAGTAGTTAAATATTCCTTAAGCCTAGCGCGTCCGCGGGCCAGTCGCGACATGACCGTGCCGGTCGGAATTTTTAGGATCTCGCCTATCTCTTTGTAAGATAAATCTTCCTGGTGACGCAGGATCAGGATCTCCCGGAACTCGGCTGGTAATTCGTCCACCGCGTTCCTTATTAGTTCGGTGTCTTCGGCGTGCTCAAGAATCGTTGCCGGGCTGGCCGAGTCGTGGCCGGTTGCATGGATCTCTTCATCAAAAGCCGTGGTTAGATCAACCGCACGATTCTTTTTGAGCAATGTGTAGGAGGTGTTTCGGACAATCGTTAGCAACCAGGCCCGGCCGTTGGAGCCATGGAATCCACCGAAAGACCTGAACGCACGCAGATACGCCTCTTGAACTACATCTTGCGCATCCTGTTCATTGCGCAGCAGCCACCTTGCCAAATTGTGCGCGGCATCAAGATGAGGCAAGGTGGCTGCTGAGCAATGAA
>Ga0307278_10001923_pt1 | contig 10260 bp, 12 predicted proteins | sample ER_DNA_117_FD_194482 | JGI IMG/M metagenome (GOLD analysis project Ga0307278, IMG submission 194482) | Bulk soil microbial communities from the East River watershed near Crested Butte, Colorado, United States - ER_DNA_117 | ecosystem: Environmental > Terrestrial > Soil > Floodplain | place...
GACTTGGCGCTTTGGTTTGCGGAGGCCGGTCTCTGTGCGCACGAGGTACGGCGCGCCCGTCAGCATGTGCCAGTCGACGGGATTCACGGAAGCCGCGCGAACGCGCACGAGCACGCCGTCGTCCGTAACTTCCGGCTCGTCGACCTCTCGCAACTCGAGGACGTCAGGCAATCCGTACTTGTCGTAGACCATCGCTTTCATCGCACGCTCCCTCCGTCCATACAGTGTAAGTTTACGGTGTAAGGTAAACGTACAGCGTAAGCTTGTCAATGGCTCATGACTAAGACCGACTCGAGATCGCGATCCCCGCTCAGCAGGGAGCGCGTGCTCGATGCCGCGATCCGCCTTGCTGACGAAGGCGGCATCGAGTCGCTGACGATGCGCAAGCTCGCCCGCGAGCTAGGTGTCGAGGCGATGTCCCTGTACAACCACGTTGCGAACAAAGGCGACCTCGTGGAGGCGATGGTCGATCTCGTCGTCAGCGAGATCGAGTTGCCTTCGGCCTCGGACGCCTGGGACGTAGCGATCCGGGAGTGCGCGATCTCGGCCCATGAAGTGCTCATCCGCCATCCCTGGTCCTGCAGCCTCGTGATGTCGAGCACCAGCACCAGCATCGTGCGGAATGCACGAGTTCGCTACATGGACTGGTTGCTCGGACGACTACGCGAAGCCGGTTTCTCGCCGGAGCTGACCTACCATGCGTATCACGCGCTCGACAGCCACATCTTGGGATTCACGCTGTGGGAGCTCGGTCACTCGGGCGCCGCGAATGCGATCCGTGGCGACAAGGACTTCGCTGATTTCGCTGCTTCTTTCATCAGGGAACTGCGCGCCTCCGACTACCCGTACCTCGCGGAGCATGCCGAGCAGCATGTTGCGGCGCTCGGCGACGACGGCGCGAGCGAGTTCGAGTTCGGGCTCGATTTGATCCTCGACGGCCTCGAGCGGGCACGAGCGGAGGGAACGTCGTGAAGGAGCAGCCGGAAGTGCTGTTCGTCTGCGTGCACAACGCCGGGCGCAGCCAGATGGCCGCCGGCCTGGTCAAGCTCCGCTCGCGGGGTCGCGTGCACGTGCGTTCCGCCGGCTCGGCGCCGTCCGAGGAGATCAACCCCGCGGCCGTACTGGCGATGGCAGAGCTCGGCGTCGACCTCAGCGAGGAGTTTCCGAAGCCTCTGACGAACGACGCCGTGAGCGCGGCTGACGTCGTGATCACGATGGGCTGCGGCGACGCGTGCCCGATCTACCCGGGGAAGCGCTACGAAGACTGGGAGCTCGAAGACCCCGACGGCAAGGACCTGGAAACCGTGCGGCGCATCCGCGACGAGATCGATCAGCGGGTCCAGCAGCTGATCGGCGAGCTTCTGTCCGCAGACCCGGTTTCCGCCGGCTGACGGAATCAGCTCCGCGCGAAGCGGTCGGTCGTCTCGAGGACCTGCGTCCTCATGGTGTCGCTGCCGGTGTGACCCGAGTCCTCGACGATCATCAGCTGCGCGTCAGGCCAGACCCGAGCGAGCTCCCATGCTGTCGCGAGCGGCGAGCCCAGATCGAGGCGACCGTGGAAGAGGACGCCGGGGATGCCTGCCAGCCGATGCGCGTCGCGCAGTAGTGCGCCCTCCTCGAGCCAAGCCGCGTCCGCGAAGTAGTGCGCGCAGATGCGCACGAAGGCGAGCTGTGCATCGGCCGGCCGGTCGCTGTACGCGTTAGGCGTGCCGTGCGGCTCGAGCGAGATGACTGCGTCCTCCCACGCGAGCCAGTCCGTTGCGGCCTGGTGACGCACGTCCTGATCGGGCGACTCCATTAGGCGCGCGTACCCAGCGACCAGGTCGCCGTCACGATCGGCCTCCGGCACACCGGCTCGAAACTGCTCCCACTGTTCTGGGAAGAACCGGCCGACACCTCGGTAGAGCCAGTCGATCTCCGAGCGCCGACTAGTCGTGACGCCGAGCAGGATGATCTCCGAGACGTGCTGCGGATGGCGCTCTGCGTACGCGAGGATCAGCGTCGAGCCCCAGGAGCCTCCGTACAGCAACCAGCGCCCGATGCCAAGGTGCTCCCTCAGCAGCTCCATGTCGGCGAGCAGATGCTCGGTGGTGTTGACGCTCATGTCCGTCGACGGCCTGCTTGCGTGCGGCGTGCTTCGCCCGCAGCCGCGCTGGTCGTACAGCACGACGCGGTAACGCTCGGGATCGAAGTAGCGGCGGCTCCCTGTCCCCGATCCCGATCCCGGTCCGCCGTGCACGACCAGCGCCGGCTTGCCGTCGGGATTGCCGCACGTTTCCCAGTAGACGAGATTGCCGTCGCCGACGTCGAGCAAGCCGTGGTCGTACGGCTCGATTGGCGGATAGCGCTCAGTCACCGGCCAATGATGACCGGAGCCTGTGCTTCCCGCCCTGATTCTCTTCCCGGCTCCACCGGCGCGCTCCGTCAGGTCCGTCGGTTTCAATCAGCCGGACGTGACCGCTACCGAAGGAGCTTCATGCCGCTAACGCAAAGTCAGCTCGTAGGGGAAATCGCCGACCGAGCCGGTCTGACCAAGGGCGAGACGAAGTCCGTCCTCGAGGCGCTGGAAGAGGTCGTGCTCGACCAGCTCGCAGACGCCGAGAAGGTGCGCATCGGCGGCGTTGTCCAGCTCACCGTGCGCGTGAAGGAGGCGACGAAGGCCCGGAAGGGACGGAATCCTGCGACGGGCGAGGAGATCACGATCTCGGCGAAGCCGGCGTCGGTGACGGTCAAGGCCCGGCCGCTGGCCAAGGCGAAGGCTGCGCTTCCCACGGTGGCGTCCGCGCGCCGCCGCCTTGCGGCGTAGCACTCGGTCGGAGCGGGGGAGCCAGGCTCCCCCGCTCGGAGACCTGAACGACCTCTTCGGCCTCGCGAAGCCGGCGATCGCGATGGCGCATCTGCCGCCGTTGCCCGGGGCGCCGCTCTACGACGAGGCCGGCGGCCCCGACGCGATCGTCGAAGCGGTGCGTCGCGACGTCGAGATCCTCACGGCTTCGGGTTTCGACGCCGTGCTCTTCTGCAACGAAGGCGACCGCCCGTACCAGTTGAGCGCAACGTACGAAGGCGTCGCGATGATGGCCCGCGTGGTCGCGGAGGTGGCGCCCAGGGACCGGCCGTTCGGAGTGGACTACCTGTGGGACGCGCAGGCGGCGTTGTCCGTCGCGGCCGCAACCGGGGCCTCTTTCATCCGAGAGGTGGCGACCGGTGTCTATGAGTCCGACATGGGCCTGTGGACGCCCGACGCCGGAGCGCTCCTGCGGCGCCGGCGCGAATTGCACGCGGAGCACGTCGCCGTGTTCATGAACATCACGCCGGAGTTCGCGTCGACGCTCGGCACTCGCGACCTCGCCACGACCGCCCGCTCCGTCAGCGTCTCGAGTCTCGCCGACGCGATCCTCGTCTCCGGTCCCATGGCCGGCGCGGAGCCGTCGTTGGATGCGGTGCGCGCTGCGAAGAGCGGCTGCGGCGACACGCCGGTCTTCGCGAACACGGGTGTGAAGTCGACGAACGTGCGCGAGTTCCTGGGCGTGGCGGACGGGGTGATCGTCGGCTCGGATCTGAAGGTGGACGGCGGGACGTGGAACCCGGTCGACGCCGAGCGCGCCGAGCGGTTCATGGCCGAGGTGCGCCAGGTCAGGTAGACGCGGCGGCATGTTGCTCGATCTTGCGTTCGAGCAGCTCCTTAACGTGCGGCCAGTCGTCGTCGACGATCGCGTACCACGCGGAATCCCGGATCGAGTCGGGCAACACCATGTGCTTGCGGAAGATCCCTTCGAAGCTGGCGCCTACGCCGAGTAGGGCGCCGCGCACGCGCAAGTTGCGCGCATCCGTCTTGAATTCGACGCGCATTGCACCCCAACGGTCGAACGCGTTGGCCAGCAATAGGTACTTCGTCTCGATGTTCGCGCCCGTTCCCCATTGGGCGCGCTCGAGCCAGGTCCACCCGATCTCCGTGCGGCGGTGCGCGGGCTCCACGTTGAGATACCGCGTTGACCCAACTGGGCGACCGTCGACGTGGACGACGAAGGGCACTTCGCTGCGGCTCGCGAGCGCTTCGTCGAACCAGCGCTCGAAGCCGAGCGTGTACATGTTCGTGTAGCGATGGATCTGCGGCTCGCGCTCGGCGGCCTCGCGTAATCCGTCACGGTGGTGCTCGGCGATCGGCTCGACGCGCACGATGCGCCCCTCGAGCGGAGACTCCGGTCGCAGGTGGGGCTGGCTCATGGGCGTACTTTCGCCGTTCCGCGCCCGCTAGGGTCCCGGCATGGTCGCGCACCGGGTAGTGCTCCAGGGCGGAACCGCGGACCGGATCGGCGCGCTGCTGTCGGCCCGGCAGTTTCTCGAACCGCAGCTCGCAGACCGCAGGCTCTACTTCATCTCGAGCCTCGGGGGTCTGCTCAGCCTCTACGCGATGGACGCGGAGGGCGGGGTGCCCGAGCCGTTGCTGCCGCCCCAGATCGCGCTCCAGAATCCGGAGCTCATCGGCGGCTACTCGTTCTTCGTCCTGCCCGAGTTCGACCGGATCGTCGTGATGCTGGATCGCGACGGCGACGAGAACTACAAGCCGTTCGTCATCCCGCTCGAAGGTGGGTTCCCGGAGCCGCTTGCGGGGACGGCGTTCGACGGGTATCGCTCGCACCTGATCGACGTCGACCCCGACGCGGCGATTGCGTACTTCGCAGCGGAGTCACGCGCGGAGTCTCTGATCTACGGCTTGCGCTGCGATTTGCGGAGCGCGGAGGTCGAGCAGCTCGGGCAGAGCCCGTACGGTGCGTTCCCGGTCGCATGGAGCAGCGACCACTCACGCGTCGTGCTCGCGGACCAGTACCTGATCGGCGACACCGTCCTCTGGGAGCCCCACGGGAACGGCGGGCGCACGATCCTGCTCGGCACCCCGATCGAGGAGCGGGAGGAAGGCCGCGAGTATCCGCGTGCCGGATTTGGCTCGTTCCACACGACCGCCAGCGGCGACGGGCTGCTCGTCGTGACGACGCTTTTCGACGACACGGGGTCGCCGGGCTACCTCCCTCTCGACGGTGGACAGGAGCTCGAGCCGGTTACCGTCGGCGGCGTCGTGCACGAGGGTGCGGGCGAGCTCGAACGCTTGCAGCACCTCGAGGGCGATCGCTACGCGGCGGTCTACAACATCGACGGCTGCTCGTGGGTCTACGACGCGGAGTTCGACGAGCCGGCGCGGCGGTTGACGCTCTCGCGCGTGCTCGTCGGGCAGGGCGAGCTCGCGGACGGCGTCCTGCACGGCGTCGACCTCGACCGTTCGTCGCAAGCCTTCGCCGCTGCGTTCTGTACGGCGACGATGCCGACCCAGCTCTACGTGCTGGACGAGGATGACGCGACGCCTGCGCGCAGAACCCGGGAGCGCGCCTTGGGTCTCCCGCCCGAGCTGCTCGCTGCCGGCGAGGACGCGTCGTTCGAGTCGCACGACGGGCTCCGCATCTCCGCCCGCCTCTATCTGCCCTCGCCCGAGCTCGGGCACGACGGCCCGCGCCCGCTCGTGTACTACATCCACGGCGGTCCGCAGAGTCAGGAACGGCCGAACTTCGCGTGGTTCTCGATGCCGCTGATCCAGATCCTGACGCTGGAGGGCTTCGCGGTGTTCGTCCCGAACGCGCGCGGCTCGACGGGCTACGGCCTCGACTACGCGCAGCGTGTCGACCGCGACTGGGGCGGGCAGGACCGGCTCGACCACGTGCACGCGATGCAGGAAGTGCTGCCGAAGGACGAACGGGTCGACGTCCAGCGGGCAGGCGTGATCGGCCGGTCGTACGGCGGCTACATGACGTTGACGCTTGCAGGCCGGCATCCGGAGCTCTGGCGTGCGGCGGTCGACATGTTCGGCCCGTACGACCTGCTCACGTTCATGGAACGCATTCCGGAAACGTGGAAGCCGTACTTCGCGCTGACGCTCGGCGACGCGGACCGCGACCGCGACTTCCTCGTGGAACGCTCACCGCGCACGCATATCGGCAACATCGCCTGCCCACTGCTTGTGATCCAGGGCCAGAACGACCCGCGCGTCGTCGAGCGCGAGTCGCACGATCTCGTCGACGAGCTGCGCAGCCGCGGCAAGGACGTCGACTACCTCGTCTTCGAAGACGAGGGACACGATGTGCTCAAGCTCCAGAACCGCGTGCGCTGCTACGAGAAGATCACGACGTTCTTCTCCGAACAGCTCAGAGGCGCGTAAGGTCGTCCTCGGTGTTGACGTTCGCGAGCTCGCGCGGATCGAGCTCGACGATCGTCGCCTTCGCCGAGACGGCGTCGACGCCGGGCTCGAGGCGATGGCAGCAGCCGTCACGCGCGACTAGCTCTCGCGTACGTGCCGAGCAGCCGCGTGAACGTCGCGTGCTCGCTCAGTGCTTCGAGCGCGTCGACCATGGCGGGCAGCTGTGCCGGCGCATCGACGTCGGTGTAGAAGACGTACTCCCAGGGCCGCCCGGGCCGCGGCCGCGACTCCAGCTTCGTCATGTTCAGGTGTCGCTCTGCGAACGCGCCGAGGCAGCGATAGAGCGAGCCGGCGACGTGGCCGACGCCGAAGACGAGTGACGACTTGTCCGGGTCCTCCAGCGAGGCCGGGTCGCGGGCGAGCGCGCCGAAGCGCGTGTAGTTGTCCGGGTACGTCTGGATCCGCTCTGCCAGCGCAGCCAAGCCGTACAGCTCGCCGGCGCGGCGGGAAGCAATCGCGGCCACGCCTTCGAGCTTCCCGTCGGCAATGCGTTTGGCCGCGCCGGCGGTGTTGTACTCCGCGCGCACGTTCACGTCCAAGGCGCTCAGGAACTCCTCGCACTGCGCGATCGCCTGCGGGTGCGAGATCACCTCGCGCAGATCGTCGATCGTCGTGCCCGGAAGCGCAAGCAGCGAGTGGTCGACGCGGACGATCGTCTCGCCGACCAGGTGGAGGCCGTGACGAAGAAAGAGGTCGTACGTCTCGTTGATGCTCCCGGCCTGGGAGTTGTCCATCGGCACGAGCCCCCAGCGTGCCCGGCCCACCTCGACCGACTCGAAGACGGTGCGGATCGACGGGAACGGCTGGCGCTCCGCGTCGGGAAAGAGCGCGAGCGCGCCCTCCTCGGAGTAGGCGCCGACCTCTCCTTGGTACGCGACGACAGCCATTTCCAGAGCTTAGGGACGCTAGGCCGTCACGGCCTCGGCATTTGCCGAGAGGCGCTCTTCCTCCGCCTTGCGCTCGTCGACGTAACGCTGCGCGTCGCCGAGCGCGGTGAAGAAGCGGAAGAACGCGGCTATGCAGATGGTGAGGATCCCGATCGCGCCGTACACGGCGGCGACGTTGCCGGTCACGCTGATCACCCAGCCGCCCACGAGTGCCCCGGCAGGGATCGCCGACCAGGCGAGCACGCCCGCAATCGACAGCACGCGCGAGAGCAAGTTGTTCGGGACGATCGCCTGCCGGAGGCTGCCGGTATTGATGTTGAAGAGGATGCCGAGCCCGCCTGCTGCGCCCCACAGAGGTACCGCGGCCCAGAACCAGCGCATGCCCGCGAACACGATCGTGCACGCGCCCATCAGCATCAGAGAGGTCATCGCGAGCGCGGTGAAGCTGAAGCGCTTGCGCAGGCGCCCGGCGAGGAGGCCGGTGACCACGACGCCGGCGCTCCCAGCTGCGAAGAGGATGCCGATCTGGAAGCGGCTCGCGTCGAGGCGCTCCGTCGCAAACAGGACGAGCTGCGCGTACGTCGACGCCCCGACGAAGTTGATCAGCGCCATCATCACCGAGATGTTCCGGAGCACCGGATGCGAAAGGACGTAGCGCAACCCCTCGCGGACGTCGTGCAGGATTGTCGTCGCCTGTTTCGGTTCGTCGCTCACGACGTTGAAGCTGCCGCGAATCAACGCGAGCGAGAAAGCCGAGAGTGCGAATGACGCGGCATCGAAGGCCATCACCCACACGAGCGGGAAGAACGAGAGCAGCGCACCTGCGAGCAGCGGCCCGACGACCTGCGCCGCAGAGTACGTCGCCTGGATCCGCCCGTTTGCAGTGACCAGGTCGTCTGTCTTGACCAAGCTCGGAATGGCGGCGAACTCGCCCGCGCTGAAGGCGATGAAGACGGTCGACTGGATGAAGGTGACCGCGTAGATCAGCCACACGTTCAGGTGGCCGAACTGCGCCACCAACGGGATCGAAAAGATCACGAGCGCGTTGATCGAGTCGAGCGCGATCATCGCGCGTTTGCGGTCGACGCGGTCCATCCAGGCGCCCAGCGGCAGGCCGAACAAGAGGTACGGAAGGAACGTCGCCGCCGTCGCGACCCCGAGGTTCAGGGCGGAGTGGGTGAGCTGGAACACGAGCAGCGGCACCGCCCACTGCGTGAACGAGCTGCCGAGGTTCGAGATCGTCTGGCCGGTCCAGAACTTCCAGAAGTCGGGGCTCATGCGACCTCGCGCAGGATCTCGAGCAACTGCTTCTGCTGGAGCGCCGACAGCGAGTCGAGCGTCGGGTTTTGGGAGAGGCAGGCGATGAGCCGCTTGCGCATCCGCACGCCTTCTCCAGTGAGCCGGACGATGCGGACGCGCTTGTCGTGCGCGGCGGGCCGGCTCGTCATCAGGCCGCGTTCAGTCAACTGGTCGACGACGCTCGAAAGGTTGGACGGGTCGACGCCGCAGCGCCGCGCCGCTTCCTTCAGCGACGGCGTGTCGCCCGCCTCGAGCCGCCAGATCAGCTTCGCTTGCGCATACGTCAGCTCGAGGGTCTCGAGGCATGTTCCCTGGTGGTCGAGGGTGCGCGCAAAGAGCTCCATCAGCCGCGAGACGAGCTCTTCCTGGGGCCGTGCGGGCATTACCGGTACTTTACCCGCTTTTTCGGGACAGCGCCGACAGTGGTTCTTGCGCACGATCGGCTACCAGGATGTCTAGGGACCGCGTACGACGGTGACCATCTCGTCGAGTGGCCACTCCTTGACGAAGTCGTCGTATCCCTCCACTCGCAACGTGACGCGTACGCTGCGCTCCGTCCGATCGATCTCGCGGACAACCTTTGCCTCGACTTCCCCGCCGTGCTCGGGAATGTCAGCGAGGACCACATCGCCGATCTGCAGTCTTTGAACCTCGAACTCGATCGCCATCAGCCGATGCTACGTCTTGCTTGCCGCAGCGCGAAGGTCCGGCAGCCGCTAGTGCTGCAAGAAGGCGAGATCGGCGCGACCTACTCGGAAGCGCGCTCGTAGCTGACTCGACTGCGCAGATTGCCCTCGTCGGCGGGGTCGAACCAGATCGAGATCAGGACCGCGCCGCGCGTTGCCGGCGATTGCGCCAGCTCCGCGGACTCGAGCGCAGCTGCGACGCCCTGATCCGCGATCGCCGCGAGAGCCTCGGAGTTTGCTGCCCGTTCGGCAGCGGCCTGGGCTTTTTTCCAGCAGCGAACCTCGGCATGGAGTTCCTCGCCGTCTTCGCGCCGGATCCGGTAGTCCATTGCCCATCCGTCCTGTGAAGGTGCCGTGAGGTCATGAACCTCCACCACTTCAGCCATCTCGTGTACCTCCGTTCTGACTCCGTTGTGGGTTCCACAGCCTTCCAGCGACCATGATCCCGAGCCGGCGTCCGTGCGCCATCCAGAACGGATGAACGCCGAAATCACAGAGGCGGTCGCACGAGACCGACCCGTGCGTCCGTCTTCAACGCGCCGGCGGCGCCGTCGACTCTCGTACGACGAGGCGGGTGCCGAGCTCGACGCGCAGCGTCTCGAACCGCTGCCGTTCGAGCAGCCGCATCAACAGGCTGACCCCGGTGCGTCCCATCTCGGCGAGCGGTTGACGCACGGTCGTGAGCGCCGGCGTCACGATCGTCGCGTGCTCGACGTCGTCGAACCCGACGACGGAGAGGTCCTCGGGCACGCGCAGCCCGCGCTCGCGAGCGGCCTGAATCGCGCCGATTGCAAGGTTGTCGTTGAAGGCGAAGATCGCCGTCGGCGGTTCGGCCAGCTCGAGCAGCGCCTGCGCGGCTGCGCGCCCGCCGGGGATCTCGAAGTCGGCTTCGACCTCGAGGGCAGGGTCGGGCAGGATCCCCGCAGCGGCGAGCGCCGAGTGGTACCCGCGGCGGCGGTCCTCGGTCGCGACCCAGCCGGGCGGCCCTGTTATCGCCGCGATGCGCTTATGGCCGAGCTCGAGCAGATGGCGCATTGCCTGGTGCGCTCCCGACGCATGGGCCGCCGACACAGACGGGATCCGTTCCGCGAGCGGCATGATCGGATCGACGACGACGAAGCGGTAGCCACCGTCGACGAGCCGC
>Ga0307278_10001924_pt1 | contig 10253 bp, 14 predicted proteins | sample ER_DNA_117_FD_194482 | JGI IMG/M metagenome (GOLD analysis project Ga0307278, IMG submission 194482) | Bulk soil microbial communities from the East River watershed near Crested Butte, Colorado, United States - ER_DNA_117 | ecosystem: Environmental > Terrestrial > Soil > Floodplain | place...
TGCAGACTGGATCGCGCCGGCCGCAGATGATCCGACCCGGCTGCCGAGCTGCTCGGTCGCGGTGCCGACGAGCCTGGCGAGGATCGCGATTGCAACCGCCGCGAGCGCGAATGTCAGCACGGGCGTCGCGTCCGCGAAGTGGGCGCCGCCCGCTGCGGCCAAGAGCACTCCCGCGACACCGAACTCGATGACGTCCCTCCTCGTCACGCCCATATCATCGACCTCATGAACGGCGACGAGCTGCGGGAAGTGATGCGCCGCTTTCCTGCCCCGGTCGCCGTTGTCACGACAGCGGTCGAAGGCGAGCGCTTCGGACTGACGGTCGGTTCGCTCGTGTCGCTGTCTCTGCAGCCCCCGCTCGTCGGCATCTCGATCGGGAAGGACTCGTCGTCGCACGAACCGATTCGCCGCGCCGGTGGCTGGACTGCGAGTTTGCTGTCGGGCGCCCAGGTAAACGTCGCCCAGCATTTCGCGCGCAGCGGGATTCCGCCCGTCGCGCTTTGGAACCGCGTCGACGTGCGCGACGGCTCGCGTGGACCGCTGGTGAACGAAGCGCTCGCGTGGCTCGAATGTCGCACGTCGTCAGAGCACGACGCGGGCGACCACACGATCTTCGTCGGCGCGGTGGAGTCAACCGAGCTCGGCATACCGGGGCCCGGGCTTGTGTACCGCGGTGGCGAGTTCCTCCCCGCGTGATCGACGCGGTCGTCTTCGACCTCGACGGCGTCATCATCGACAGCGAGCAACTCTGGGACGAGGTCCGCGAAGGTCTCGCCCGCGAACGTGGCGGGCGCTGGAGCGAACAGGCGCAGGCCGACATGATGGGCATGAGCTCCACCGAGTGGTCGCGCTACATGCACGAGGTGGTCGGGTTGGCGGAGCCCCCCGAGGAGATCAACGGCGAGGTCGTTCGCCTGATGATTGGCCGCTACTCCGAGCACCTGCCGCTGATCGACGGTGCCGTCGATGCGGTTAAGCGGCTCGCGGCGCAGTGGCCGCTCGGCGTCGCTTCGTCGTCGAATCGCGAGCTGATCGACCACGTCCTCGAGCTCTCGGCCCTGGCGCCGTACTTCAAGGTGACGGTCTCCTCGGAGGAGGTCGAGCGCGGCAAGCCGGCGCCCGACGTCTACCTCGAGGCGGCACGCCGGCTCGGCGTGGAGCCGGCGCGCAGCGTGGCGATCGAGGACTCGGCAAGCGGCATCCGGTCTGCTCATGCCGCTGGTATGCACGTCGTTGCGATTCCGAACCGTGCGTTCCCGCCGCCGGCCGATGTGCTCGCGCTCGCGAGCGTCGTCCTGGAGTCGATCAAAGAGCTCGACCCCGAAGTGGTTAGGGGGGCGGAGCGCCTTTCGACTCCCAGTAGCGGTTGAGTGCGCCCTGAACCTTGACGAACCAGACGATGTTGCCGATCAGCGGCAGGATGAACCACAAGCCGGTAAGTCCACGTACCGGGCTCGTCTGCCCGTCTAGGTCCTCGTACATGTAGCGCACCTCGGACGGGACGATGAAGAACGTCACCGGCGAGATCAGAAAATAGATGACGAGCCCGATCACCCCGCCGACCCCATTGCCGGAGTAACGCTTGATCTCCTCTTGCGTCTTGTACGTCCAGACGAACGTGTAGATCCCCAACGTCAGGATCGCCCAGAGGATCGAGAGGCCGATCGAGCGTGTGTTGCCGACAGGCCCGCGCTGTTGCGACGCCATCGCCTCGGTCATGTGGCGATCATCTCATGCTCGCCAGACGAGGTTCATCCCGTCCCGCACGGTGAGCAGCACGTTCTCGACGCGGGGATCTTCCGACACGTGGTCGTTGAAAGCGCGAATTGCCTGCGTCGTGTCCTCGTCGTCGGTCTCGTCGATGACGCGGCCGGACCACAGCGTGTTGTCCGCGACGATCAGCCCTCCGTCGGCAAGCAGCGGCAGGGTCGCCTCGTAGTAGTTGACGTAATTCGGCTTGTCGGCATCGATGAAGACGAGGTCGAAGGGGCCGTCCAGCTGAGCGATCGTCTCGAGCCCCGGACCGAGCCGGTAGTCGATGCGATCGGCGACGCCCGCCTCCTCCGCGTAACGCCGAGCGATCGCGGTCGTCTCCTCGTTGACGTCACACGTGACGACACGGCCGCCGGATGGAAGCGCGAGGGCCATCGAGATCGACGAGTAGCCGGTGAAGGTCCCCAGTTCGAGCACGCGTCGTGCACGCAGGCTGCAGACGAGCACGCCCAGGAACCGGCCCTCGATACGGCCGACCATCATCTGTGGCGCAGTCGTCTTCTCGTGAGTCTCCGCGGCGAGGCGCTCGAAGAGCTCACCATCCGGAGAGGTGTGCTCCTCGGCGTACTGCTCGACTGGCGGATCGACGATGAAGCTCACTCGGCTCGCCCCAGGAGGACGCAGCCGTTGTGGCCGCCGAGCCCCATCGCGTTCGAGAGGGCGACGTCGATCTTCGTCTCGCGTGCCTCGTTGGGCACGTAGTCGAGATCGCAGTCCGGGTCGGGGTGGTGGTAGTTGATCGTGGGAGGGATCACTCCTTCGTGCAGTGCGAGCACGCACATCATGGCTTCGATCGCCCCTGCGGCGCCGAAAGTATGTCCCATCATCGACTTCGTCGACGAGACCGCCAGCTCGTACGCGTGGTCACCGAAGACGTCCTTGATCGCTTTTGTCTCCGCGAGATCTCCCAGTGGTGTCGATGTGCCGTGCGCGTTGATGTAGCCGACCCGTTCGGGCTCGATGCCGGCGCGGCGGAGCGCGGCTCGCATCATGTCGGCGACCCCGGTCGCCTCCGGCTCCGGTTGCGCCATGTGATGTGCGTCGTTCGATGCGCCGTAGCCGAGCACCTCGGCGTACACGCGGGCCCCGCGCGCCTGCGCGGCCTCGAGCTCCTCCAAGACGAAGATGCACGCGCCCTCGCCCATCACGAACCCGGCGCGCGTGGCGTCGAACGGTCTCGAGGCGCGCGGCGGGTCCTCGTCCTCCACTGCCAGGCCGCGCATCGCCGTGAAGCCGGCGAGGATCAGGGGGTGCAGGCAGGCCTCGCCGCCGCCCGCGAGCATCGCGTCGGCGTCGCCGCGCTTGATCAGCTCCGCGGCCTCGCCGATCGCGTGCGAACCGGTCGCGCACGCGGAGACGACGGCGTAGTTCGGGCCTTTGATGCCGAGAGAGATCGCCAGCTGGCCGCTCGCGGAGTCGACGAGGACGTTCGGCAGGAAGTTCGGCGACACGCGGTCAGGCCCGCGTTCGCGACGGATCTCCTCCTGCTCGAGGATCCCGCTGACGCCCCCGATCGCGGTGCCGAAGACGATCCCTACGCGCATCGGATCGAAGCCGTTCAGGCCTGCGTCCCCCATGGCCTCGCGGCCTGCGCCGAGGGCGAGGAGCACGTTCCGCTCGAGCTTCCGCACCTCCTTTGCCGAGGCGACGTGCGTGGCATCGAAGTCCTTGACCTCGGCGGCGATCCGCACGGGCCTGTCGCTCGCGTCGAACGAACTGATCCAGTCGATGCCGCTCTTACCGGCCACGGCCGCGCGCCAGGTCGAGGGCGCATCGTTGCCGAGCGGCGTGACCGCACCGAGCCCTGTGACGGCAACCCTCCTCATCACGTGAGCTTAGACAGGGCGCCCCGGCTGGAGGTTACGAAACGGCAGGTTCGGGGCATAAATCCGCTCGTTCCTAGCAAGGGCCAAGTCCTCGCCCTTCCAGATCCAACGGAGGTGCGACATGACAGTGGCTATCCCCCCACTGGCGGAGCAGCCAAGGCTCGTGTTCTTCCATTCGACCCTGTCGGGTCACTGCCGGCGGGTGGAAGGCTTCCTCGCGCAGGTACTCCAGCGGCGTCAAAACCACGGCACGTTCGACGTCGTGCGGGTCGCGGAGGAGGAGCGGCCGGACCTGCTCGAACGGTTCAAGATCGAGAAGGTTCCCACCCTCGTCGTCGTGGAGAACAAGGCCGTCGCGGCCAGGCTCGAGCGGCCACGAGGGTGCCGGGACATCGAGGGTTTCCTGGCGCCCTGGCTCAACTGACATAGAGAGACCCTTGACCTCTCGGTGAGCCGGGTCTACCGTCGCGGTTAGCGAGGCGCTCCTGCGGCCGCCTTCGCACCGCCGGCGATGGGAGCGAGCATTGAGGTGCAGGTCGTGAGCCGAACTCCGACGCGTGCGGCGCCGCGCCTCGGCGTGCGACGCGTCTTGCTCGCGGCGCCGCGTGGCTATTGCGCCGGCGTCGAGCGCGCCATCCAGTGCGTCCAAGAGGGGCTCGAGCGCTGGGGAGCACCGCTCTACGTGCGACGGCAGATCGTCCACAACGATCACGTCGTCAGCGAACTGGAACGCGCGGGGGCGATCTTCGTCGACCAGGTCGAGGATGTACCCGAGGGCGCCACGATCGTCTTTTCGGCGCACGGCGTCTCACCTGCCGTGGAGCAGGCTGCCGAGCGACGCGGGCTCACGACCGTCGACGCCACTTGCCCGCTCGTCACGAAGGTGCACTCCGAGGTCCGCCACTACGCCGCCCGTGGATTCACCGTCATCCTCATCGGCCACGCGGGACACGACGAGGTCGAAGGCACCACGGGCGTAGCACCCGACACCGTGGCGCTCGTGGAGACAGTGGAGGATGCGGAACGGATTCAGCCGTCGCAGACCGAGCGGCTCGCATTCGTCACTCAGACCACGCTCTCGGTCGACGAGACGGCGGAGATCGTTCGTGTCTTGCGCCGCCGCTTCCCCAACATCGAGGCGCCGAAGAAGGAAGACATCTGCTACGCGACGACGAATCGCCAACGCGCGGTCAAGGCAATGCTGTCCGAGATCGACGCACTTCTCGTCATCGGGTCGGAGAACAGCTCCAACACACACCGACTCGTCGAGGTGGCCCGAGCAGGCGGCCTACCGGCGGAGCGCATCAACGATGAGGGCGATCTCGATGAGGCGTGGCTCGCGAGCGTCGAGACGCTCGGTCTGACGTCAGGAGCGTCCGTACCCGAGCGGCTCGTCGAACGCGTCCTGGCCTGGCTGCGCGAACGCGCCGACATCGAGCTCGAGATCCGCGGCCGGCTCGAGGAGAATGTCTCGTTCAATCTCCCGCCGTCGATCCGGAGAACCCGCTGAGCGTCCAGGCCCACGATACGGGTGTTGCGACGGACCTGCAGGACGTGGATCTGGTCGCGCGCACACTCGCGCAGGCGCGAAGCGATGTCCTCGGCGAGCTCGAGCGCCTGTTCGAACGCAAGCGGCGGACGGGCTACGGCCCGCTCTACGACCTCCTCGCGGACTACCCGTTCCGCGAAGGCAAGGGACTGCGCCCAGCGATCTGCTTCGCGGCCTGTCGCGCAGCGGGCGGACGCACGGAGCAGGCGTTGCTGTCGGCGAGCGCGCTCGAGCTCTTCCACAACGCCTTTCTCGTTCATGACGACGTCGAGGACGGTTCTGAATTCCGACGCGGACGCGTCACGCTCTTCCAGGAGCACGGAGCGCCGGTCGCGATCAACGTCGGCGACGCGACAAACGTCCTAGCCATGGACCTGTTGCTCGCGAACACGACCTCCCTCGGCGTTCGGAAAGCCCTGCTCGTGTTCCGCGAGGTCGAGCGCATGGCGCGCGAATCCGCCGAGGGCCAGGCGATCGAACTGGGCTGGATCAGTGAGTCAAACTTCGAGCTGGACGATGCCGACTACGTGCGGATGGCATACAAGAAGACCTGCTGGTACACGGTGATCGCTCCGCTCCGCATCGGCGTGATCTGCGGCGGATCGCCGGGTCCGCTCGCGCCGCTCGAAGAAGAACTCGTCCCGTTGATCGAACTCGGGTTCCTGGCGGGCATCGCGTTCCAGATTCACGACGACCTTCTCAACCTCGAGGCGGACGAGGCGTTGTACGGCAAGGAGTCGAGCGGCGACCTCTGGGAAGGGAAGCGCACCGTCATGCTTCTCCACTTCATGCGGGCCGCACGAGGTGCGCAACGCTCCCAGGCACTCGAGCTGCTGCGCACCCCTCGGACCAAGAAACAGCCGAAAGACGTCGCCTGGCTGCTCGAGGCGATGATCGACGCGGGATCGCTCGAACATGGACGGCGGCTTGCGCTCGACTATTCGCGGCGCGCGCTCGCGTTCGACGCGGCAGGTCTTGCGTTCTTGCATGAAAACGACGACCGACGCTTCCTCCGTGAGATGCTTCGCTATGTGACAGAGCGAGTGAAGTGACCGAGGAACGACTCCACATGTCAAACGAGCCGGGCGAGGGCGGAGGCACGTTCAGCGAGCTTCTCCGGCTACAAACGGAGTTCCAGACCCGTCTGGCCGAGGAGACGCTGAATTACCTGCGCCGCGTGCAGGGCGCCGCGGCTCCGGCGTCACCGGGAACCGTTCTCGTCCCGCAGGACGACGACGCCCTCACGACTGCCGGAACCGTCGGCTCGACTGTCCAGCTGCAACTGGACGTCGAGAACCGCCAGCGTGTGCACTGCGTGGTGACGCCTCTGCTCAGTCCGCTCGTCAACTCGGAGGGCGTTACGTGGTTTCCGGCAGCGACCCCCTCCCCGTCGACGCTCATCGCACCCGGCCAGACACGCACGATCGTGGTGGCGGTGCCGATTTCCGCCGACCTGCCACCCGCCACTTATCGCGGCGCGCTGGTCTTGCGAGGGTTTGGCGAGCGAGGTGTGGCGGTCGCGATCGAGGCCAAGAGCGCTGCCGCTCCGCGGACGGCACGCAAGCGCGCCACTGCGGCAGCGCCGGCGCGGAAAACGAAAGCGCGCGCGCGCGGCACGCAGCCACGGACGCCGAGGAAGCGATGACGGTTCACCCGGTGCGCGTCCGTCTCGTCGACGCACCGGAGGAGGCCGGCCGAACCACTGCCACGCTGCTGGCTTCGCTCGCGGCCCGGCTCGGCACGCTTTTTCTCGTCTCCGGCGCGGACGCAGTGGGATCGCTGGTCGCCGGCTACTGCGCGCTTGGGCGTGAGGTCGGGATGACGGCCGAAGGGGCGCGTCTGCGACGTGCGATCGACAGCGGCCGCGCCGGAGCCAACGGCGAGTCGATCTGGAGGACGCTCAACCTCGACCGGTGGATCTCGGCGGTGCCACCAAGCCCCGTTCTCGACCAGTTCCGCAACGATCTCGCGCTGCTGCTCGCAGAGGACCTGGTCGAGACGCTCGAGTTGATGCCGATTCCGGGCGAAGCGGCAGGCGACCGCGCGCCGGCGATGGCGGACTGGGACTTTTCCGATCTCGTCCTCGGGCTCTGGGCATTCAGCAGCGAGCTCGTTGCGGCCGTGGAAGCGCTCGCCGAGCCGACGCTGCCTCGACCGGGCGACGTTCAGGTCGGCGTCACGGAGGACGAGCCGCCCGCCGGCGAGCTGCTGCGGTGAGCACGGGCGCCTTGCGGCTGCCCCTCTCCTTCGACCCGACGGCATCGGCGTACAAGGACTGGTTGCACGTGAACGTGCTCGACCACGGCTCCGGCATCGTCGGCCTCGTCAACGTCTCCCTGCACGGGGATCCAGCCGATCCGCGTTCACGTGCCGTCGGGACCGCTCTCCTCCACGTTCCAGGCGACGGTTGGTTTGGCAACGTCGAAGCGGTCGGCTTCGACGAGGCGAGAATCGACCGAACAAGCATCGCGCTCGAGCACGTCGCCGTGGCCGTCGAAGCAGACCGGGTGCTCGCCTCGGCCAGCCTCCCTGACGACGATCTCCAGCTCGACCTGTCGGCGACGTTCGCCGGCCCCACGGTGATGGCCGACCAAGCTCTACCGCTCGGCGACGGCTGGATCGCCTGGTCGGGAGTCTCGCGGCTCCGGCCTCAGGGCACTGTCCGTGTGGGAAGCGCCGTCCTCGATCTCGTCACCGCGAGCGCGTACCACGATCACAACTGGGGGCGCTGGCATTGGGGAGACGACTTCGGGTGGGAGTGGGGCTGCTTCCTTCCCCCCGATCCAGCCCCCGCATTCGTGCTCAGCCGCGTCACCGATCGGCTGCACGTCCTCGACGACAGACCGCTCTTCGTGGCGTTCGCGGGCACCCGGCGCCGTCGGTTCGTCGGCGCAGGCCTGAAGCTGTCGTGGAGCGGATTGCTGGAAGCCGAGCCACGACGCGTCCCGGGTGCGGTTGCGGCCTTGCACGCCGACCGATCGTCCCTGCGCCTACCCGCGAAGCTCACGATCGACGCCGGCGACGGAATCGACTGCGTGCGCGTGGAGTTCGAAGCGCGTGCCGTCGCACAGCTCCTGGCCTCGGATCCTTCGCAACCGGGCTGCGGCTTCATTCACGAGCTCGTCGGCGAGTTCGAGTACGCGAGTCGCCTCGAAGGCGAGGAGGCGAGCGGGACGGGCCTGGGGGTGGTGGAGTACGTCGATTGAGTCGGCGCACCGTCAACCGCCGCCGTGCCGGACGCTCGGCGAGTACATCACGGAGCTGATCGTCAGACTCGAAGCTGCGGAGCCGGCGGCGGTCGCGCGGATGCGCAAGGCCGTCGGCGGTAGACGAGCCCGCATCCGTCTCGACGCGGAGGCGGTGGACGTCGGCTTCGATCTTGACGAACGACTACGAGTCGAAGAGCCTGGAGGCGAGGTCGACGGAGAGGGGGCCACCGATCGGAACACCGTCCTCGACATGCTCGACGGCTACATCGAGGTCACCGACGCGATCCTCGAAGGGCGGCTCGCGGTCAGCGGCGAGACGGAGGATGTGGCGCGGATGTTCGTCGCGCTGGAGATCCTCCTCGACGGCTCGACGCGAATTCCGCCGCTCCAGCAGCTGGCTCGGGACTTCCGCGATGACCCCTGCCGACCCGCGCGAGGAGCACCCAAACGGCGCTCGCGTGCGACGGCTTGGCACCCAATCGGAGACGACCCAGCCGAGCGCTCCGTGCTCGTCCGCCACGATCTCCTTCCCTGACTTGACTGCCGCCAGCCACGTGGGCATGATCGGGTCACCGTCAGTTGGGGGTGCTTTTTGGGCGTCTCTATACCTACTTCTTACGACGTAACGATCGATGCGCCCCTGCCGCCGGTCACCGTGAGCAAGGTGGGGCCGGTGGGTCCCGTCACCGTCGACGGGATTCCGGACACCTTCCACATCAACATCGACAAACTCCCGCACATCCAGCTCGGTATCGACCCGCTGACGATCGAGCCGATCGACGTGACGATCGGGATTTCGAAGATCCCGGACATCCGCGCGCACCTGCCCGCCGACTTCAGCGTCGGGCTTTCGATTCTAGGGATGGAGCTCATGTGCCTGCGGCTCTGCGGCGAAGCGCAGATGATCACGGAGCCGTACCATCCGAATCCCTGCGAGATCTGCGATGAGCCGCGACGGAAGGTGAGCCAGCTCGAGCCCGCCGGCCTGCGGCCTCCCGAAGGCTGAGGTTCGAGGTGGCGCCCAGCCGCCGAGCACATGAGCCGCTGCGCCTTCGCGGCACCCCGGGGCAGCTCACAGGGTTGGTATCAGTGCCTCGGCTCTCCGAGGTCCCGCTTCCCGTCGACTTGGAGTTGCCGAACGTCGCGCAGCCCGAGGTGACACTTCAAGAGGGCGAGGGAACCGCGCGACTCACGCTGAGCGTGGCCCACACCACGCCGCCCGGCACATACGAAGGCACGGTTCGCGTGGGCGATCAAGAGCATCCGCTCATCCTCGAGGTGGAGCCTCGTGTGCGACTCCGCATCGATCCTCGCCGCCTGCACTTCGAGGCCGCCCCGGGCGCGACGCGGGAGGTCGATCTCGTGGTTACCAACCTCGGCAACGTTGCCAGCGAGATCCGCAGCGCGGATGCATTCGGACTCTTCGACACAGGGGGCGTCGATCGCGCGATCGGACGCGCCTTCTCTGCCGAGCCGGCGAAGGGCGAGCGACGGCTCGACGTGATCGCCGACGCGGCCGCTGAGGGTTTCGGTGGGCTCGTACGAATGAGGGTCGAGAGCGGAGCCGGCGAGCTCGCACCCGGCGAGTCGCGGAACGTCCACGTGGCGCTCGTACTCCCCGACCGGCTCGAACAGGGACGCCAGTACTGGGGGACCTGGACTCTCTACAACGTCAACTACGTCGTTCGCATCGATGTCGCGACGGCGAAGCCGAAGAGGAGGGCAGCGCGATGACAACGACCGTCGATCGCATCGCCGATCTGTTGGAGCGTGGTGTCGGTGTGCTCGATTCGCTCGCCGGAAGCTCCATGATCTCCGGCATGCAGATGCCGCGGCTCGGATCGTGCTCGTGCCAGATTCCGCCGCCCTGCTGGATGCCGCGGGAGCACGGACCGG
>Ga0307278_10001925_pt1 | contig 10251 bp, 11 predicted proteins | sample ER_DNA_117_FD_194482 | JGI IMG/M metagenome (GOLD analysis project Ga0307278, IMG submission 194482) | Bulk soil microbial communities from the East River watershed near Crested Butte, Colorado, United States - ER_DNA_117 | ecosystem: Environmental > Terrestrial > Soil > Floodplain | place...
TGCTGGCGCTGCTGGTCGCCGGGGCCATCTGGCTGGCCCGCACCCTGACCCGCCCCTCGAGCCCTCCCGGCGGGCCAGCGGAGCCGAACCCGGCGCGAACCGAGCTGGATCTCCGCTATGCCCGCGGCGACCTCACCCGCGAGGAGTACCTGCAGCGTCGCGGCGACCTGGAGGGCGGACGGCCATGACGGCCAGCCGCGCAGATCCCCCGGCCCAGCCGAGCTTGGAGCGGGCCCTTGGGCTGCTCGGCCGGCTGGAGGCCAGGATCATGCGGGCGGTGTGGACCGGCCAGGTCCGCGAGCCGTTCGCGGTCCGCGACGTGCGTGCCCACATGCCGGAGCTGGCCTACACCACCGTGATGACCACCCTGGGGCGGCTGGCCGACAAGGGCCTGCTGGTCGCCGACGCGAACCTTGGCAAACGCGCCTACGACTACCGCTCGGCGGGGCCGCCGGAGGCGTTCCTGGCCGCAGCCAGTCACCGGGAGGCCCAGGAGGTGATCGACCGATACGGGGACGCCGCCCTGGCCGCCTTCGCAGCCCGTCTGGAGGCCCTCACCCCCGAACGGCGCCAACGACTGGAGGAGCTCGAAGAACAGTGAGGAGGACGCTGGCTGGCCGGCCCGCCCTGGTCGCCCTGATCGGCGGGCTAGTGGTCGCCCGGCTGGCCTGGCACCCGGGCCGCGCGATCTGCGGCCAGATGACCGTGGCCGGCTGCCTGGGGTCGCGGTACTGGTCGTGGCGGCGCTGGGCCTTGCCGCCTGGATCGTCCGGGCGACCTGGCTGGCGGTCACCGCCGCTCGTGAGGTCGCCGGGCTACCGCGCCGCCAGCGCCCCGACGCGCTGGTGGCCTCGATGGGACGGACCAGCGTGGACGGCGTGGTATGCCTTGACGGCCCGGCGGCGGCCGCGTTCTGCGCCGGGCTGCTACGGCCACGCGTCTTTGTGACCGGGGGCATGGTGGCGTCCTTGGCCGAGGAGGAACTGGATGCGGTGCTGGTCCACGAGGCCGAGCACGCCCGCCGCCGTGACCCGCTACGTCGGCTGGCCGGCCGGGCCGCCGCCGACGTGCTGTTCTGGCTGCCGCTGGTCGGCTGGTGGACCAGCCGCCGGCTGGAGGACGCCGAGCTGGCCGCGGACCGGGCCGCCATCGATCGGGTCGGCCGCACCCCAGTGGCGCGGGCGCTGCGGGCCACCGCCGCCCCGGCCGCGCCAGCCGTCGGCGCCCGCTTCGACGGCGCAGGACCCGCCCGGGTGACCCAGCTCCTCGGCGACCGACCCCCACCCCGGCGTCCTCCGCTGGCCGCCTGCCTCCTGTCCCTGGTCGGCCTGATCCTGGCGGTCAGCCTGGCCATGTGCGTCGGTCAGGGCCTGGCCAGCGCCGTCCTCGGCTGAACCCGTGCTTGCCTGGGCCATGGCTCCGGACGCGGTCGATGCCCCAGGTGCTCCACACCATGTACGCCTCCAGCCGCGCGGCGGCAGGTTGGCGCTTAGTGCGGTGGTCGCCGACCGGCTGCTCCGCGGCGAGTCGGTGGATCGGGGCCAGCGGGCTGCACAGCCTGACCCCCCGGGACGGCCCACTGGAAGAAGCTGGACCGGCTGCGCGGCGCGGTCGAGCGGGAGAACGGCTGGCTCAAGAACGAGTGGGCCTTGCTACCGCTGCGGGTTCGCCGCCTTGAGCGGATGCGGCTGTACGCCGACCTGACCATGCTCGCCCGGCCCGCCAGCGCGCTCGCCGACACCTGAGCTACTTAGCGCCAACGGGAACCCACAAGTAGGACAGGGGCGCTGCCCGCATGGGCAGCCACAGCTTGGGCACGCCATCGTGGTCACCTTCCTGCCTCGACGAATCCTGACCATGCCACAAGCGTAGACCTTGCCCCCCGCTGGAAGGTCAAGCCCGAGCTTCGCTGGTCGTTTCGCCAACCCCTCCTAGGTGAGGGAGTGGCGCCAGGTGATCCGCTCGGTCGCCGACCCGGCGTGGGTCTTGGCCAGCAGATGGATCTCCCGGTCGTCGCAGTGCTGGAGCACGGTGATGTGGAGCTGACCGACGAGCTGGCTTGCGGCCAAGGCTTCCAGCTGCTCGTGGAGGCCGACCGGGAGCACCTCCTCGACCACGATGGGACCCTGATCGGTGGGTGGGGCAAAGCACAGGTAGGCGGTGGCGTGGCGGCCGTCGGCTACAAGGTGGAGGTCGCTGAGGCGTCGACGCGGCGTCGCCGCGGGCGCTTGGATGGTCTCAAGCAGGGTCTTCACTGGCTGCTCTTCACCGGGCCGTGGTGGTCGGGCCGTGGTCTGGCTGCTCATCGGGACAACCAGCTGCTGGCGGCGGTGGTTCCCGTACGGTTCGCCCTCTGCCGCCAATGGTGGTTCAACCTCCAGACGTAGGTGTTGGGGGTGGCGTGATCGTCACGGCGGCGCCGTAGTGGGAGTAGTCGCGGTCCATGAAGTGGCCGGGGGCGTCCATGTGTTCGCGCAGGATTCGGTTGGCGCGATCCACCCACAGCCGGTGGTAGGCGCCGTTGCCCGAGTCGATGAAGGCCAGCACCCTCACCGGGGTGGTGCCGATGCGGGCCGGGCCGAGGTCGACGACGTTGGCTTCGCGGTCGCTCCAGTTGCGGGCCGGGAACGACAGCGTGAGCCCGGGGGTGGTTTCCTTCTTCCAGGGGCCGGTGTCCTGGCGGGTGTAGCGGGCCTCACCGATCCAGACGGTGTCGGCGGTCTCGGCGCCGGTGTTGGTGCGCCAGCGGGCCCGGTCGGGCGCCTTGAGGACATAATCGGTCCGGATGACCGCGCCCTGGCCGCTGTCCAGGATCTCGTGGATCCGGTAGGAGCCGGAGCCGGCGAGGGTCCGGTCGGCCGCCTTGAGCCGGTCGGCGGCGGGCCGAGGCAGCGGGACGGGCAGCGGGAAGCGGGCCGTGCCCTTGGGGAAGGTCGCCTCGACGGTGTAGCGCCCCGCAGCTGGGGCGGCCAGCAGGGTCTGGAGGCAGCCGTCGCCGCAGCGGCGCGTGTCCACGGGCGGAACTGCCTGCCCGTTCCGGCTGCGAAGCTGCAGGCTGGTCGGGACGATCGCCGGCGGGATCCCCAGGCCGCCCCGGACCCGGAGTAGCAGCAACTCACCACGCGCATAGATGGTGAGCCCGATCAGGGCGCTGCCTGCCCGGCCGCCCAGGACCACGGCGTCGGGCGGGTCGGGGGGTGGCGGGCCGCTGGTCTGGGGCGGCTGAAGCAGCTCGGGGGGGATGCGGGTCTGGACCTGGAGGGGGACGGTGACCGCACCAGCCGGCGCCTCAACCAGGGCGGTGACCGTCCAGCGACCCCGCAGCGACAGCATGCTCCCCCGCCCGCGCCACAGGCCGTCGCCGACCCGGGCCAGCTCCAGGGCCGAGGTGCCCAGCTCCGGACGGTCGGGGAGGGCGAAGCGCAGCGCCACCCGACGGGCTGGGACGGGGCTGTGGCGGTCGTAGTCGACCACCCGGGCCGTAAAGGTGTTGGGGCCGACCAGCCCCGGGGTGACGGTCAGAGTGAGCCGCACCGAGGTGGCAAAGTCGGCGCCGCTGACCACCACCGCGACCGGCGGCGCCGGCGCGCGTGCGGCCGCAGTGCTCACGAAGGCCGCTGGTGGCAGTTCGCTGAGCAGCGCCGCAGCCACCAGCACCGATCCGGCCACCGCGAGCTCACCGCGCACGACCCGGCGCAACATGGCCAGGGTGCCGGTGCCGGAGGCCAAGGCGGGCACGGTCCGGTAGCGGTTGGCGGCGGCCAGGGCGAGCAGCACCGCCACCAGACCGATCTTGACCAGCAGGGTCCGGCCGAAGCTGGTGGTCAGCAGCCGCTGGGGGCTGCCGACCTCGCCGGCGGCCCGGGCCAGGCCGGTCAGGACCACCACGGCCAGGACGGGGGCGGCCAGACGGGAAAACCGCACCACCGCGGCGACCTGGTCGGGGCGGTCGCGGCCGCGCAGGCCGGCCAGCAGCCACACCAGGCCACCGATCCAGCCGCCGACGGCGACCAGATGCGCCCACTGCACCAACAGGTTGCCGGCCCGTAGGGTGGACTGGCCGGCGGCGTGGCCACCGGCAGCGTGCGCCCCCATCGCGACCATGGCGGCCACGCCGACCGCGACCAGCGCCGCCCGGCTCCGCGGCCGGGCCAGCAACACGCCCACCGCGGCGCCGGCAAGCATCAGCGCGGCCGCCTCCCGAACCAGCGCCCGCCCCGGGCCGGAGGCCACCAGCGCGCCGAACGGCACACCGACCGCTGACCGCTCGGCCACCACCACGGCCGCGAACCCGGCCACGGCAAAGGCCAGCGCCACCGAAAGCAGCAGCGGAGCAGCCGACGCGAGGCGGCCCCCGAGGACCAGCAGGCCGGTCGCGGCCGCCCCGACCAGCAGGGCCAGCCCCCAGTACAGGGCCCAACGGCCAGCCAGGGCCAACCCTTGGGGGGCCTGGGTGGCCGGGGCCATGGCCGGCTGCGTCGCCGGCGAGGTGACCCCGGCACCGGTGCCGACGCTGAAGGAAAGCGCGCCCCGGGTGACATGGCCGTCCACCCTGGACACCGCCCGCCAGTTGACGGTGTAGGTGCCGTCGGCCAGCCGGCCGAGGGGGAGCTGGAGCTGCAGTGGCCGGCCGGACACGGCGCCGGCCCGGCCGGTCGGGACGGCCCGGCCACTGGCGTTCAGCACCTGGATGCTGGACAGGGCCGGGTCGGGCGCCTCGGTAAAGGTGACCAGCACCGTCCGCGGCGGCCGCTCCAGCGACGCCCCCGCCGGCGGGTCAGAGCTTCGCAGCAGGGCGTGCGCGGCGGCTCCCACAGCGGTGACAACCAGCCACAGCGCCGCCAGCGTCAGGACCAGCAGCAGCCGGCGCCCACTGCCACGCCGTCCCCGCACCGCACCGCCTCCCGACCCTGTCGCACTCCGGTTGATGGCCTCCTACATATCGTAGAAGATGATCGTGGGTTCGGGAGGAATCCCAGGAGCCGTCGCCGGTCATCCCGCAGGGCCGCCGTTTGCCAGGTGTGTCGGGGAGCGGGCGGCGGCCAGCCGATCATGGAGCGACGGCCGCATGACCGAGCAGGAGACGATGGGGGGGCAGGTCGGCGCTGGCCTAGTTGTGGGCGTTGTTCGCGGTGGTGGTTCTGGCGCTAGGCGTCGCCGGGCCGCTCTGGCCGGTGCGCAACCTGACGCGCCCGCAGACAGGCTCAACGGGGCGGGCGCGGGCGGGGCTGAGTTGGATCTCGGCTTCGCCCGCGGTGCGCGCAACGCACAGGACGACCGGCGGCGTCGCGCCGAGGCCGGCACAGAGCGGGCATGAGCACCTTGCTGGGCGCCGCCGGCCACGCCCTCAGCCTGGCGTTCGCGATGTTCTGGGAGATCCTGTGGGCGCTGATCCTCGGCTTCGCCCTGTCCGGTGTGGTGCAGGCGGTGGTGTCCAAGGGGGAGATGAGCCGGCTGCTGCCCGACGACTCGCCCCGGTCGCTGTGCCTGGCCAGCGGCCTGGGCGCCGCCTCCTCGTCGTGCTCGTATGCGGCGGTGGCCTTGGCCCGGTCGATCTTCCGCAAGGGGGCCAACTTCACCGCCGCGATGGCGTTCCAGTTCGCCTCCACCAACCTGGTCATCGAGCTCGGGATCATCATGGCGGTGCTGTTGGGCTGGCAGTTCACCCTGGCCGAGTTCGTCGGCGGTCCGCTGATGATCGTCTTCATGGCCCTGGTCTTCCGGGTCTTCCTGCGCCGTCGGCTGGTCGACCAAGCCCGCCGCCAGGCCGACCGGGGCCTGGCGGGCCGGATGGAGGGCCACGCCGAGATGGACATGGCGGTCACCGACGGTTCGATCTGGTCGCGGCTCCGCTCCGCGAAGGGGTTCACTGCCACCAGCCACTACTTCGTGATGGACTGGGCGTCGGTCTGGGTCGACATCACCGTGGGCCTGCTGATCGCCGGGGCGCTGGGCGCCTGGGTCCCCGAGGCGTTCTGGCAGGGCTTCTTCCTGGTCGACCACCCGCTGCTCGCCAAGCTGTGGGGGCCGCTGGTCGGCCCCGTCGTGGCGATGGTGTCGTTTGTGTGCTCGATCGGCAACGTGCCGCTGGCGGCGGTGCTGTGGAACGGCGGGATCAGCTTCGGCGGGGTGGTGGCGTTCATCTTCGCCGACCTGATCGTGCTGCCGGTCCTGGACATCTACCGCAAGTATTATGGCTGGCGGATGGCCGGGTTTCTGCTGGCCGCCTTCTACGCCACCATGGTCGCCGCCGGCCTGATCGTGGAGTTGGTCTTCGGCGGCCTGGGGCTGGTGCCCGAGGAGCGGGCTGCCAAGGTCGTGGAGGCCAGCGTCACCTGGAACTACACCACTATTCTCAACCTCGTCTTTCTGGCCCTGGCTGCCATGCTTGTCGTCCGGTTCCTGCGCACCGGCGGCCCGGCGATGCTCAAGATGATGGGCGGCCCACCGGCCCACGCCGAGCCGGACGGCTAGGGGAGAGGCAAGGGGGCGGGAGGTCACGTCGCCCGCAGTGGATCAACCCGGCCTATCTGCGCTGTGGGCCTGGCCGCGTGCTGGCGTGTTGGCGGCCAGCGCTCCGGTCGTCTCCTCGCCAGCAGCGCTCGGTGCGGTGGACCGGAATGGGGTGGTGACGGCCAGGGCGATCGTCACCGCCAGCAGGGGCGCGTACGGTGTCCCGAGCGCCCGCAGGGCGACGTCGATCCCGCCGGCTAAGGCCCCGACCAGCGCCGCCGGGACGACGCTGGTGGGCGTGAGCTGGGGGTCGGCCAGCACCACCGTGGTCAGCAGGAACAGCCCGAGCGAGGTGGCTGGGATCTCGATCGCCTCCAGGCTGGTCTGCCCAGCGAGCAGCCGCAGCGCCTGCAGCCCCAGTTCGGCGGTGAAGAACCCCACGACCACTGGCAGCCGACCCGTCCGCCACACCCCAAACACAAGCACCGCGGCGGCCAGGAACGCCGCCATCCAGCCGATCGTGTCGCCGGGATGGCTGACGTGGAGGATCTCCATGCGAGCGTCCAAGGGCGGCACGGCCAACACTGCCAGCGCCGCCACCGCCACCGGGGCCAGTGGCCACCGCACCGACCGGCGGGTCGCCACCCGCAGCAGCCCCGCGATGACGCCGGCCAAAAGGTACGGGCCCAGGCCGCCGGCGCGCAGCAGCAGCGCCAGCACCGCCCCGTCCGCCGCGGCCACACCGAGTTCGTCTCGGTCTCGGGACCCGGCGGCCACGCCGAGCCCGACCGTGATGACCGTCACCGCGGCGACGTTCCACGGCGCGGCCCCCAGGCCGAATAGACCCTGGGCGGTCAGCGCCGCGGCCAGGGCTGTCGCGCCCACGATGCGGCCCGGCCGGATCGATGGCAGCGACCAGTCAGCGGCCGCAGCCGCGGCCAGCAGCGCACCGGCAAGCTCGAGCAGCTTGGTGAGGAGCCCGAGGGCGTCGACGGCCTCTCGCCCGCCGAAGACGGGGATGTTCCACAGCCGCGACACCCCGTACAGCACGAGCAGCCCTCCGACCACGACCCCGGCCGCCCAGGCGATCCGGCGCGATCCTGGAGTCCGCCACAGGGCGACGGCCAAGAGCAGCTCGGCGCCCCCGGCGGCGGCGAAGAAGACACCGCTGGCCAGGCTCTCCTGGGCATGCTGGCCGACCAGGGCCAGGTGGATGGCGCCGGCTGCACCCAGGGTGACCGCCGCCCCCGCGCCCAGCTGCTCACGCGTGGTTGGCGCCGCCATGCCTGCCCGCGCCAGCCAGGCCCAGGCGACCACCAGCAGCAGAGCCAGCAGCGGGCCAAGCCGCAGCAACTGGGCGGCGGCGCCACCATGCACGGCCCCCTCGATATGGGCCAGCACCATTGTGCCGCTCACCTGTCCGAGCCCTTCCGCCGCCCCGCCAGGCCGACGGCGCTGTGACCGGCAGGCCGCCAACATGCGAGGCCGCGGGGCGCCTCGAGGATCATCGGCACGGGCCTCCCTCCAACCGATTCCTACGACGTGTAGGATAACGGCTCGCCGTCAGGTTGCGAGCATCGCCGGCAGCGTCAGTCATCGGTCCGATAGGTGAGGTCCAGCCGTGAGCAAGCCCAAGCCCCCGCCGCGCCGGGCCCGCACCCCTCGGCCACACCAGCACGGCCCCCGGCCGGGTGGCGGCGGTGGCTCCCGCTGGCCGTCGCGGTCGGCCTGGGGGTCGTGGCCGTCGTGTGGTTCACTGGGCGACCGGACAGCGGGAGCGGGCAGCCGGCCGGTGGTGTCCTGGCCGTCGGGGAGGTCGCTCCGCCGGTGCGGCTGCCGGCGACTACTGGGCAGACCGCCGATGTAGCCAGCTTCCGGGGCAAGCGCAACGTCCTGCTGTACTTCTACGAGCACGCCGGGTGAAGCCCGTGTGAGGCGCAGCTGGTCGAGCTGCAGCGGGCCAAGGCCACCTTCCAGGCGGAGGGCACCGAGGTGTTCGCGGTCACGGTCCAGGACCTGGCCACCTCCCGGGAGATGGCCACCCGGCTCGGGGTTGACGTGCCGATCCTTGCCGACACCTCCACTCAGGTCGCCAGGACATTCGGCATCTATGACCTGCCGGGCAGCATGGGGCCGTACTCGACCCACTCGTTCTGGCTGCTGGACCGCAACGGGCGGATCCGCTTCCGCGAGGTGTCGCTGGAGATGCACGTGCCGTTCAACAAGGTCGAGCAGGCGGTCGCCACCCTGAAGGCATGACCCTGCTCCGCGATTTCGGTCAGCGGAGCAGGCCGGCGTGGGCCTGCTGGTTGACCCAGAGGGCGAGCACCACGATGGCGGCCACGGCCCCAGTGATGGGGGTTGGTCGCAGGGTGGCGTTCAGCCACCGGCCGGTCAGCCGACCCACCAGCCACCGACCGACCGCCAGCACCGCGCCCACCACGAGCATGGGACTGGCCGGGTTGTCGGCCACGCCCCGGCCGAGCTGGCCGCGCAGGACCGCGACTGTTCCGCGGGTCATGCCGCACAGCGGGTCCATGACCCCCAGGTAGTGCAGCGGACCGTGCAGGTCCAGCGGCGGCAGGCCAACCGCGGCCAGCACCCCGGCGGCCAGCAGGCCACCGGCGGCCAACGGCGCCAGCGCAGGATGCCGGTCCGCCCGCTCCCAGCGAAGACCAAACGGCCGACCACGCCAGGCCACCGTCGGCACCGACGGCCCGTGCGCCCAGGGCCGAGCCCCTCATGGCAGGGCAAGCCCGAGGTAGGTGCGGATCGCGGCGCGTAGCCGGTCGGCGTTCAGCTCCCCGAAGCGGCGGCCGCGCAGGACTCCGTCGGCGGAGAAAAACAGCGTCGTCGGTAGGGCGGTCACTCCCAGCTTGCCCGCCTGGGTTCCCTTGGGGTCGGCGGCAAGCGGGTAGGACACCCCAGTGTCGGCGGCCAGGCGCCGGGCGGCACGCTCCTCGTCCAGGTAGTCGACACCCAGGAATCCCACCTTCCCCTGCGCTTGGCTGTAGACCGATTGGAAGGCCGGCATCTCCTTGCGGCAGGGGATACACCACGACGCCCAGACATTCAGGACCAGCGGCCGGCCTCGGAGGTCGTCGGGGAGCGCGAACCCGGGCCCGCCGGCGAAGCCGGCGAAGTTCGCCCGGACCGCGTTCGGCGCGGTCCCGGTCGCCCTGGCCGGTCCGGCAGGGGCGGTTGACGTGGCCGACGGCCCGTCCTGTGCTGGCGATTGTGCGCAGGCGGCCAGCAGGGCGGCGACCACGGCGGCGAGGGCGATCGATCTGCGGCGCGCCAGGATCGCCATCAGATGGGTGGCCAGCCGGAGCGGCTGAAGAGCCCGACCAGCGGGGCGAACAGCCGCGCCCAGAACCCCAGGGCCATGGCCAGCCCGATGACCACCAGCAGCGCCCCACCCGCCCAGGCGAACAACCGGTGGTGGCGGCGGAAGAAGCCGACCCCGGCCCGCCCGCGGGCCACCGCCCAGGCCAGCAGCAGGAACGGGACCGCCAGGCCGGCGGCATACACCCCCAACAGCGCCGCCCCGACCGCGGCGGTGCCACTGCCGGCGGCGGTGGTCAACAGCCCGCCCAGCACCGGCCCGATACAGGGTGTCCAACCGAGCGCGAACGCCGCCCCCAGCGGGGCCGCGAACCCCGGCCCGCGCGGCACGCGGTGCAGCGCCACCAGCCGCCGCTCCCTAGCTACTTGCCCCTGAAGAAGGGTCTGTGAGCAGTCGGGCGCCCATATCGGGGTGGGCCGAGGGCCTGGTGCGTCGGCGGGCGGCCGGCGGCT
>Ga0307278_10001926_pt1 | contig 10250 bp, 8 predicted proteins | sample ER_DNA_117_FD_194482 | JGI IMG/M metagenome (GOLD analysis project Ga0307278, IMG submission 194482) | Bulk soil microbial communities from the East River watershed near Crested Butte, Colorado, United States - ER_DNA_117 | ecosystem: Environmental > Terrestrial > Soil > Floodplain | place: USA...
GATCGATTTGCTGAACAAGACACGCGCAGTCGGACGCGAGAATCTAACGAAAATCAAACCGGTGATGACAGCGAGCCAAAACATGCCGGACATGATTTCAATCGTCGTGACAATGTGACCGTAGAGAGTCTGCGGATACATGTGGCCATAGCCGACCGTGGCCAGCGTTTGGACGCTGAAAAAGAAGGCTTCGAGGAATGAGCCAGAGGTCATGCCGGCGACGCAATTTCCACCCAGCGTATAAAGCACGGCGAAGAGGAGATTGATCACGATGTAAACGCCGACAATAAACGCGGCGAAGCGCGGCCAGTTCAGGGCCAGAAGCCATTGATAAACATCGCGCCAGTCCCATCTCTCGGTATTGACCTTGAGAAACTCGACTTGCCCGGCACGGACGGAAACGGGATTGGGTTTCCTCTTCATGTTCATCTAATCTCCGCTCAGACTACTCGGTCAACAAATCCAGCGATCGCTTCAACAATTCTTTGATCGACATTTTCCTGGGTTTCGCCTGTCGCTCGGAGGACGCGCTTCGAGACGAGCAAAGAATGATCGCCGCCTTCAACGATATGCAAAAAATTCGGGGCCTTCATTTCGGTGCGAACGCGCCCCAAAAGATCAAAGGGACAAAGGGAATCGCGCGTGCCTTGGACAAACAGGATCGGCGCAGCCAAAGCCCGTAAGACTTCATCGCGAAGTTTCGTCCGGTTGCCCATTGCGCAGAGCGGAAATCCGAGACAAACAAGCGCGTCCACTTTTTCTTCGAGCGACACATGACATCCGATGCGTCCGCCCATGCTTTTGCCGATTAGGATTGTCGATCTGGAGACATGCCTTTCTCGCGCTTTGCTCAGTGCTTCTCGATGCGCGGCGATCAGCCGCGGCAAAGGATCAGGTCGCTTTCGGCCTTCTCGCATATAGTCATAATCGAAAGTCTCCACGTCTCCTATCTCGCAGAGGCGATCTTTCCAATTTTGCATCCAGGGATGAGACGAAGGCGCGCCTGCTCCTGGAGCAAATAAGAACATAGGCCTCATGTTGCAGCTCGATGCAGCCGGTTGGGCAATTAGGAAAAAAGCGCAGCTAACACGGCGGCTACGAAATCCACTTCCCCTATTTCACGGTTACTAGTGTGCCGACTGGGATTTCGGAGAAAAATTTGCGAGCGACATCCGATGGCAGCCGAATGCAGCCGTGTGAGGCTGGATAATTGGGCACAATCCCCGCGTGCATTCCGAAATCGAGGCAGCTAAGGCGCATGAAATATGGCATCTCCACGTGATAGATCGTGGAACGATGGTTTCGCTCTTTGTTGGTAATTACAAACTGACCGGCCCGTGTCGAGTAGCCCTGGCGGCCAGTCGAACACTGCGTGCGAAATATCGGCACGCCATTCTTAACGAGAGCTACGCGCTGCAAGGCAAGAGAGATTTCGATGCGCAGTTGTTCCGGTGAAGGCCCGCTACCGAGAAGAATTTGCGTGCACCGCCAGTGGCCCGTCTCAGCGGCGATGTCTAACGCAGACATTTTGTAGCGCCTTGTCGCCCGGGTCCGATTGGCGCCTGCGTTGAGGAGAGCCCGCAAGGAATCTTCCTGACCGAGGCTCGCGGCGAGCATCAGCACAGTCAGATTCTTGTCTTCTTCAACATAGCTACGAAGGGATTTCGACGGCAGCAGCGCTAGGAAATCCTCATCGCAGCGTGATGGCAACGCCGTATTGGAATCGGCTCCGCACGCCAGGAGCGTGGTAAAGAGGGAGGAGTCGTTTCCAGCGATGGAGTAAGCGAGCAGCGGCACTTTCTTGCCCTCAGGCGTTGGAGGCGTGGAATGTTTGCCGAGCAACAACTGTATTTGATCCTTGTTTCCGGCCATCAAGGCGGCTTCAAGCGCGCGCTGCGCACTGGTTCGCCATTGCGGCATCAGAGGCAAGCGTTCCGTAACGGCTCTGACGATTTCTGGATTGCCGCCATCGAGCGCCACTCCCAATAGGTCGCGGCCGTCCTTGCAACGAGCTTCCGCGTGAAAGTTCGCTGAGCGTGTGAGAAGCGCGCGGAACATCTCCAGATTGCCGTGCATTGCTGCTGCCATGATGGGCGTAAAACCTTTCTGATCGGCAAGATCGACGAGGGCGCCAGCATCGATCAGTCGCCTGGCCGTCTTCCAATCCTGCTGCGAGGTCGCGATCAACAGCGGCGTCCGCCGTTGCGCGTCGCGCCCGTTTGGATCGATCCGTTCGATCAGGCACAGGTCGATGAGCGACCCGCGACCAATCGTGACAGCGCGAACCAGTTCGCTCGGTGAGATTGAGATGCGGGCGGGAGGCTCAGGTGCAATGGCAGTCGCCCAGAGGAGTATCAAAAATACGACGCTGGCCTGAAAGACGATTCGCCTCTTGGATGAACGCATATGCAGGGCCTGGTCGCAAAGTATATAGGCCCTGTCCGGCAGTGTAACAGAAGCCCGATTGAACTGCGAGCGCGCCTTTGCGCAGGCTGGGATTGGACGCGCCCAGTTGAACGTTGCATGTTCCAGGCTGTCCAAGTTCCAACCAATGCGTTTATCCATTTTGATCCTGTGCGCTGCAATCATTAATTCGTTTGCGGCGCAACCCGAGGTTGTCCCGACCCCCACCGTCCCTGCCGCAGCGGCGGAGGCGGGCAAGGACGTCGTTCACCAATTAAACAACGCGTTCGCGAAGGTCTTTGAAATCGTGGCGCCAAGCGTGGTCATTATCGAGATTTCGAAGAAAAACGAGGGCGGCGAGAGTTCGCCATTCGACGATCTGTTCTTCCAAGGGCAGCCCGATGAAAAAAATCAGCGGCGCAACCCAAACGGGCTGCAGCCGATCCAAAGCGAAGGCTCCGGTTTCATTGTTCGACCAGATGGTTACATCTTCACGAACTTTCATGTTGTCGAAGGCGCGGACAAAATCGACGTGAAATTGAGAGATGGCCGCGACTTGCCGGCCAAGGTCGTGGGCACCGATGAAAAGACTGATGTCGCCGTCATTAAAATCGATGCGAAAGATCTGCCGGTCGTTCAGCTTGGCGACAGCGATGCCGTCCGGGTAGGCCAATTTGCGTTCGCGATTGGTGCGCCGTTCAAGCTTGATTACACTTTCACATACGGCGTCGTGAGCGGCAAAGGCCGGAACAAATTGCTTCAAGCCGGCGGCTACTCCATTTCCGACTACTTGCAGACTGATGCGTCGATCAATCCTGGCAACAGCGGCGGCCCGCTCTGTGACATCGACGGCAAGGTGATTGGCATGAACACGCTAATCAACGGCATGAATCGCGGGCTCGGGTTCGCCATTCCAATTAACATGGCAAAAGAGATTGGCGCCCAGCTTATTGCCGGTCACAAAATCGTGCGGCCGTGGCTCGGCATTCGCATCGAAACCCTCGGCGACGATTCGTCAATCCTCGATTTGCTCAAAGGCGCCGACAAGGGCGTGGTGGTGCGCACCATTGAAGCTGATGCGCCCGCTTACAAAAGCGATTTACGGCCCTTCGACGTGATCACGCGCGTCGATGGAGCCCCGGTGGAAACCGACTCGCAGCTTCAGCATGAGATTTTGAAAAAGAAGGTCGGCCAAAATGTCGAGCTGACCGTTTGGCGTAAAGGGCAGACGATAAAACTGCCGGTTAAGACTGGTGAATTGCCTAACGAAATCGCGCGAGCGTCAAACGAACCAATCCAACCCGCTCAGCCGAAACAGGAGGCTACCGGCAAGTTTGGATTACAGGTGCAGGAATTGACCAAGGAGGTGGCTGAACGTCTTCACCTCGGTGTTCAGCGAGGGGTCATCGTCACAGAGGTGGAGGACAACAGCCTTGCCGCGCAACAGGACATTCAGCGCGAGGATGTCATCACTGAAGTGGACAGCAAACCGGTCACGAACGTGCAATCATTCCGCGAGGCGCTCACTAAAGCCGATCCGAGACGCGGCGTCCTTCTTTATCTCGATCGCAAAGGCACTAAGACCTTCGCCGTATTAAGAGCGGGCAACGGTTAGAGGCGATCAGCTCTTGCGGCTGCCGACGATCACCAGGACAACTCCGCCCACGAGACAAATTCCGCTGGCGATCGGCGGAAAAGCGATTCCATGGCTCTCCTTGTGAGTGATTTCAAGGGGACCGAGTTGCGCGTCTTTTTTTTCCGTCGTCCAACCCAGACCGCCATAAGCAAAGCCGATGATGCCGATGATGATGAGAACGATGCCGACGATCGCGGCCGGTTTCATTGGAGCGAGCTTACAGCGGACGCCGGCCTTGGATCAAATTGATAATCAGCACCACAATCGCAATGACGAGCAGGATGTGAATGAATCCGCCCAAGGTGTAGGAGCTAACCAATCCAAGCAGCCAGAGCACAAGCAAAATCACAAATATTGTCCAGAGCATAAGGTTCCTTTCGGTTGAGTCTTACCTTGCTTCGCGCGAGGCGGTTCCGTTGCGCTTATCGGGTTAAAAATTTTAATACGCTGATGGGGCGAGCAATCCTCTGTGGCCGGGCGAACCGTGGCTATAACTTGCCCACGACTGCGCGCAAATTCCAGTCGTTTGCCTCAAGCATGTTGCGCGCGGAATCGTAATCGCATCCTGCTAACTGGGCGACTACTCGCACGGCGCGATCGCGCAACTTCCCGCTGGATGTGTGAAGATCGATCATTAGATTGCCACGCACTTTTCCGAGCGCGACCATCGCGCCCGTGCTGATAATATTGAGTGCGACTTTTGTCGCGGTACCTGCTTTCAACCTTGTCGATCCGGTGAGAACTTCCGGTCCCACTGCAAGATGGATGACAAGATCGACAATCACATTCCGTGGCGCATCGTAGGCCGCCTCATATTCTGCAGGCGACACGTGTGCGCCTACAGCGCGCGTGGCTGGATTGCACGTGAGCAGAACAGTCTTTGCGCCTGACGAATTTGCCCGTCTAAGCGCACCAAGAACAAACGGCGTCCGGCCGCTGGATGTGATGCCAATGACCACATCGCCATTCTTAATTCCTCTCTCATCCATGGCCAACGCACCAGCGCTTTCCTCGTCTTCCGCACCTTCGACACTGTGATAGAGGGCAATCGCACCACCGGCAATCACTCCCTGCACAAGATCAGGCGACGCGCCAAAAGTTGGTGGGATTTCGCTCGCATCCAGAACGCCAATGCGACCGCTGCTCCCGGCGCCGACATAAAGCATGCGGCCACCATTTCGCAGCGAATCAGTTACAATTTCAACCGCGCGAGATAGATCGGCGATCGCTCCGCGCAATGCGCCTTCAACGAATTTTTCTTCCTCGACAAAGAGCTCAACCAAGGCGCGTGGACTCAGTTTTTCCAGATTTTCCGAGCGCGGGTTGCGCTGTTCGGTGAGCGCGGCGGCCAGATCCTCGATCTCATTTTCTGGAAGCGTAGGCTGAAAAATGACGTGATTACTCATCTCTGCGGCGAGCCATGCTGCGCCAAGTTCGGGAGGCCGATCCGCAGTTGTGACGCGAGCATCGGGCAGATTCTTCTTCAGTCTGCGTCGAAATGCATGCGTATAGATCGAATCGCGGGGAAAAAGCCCACCCGACAGCACGACTTTTGGCGCGAGCAGATGCAGGCGGGATGCAACCGCTTCGGTGTACTCTCCGAGAACACGCGCTCCTTCTTCGATGATCTCCATCACACGCGCATCGCCGGCGGCGGCGGCTTCAAATACGACCGGCGCCAGGAGCGCAATCTCCATCTTGTCTGCCGTCTGCGCCCAGCGGACGAGTTCGTCAAGATTATTCAAGCAAAGTGCGCGCAGAATTTTTGCGGTGAATTGCACTTCGCCACGATGCAGATCGTATTCGCTCAAAATGAAACGCAGCGCCTGAATAACGAGAAAGTATCCGCCGCCCGCGTCTCCCAGAATGTGTCCCCAGCCGCCGGCCCTCTCGATCTTATCGCCACGTCGCCCGGTAACAGACGAGCCGCTCCCGGCGTTGACAACGATCCCGTCGCCGGGCCCGAGCGCCGCAGCCAGACCAGAATCGCGATCATTTCCAACAATAGTTTTCGCCGACGGCCAGATTTCCGCACAAAGACGTGAGAGCGCAGGTTGATCTTCCAAGCCGCAGCCGGCGAGAAAGATTCCGGCGCGATCAATTTGTTTTGGTAATTCCGAAAAAATGGTGCGCAGACGATCAAGTGTCACGAGCCGAAAATTTGACGGCGGCAATTTGCCTTGATTCAGGATGCGCAGGTCGGCGCCATCACGTTCAACCAAAACCCAGGCGGTTTTTGTGCCGCCTCCTTCAACGCCCAGGATTTTCTCGCCGGGGTTCACGATTCGTTATACTTAGCTGGTTCTGCGCGAATTTGAAAGCTTGGCTGAAAACGTGCCCGGGTGAATCGGCATGTTCTGTTTCTGGAGAGCCCAGCGGCAAGCCGTCGCTGCCGTCATTGCCGATCGTCCGCGCGCTTATATCGTGCAGCATGCCCTCGGACGAAAAGCAAGCCGCGAAGCGTGCGGCACACCTGCGGGGCGAGATTCGGAAGCATGACCGCCTCTATCACGAGGAAGCCGCACCGATAATCAGCGACCGCGAATACGACCGCTTATACAAGGAGTTGGTCGTTCTGGAGGCGCAATTCCCCAATCTCGCTACCCTAGATTCGCCGACTCAGCGCGTGGGCGGCAAGCCGCTGAAGGCTTTCGCTCAAATCGAGCATCGGGTGCCGATGCTTAGTCTCGACAACACTTACTCCGAGAAGGAAGTCGCAAGTTTCTACGCGCGCATCACGCGGCTGCTGCCTGATGAGAAAATTCCGGTCGTAATCGAGCCGAAAGTGGACGGCGTCGCCGTGTCGCTGCTTTATGAGAACGGGCGGCTACGCCATGCCGCGACACGCGGAGATGGATCAGTGGGCGACGACATCACGCAAAACATTAAGACCATTCGTTCCATTCCAGAACGGCTGCGCGGCGCGGCGCCAGGTGTTTTCGAGGTGCGCGGCGAAGTTTACATGGATAAACGCGGTTTCGAAAAATTAAACGAAGAACGGCGCAAGGCAGGCCTGCCGTTGTTTGCAAATCCGAGAAATGCCGCCGCCGGATCGCTAAAGCATTTGGATCCAGGGATCGCCGCGAAGCGTCCCCTAGGTATCGTCTTTTACGGCACCGGCGCGGCGGAAGATGTCGATCTGGAGAAGCATTCCGCGTTGTTTCCGCTGCTCAAGAAACTCGGCCTGCCTCATAGCGAGCGTTGGTGGCTGTCTGATTCGGTTGAGGGAATCTTGAACGCGATCCACAAACTCGACGGCCTGCGGCACGATTTTCCTTACCAGACCGATGGCGCAGTGGTGAAAGTGGATGCGTTCGAGCAACGCGAGCGGCTCGGCTTTACGGCCAAATCGCCACGCTGGGCGATTGCCTACAAATACGAAGCGGAACGCGTCGAGACACGTTTACGCGAGATTGTCGTCCAGGTTGGTCGCACTGGAATTTTGACACCGGTTGCTGTGCTCGACCCGGTGCTCGTTAGCGGGAGCACTGTCGGCCGCGCAACATTGCACAACGAGGACGAAATCAAGCGGAAAGACATCCGCATCGGCGACACGGTCGTAATTGAGAAAGCTGGCGAGGTGATTCCGGCAGTTGTCGAGGTTGTGAAATCAAAACGGCCGCGGCACGCGGTGCCCTTCGATTTTTTCAAGCACATACACGGCAAATGTCCCGTGTGCGGCAGCCCAATCCGGCGCGATCCGCAGTTCGTCGCCTGGCGCTGTGAAAATGTACAATGTCCGGCGCAGACAACCCGGCGTGTAGAATTCTTCGCGGCGCGCGGCGCGCTCGACATCGAAAGTGTGGGCGGAATTGTGGCGGACAAACTGGTCGAGCGCGGACTTGTCCGCGAGCCGCTCGATCTGTTCGAGCTAAAAACCGAGCAACTCGCCAAATTGAATCTTGGAACGGACGAGGCACCTCGCGTGTTCGGCGAGAAAAATGCGGCTAAAGCGATCCACGCAATCGAGCGAGCGCGAACTCTACCACTTTCACGCTGGCTTTTTGCTCTCGCAATTCCAGACGTTGGGAAGACGACTGCAACGCAGCTTGCTCGTTTTCACGACAGCATCGAGAGCGTGGCCGATTCACAACTGCTCCGCGACGTTTTGGATTACCACGAAAAACGCGAACGCAAATCCGACAGCTGCCTGACGAAAGAAATCGCCGATCGACTCATTAAAGCAAGTTTCGCGAAGCGATCGAAAAGCAAAGGGAAGAATGGAATCCTCACCGAAGTGGGGCCGGTAGTCGCGCAAAGCATTCTCAATTTTTTCGCATCTGCGACCGGCCGGAAAATTCTGCAACGGCTAAAGCAATTAGGGATTCAGCCTAAGACCGAAAAAGTTTCGGCAAAAAAAGCGGCGGAGTTGGCGCTGGCTGACAAAACCTTTGTCCTTACCGGAACACTGCCTTCGATGACGCGGGAAGAAGCCACCGGTAAAATCGAAGCGCTCGGTGGGCACGTGAGCGGCAGCGTGAGCAAGAAGACCGATTACGTGCTGGCAGGCGCCGAGCCCGGCAGCAAGATCGATAAGGCGAAACAACTCGGCGTTCGTATTGTCGACGAAACCGAGTTCCGGCAGATGTTGGCGCGCTGAACGGGTTCCGGCACTACGGCGTGCGCTGCGCCTCGGACTCGAGCTTGAGCGGCATCCCTTGGTTCATCGTCGGCGAGGCAGGCGAGGCAATTAACAGCCCGCGCTGGCTGGCAGGATGAAGAGCGGCCCGCACATTAAAGGTCAGCCTGCGGTTCCCGCGCATCACCGTGATCAGGACACTGTCGCCGGCAGTGATAAAGAACGAGGCATCTAGGACGTCTTCTGGTTGGGTTACTTTTTTTCGTCCCACTTGCAGGAGCATGTCCCCCGGTTTGATGCCGGAATTGGCCGCTGGAGTGCCTTCCATCATCTGCGTCATTTCTGCTCGTGAACCTTCCACCTCCGTCGGCGCCTCGGAAACATTGATCCCGACCCAGCCGTGCCTGGCTTCGCCGAAGCGGACGAAATCACCGCGGATTTTCTCTGCCGCTTCGATCGGTACGGCATAACACGCAGAATTATTTTCGAGACTGCTGACCACAATGCCAACCACCTCCCCTTTCATGTTAAGGAGCGGCGCGCCGGCCTCTCCGCGTTGGGTGGGCAGATTTAGACGCAAGTGCGTGGTTGAAAAATAGCGGCCAAGATATTTGTGGTCGAGTCCCGCGACCATTCCAAAATTTGGTGTTTCGGGCAGATCCAATGGATAACCGATCGAGACGACAGGCGTTGCCACTTCCAGTTCCTCGGATTTGCCGATCGCCAAGGCGGGAGTGACCGTGTCTATTTTTAGCATGGCCGTCCCGCTGCGGATATCCGCCAAAAGCTGGCGCGCTGGATATTTTTTGCCGTTAAACTCAATGGTGAAATTCTCCGCTTCACCCCCGACCGTGTATGCGGTGTAAAGCGTCCCGGTAGGATCGATGAAAAACCCCGTGCCGGAAATTTCGCTGTGCTCGTCGACACCGTGAATCTTGACGACTGCCTTGGCAGAGCGCTCAAAGATTTCTCTAACCTGATGGCTTACTGAAGTGGCGGATTGCTCTTGAGCGTAAACAAGGCTGGCGCCAGAGCAGAGAACCAATGCTGTCACTCCGAGCGAAGCGAGGAATCTCACAAAAGCACCGGCGTCACACAGCCGACGAGAAGCGGCGGGAACGAAAATGCGCACCACGAGATTGCGAGGTCCTTCGCTCCGCTCAGGATGACAATGTGCGCAGCTAAAATCTGAAAGTCGGCTCATAACTCACGGGGACGCTATCGAGCACGTAGCGTGGCGGGGCTGGGGCTCGGTGAGTCTGGGCGCTTTCATCAAAACTGCGAAGCGGCTGCGTCCTAAAAATCCGCGTGGCCACCGGAGATGCAAGTGTCCATTCTCCTTCGTCATTTACCGGCACAGATAAGGTCGGCGAACTCTGGAGAGCGACCTGAGCAGGCCCCGGTTGCTGATAAATCTTCAATGAAATGACCGCGGCGCAGACCAAAACCGCCGCGACAGCCGCTGGATAAGAAGCCAGGGAACGAACATCCAGCCGGAACATGAAATCATGTGCGCGTTCCAAGCAGATGCGCCAGAGCGGTTGCCGGAGCAATTCATCGCGCTGCCGGCGATGAAATTCATGCAGGAAATTTTCGAAATAACCAGGCGGCGGTTGCTCGAAGCGCTTCAAC
>Ga0307278_10001927_pt1 | contig 10248 bp, 6 predicted proteins | sample ER_DNA_117_FD_194482 | JGI IMG/M metagenome (GOLD analysis project Ga0307278, IMG submission 194482) | Bulk soil microbial communities from the East River watershed near Crested Butte, Colorado, United States - ER_DNA_117 | ecosystem: Environmental > Terrestrial > Soil > Floodplain | place: USA...
GATGCGCCCTGCGCATCGCCGAGGGAGGGTGCAGCCGGTCGGTGCGGGTTTGGACGTTTCGTCTCGAGACGGGTGTCGCCTTCCGGCTCTTCCCCGACAGTAGAGCCGGCGATGCTGGCGACAGCGCTTCAGCAAAGCCTTGAAGCAGCGTTTCACAATCAGCGATCCGGTCGACGCCCGCAAGACGCGCCGACGATGCGTCTGCCGGCGCCGGCGGCACGCTCGACGAAATATCGCATCCGGTCTGACGGCACCCTCGACAAGATCGGCGTCGTCACCGACCTGCCCGTCGGCCCGGAAGGCATCGCCGCCAACTGACGACTCTTGAGGGAAGGGCCTTGACCGGGCTTCAGACCCTGGTCAGAGTGGCGGATGCGGCCGGCGTCGCGACGTGATCACCGAAACGAATCCGAGGTGCGGCGCCGCGGTTGGACGCAGTCGCCAGAGAAAGGACGATCATCATGGCCCAACGTGGTCGCCGGACAGCCGCTGGCTCCTCCTCGACGGCGCCAAGGCCGGCGGTTGGCGACTCTTCTCAGCGACGACCGGAAACCAGATCCGACGCCTCCCCCGCCTGGGCGGCCGGCCACTCTGGTGCTGCCCCGTCAACGCCTACGACGCCCTCGGCCAACGATCGCAATGAGGTCCTCCGGCCGCACACCTCTGCAAGCCTGGCTCGTCCAAGCAGCACCGAATGAGCCGTATGCGAGCGGGACCTTCGCACGTCTGAAACGCCTTGAGATCAGATCGTCAGCAAGAGGATGATCACGAGCGCGGTCAATAGCAGCGCCAGCAAAACCAGGAGCGCACATAGCCAACGGGGAAAGCGTGGTAGCGCGCCTCCGCCGCCGGGTGAGAGAACTACCGGCGGCCGCTCGGGCTGCGAAGCAATGACCACTGGCCCGTCTGTCACTTGCGGATCCCAGGTCGTCGAGACGCTATAGCTACCGTCGCCATTATCGGTGACTGCGCCGGTGGTGGTGCCCGGAGCGCCTGAGACCGGCACTTGCTGTGCGCGTCCCGGCCCAAGCGGGTTGCCGTTGCAATCGCGCGGCATAATGACGACGGTCGCGGCACGGTGACCGCCGGGGCCTGGGCCGGTGTCGCTGATCGTGACGGTGGTCTCGCGTGGGTCGATGCCCAGGTCGACGTGGATCGCCCACTGGGTCTCGCGTTGGGCTGGACACGGCTCTTCGATGCGCGCGCGGGCGTGGAAGCGGTACGTCCCCTCGAAGCAGGTCAGATCGGTGAGCAGGTTGCCGTAAATTCCGTCACGTTCCATAGCGCCGTCGTGGTGCGCGCCGTCATCACTGAGTTCGGCCATGTCATGTCTTGTCGCGAGCCTGTATGGCTCACCGCCGCCGAGCTTCTTCAGCGTCGCAAAGAAGCCAGAGAGCGGGTCGTCGTCCGTGGTCGGCTTGGCGAGGCCGGCGTCGGTGACGAGTTGTCCGACAGCGGCGTTTGGTGCCTCTACCTCGAGCGTTACCTCGGCATGTGGAGCCGTACCGTCTTCGTACCGAAGCGCCACCTGCGGCGTCAGCGCGTCGCAAGTGTAGATACGCGTCCTACTCGCGACGGGCTCGAACCGCGGCCCGCCGAGTGCGATGATGGTGACGAACAAGCGCAGCGTTTCCTCCGCCGGCCCAACCTCCTCGCCGCCGACGCGCCGGACGCGCCAGTGCCAGGCTCCGGCTCTTTCATCGTTCAGGGGCAGAGGCACACGGAGGAAATGCCACGCCTCACCACGATCGCCGTCGACGCCCGCTGTCGCCTCTGTGACGACGACGCCGGCGGGTGTGCGCAAGTCGATCGCGAGCGTCTGCGACGGGTCATCCCAGCCGACGACGGCACTGATGCGCTCCTCCAGACACACGGAGAATCGCTGCTCCTCGGTCTGCTCCTGGCCGGTCGGTAGGTCGAGCTCTCGGTCCGACAGGGCGCCGCTTTCGAAGGTGTTGCCGAAGGCGAGCGCGAAGTACCTCTTCAGGTCGAGCCCGTCGTTCGCGCGCGTGTAGAAGCCGCGGTGACGGCTGGCCATTCGGCTGAGCGCTGCGCTGTCGAGATCGCTTTCAGTGCCAAACCCGATCGCTGCGAGGCGAATTGGTCCTAATCCGCCCTCGCCCGCCTCGATCATCGGCTGTGTGTTCTGGAGTCCGTCGGTCATCACTAAGATCGCCCGCTCGTTCGTGTCCGGAACCAGAGCTCGCGCAGCGAGCGAAAGTCCATCGCCAACGCTGGTCGCGCCCTCCGGCGCCAGCGCCCCGACGGCTCCGCCGGTATAGGGACTTGACGGACCGACGAGCTCATCCTTTTTGTCCTGGTTGACGTTCCCGAGTGCGGAGTCAGGAGGCCTCGTTGCCGTCGTGCTGAACGAGACGAGGCCGATGCGGTCGCCGGCGTCCTCGCGCAAGAGTCGAACGAAGAGCGACGCCGCGTCGCGGGCCTCCTGCATCTTCGTGCGGCCGGGGAGGAGGCCGGGCTCTGCCATCGAGCGCGAGCGATCCATCACCAGCATCACGTCGAGCGGTGCCGCCGGGGCTCGCGGGTTCGCCAGCTCGTCGAGTATCGTCGTCGCTGCCGTGTAGTTGACGTGACAGGGGTCGCCGTCACCTCCGCCCGACAGCACCCCGACGATTTGCCCGCTCGAGTCGAAGAGCGGCGAGCCGGAGCTGCCACCGGCGTAGTCGAAGCCCTCAACCTTTGAGAGATCGTCGGTGGACAGCGTACCCTTCTGGAACTTCTTGACCGCACCGAGCGGATGGTGGATCGGGATGACGGGGTCGCCCTCGAAGACGCCACTGGGGCGCAAGGCCGCTGGCACGACGCCGATGCCGCCCGGCGGCGTCGCGATCTCCAGAATCGCCCAGTCGGCGCTACCGCGGAGGGCGCCCGTCACCTTGAAGATGCGGGGCGCATACACGTTCGGCTTACAGCCCGTGCGCGTCGTCTCATAGCCGAAGACGACCGAGGCGGAGTCCACGTCGAGCCCGTTGGGCTCGTCCACGCAATGGGCCGCCGTGAGGACGTGGTTGCGGTCAATCAGCGTCGCACTGCAAGTACTTACGAAGGGCACATCACTTATCTCTTCATCGCGGGTGACATGGACGAGGCAGCAGACTGCCCGTGCCGCCCGCTCCTCGACCGACCCTGCGGCGGCCAGCGCGATGTTCTGCCAGTCGAACGCTCCGCACTTCAGCCGCGTCTCATAGATCGGCTCGTCATACGGATCACACCCGTCCTCGTCCCCCACGGCGGCGGTGTGGAGGAAGAGGTCGACGTTGGTCAGGCTCGCTCTGTCGCCAGGCGGCATTCCTCTTGCCGTCGGCTCACCGCGCCCATACTCGACGAGAGTCGCGCCGCCGTTGCGGCCCGTGCCGAAGTAACGAATGCGGATCGGTCCGGCCAGTGGGTCGATTGGCCGCGTCCACGCATCCTGATCGGAAGAGCCGTCGAAGGTATCCATGCCATAACCAAGATCCACCTCGAGGCGCTCGCCGCCGGGGAAGGAAAGATCGTTGAAGTGAAGGAAGACGAAGCGTGGCGGCCGGCCGGCTGAGTACCAGATGTCGTTGGACTCGTCCCCGAGATGGACCATGTGCAGTCGGCCGTCGAAGGCAGCGAGCGCCGGCGAGGCCTTGCTCTGCTGACCCGCGATCCTCTCGTTCTCCGTCCAGTCTTGGCCGTCGAAGCTCGAGTACCAGATGTCGTTGGACTCGTCCCCGAGATGGACCATGTGCAGTCGGCCGTCGAAGGCAGCGAGCGCCGGCGAGGCCTTGCTCTGCTCCGCGATCCTCTCGTTGTCGTCCCAAAACGGCCAAAAAAGCAGCTCCCAAAAACCGGGTTCAGACGGAGGAGAACCACTCTCGGGCCCAATCCGAGTGCCTACGTTGACGAGGCGCCCGCACACATGACTCATCGCGGATTCACCTGTCCGACGTCACCACGCTCGACGGCGTCGCGCAGTCAGCATCGTCTGGCGACATTGCCACTTTGTCGTAAACAGATCAAGGAGGACGGCACGCCCTCCGCGAGTAGTCGCCGGCACGCGTTCGCTCGGAAACTTTACTCTTGACTCGTATCGTGCGACACTCGCCTCCCGCATAAGACCCGCCGCGGTAGCCGCCGAGGTTACCGCGGCTCCTCCCGACTCCCACACCGGGCCTTTGTGCAAGTGGGGAGGCTGCCTGGGAGGTTCAATGGACGTCGAGTGGTCCGCCCTGGGTTCGTTGGAGGCTCTGTTAGGTGGCGGACAGTATTGCGGTGTTGTCTTTCTTGTAATTGATGTCCTCGTACTCGGCGGGCGGCAAGTCAGCGAGTGCTTCGTGCAGTCTCTTTTCGTTGTAGAAGCCGATCCAGTGCAAGACCTCGTGCTCGGCGTGCTCGAAGGAGGGGAAGCGGCGGCCGTCGACGAGCTCGGACTTGAAGGTCGCGGCCCACGCCTCGGCCATCGCGTTGTCATACGCATCGCCGCGGGAGCCGACCGAGGGTGCCGCGCCGAGTTCGTCGAGCCGATCGGTGTAGCGGATGCTCGTGTACTGCGAGCCACGGTCGCTATGTGCGATCAGCCCAGCGTCTGGCCGGCGCAGACCGTTGGCCATCTCGAGCGCGTCGAGCACCAGCTCGGTGCGCAGGTGCGTGGCGAGCTGCCAGCCGACGAGCATTCGGCTGTAGCAGTCGAGGACGAAGGCCAGGTATTAGAAGCCATTCCAGGTGCGGAGGTAGGTGATGTCGCAGACCCACTTCTCGTTCGGCGCCGAGGCGGCGAAGTCGCGTTGCAGCAGGTCGCGGGCACGCTTTGGTGCGTTTTGGTGCGCTAACGCGACGGCGGAGAGTCCAGTACGTGGCTTGCGTACGGGCGGTCCTTGTCGCGCTTCCGCCATACTGCGACAACGACGCGCGCCGAGACGAGCGGGGAGTGGACGCGCTAAACGAGTCCGCGAGAGCGCCAGCGTGTAATGAAGGGGTCCCCGGTTCGAGTCCGGGCGTCGGCTCTCCAAGAAGGCCTGCACGTGCGAGGCTCGACACGAACGACGCTAGTCGATCTTCGCGCGGATCTGCTCCAGGAATCGCCTCCTGCTAGAGCGGGCCGAGGAGTCGTTCTGCTGAGTCATGCTCATGGCCCTCAACCAGTCGTCGAGACGGGTGCGCCACCCGCCGATTGGCGCGCAGCGTCGATGATCGCTTCGCTCGCGTGGTCGTACCGGCGCTCGAGCCAAGCGACCTCGCGGCGGAGGTGGGCGACGACGCTTGGGGGCGCGCCCCATTGCAGTGCGTAGGAAAGTAAGGTTTGCCGTTCCTCGTAGAGGTGATTGATGCGTCTCATCCGCGCTACCGCCCGCTCGTACCTCGAGCCGAATCCGGAGGGCACGACGGCGACCCGCTCTCGCCCGCCGGCCGACTCGTTGAACGGAAGACCCCTCGAAACGCCGAACGCCGTGCCGGCGGCGAGCGAGACACCCGCCAGGACGATTACGCGGCGAACCCAAGTGCTCATGACTCCGGACCTCCTGGCTTCTTCGCTGATACTCATTACGGCTCAGATCCTCCGGTGGCCCGGCAAGCGACCGGTAACGCCCCGGCAACGCGCAGCCACGGACTCGGCTTCGGAGCGTGCTAGCGTCCGCTGGGAGGTAAGGGCTGGTGGATTTCCGGATCCTCGGGCCGCTTGAGGTCTGGCACGACGACCTTCGGCTCCCGCTTACCGGTGAGAAGCGCTGCGCTCTCCTCGCGCTGCTCCTCCTAAACGCGAACCACGTGGTCTCCAGCTCACGGCTGATCGACGAGCTCTGGGGAGAGGATCCGCCCGAGACCGGCGCGAAGGCGCTCCAGATGCACGTCTCGCAGCTGCGGAAGGCGCTCGAGGTCGACCCTGCGAGGACCGTGCTCGTTACCCGCCCCCCGGGTTACCTGATCGAGCTCGAGGAGGAGGAGCTCGACCTGGACCGCTTTGAGAGACTCGCCGGCGAGGGCGAACTGGCGCTCGGCCGAGGTGACCCGGCTAAGGCCGCGGAGCGGTTCGGCGAGGCTCTCGCCCTCTGGAGAGGCTCGGCTCTAGCGGAGTTGAGCTTCGCAGCCTTCGCGCGCGCGGCCGCGGCTCGGTTCGAGGAGCTCCGGGTCGCAGCGCTGGAGAAGCGGATCGAGGCGGGCATGGCGCTCGGCCGCCACGCGGACCTCGTCGCGGAGCTCGAGGCGTTAATAGCGGAGAACCCTTTCCGAGAGCGTCTGCGCTACCAGCTCATGCTTGCGCTCTATCGGGCCGGCCGGCAGGCCGAGGCGCTCGAGGCCTATCAGGACGCGCGGCGGACGCTTGTCGACGAGCTCGGAATCGAGCCCGGGCATGCGCTTCAAGAACTCGAACGTGCGATTCTCCGGCAGGATCCCGAGCTCGAGCTTCAGCCCTCCGAACCTGTGATCGAGCAGCGCCCCGCTCGCTCCCCCGCGGGCGAGGCGGCGACCGAGCGGTCGATTCTCGTCGTTCCCACTGCCGTGGAGAAGCTCGATGCGCTCCTCGCGATTGCGGAGCCGCTCACGAGACGCCCTCGGCGGGAGATCATCGTCGCCGCGCTCGTCCACGCCAATGACGAGCTCGAGAAAGCGGCGACACTCCTTGAAGAGCGCCGCGCAGCGCTCACCGCAGCGAGCGTGACCGCCCGAGCAGCGGCCTTCACGACGGACGCCTGGGGCTCGGACGTCGTACGGCTCGCCTCCGAGCAGAACGTCGACCTCCTCGTCGTCGACAGCCCTTCCGCCCTGCTCGCAGACGGCACCCTCGACGGCGAGCTCGAGACTGTCCTCGGGGAAGCGCCGTGCGACGTCGCGCTCCTCGTGCCCCGGGACGAAGCAGGCACAAGGCCTGCAGGCGACCTTCCGATCATCGTTCCGTTCGGCGGCGCCGAGCATGAGTGGTCAGCTGTCGAAATCGGCGCCTGGATCGCCTCCTCGACAGGAGCGACGCTTCGGCTTCTAGGGTCTTCGGCCGACGCGGTCCGAGCGAAGCGCGACGCGAGCCGGCTTCTCGCCGGAGTCTCGCTCGTCGTTCAGCGGGCGGCGGGGATCGCGACAAAGCCGCTCCTCGTCCCGCCCGGCGAAGAGGGGGTGATGAGGGCGGTCGAGCAGGCAGGGTTGGTGGTCGTCGGCCTCTCCGAGCGATGGCGTCAAGAAGGTCTCGGGCCGGTCCGTCTCGCGCTCGCACGAAGGGCCTGTCCGCCGGTACTGCTCGTGCGCCGCGGTCTTCGGCCGGGCGGTCTCACTCCTGTCGAGGACCTGACGCGCTACACCTGGAGCCTCGCGCACGACGGCGCCTAGTTTCAGGGCACGAGTCGAAAAACCAGGGTTCTGTCCGGCCCACGGGTCGTGAAGGTGCCGGCCGCTCCCCTGATCGCTCCCTTCACGCCGAACCAGGTACCGGCCTGGGCCGCGCAGAGCGCCGGCGTATCGGGGACGCCTGAGACCGCGAGCACGGACCGGTCGAGGTTGAGCGCAACCGTGCCCCAGCCGGGAACCTGAAGGCGACCCGTCCCTGCGTCGCCTCTCACGTCTGATGTGACGGGAGCGTTGTACCGCTTGCCGCGGCAGCTGACAGAGCGGCCTCGACGGCGCCTCTCCCTCATGGCGAGCCGGATGAATGCGGACGATCCGTCGGCCGCGGTTACCGGTGCCGAGCCGACGACGAGGCAGTCGCGGAGGCGGACAGGGAGGCGGCCAGAGAGGCCCTCGGCGCACCGCTTGGGATAGACGCCCTCGATGTCATAGCGCGGCCGTCGATACCGTCGCGGAAATCTCACGGACGATGACGGCGTGCCTCCTTCGAGTGCGACCCAGACGCCGTTCTCACGAGCTGCGAGGGCCGTCGGGTTCGCCCCGATCTCGACGGTCGCGACCACGTCGAGCATCTGCGGGTCGATCCGCGCGAGCTCGCCCGCGCCTGCGCTGACCACCCAGACGGAGCCGGCGCCGACGGCGACGTCCACCGGGTGGCCACCGACGGGGACCGGCGTCGCGCCGCCGCGGTCGAGGTCGACGCGCCAGACTCTTCTCCCTTCCGGGTCGGCAACCCAGACGCCTTCTGCGCCGACCGCGATTGCCGAAGGCGTAAAGGAGAGGGGCACCCTGGCCGTGACCTCGCCCCCGTCGTCGAGCCGAACGACGCTTCCTCCCCCGCCTCCTCCCGGTGCGCTTCCTTGCGCGACCCAGACTTCGCTTCGGGTCGAAGCCAGGTCGAGGGCCGTACCCCCGATGTCGACGTTGACGCGCGGCGCAGGGCCTTGGTCGCTCACGCGAGTGATCGTTCCCGCCGCCACATCCGCCACCCAGCCCGCCGACGCGGTCCCGGCCATGGCGCCGACCGCGCTCACGGGGGCGGGGGTCGGATCGCCTGGAAGGCCCGGAAGCTCTCGCAAGGCGTGGGCCGTCCGGGCTTCCCTCAGGGTGTTCGCATCGATCTGACTCAGAACGGCTCCCGAAGGCCCGTCGGCGGCAATGCCGACGTAGGCCGGGGACGCTGGACTGGTCGCGACGGCGGCCAAGGCGCCGGCGCCAGAGCCCTGAGTGGTGACGGCGTTCGTGGCCGGGTCGACGCGGACGAGGCTGTTCCGCCCGGGATCGATGAGCCAGACGGCGTCTTCGCTCGCCGCGACGTCGACGGGCTCGCCGCCGAGGCGGATCGTGGCCACGAGCTCGTTTGTCTTCGGGTCGACGCGCTGAAGGGCGCCGGAAGCGAGCGCAAGGGTCGGCTCGGTGCCCGACCTCGCGTCGTCGCGCGTGACGATGAGAATTGCTAGGAGAGCGGCGGTTATGAGGACGGCGACGGAGGCAGCTAGGAGTACGAGGCGGCGCCGGTTCCCGAGTAGCGCGATCTTCGCCTCCGGCAAGGCCGCCAGCGCCGCGTCGACCAGCTGCCGGGCCGATGGGTATCGCGCGGCAGGCTCCTTTGCGAGCACTCTGCCAACGACCGCGTCGAGCTCGTGGGGAAGCGTGGGCCGAAGCTCAGTCGCATGAGGAGGCGGCTCATCCACGTGCGCCCAGAGGACGGCGAACTCGCTCTCGCGAGGGTAGGGCACATGTCCGGTGAGACACTGGTAGAGAACGCAGCCGAGCGAGTAGATGTCGGCTGCTGCGCCGGAGATCCCCTCCGTGATCTGCTCCGGGGCGACGTAGTCGGGGCTTCCGGAGAGCCGTACGCTCTCCAACCCTTCGTCAGTCCCGGCGGCTGTCTTCGTGAGCCCGAAGTCCGCGAGGTAGACGTGCTCACGCTCTCCCTCGCCGGCGATGAGGATGTTCGACGGCTTGACGTCGCGGTGGACGAGCGCCCGCGCGTGAGCGGCGTCGAGAGCCTCCGCGACCTGGGAAAGCAGTGTGAGCGCCCGCCTCGGTGTGAGCGGCCCTTCACGGGCGAGGAGTGACTTCAGATCGGTCCCCTCGACGTACCGCATCGCAATGTAGAGAAGCCCGTCCGCCTCGCCTGTCTCGTAGATGGGGATCACGTTGGGGTGATCGATCGAGGCGGCGAGGCGTGACTCCCGCCGGAAGCGCTCGCGGAAGCGGCGATCCTCGGCGAGCTCGGGGGCCATCAGCTTGAGCGCCACCTTGCGCCCCAATGCGAGGTCCTCGGCCAGGTAAACGACGCTCATTCCGCCACGACCGAGCGGAGCCTCGATCCGGTAGCCGGCGAGCTCCGTTCCGATCCGGGGATCAGCGCCGAGCGAGCGGGCCATCGCTGTCAGCGTAGGAAGTCGCAGTGGTGTATGCAACGTTCTCCACAGATGCCGCTTGCGAGCCTGCAACTCGCGGGCAACCCAACGGTAAAACTGCGGTAACGCCCGAGGCGTTCTTCCCTCTCTTCCCCGGCTCGCCGATGAACGACGAGAAGGCAGGACTCTTAGGCGGACGCTCTCTTCTCTGTCGGTGACCGACACACCGACAGAGCGACAGTCTGAGGGTGTGAGCCCGCGCCGGTTGCGGGATTCAGGCTCCCGAGCAAAGCGACACTAGCTGCGACACTCCGAAGCCGCGTTCGACCGCCCTAGATGCTTGGGCGACCGCAGAATCGCCGTTGCTCGAGCCGCCCCCGCCATCCGCCTGCTCCACAAGCGGCGGGTGTTGCGATCGTTCTCGAGTCGCCATTTCGCGCCCGCCGCGCAGAGAAGCACGCGTCAGGGGCGGGGCACGGGGCCGATGTCGTCCTCTGGCGGACCTGCGACAGCTCCCTCATTTTCGCCCCAACTTTGGCGTGACCCGCGAAGAAAGTGG
>Ga0307278_10001928_pt1 | contig 10247 bp, 8 predicted proteins | sample ER_DNA_117_FD_194482 | JGI IMG/M metagenome (GOLD analysis project Ga0307278, IMG submission 194482) | Bulk soil microbial communities from the East River watershed near Crested Butte, Colorado, United States - ER_DNA_117 | ecosystem: Environmental > Terrestrial > Soil > Floodplain | place: USA...
CGCGCGCTGGGACGCCGAGCGGGCCACGTGGGTGCTGCAGACCAGCGCGGGCCCGCACGAGGCCGACGTGCTCCTCACCGCCTGCGGCCAGCTCTCGGTGCCGACCGTGCCGGCGATCCCCGGCCTGGACAGCTTCGAGGGCCCCGCGTTCCACACCGCGCGATGGCGCCACGACGTCGACCTCGCGGGGCGGCGGGTGGCGGTCGTCGGCACCGGCTGCAGCGCCATCCAGGTGGTGCCGGCCATCCAGCCGATCGTCGAGCACATCGACGTGTACCAGCGCTCGCCGGGCTGGACGATCCCGAAGATGGACTACGCCTACTCCGAGCGCGCACAGCGGCTCTTCGAGCGCTTCCCGGTGCTCCAGCGCCTGGATCGGGCCACCATCTTCGCCTTCATGGAGCTCGGCGCGGTGGCGATGACCGGCCGTCGCTGGCTGCTGCCGCCGTTCCGCGCGGTCGCCCGCCGCCAGATCACCAAGGCGATCGCCGACCCCGAGCTGCGCGCCAAGGTGACCCCCGCCGACGAGATCGGCTGCAAGCGCCTCATGCTCACCGACGAGTGGTATCCGACCCTGACCCAGCCCAACGTCGAGCTCATCGCCGAGCGGATCGCCGAGGTGACGCCGACCGGGGTGCGCAGCGAGGACGGCACCGAGCGCCCCGCCGACGTGCTCGTGCTGGCCACGGGCTTCAAGAGCCACGGCTTCGTCGCCCCGATGCAGATCGCCGGCGCCGACGGGCGCACGCTCGCCGACGCGTGGGCGCAGGTGCCACGCGCCTACCTGGGGATGAGCGTGCCGGGGTTCCCGAACCTGTTCCTGCTCTACGGGCCGAACACGAACGGTGGGACCGGGTCGGTCATCTACACGATCGAGGCCGGCATGGGCCACGTGATCGCCGCCCTCGACGAGCTCGCCCGCGCCGACGCCCGCGCGATCGAGGTTCGGGCCGAGGCGGCGGACGCCTTCGACCGCGAGCTGCGGGCCGCCCTGGCCGGCACCGTCTGGCACTCCGGGTGCACGAACTGGTACGTCGACGAGAACGGCAACGACCCCAATCAGTGGCCGTGGCTGTGGAGCACCTATCGCCGCCGGACCGCGAGCATCGAGCCCGGAACGTACGAGCTGAGCCCGAGCTGAATAATCGGGCGGTGCCCGATTCTGGATCCGTGCGGCGCCGGCAGGCCGGTGTGCTGGTGGTCGGCGCTACCGAGCGCGAGGTGCATCCGTGGCTGCGCGCGGCCGGGCACGCGACGCGCGTGGCGCCCGGCGTGGACGCCGCGCTGGCGGCGCTGGGCGAGGCGCCGGCCGATCTCGTCATCGTCGACCGCGACCCCGGTGGCCTCGACACGCCCGACCTGTGTCGCGCATTGCACGCCGATCCGCGCCTCGACGGGGCCTGGATGCTGGCGATCACGGCGAAGGGGAGCAGGTCGGACGCGGCGCTCGCCGCCGGCGCCGACGACTACCTGCACCGGCCGTTCACGCGCGGCGAGCTGCTGGCCCGCGCCGGCGCGGGCCTGCGCGCGGCGCGCCAGCGCTCCGACGACCGGCTGATGCGGGCGCTGATGCTCAACGTCCCCGGCGCCATCTATCGCTCGGCGTGGCACGCCGGGCACGTGGTCGAGCTGATCAGCGACGAGATCGAGCGCATCGCGGGCTACCTGCCGTCCAACTTCGTCGCCAGCACGCGCCGCACGATGCTCAGCATCGTCCATCCCGACGACCGCGACGGGCTCAAGCGGGCCGTCGAGTACGCCGCCGAGCACGAGCGGTCCTTCGCCATCGAATACCGGATCGTGCGCGCCGACGGCGAGGTGCGCTGGGTCCTCGATCGCGGCCAGCTCGTGCCGGGTCCCGGCGGGCGGCTGTGGGTCGACGGGGCGATGTTCGACATCACCGAACGCCGCGCCGCCGAGGAGGCGCTGCGCCAGCACGAGATCGAGCAGGCCCGCACCGAAGAGCTGCGCGCGTCGCGGGTGCGGATCGTCGAGGCGGCCGACGCCGCGCGCCGGCGGATCGAGCGCGACCTGCACGACGGCGCTCAGCAGCGGCTCGTGCTCGTGTCGCTGACCTTGAAGCGCGCCGAGGCGCGGGCGCGGGACACGCCCGCGGCCCCGCTGCTCGCCGAGGCGTCCGAGCAGCTGCGCGAGGGGCTGGCCGAGCTGCGCGACCTCGCCCACGGGATCCATCCGGCCGTGCTCGGCGAACACGGTCTCGCCGCCGCGCTCGACGGCCTCGTCGCCCGATGCCCGATCCCGGTCGAGCTGCGCGTGGCGCCGGATCGCGCGCCGCCCGCGGTCGAAGCCGCGATCTACTTCACGATCGCCGAGGCGCTCACGAACGTCGCGAAGTACGCACAGGCGACACAAGCGACCGTCACGATCGAGATCGACGACGGCACGCTCGTCGCCGAGGTCGTCGACGACGGCGTCGGCGGCGCGAGCATGGCGGCCGGCTCGGGCCTGCGCGGCCTGGAGGACCGGCTCGATGCGATCGGAGGCACGCTCACGGTGCACAGCCGCGCGGGCACGGGCACGACGATCCGGGCGTGCGCGCCGCTGTCGCCCTGACGTGTAGGTGGCTCGGGGGTTGTCGTCCGCGTTCGTTGTGGCGCTGCGCGGCGCCTAACAGCATCATCGAGGGAAGGGAGTGGGGGTGGTTCGGGAGGCGTGCCGTTGTCCGCGATGGCGTGCGCCTTGGTGCACACAGCGCGCGTGTTTCGTAACAGCTCCGCGGACGCCCGAGGGGGTGGCCCGTCTTATGCATCGATGCGATGCACTAGACAGGCCACCCCCTCGGGGGGCAGCGGAAGATGTTGCGAAACACGCCCGAACTCCGCAGAACGTCCGCGCCCCGGGGACCCGTCACCGGCGCCGGGACACCCCTTCCCTCGATGATGCAGTTTGCGCCGCGCAGCGCCGCAAGCGCCCCGCGGAGCTGCCGTGCTCTAGTCCCGGCACTTCGCGCACTCGCCGTGCAGCACGATCTCGTGCTCGGCCACGTCGAAGGCGACGCGGGCCGCGAGGCGGTCGACGGCGCGCTCGAGGTCGTCGTCGGCGAAGGGCTGCACGTCGCCGCAGCGGTCGCAGACCATGTGGTGATGGTGGTGGCCGTCGGGCCGCGCGGCCTCGTAGCGGGCCGAGCCCTGGCCGACCTCGACGCGCGTGACGAGTGCGAGGCCGACGAGCTCGTCGAGCACGCGGTAGACCGAGGCGCGGGCGACGCCGCGCCCGTCGTCGCGCAGCGCGTCCTCGATGTCGTAGGCGCTGAGCGCGCACGCCTGGCGATCGAGCAGGCGGATGACCGCGGCCCGCGCGCCGCCGCGGCGGAAGCCCGCCTCGGCGAGACGGCGGTCGGCGTGCTCGGCCCACGAATCCATCGCCTGCGATGGTAGCGATGAGAACGGTTCTCGCTTCACCGAACTGCAACGCCGATGGCGTCCATCGCTCTACTCTCCGGTGCTATGGACGAGCTATTTGGGGACGAGGCGCTGCGCCGCCGCGAGTTCCTGCAGCGCACCGCGGTCGGCGCGGGGCTCGCGGCATCGCTGGCGACGCTGCTTCCGGCCGACAAGCTGGTGGCCGAGGCGGCCCTGAAGCAGCGCCGCGCGCCCCTGCCCGCGCCGCGCAACCTGCCCATCGACACCTTCGTCGTGCTGATGATGGAGAACCGCTCCTTCGACCACTACCTGGGCTGGCTGCCGGGGGCGGACGGGCACCAGGACGGGCTGCAGTTCACCGATCGCAACGGCCAGGCGCAGCAGACCCAGCGCCTGGCGCCCGACTTCCAGGGCTGCGGGCACCCCGACCCCGATCACTCGTGGGCGGGCGGGCGCACCCAGCTCAACGGCGGGCGCTGCGACGGCTTCCTGCGCTCGGGCGACAACGACGTCTTCGCGATCTCCTACTACGCCGAGGACGACCTCGGCTTCATCGGGCACGCGGCGAAGGCGTTCACCACCTTCGACCGCTTCCACTGCTCGATCATGGCCTCGACGCTCCCCAACCGCGAGTACATGTGGGCCGCGCAGTCCTACGGCAACGTCGACAACACCCTGCCGCCGCAGACCCAGTACACGACCGGCTTCCCGGACACGACGATCTTCGCGTCCCTCGACCGCGCGGGGATCTCCAACCGCTACTTCTTCAACGACGTCCCGATCAGCGCCCTGTGGGGTCCGAGTCGGCTGGCCGGCTCGGGCCCGATCGGCGAGTACTACGAGCGCGCGGCCAGCGGGACGCTGCCGCACGTCTCCTACGTCGATCCGAACTTCGGCGGCAGCTCGGGCGAGGAGCCGGGGCTGTCGGGCGACGAGCATCCCCACGGCGACGTGCGCACCGGGCAGGCGTTCATGGCCGACGTCGTGCACGCCTTCATGCAGTCGCCTCAGTGGCAGCGCGGCGCACTGTTCATCGTCTACGACGAGTGGGGCGGGTTCTTCGACCACGTGCGCCCGCCGCGCGTGCCCGACGTGCGCAACGACCCCGACGTCGACAAGGACTTCGGGCTGATGGGCTTTCGCATCCCGGCCATCGCGGTGTCGCCGTGGGTGCGCCGCGGCCACGTGGCGCACTCGACCTATGGCTTCGAGTCCATCCTCAAGCTCATCGCCTACCGCTTCGGACTGGACCCGCTCACGCTCCGCGACGCCCAGGCGGGCAACATCGGGCGCTCGTTCGACTGGACGTCGAAGCCCGCCCTCGACCTCCCCGAGCTGCCGCGCCCCGAGCACGTCGTCTCCATGCCGTGCCCCGGCGCGCTGCCGGGCGGCGTGCGGGCCAAGGACCACGACGTGCTCGAGCTCGTGACGAGCGGCTACCTCGACCGCATGGGCTTCGACTACCGCGCCGCCACGGCCGCGTCGACCTTCCGCGAGCCTTCGAAGGTCCGCCAGGCGCTGTAGCTGAAATGCTCCCCGTCTGCCGGACGGGGAACTGATCCTGATCGCCGGTGCGCTGCTGGCGGCCGGCATGCTCGCGTCCCTCATCGCGGGCCGGTTGCGGGTGCCCGGCCTGCTGCTGTTCATCTTCGTCGGCATGGCCATCGGCACCGACGGCCTGGGCTTCATCGACTTCGACGACTACACGCTGGCGCGGCGGATCGGGATCATCGCGCTGGCGCTGATCCTCTTCGAGGGCGGCCTCACCTCCGGGCTGCTGGAGATCCGGCCCGTGCTGGCCCCGGCGCTGGCGCTGGCCATCGTCGGGACGATCATCACCGCCGTCGTCACCGGCCTGGCGGCCGCGTGGCTCTTCGATCTCTCGACGCTCGACGGGATGCTGCTGGGCTCGGTGCTCGCGGCCACCGACGGCGCGGCGATCTTCGCCCTGCTGCGCGGCTCGACGCTCAAGCGCCGGCTGGCGATCACCCTCGAGGGCGAATCGGGGTTCAACGACCCGATCGCGGTGCTGCTCGTGCTCGGGTTCATCGAATGGCTGCAGCACGACGACTACGGGCTGGCCAACATGGCGGTGCTCTTCGTCCGCCAGATCGGCATCGGCCTGGCGGTCGGCGTCGTGGTGGGGGCGGCGGCGGTGTGGGTGCTGCGGCGCGTGACGCTGGCCACCGCGGGCCTGTACCCGGTGGCGACATTGGCCGTCGCCGCGCTGGCCTTCGGCGGCGCCGACGCGCTGCACGGATCGGGCTTCCTCGCCGTCTACCTGGCCGGGCTGGCGCTCGGCACCGCCGGGATCCCCGCGCAGCAGACGGTGACGTCGTTCCATCAGGGGCTCGCGTGGGTGGGGCAGGTGGCGATGTTCGTCGCCCTGGGCCTGCTCGTCTTCCCCAGCCGCCTGGACGACGTGGCCGTGCGCGGGACGGTGCTCGCGCTGGTGCTCGTCTTCGTCTCGCGCCCGGTCGCCGTCGCCATTTCCACCCTGCCGGCCCGCTTCACGTGGGCCGAGCGGGCGGTGCTCTCGGGCGCCGGGCTGCGTGGCGCGGTGCCCGTGGTGCTCGCCACCTTCCCGGTCATCGCCGGCGTGGGGGGCAGCACCCAGCTCTTCGACGTCGTCTTCTTCGCGGTCCTGCTCTCGACCATCATCCAGGGCACGACGTTCGAGCCGCTGGCGCGGGCGCTCGGTGCCACCACGAACGAGCCCGCCCTGCCGCGCCCGCTCGCCGAGGCGGGGACGATCCGGCGCCTCGGCGCCGAGGTCCTCGAGTACCCCGTGGCCGACGACGACGCGGTGGTCGGCGCGCGCGTGCGCGACCTCGGGCTGCCGCGGGAGGCGGTGGTCAACGTCATCGTGCGCGGCGACGAGGCGATCCCGCCGCGCGGCTCGACCATCCTGCGCGCCGGCGACCGCCTGCACGTGCTGCTGCGCTCCGAGCTCTCGCGCGACGTGCATCGGATCGTCGAGCGCTGGCGCCAGGGGCCGATCGGGCCGGCGGCGCGCCCGCCGCGGCGCATGCAGGGGCGCCCGCCCACCTTCACGGTCGCCCCGTTCGCCCAGGTCCCGCTCACGGGCGACGCCGCCCACCCGCGCGAGGTCGCCGGCGCCGACGTGGTCGCCCAGCTGCGCATACGCCGCGACGTGCCCGGGGCGCTCGTCGCGCTCGACGACGGCCGCTATGCGATCGTCGGCCCGCTCGTGGCCGTCGGCTCGCGCCAGCTGCTGTGGAGCTGGTCGATGCGCCGGCTGCGGCGCCTGCCGCATGACGACAGCGAGCGGGCGTGGCTTCAGAACGTCGTCGGCGCGCTCGCGGCCGACATCCAGGAGTAGCGGTCAGCCGTGGGCCGGCGTCGCCTCGGCGACGCGCAGCAGGAGATCGTGCAGGACGGCGCGCTCGTCCTCGTCGAGCGGGCCGAAGGTGCGCTCGTTGCCCTCGTCGGCCAGTCGCTTGACCCGCTGCAGGATGCGCCGTCCCTTGGACGTGAGGTGGATCGCCTGCACGCGCCGGTCGCGGTCGCTGCGCCGGCGCTCGGCGAGGCCCAGCTGCTCGAGGTCGTCGACGAGGCCGACCATCGGGCTCTTGTCGATGCGCAGGCGACGGCAGAGGGCACGCTGTGACATCGGCCCCTCGGCGTCGATGAGGAGCAGCACCGTGGCGTGCTTGGTCCGGATGCCCTCGGGCTCGAGCTCGCGCTCGAAGCGCTCGGTGGCGTGCTCGGCGATGAAGGTCATCAGGTAGCCGGGCCAGTGCGTCAGCGACGGCGGAAGGGAGGGCGCGATGGCGGTCGTCACTCGGGAGAACGTACCGAACGAAGATCGTCTTGACAAGAGACTATCGGTCGTGCACACTTCTCCTGACAGCGTTCTCGCATTCCCCTCTTGGAGCAGGTGATCGCAATGGTCATCCAGGACGTAGAGCAGACGGTCTCGCCGCTGACGGGCGATGCCATCAGCGGCGTCCACCGCGTGCTCGTGGCGTTCGACGGCTCGGAGGGCGCCTGGGCCGCACTGCGGCGCGCGATCGACGTGGCGGTCTCCAATCACGCGCTGCTCACGATCGCCGCCGTGGTCGAGGAGCCGCTCGCGCTGTGGATGGGCTTCGGTGCCATGAGCGTGCCAGTCACGCGCGAGAGCCTGCGCCGCGACCTCGAGCGCGAGATGCGCCTGCACCTCGCCGAGGCGCGCGACGAGGTTCCCGCCACGGTGTCGGTCACCACGCGGATGCTGCACGGGCGCCCGGCGCGCGCGCTGGCGGGGCTCGTCGAGGAGGGCGGCTACGACCTCGTCGTGACCGGTCCCCGCCCGATCGGCCGCCTCGGGCGGCTGCTGCGCCACAGCGTCACCCACGCGTTGCTGTCGCGCGCCCACGTCTCGGTGCTCGCGGTCAAGGCCTAGGCGAGCTCTGTGGCCGGTGCTGCAAGCCGCCGTGCGCGCGGCAGGACAGCGCCGCACCCCGCCGAACCGCATCAGCCATGCACAACCGCCAGCTCCACGGCGCCCTGGCCGCCTTCGTCGAGGAGGCGGCCTGGCAGCTCGCGGCCGAGACCGCCGACGGCGCCGACATCCCGTTCGAGGTCGTGCGCGGCGGGCGCCGCGACAGCCCGCTGTACTGCTACCGGCCGCTGACGGCGGACTTCATCGAGCAGCGCGTCGGCCTGCTCGCGCGGCTGCCGAGCTTCCTGCCCGCGGTGCACGCGCTCTCGGGGCTAGGGCGGCTGGGCGACTACCTCGAGTCACGCGGCGAGCGCGGGTATCCGGCCGAGCCGCGCGCCCGCGCCGAGTTCGCCCTGCGCGTCTTCCTCAGCCGCGTGTTCGAGGAGTCCACCGACTTCGCGCTGAGCCCCGAGCGCCTCGAGCGCGCCTACGGCGAGGTCGAGTCGGCGCTCTACGACGGGCGCACGGAGACCGTGGTCATCGCGCCGCTGCTGGGCCTCGAGATCGCTTCGCCCGAGCTCGCCCTGGGCGACGGGCTGACGCTCGTGCAGGGCGACGCGTTCCCCGAGGACGCGCCGGCCGACGCCCTTTGGGCGCCGGGCGCGCGGCGCCCGCACCTGCTCGTCGTGGTGCGCTGGGAGGCCGCCGCGGGCGACACGACGCCGGTCGCCCATGCCCGGGTGCGGCTGCGGCGCCTGCTGACCGCGCTGCGCCTGTACGACGGCGCCAGCGTCGGCTTCGGGCCGCTGGCGTGGACGCGCACCGGGGGCTCGCCGTGGCAACCCTTCGCGCTGGGCGCGCTCGGCCGGCGCGGCGAGGAGCCGATCGCCGTGGCGGCCGACCAGGAGGACGAGCTGCGCGCCTTCTGCTCGCTCATCGCCAAGCGCATGCCGCGCAGCGGCGAGCTGGCGTGGGCGCTGCGCCGCTACGAGATGGCGTGCGAGCGCGCGATCCCGGGCGACGCGCTGACCGACGTCCTGCTGGCGCTGCGCGCGCTGATCGAGCCCGAAGGCCCCGCGTCCGGCCGGCTCGCGGGACGGCTGGGCGCGCTGTGCGCGCTGCCGCAGGAGCGCGCGGCCCTCACGGCGCGCGTGGCCCACACCGTGGCGCTGGAGCGCGCGCTCATCGGCGGCCTGGAGGTCGACCCCGAGCTCGATGCGCTGGCCGCCGAGCTCGCCGGCCACCTGCGCGCCCTGCTGCGCGACGTCCTCTGCGGCCACCTGGACTCCGACCTGCGCAGCGTCGCCGAGGACATCATCGGCCAGGACGCCGGGACCGAGCAGCCCACACTCGCGTAGCCTCCGGGCACGTCCTCCACCGGCCTGCACATCCGCCGCGTCCACCTGCGCGTCGCCGACCTCGCGCGCTCCACGGTGTTCTACGAGACGATCGTCGGGCCGCCCGTGCGCGACCTGATCGAGCTGCGTCAGAGCGACGCGCCGGGGCCGGCGCCTCAGCGCGCGACCGGGCTCTTCCACACCGCCTTCCTGTATCCCACGCGCGGCCAGCTCGGCGCGGCGCTGCTGCGGATCGCGCAGGAGCAGGCGCCCTTCACGGGCGCCAGCGACCACCTCGTCTCCGAGGCCCTGTACCTCGACGACCTCGACGCGCTGGGCATCGAGCTCTACCGCGACCGCCCGCGCGACGCGTGGCCGCAGCCGGACCCAGGCGAGCGCATCAAGATGGACACCCTGCCGCTCGACCTGCGCGCGCTCGCCGCCGAGGCCGAGGGCGATGCCGGCGGCGTGCGCATCGGCCACGTCCACCTCAAGGTCGCCGACGTCGAGGAGGCCACCCGCTTCTGGACGCAGGAGGTCGGCCTGGAGCTCATGACCGGCTGGGCCGGCCAGGCCGCCTTCCTGGCTGCCGACGGCTACCACCATCACATCGGCGCCAACGCCTGGTACTCGCTGGGCGCCGACCCCGAGCCGCCCGAGGGGCCTGGCCTCGACGCCGTCGTGCTGGGCGGGACCGGGCGCTCGGAGGAGCTGCGCACGCCCGACGGGCTGCGCGTCGTGCTCGAGCCCTGAGCGGCCTACCGGGGCCGCAGCCCGAGGACGAGGCGCTCGACCGCGCCGGCGACGAGGCCGTCGAGGGCGGCGTCGTCGAGCATGCCGGCGTTGGCGATCGTCGCGAGCCCCTGCACGGTGGCCCACGCCACGGTGGCGACGGTCTCTGGGTCGCCGGGGACGACGGCGCCAGAGGCCTGGCCGTCGGTGATGAGCGACAGCGGCGCGGCGAAGGCGGCGTCCGCGGCCTCGCGCAGGCTGTCGGCCGCGCCGGGACGGTGTTTGCCCGCGAACATGAGCTCGAGCAGCGCCGCGTGGCGCGTGGCGAAGCGGACGTACGCGCCGGCAAGGGCGGCGAGCCGGGCGTCGAAGTCGCTTCCGGCGGCGTCCATCGCCTCGCGCAGCTCG
>Ga0307278_10001929_pt1 | contig 10247 bp, 11 predicted proteins | sample ER_DNA_117_FD_194482 | JGI IMG/M metagenome (GOLD analysis project Ga0307278, IMG submission 194482) | Bulk soil microbial communities from the East River watershed near Crested Butte, Colorado, United States - ER_DNA_117 | ecosystem: Environmental > Terrestrial > Soil > Floodplain | place...
ATGGGTTCCGTACATTGAAAATGTACAAAATTCATATTTGTCATATTGGGGTTCTCCAAAAAGATTCACAGAAAATTATGCAAGAGCAGTAAGCAATATTACAGACAGTACAATAGTCGCAACCAGATTAGCAAACAATAACATATTTGCAACTATGGAAGCGGTGAAAACATCAGTACAACATGTAAGAGATGATGCAAAAGAATTTTCACGGCTGAATGCTAATGTCGCAAATACATTCGAAAACGTTGCAAAAGACAGTTTAAGAGATTTTCCAACGAGAGAAGTACACACACATTCAGGACGACAATAAGCGCAATATTGTGATAGATTAATAAAAATTAATCTACCCACTCTTAATTTTTTTATCGTAATAAAACCCAATATTTGCATTTATTACTTGAAATTATATCCTTTCAAACTTAGTCCAAGAGCATCGATAAGATCATAATAACTAGTAACATCTTTTTTAAGATTCAATTCCTCTGCATACGCTGTACGTAGTGAAGCATGTAACTTATCATACTTTTCTGGAATTGCTAAGCAGATAGAATAGATAAACCTAAAAATAATGAATATAGTTCCTTGATAACTCTTTCTCTATTTATTAAATACACCTATATAGGCTACTTAAAATAAATTAAATTACAAATTTTGCTAAAAATATTAAACAAGAGCGCAATTTTTGAAACAAGTTACACAAGACATAGATTTATCCAAGTATAATACGGTCTTGATCCGGTGTCGCGCATTTTCAGTACTTTTTGGAAACGCATAACTTCAATTTTAATAGATAGAGTCCTCGCCATAGATTCCTAAAATCTCCATCCAGCCAATAGATTTAGATAATATAATAGCGGTGGTAACATTCCATTCCATTGCATTCCATTGGAAAATTGACCTTCATAAATGAATTGCAAATATTCCAAAGAGCTTTTATCGTGCAATTTTGACTTATTTTAGTCACCATGATGCTCATAGACTAGTTTATCATAAAATCTAACTGATTTTACATTCACAAATTCAAGCATACCGTATCTTGATAGTTCTCTTCCAAAACCACTATGCTTGATACCTCCAAAAGGAACCCTTGGATCAGAGGCAACCATATTGTTGACAGTAACTATTCCGCATTCCATTTCCATTGATAATTTCTGTGCCTTTTCTAAATCACGTGTCCAAATACTTCCCCCAAGTCCGAAATCAGAGTTGTTTGCTGCATTTATAGCTTCAACTTCATCTTCAACTATCATTATTGGGGCAACAGGGCCAAAAGATTCTTCCTTTGACACTCGCATATTTGAATTAACATTTTTTATCACTGTAGGTTTGTAGAATGCACCGACACTACCAATTCTTTCACCTCCACTCAATAGCTCTCCACCAAGACTTATTGCATCCTTTACCATTGAATCGATATTGTCCAGACTCTTCATACTTGAAAGTGGTCCTATGTCGGTATTGTCAGACAAAGGATCTCCGACCCTTAATTTTTCGGTTTTTTGAACAAAGGATTCAATAAATTCATTTGCTATTTTCTTTGAGACAATGAATCTTTTTGAAGCAACACAGCTCTGACCACAATTTAGAAACCTGCCTTTGATTGCTCCTGACGCAGCTTTTTCAATATCTGCATCATCCAGTACAATGAACGGGTCACTTCCTCCAAGTTCCAGGACGCATTTTTTTAGCCGTGAGGTAGCACGTTGGGCTACTTTAGCCCCAATTTCAATACTTCCAGTAAAAGTAACTCCATCTATTTCGGAGTCGATCAACATCTCTGCAATTTTTGAATTACCAATAACAGTCTTAAACACTCCATCTAGAGCCCCGCTTTTTAGTATTGTTTTTTCAATCTCTATACCACATTGCATCGTTGCGCTAGCAGGTTTCAAAACAATTGCATTTCCAGCCATTAACGAGGGTGCTGCGAAACGCAATGCCTGCCAGTACGGAAAATTCCATGGCATAATGCTTGCAATTACTCCTAAAGGCTGGAAGGTTATCATTGTCTTATTGGCGTCACTGTTTAGTGATTCATTATTGAGTAGTATATCGCCATTGTATGAGTAAAATTCAACCGCCCAAGCACATTTTTCTATCTCTGAACGAGACTCCTTGATGGGTTTTCCCATCTCTTGAGATGCAATTCTAGCGAGGTGTTCCTTATCTTTCCTTAATTGTTCAGCCAATCGAAGCAATATTATAGATCTTTTACGAATATCGCGCTTCCATTCTCTAAATACATCTTTTGATTTATTGACAATTTCGGTAACTTCGTCATTTGTCATGCTTTTATACTCTGATATTATCTGCTCATTAGCCGGATTGACAGTTACAACATTATTATTCATAGTCTTATAGATATTCAGAGGCAATTAATATTCATATACACTGCTGAATCAATTTAGATAGTTCTAATATTACAGTTGATTCGAAAATGGCAGGTTACTGTATTAGCAAAATAACATGTTCTTATCGCCATTTTCTACAACTATGCGATAATTAACTTACACGTTACTAAGTGCGAGATTAATATGATCCAGTAATATTCTATTAGAATGAAATTCAAATAATTGGCAGCTAATGGTGGTTTATAATCTTCCTGACTATAGAAAGATTATAAATTTCTACTAATAAGATATTATTTTATGAACATTGGAATAATTGGAAACGGATTAATGGGATCTGCGATAGGTCATAGATTGTTAGAAAGAGGATTTCAAATTTATTTGTATAACAGAACCAAAGAAAGATCAAATGCACTAGTAAAAAAGGGCGCAATTAGAATGGAACAACCCTCAATGGTAGGAAGGGAATGTAATTTTGTAATTATTAGTGTTACAGATGGTCAGGCGGTAAAGGAAATTTTGTTTGGTGACAATGGATTGGTTAACAGCAATAACAAACGACTCACTGTTGTCGACACTAGTACCGTTTTGCCGGAAGATTCAATCTATTGTGCGAGCCTTATGAAAAAAAAGGGATATGCAATTATTCAAGCTCCAATAATGGGAGGTCCAGACGCAACAAAGAAGGGAGATGTAATAACTATCGTTTCTGGTAATAAGAAAATTTCTGAAAAATGTATAAAGATTCTAACCAACTTCAGCAAGTAAATATTTTATGTAGGATATCAAGATGGTGTTGCCAACTACATAAAGCTTGGACTCAATCTTAACATTGCTTTAATAGCGATCTCATTGTCAGAATCATTAGTATTTATAAAGAAATCAAAAACAGATCCATCAATCTTTTTGGAAATTTTAAATTCAACTTATTTTAAGACAGGTTTAAGTGAAATAAAAGGTCCAAAGATGATTAAAAATAATTTTGAACCAAAATTCTTTTTGAAAAATATGCTCAAGGATATACAATTACTTAATGAGTGCGCAAAGCATAATGGAGCTAGTCTTTCGTTTTCATCACTGGCCGAACAATATTATCGGATGGCAGCAAATAGGGGTTACTCGGAATTAGACTATACATCAATATTGAAACTATTTAATGAATTTAACAATCTGCGTCCCTCACATTAAATAAATTAGTAAAGGGATCTGATTATTGTTAGAATGACAAATATTAACAAAATGTGCTTAAGCAATACCATAAATTGTTATGATTTTATCAGAAAATGTAATATAAGCAACAGATTACTCATGAACTCTAAATAATAATAACCAACATTTTCAATAAATCTATTCGTACATGTAGAATCACTAGGTTTTTATTTTGCTTAGAAAGAATTTTAACTGAGGTTTTCAAATTAGGAAAGAGAAAAGTACTGAGTGAATCTGATCTAAAGGAGTTAGTAATGCCTCAACAGGGCGAACTGCTTGGTCGTGTTATAAAATTAGTTGGAGGAGATAACATTATTGTGAAATGCACAGATGGTAAAGTCAGAACATGTAGAATTAGAGGAAAGATAAAAAGACGTATGTGGATTAGGGAACACGATCTGGTTCTTATTGCACCATGGGATTTTCAACCTGAGAAAGCAGATATAGTCTGGAGATATATTTCTGCTCATGCTGAAAAGCTTCAGAATGACGGTTTCCTCGAGGGCATATAGAAAAAGATCAGTTTTAGTTCATCCTATTCAGGAAATTCTCCTATTATCTTACCATTAAAATCAAGTAATATGATTTTTATCTGTAACTCGGATGGAGAATATTTACTTAGATGACTATAGACCTCTTCACATAGAACATCATAAAACATACTCAATCCAAATTGATCAACTAATTCGCCGACATGTCTTGCTGTATTTGCTACCTTTATCTTTTTTACAAGTTCGTTATTGGCTCCACATCTAATTGCCAACTCTGCAAGAAAGTTCATATCAACATGCGAACCTTTTACATGCGTTTGTTTTACTCCCATCCCCATCTTTGTTAATTTACCAATAAACCCGATTACGTATGCCTTCTTTATTTTCTTAATTGCACATTGTTTAATGCTAAATCCAATAAAGTCTCCTATTTGAATATAGGCGTGATCCGCAATTGAGTTTCCAAAAATATCACGTGCAAAATCTTCACTTCTTCCCCCAGTGGTCAGTATAACAGAATCAGAACCCATCGCTTTTGAAACATCAATACTTTGACGAATTGAAGCAGCAAATGATGCAGTTGAATACGGAATTACGATCCCAGTAGTTCCTAAAATTGATATACCTCCAATTATTCCCAATCTAGGATTATCAGTCTTCTTGGCAATTTCTTCTCCTTTGGGTACACTTATCAATATCGATAATCCATATCTATTTTTTTGTTGTTGCCCTAAAATTTCATCAATAGCATGACTTATCATCTCGAGTGGAGTAGGATTGATGGCAGCGTTACCTATTTCTAGTCCCAATCCAGGTTTAGTTACTCTTCCAACACCTTTGCCACCATCAATAATGATCTTATTTGAAGTTTCTGACAAAGAAACCGTGGACCAAATTTCCGCACCATTAGTAACATCAGGATCATCGCCTCCATCCTTAATGACGGCAGCAGTAACAGATTTTTCATTTTCATATCTAATCCAGGCAATATCTATTACAATATGCTTATCTTTTGGAAGGGAAACATTTACTTTTGCTAATTTTTCTCCATTTACCAGTGTTTTTAGTGCAGCTTTAGTTGCCGCTGCTGCGCACGTACCAGTTGTATATCCAGTTCTAAGAGATTTTTTCTTACCTTCGGGGAGATTTGTTTCTTTGATGTCATCTATGCTTTGGGACATAAACCTTCGCTTTCTAAATAATTACTTTACCCCATCAAGAATAATAGTATTTCCAGTTGAAAAAGAAAAATTTTCTCCGGATGAGGAAACAAATACTTTAACAACTTCTTCCGGTCGACCCAGTATCTTCATTTTATTTTCATTTTTAGCCTCGACTAATTCATTTCTTGAAAGTGATCTACGCGTCGATCCGTATAGACATCTCCCAACGCAACTAAATACGACCTGATGTTATCTTGTTCGTATTCCGAAGCTATATTTCTAGAAGTAATAATAACGGTTGCACTATTTCTTGCTAATTCTCTTGCAATCCCTAATCCAAGGCCACCCTGACCATCTATTACAACAGTTAAATTTCCATCAAGGGCCAACGATTCTAGATTCGTTGTTTGAATATTTTAATTATTGTCTGTAAACACAATAAACTTTTAATTTAATATTGGCAGTAGTTGCTTTCAATTGTCTTCTTTTTCAAGGGCGGAACATCTTGTTTCATTGTTGAATAAAAGTGATATCAAAATACTAAAGGTATTTGCTTCTTCCTTAAAAAATCGTCAATTTTTAACTCTTTCTACTTTGAGTCAATACTCAAATTTAAGTCAAAGTTTGGTTGAACATCATTTAGAACGACTTATCAAATTTGGATTGATAGGTAAAAGCAATATAGGATATACATTATTGGTAACAGGTTTAGATACATATGTCCTAAAAATTCTTTCGAATAGGAACTTAATTACAGCTATTGGACCACAAATCGGTATCGGTAAAGAAGCTGAAATTTATATAGCTCGTGATTCACAAGGAGAAGACAAGATTTTAAAGATGTTCAGACTCGGAAGATCTAGTTTCAAACAGATAAAGAGGAAACGAGATATAAACACAGCTACCAGTAGTTGGCTACTCTTGAATATCGAAACAGCCAAAAAAGAATATGACATTTTAATGTATCTGAGAAACTCTAGCACTTCATTTCCAAACCCTCTGTGCAGATCTTTTCATTGCATTCTTATGGAACCCATTTATGGAACTAGGCTATCAGATGCCGAAAATCTTGACGATCCACAATTTGTTTTAGAAAAAATAATCAACAATATGAGGATCGCCTATCACAAAGGATACATTAACGGTGATCTTAATGAGTACAACATTTTGGTAAATGATAACAATATTTTTATCCTCGATTGGCCTCAAGCCGTTAAAGTTGATACTATTAATGCAGACGTGTCGCTCACGAGGGATGTAAAAAATATTCTTAAATTTTTTTCAAGGAAATTTGGAGTTGAAAGAGATATTCGGAATACAATTAACATTATTAAAGGTGTCTGCACCTCATAATTCAGGATCTACTGTCATAAAAATTACTACATCTTAAATAAATCTGATTTGTCGACCTTCTCCCACGTAAAATCAGGATCATTCCTACCAAAATGTCCATATGCCGCAGTTTTCTTATATATTGGTCTTTTTAGTAGTAACGTTTCTATTATTCCTATCGGTGTAGTATCAAAAATCTCCCTAACTTGTTTTTCAATTTTTTCTTCGCTAATTTTTCCTGTACGAAACGTATCAACCATGATTGAAACAGGATCGGGTACTCCTATAGCATATGCCAATTGTACTTCGCATTTTGAAGCTAATCCCGATGCAACAATATTTTTAGCTATATATCTTGCTACGTAACATGCAGATCTATCTACTTTAGATGGATCCTTACCTGAAAATGCACCTCCACCATGCCTACCCATACCACCGTAGGTGTCAGCTATTATCTTTCTTCCAGTTAATCCGGTGTCGCCTACAGGACCACCAATAACAAATCGGCCAGTTGGATTTACCAGAAATTTTGTAGAATTGTTAATCAAATCATCGCAAATAGGTTTTATAACCTTCGAGATAACCTCTTCCCTCACTTGAGATATTGAGACATCTTCCGTATGCTGAGTCGAGACAACAACGGTATCGATTTTCTTTGGAACGGAATCTTCATAAATAACAGATACCTGAGATTTTCCATCGGGTCCTATCCAGTCTAAAGTTTTTTCTTTTCTAACCGTAGCCAATTTCATAGTTAATTTGTGCGCTAAAGTTATGGGCAACGGCATAAGCTCAGCGGTTTCACTTGTTGCGTAACCAAACATTAATCCTTGATCACCTGCTCCCTGTACTCCGTTCTCATTTTTGGAAACTCCCATAGAAATATCAGGGCTTTGTTCATGAATTGAAGTTAAAACAGAGCAGCTGTTTCCATCAAATCCATATTTTAACCCATTGTACCCAATATCCTTCAATGTGCTTCTAACAACTTCCTGAGCATCAATTCTTGCCTTGGAAGATACCTCACCTGCTACAAATACAATTCCTGTAGTAGTCATAGCTTCTACTGCTACTCTGGAATCTGGATCATTGGTAATTAATTCATCAAGTATTGAATCAGAAACCAGATCACATATCTTGTCTGGATGCCCTTCAGTTACACTTTCTGAAGTGAAAAGATAACGCCTTCCCATTTTTGCTTACGTCAATTCCCACGATTTTCTCTTTTTTTTAGAGATCCTTTTCTATTTTGATGAATAACACATTGTTTCCTCGAATAACTACTTTCCCATAGTTTGCAACGGGATTTGCGTTTGCGCCATTAAATTCTTCCGCATCCAATAGTATTAAATTCATATATGAATCAACATTATTCATTCGACCTCTGTACTCCAGCTCATTTTTAAGTCTGACAGATACTTTCATATTTAGTGAGCGTTGTAACATTGTTAACGGTCTTTTTGGTTGCTGTGGAGTTGACGACATATTAGGTTATCACTTTTATTTTCAAAAAATAAGATCGACAATAAAAAGTTTCTCCCAAGCTCTCTGACATTGTATATAAATAATTATAGTTTAGTTTTATGCGGATAATCACAACAGGGTCACCCTCAATAGATAAGATACTGGGAGGAGGAATCAGAACAGGTCTGATTACAAATATTTTATCTGATTCGAGGGAAGCCAGATCTAGTCTTTGCTATTCATTATGCGTGAACGCTGCACAACACTATAAAGATTCATCTGTAATATTTGGTGACACACAAGGATTTTTCCGGCCGGAGAAAATTCTCTCTTACATCAAAAACAAACAGGATTCAGATCCTATACTTCATCAAATAAGAAGATTGAGGATAATGTCAACAAATGTCCAAATGGTCCTTGTCAATTATGCTCTACATTTACGTCCGATTCTAATTATTATTGATAATTTTAATTATTTATTTTTAAACGAAAGGAAAAAACCACTATCAATACAAATTCGCCTCCGTAAGCACTTACACGATCTGGCCATAAGTGCAATTGATAATGACATAGCAATAGTAATTACAAATTCAAGCTCTTCGAAAAGAGAAAATAAGGAAACAGAGGAGATATTTGAAAAGAAAGTTTTTCCATATAAGGAATTATTGAATAAGACAGTTTCTAATCTTGCTCACGTGGTTTTAGAACTGAAAACTGTAAAGGTTGAAGACCCGAGATTTTCCGTAAGATTATTGAAACCTATGACAGCTGCAAAATCTCATTTCGTAGCCAGGGAAGATGGTCTTTACGATTGCTGATGATATTTCTACTTTAACTGCATATTTGATTGGGTATCTTGAAAATTGCCGTGGGTACCTTAATTATTATCCAAGTTTTTATTGAAAATCAGAAAAATCGAACTTAATAAGAATTATATGATGACATTTAATTATTATACTAACGTATCGGAATTTATGTAAATTGCATTGAAATATTTTACTATTCCATTATATTTACAATAGTAGAAACATTTATTAATATTTTTTTTATGATATACCACAATAAGATGCTAATGGAGAACTTCCATATCTAGATCTATAGATAGGAAGCATGACTCCATTCCATCTTCATGGAAGGTTAAAATCTATATTAACGAATTATCAAGTTTGGTAAGTGGATAAGCTGGAAAAATTAATTGAGATGCAAAGGGGTCTTGCGTCTGCGTTAGCTACTCGAAGATATCCCTTAAAGACTGAAGAGAGGATTTCATTTCTCTGCACTGCAATTATACATGAAGCTATAGAGCTTCAAAGATTAACAAATTGGAAATGGTGGAAAAATCCGACCGATTTTGACTTTGAAGAGGCGAAAGAAGAATTGATAGATATCTGGCATTTTGTCCTCCAGGCCACTATTGAATTAAATTTGTCACCTGACGATATTCTAAGGTATTATTCAAAAAAGAACAAAATAAACAAGCAAAGAAAAAAAATGAATTATTAGACTAATCTCTCTGTATAGACCCTTATAGAATTCAGATTTGTCTCTTCGATTAGATTATGAATGGTAATACGATCTCTAAACGTTTGAACATCTTCATATGATGACATTAGATGAGGATAGGGGCTTTTTGACATGATGATTTTACCTTCCTTTGTAATTCCTTTATTGGATAGTGTAATTAACGAATGGCCAGCTCTATGACCATGCCCGTCTTTTCCACAAACTATCAAATGTGCAAGTTCCCTATTTGTAAGACAATATTTTATGATTTTATCAATTCCCTTATTTTCAGACAGTAATCTGCCTACGATAGCCACTTTATTCATCAATTTAGTATCATTTGAAATTTCTATTAATAATTTAATACTAGATAAGGTACATATTGCAATCCTACTTCCATTTCCTAGGTAGTATTCGTGTTTGATTGGAATAAAGTATTTGCATATTTCCCCAATACAATTTTCAATTTCCTTGTAAACCAAAGGTAGATCCTTACCAAAAAATTCTTTTATCTTATATGCCCCAGCTAACCTTAGTTTTAGGAACTACCAGTACAAATGGCGCTTCACCTTGCTCCCAAGGATCGTTCCTGACCCAGTCAAATCTGTCATAAAAAAGATCATACAAGTTTTCAAATTTTTTACCCTTATGAATGAATTTAGTGATCCCTCGTGTAACTATCGCCCTGTTATTGTTATTTTCGGATGTGTCTACAACCAATGATATTCTATTAT
>Ga0307278_10001930_pt1 | contig 10246 bp, 8 predicted proteins | sample ER_DNA_117_FD_194482 | JGI IMG/M metagenome (GOLD analysis project Ga0307278, IMG submission 194482) | Bulk soil microbial communities from the East River watershed near Crested Butte, Colorado, United States - ER_DNA_117 | ecosystem: Environmental > Terrestrial > Soil > Floodplain | place: USA...
CCGCCCACGCCGCGGTTCGCAGCGGGATGATCAATCGGGAAGGATCAAGCGTGAAGTCAGTTTCTGATCTTGGTGAGCTCACCGGCAGGCGGGTGCTGATCCGCTGCGACCTCAACGTACCGCTGGATGGTGAGACCATCACCGATGACGGACGGATTCGCGCCTCACTGCCCACGCTGAATGAGCTCCGGGACGGTGGCGCCAAGATCATCGTGATGGCCCATCTGGGACGTCCTAAGGGTCAGTTCAATCCGAAGTACTCGTTGGCTCCAGCTGCCAAGCGGCTGTCCGAACTGCTGGATACCGAGGTCCGGCTGGCCAGTGACGTCGTGGGGGAGTCGGCCAGTGCCATCGCCCGAAGCCTGAGCGATGGCGAGGTCGGGATGTTGGAGAACGTTCGCTATGAGCCAGGCGAGGAGTCCAAAGACGACGCCGCCCGCGGCGCGCTGGCCGACCGCTACGCAGCCCTTGGCGATGTATTCGTCTCCGACGGTTTCGGCGTCGTGCACCGTAGGCAGGCGTCTGTGTACGACATTGCGCTGCGGTTGCCGAATGCTGCCGGCAAGCTGGTCGAGGCCGAGGTGGAGGTGCTCGGACAGCTCATCGAGACACCCGCCCGCCCGTACGTCGTGGTCCTCGGGGGCGCGAAGGTCTCCGACAAGCTGGCGGTGATCGCGAACTTGATCAAGACTGCCGACACTTTGGTGATTGGCGGCGGCATGGCCTTCACCTTCCTTGCCGCCGAAGGCTACGAGGTTGGCAAGAGCCTGCTCGAGCAAGATCAGATCGGCACAGTGCGGCGATACTTCAACGACGCGGCCGCTGGCGGCAAGCAGATCGTGCTGCCGTCTGACATCGTGGTGGCGCCAGAGGCCGCCGCGGACGCCCCGGCTACCGTCGTGGCCGCAAATGCGATAGCGCCTGACCAGTTCGGGCTTGACATAGGCCCCGACTCGGCACGGGTGTTCGCCGGGGTCATCAGACACGCCAAGACCGTCTTCTGGAACGGGCCGATGGGCGTCGCGGAATGGGAGACCTTCGCCGCGGGGACCAGAGCAGTGGCGCTGGCGGTCACCGAGATGGCCGGACTGTCAGTGATCGGCGGCGGTGACACGGCTGCAGTGGTTCGTGATCTTGGCTTCCGCGATGACGCGTTCGGTCATATCTCGACCGGCGGCGGCGCCAGCCTGGAGTATCTCGAGGGCAAGACATTGCCAGGATTAGCCGTTCTCGATGGCGGGGTGTAGAGCGGATGCCTCGCAAGCCGCTGATCGCCGGCAACTGGAAGATGAACCTCAATCATGTCGAAGCGGTCGGCCTCCTGCAGAAGCTGGCATGGACGCTGGAGGACAAGAAGCACGACCCAGACAAGTCTGAGGTCGTCGTGCTGCCGCCGTTCACGGATCTGCGGACCGTACAGACGCTGGTCGACGGAGATCGGCTGGAAATCGGTTACGGCGCGCAGGACGTCTCGGCGTTCGATAACGGTGCATACACCGGCGACATCTCGGCTGACATGTTGGCCAAACTTGGCTGTCGCTACGTCGTGATCGGCCACTCCGAGCGCCGAAGGTTTCACGGTGAGGACGACAACATCGTTAACGCGAAGACCTTGAAGGCGGTCTCGCGTGGCATCGTCCCGATCGTCTGCGTCGGGGAGGGCCTAGCTGTTCGGGAGCAGTTCCGCCAGGTCCCGGACACCCTGCACCACGTCGAGGGCGCGCTCGTCGGACTCACGGCACAGCAGGTCGCGAAGCTGGTCATCGCCTACGAGCCGGTCTGGGCCATAGGCACCGGACGGGTGGCTACGCCAGAGGACGCCCAGGAGGTCTGCGCAGCGATCCGCGGCTGGATATCGGAGCGGCACGGCCCCGAGATCGCCGACCAGATAAGGATCCTGTACGGCGGATCGGTCGATGCGCGCAACGCCGCCGCGTTGATGACTCAGGAAGATATCGACGGCTGTCTGGTCGGCCGCGCGAGTTTGATCGTCGAAGAGTTCGCTGCTGTAGCACGGTTTTACGAGATGCCCGTGATCTGAGGAGGCCGCGAGTCCAACGCTCGTGGAGTTTTGACTTGTTTACGAATTGGTGAGTTAGGCTACGTCCGTGCCTCTCATGCCCATGATGACCGCGCCGATCCTGATCTTCTCCATCGTCTTGGTGATCACCAGTGTCGCGCTCGCGTTGTTCGTGCTGATGCACAAAGGCCGCGGCGGCGGTTTGTCTGATCTCTTCGGTGGCGGGATCTCTTCCTCCCTTGGTGGATCTTCAGTCGCAGAACGAAATCTCGACAGACTCACCGTCGTCATCGGAGTGGTCTGGCTGGCGGCAATCGTGGCGCTCAACTTGCTTTACAAGCTGGGCGCCTGACTGCTCAAACCACCGGCTGGTCAATCGACTGAAAGTCAGCAACTCATCCACAGCTAGGAAGGGCGAGGGAGAACGAAGGTGGCTGGTGGAAGTGCTATACGTGGCAGTCGGGTGGGCGCTGGTCCGATGGGCGAGGCTGAGCGGGGCGATGCCGCGCCGCGGCTTTACGTCTCATACTTCTGCGCGCACGGCCATGAGACCCGACCTGCATTTGCCGCAGATGCCACCATTCCCGACGCCTGGGACTGCCCCCGATGCGGCCTGCCGGCCAATCTCGACTCCCTGAATCCACCCCCACCGCCGAAGATCGAGCCGTACAAGACTCACCTGGCCTACGTCAAGGAGCGCCGCACCGACAAGGAGGCGGCCGACATCCTCACCGAGGCGCTGCAAGCCCTCCGGGCGCGACGCGAACGTGGTGAGGTCATCTACTGAATCTGCGTTGTATTCGAGAAGCAAGAAGGCCGCGAGCGTCGGTAAATCGCGCACCGACGGGCGGAGGAGGAGCGAGCCGACATGCTTTTCATCGGCGAGTGACGACGACGTCGGCGGACTCCACGCGCGATTGCGCGAGCGGCCCCAAAAAGGGGCGCCATGATCCGGCATGCGAGTCCGGCTGATGCGCCGGCAACCGTGGCTGCTTACGACTTTTCGCGCCTCCAGGTGTACAGCCGCCTGACTGGTATCCGGCCATCGCGGCTGATCGGGTCGAGGCGGCTATTGCCGACGATCGAGCGACCGTCATCGTCGCGGACGACAACGGAATGCTCGTCGGGTTCGCGACCGTCTATCTCGACATCGTCTCGGTACGGTTCGGGCAGCGGGCCTGGGTCGAGGATCTAGCTGTGGCCCCGCATCGCCGCTCTAGCGGGATAGGGACGGCGTTGCTCGATGCGGCTAAGACCTTGGGCTCGCGACCGTGGCGAAGCTCGGCTCGAGCTGGAGTCCGGGCCGGCGCGTGTCGATGCCCATCGCTTCTATGAGCGCGAACGCCCCGAGGGGCTGGTCCCGATGCTTCAGATGGACTCTGTAGCGGCATATGCGCGCTGACCCAGGGCGCATATGTCACTAGATGCGGCCGCGCTGCTGCAGATCGGTGGGCAACTCCGCCGCCGCATCCCGATCCATTAACCAGAGCGTGCGCTCGACCCCTGAGACCCCGGCCGCCGGTACCTGCACTGGGCCGGCGCCGAGCAGCGCCATCTTCGCAGCCGCAGCCTTGTCAGCGCCGCTAACCACGAACCAGACCTCATGCGACCTGTTGATCACTGGCAGAGTCAGGCTGATCCGCTCCGGCGGCGGTTTCGGTGAGGCTCGTACGGCAATGACGGTGCCTTCCGCGTACGAGGAGGGGTGCTCGGGGAAGATCGATGCGACATGGCCGTCTGGTCCCATGCCGAGCAGGCAGATGTCGAGGACGACGTCGTCGAGTTCCCGGGCGTACGCGTCGGCGGCCTGGTCGAGCTCGAGGCCGCCGTCGCTTGCCGGCATTTCATGGACTCGGTCCGGGTTCGGTGCCAGCGGTGCCGCGAGCAGGTCGAGGGCCTGCTTGGCGTTCCGGTCAGTGTCATCAGCTGGCACGAAACGTTCGTCGCCCCACCAGAATTCGACCCGAGACCAGTCGACGGCGGAGTTCGGCCCTTCGCTCGCGAGTTTCTGGTAGGCCCGGGTGGCGATGTGACCCCCAGTGAGGGCAAGCTGGGGAATTCGGAAGTCCCGTTGAATCTCAGCGAGCCGGGCCATCAGGCGCGCGGCCACAGCCTCCGCCACCTCATCAGGTCCGGCATGAAGCAAGATCTCTGGACTGGCCGCGACCACCTACCTGCTCCCCGCTGTCTGCTTGGCGCCCCGGCGTGTGCTGTCGGCCTTCGTACCGCCGGTCTTCTTGGCCGATGCCTTCTTGGCACGGGGCTTGGCGGCTGCCCGCTTCTCACCGTCCAACAGCGACTTGGCTGTTCGTTCATAGACCTCGTCCTCGTCCATGCGGCGCAGTTCCTCAGAGATCAGCTCGGTGAGGTTCCGACGCTTGAGAGCGACGAGCCGTTCGGGTTGGCCCGGTACGGCGTACGAGGCCAGCAGGCCGTCCGGCCGAGTGATCGCGATATCTCCAGAAGCGGTGGTCATGCGCACCGCGGTCATCCCGGGGCCACTGCTGATCTTGCGATTCACCTCGACCTTCAGCTTGGACTGCAGCCAGGCGGCTAGTAGGTCGGCGGAAGGATTACCACGCTCTGCCTCGACGGTCACGGATTTGACCCTTGCCGGGTACTGGTCCAGCGCGGCGGCCAGCAAGGCTCGCCACGGGGTGAGCCGCGTCCAGCTGAGGTCGGTGTCTCCGGGCGTGTAGTCCCGAGCGCGTGCTTTCAGCGCTGCCAGCGGGCGGGCCGCTGACGCCGCGTCGGTCACCCGGCGCAATGCCAGCTGTGCCAGCTCGTCGGCAGCCCGGTTGTTGGGCGCCTTGCCCGGCCACCAGATCACAACGGGGGAGTCGGGCAGCAGGAGCGGCCGGATCACTGAGGCGGGATGTGTCGCGACCGCACCGTGCATCCTGATGACGATGACCTCGCCGGGGGTCCCTTCCCCGATGTGCACCTCGGCGTCCAGTGAAGCATTGCGCCCTCCGGCGGTGACGACCAGCAAGATCCGGGACGGATGTTCCCGGCCGGCCGCCATGCTGGCTTCCATGGCACTCGCGTACTCGGACTCGTCGCAGACGATGATCAAGGTCAGCACCATGCCTTGCGCTGGGCTGCCGGCGGTGCGTCGTGCGCGTAGCAGTTCTGCAGAGATCGTCGCGGATGTCGTGCCGTTGAGAGTGATGATCATGGCCGCCTCCAGCTGAAGCCGTCGCGCGCCAGCATCCGGTCGGCGTCTCTAGGCCCCCACGATCCGGGTTCGTAGAGCTCAGGTTGCTCCCGCAGGCTCGCCCAGTAGTCCAAGATCGGATCCAAGATCTCCCAGGAAAGCTCCACCTCCTCGTGCTGCGGGAACAGTGGCGGGTCGCCCAGGAGCACGTCCAAGATCAGCCGTTCGTACGCCTCGGGTGAGGACTCGGTGAACGAGCCGCCATACGCGAAATCCATGTTGACTTCGCGGATCTCCATCTGGGTGCCCGGCACCTTGGCGCCGAAGCGCAAGGTGACGCCCTCGTCCGGTTGGATCCGCAGCACGATGGCGTTGTAGCCCAGGTCTTCGGTATCGGTCTCGTTGAAAGGCAGGTGTGGCGCGCGTTTGAAGCCGAGTGCGATCTCGGTCACCCGCCGGGCGAGGCGCTTTCCGGTGCGCAAGTAGAACGGCACTCCGGCCCAGCGCCGGTTCTCGATGTCGATGCGGATTGCTGCGTAGGTCTCGGTCCGCGAGTCGGGCGGGATCCGATCCTCCTCCAGGTACCCCTTGACCTTCTCGCCACCGGCCCAACCCCCGGCATACTGCCCGCGCGCGGTGTGCAGATCCATCCGCGCGGGTGGTCGAGCAGCAGCGAGCACCTTCTGCTTCTCGACCCGGAGCTGACTAGCTTCGAAGGAGTTGGGTTCCTCCATCGCCGTCAGCGCAAGCAGCTGCAGCAGGTGGTTCTGAATGACGTCGCGCGCGATCCCGATGCCGTCAAAGTAACCAGCACGGCCGCCGATCCCGATGTCCTCGGCCATTGTGATCTGGACGTGGTCGACGTAATTGTTGTTCCACACCGGCTCGAACAGCTGGTTCGCGAACCGCAGCGCCATCATGTTTTGCACGGTTTCTTTGCCGAGGTAATGGTCGATGCGGAACACCGCCGAAGCGGGGAAGACGCTGGAGACGATCCGGTTCAGTTCCCGCGCGCTTTCCAGGTTGTGGCCGAACGGCTTTTCGATCACCACTCGGCTCCATCGCCCGGGCAGCTCCTCGGCCAGCCCGTGGGAGCGGAGCTGGTCGACGACCGTCTGGAACAGCCCTGGTGGGATGGACAGGTAGAACGCGTGATTCCCGCCGGTACCGCGGGCCTCGTCGAGGTCGGCGATCGTCTCGGCCAGCTTGCTGAAGGCCTCCTCGTTGCCGATCTCACCTGGGACGAACCGGATGCCTTCGGAAAGCTGTTGCCACACTTCCTCTCGGAAGCGGGTTCGTGCATGCTGCTTGACGGCTTCATGCACGATCTTGGCGAAGTCCTGGTGGTGCCAGGACCGCCGTGCGAACCCGACCAGGGCGAAACCCGGCGGCAGCAGACCCCGATTGGCCAGGTCGTAGACCGCCGGCATCAGCTTCTTGGTGGACAGGTCACCCGTGACGCCGAAAATCACCAGCACGCACGGTCCGGCAATCCTCGGGAGCCGCCGATCCTCAGGTTCGCGAAGCGGGTTGGGCCGCACCGTGATCACGTTCCGCCCCTCTCTTTAGAGCTGCTCGCGCAGTTTTGTTTGGCTCGCTCCGCTCGCGAGGTCTGCGCTGTGAGCCGCTGGGTTGCCGCTGCCTCACTCGCTCGCAGACGAAACGCATGTCTGCTCCCTCGCTCGTCCAGGACAGTGGCGCGCCAGCCTGGCTCCCCTCGGCGGCGCGCGATTCCCGACGCTCGCAGCTGGCTGGCGATGACTTCGGGCTCGGGTTAGCGAGCCGCCTTGGCGGCATCCAGCTCTTGCTGAACGTCGACAACCAGCTCGTTCCAGGACGCTTCGAACTTCTCGACGCCCTCCTTCTCCAGCACGTCGACCACGTCGTCGTAGGAGATGCCGACCTTCTCCAGGTCGTCGAGCACCTGCTGCGCCTCAGCCTTGGTACCGGTCACCATGTCGCCGCGCAGCTCGCCGTGATCGGCAAAGGCCATCATGGTCTTCTCCGGCATCGTGTTGACGGTGTTCGGGACCACCAGCTCCGTGATGTACATAGTGTCGGAGTAGTCGGGGTTCTTGACGCCGGTGGATGCCCACAGTGGGCGCTGCCGGTTGGCTCCCTTTGCCTCCAAGGCGGCGAACCGCTCGCCGCTGAACTCCTCCTCATACAGCGCGTACGCGAGCCGGGCGTTCGCGATGGCCGCCTTGCCGCGCAGCGCCAGCGCCTCATCCGAGCCGATGGCGTTGAGCCGCTTGTCGATCTCGGTATCCACGCGGGAGACGAAGAAGGACGCCACGGAGTGGATCTTGCTCAGGTCGTGGCCGACCTCTGCTGCCCGCTCCAACCCGGTCATATACGCGTCGATCACCGCACGGTATCGCTCGAGGGCGAAGATCAGCGTCACGTTCACGCTGACGCCTTCAGCAGTAACCGTGGCAATCGACGGAAGGCCGGCCTTGGTCGCAGGGATCTTGATCAGCACGTTGGGCCGGTCGACGACCTTCCAAAGATCCGTGGCCTGGGCGGTGGTGGCTTCGGTCTCGTTCGCCAGATCTGGATCGACCTCGATCGAGACGCGGCCGTCGACGCCGTTGGTTGCCTGGTAGGTGTCGGCCATGATGTCACACGCGTTGCGAACGTCGTCGGTGGTGAGCACCTTGATGGCGTCGTGGAGGTCTGCGTCGCGCGCCGCAAGCTCCTTGACCTGCTCGTCGTACATGTGGCCCTGGGCCAGCGCCGCGGCGAAGATCGTCGGGTTGGTTGTCACGCCGCTGACGGAGTAGTTGGACACCAGGTCGGCCAAGTTGCCCGAGGTGATGCGCTCGCGAGACAGGTCGTCCAGCCAGATGGAGACGCCAGCGTCTGCGAGGGCCTTGAGCCGTTCGTTCATGATCAGTTCTCCTGGATGAGTGGGTGGTGGCGTCAGCTGGGCTCAGCTGATCGTTACGCCCGGATGGGCCTCTACGTCTGCGGGACCTCTGGGCCCGCTGGCTGCCGGATGCGTGGGTGCGGTAGTGGCCGTTGTCGCATCGAGGCTCTCTTGTGCGGCTGCGACGACCGTTTCGGCTGTGAAACCAAACTTCTCGAACAGCAGACTGCCGGCCGCGCTCGCTCCGTAGTGATTGATGCTGATGATCCGCCCGGCGTCACCAACGAGGTCACGCCAACCGATGCCGACCCCGGCCTCGATCGAGACTCGCGCCTTGATCTCGGGCGGGATGACGGAATCCTTGTAGCCCTGGTCCTGCTCGTCGAACCACTCCCGACATGGCAACGACACGACTCGCGCCTCGATACCCTGCTCGGCGAGCAGCTCCTGGGCTGCGACGACGTACTGCACCTCCGAGCCGGTCCCTATCAAGATCACGTCCGGGGTTCCGTTGCAGTCTTTGAGGATGTAGCCACCTTTTGCTACATGCGACGTGTCGGCGAAGCCGTCTTCGCCGCGCGGGAAGATCGGCACGGCCTGGCGGGTAAGGGCCAGCGCGGCTGGCCGGTCGTTGTTCTTCAAGATCACCGCCCAGGCCGCTGCGGTCTCGTTGGCGTCTGCCGGTCGTACCACATCAAGACCGGGGATGGCCCGCAAAGCGGCGAGATGTTCGATTGGCTGATGCGTCGGGCCATCCTCGCCCAGACCGATCGAGTCATGAGTCCAGACGTAGATCACCGGTAGTTCCATAAGTGCCGCGAGCCGTACCGCAGGGCGCATGTAGTCGCTGAAGATCAAGAAGGTGCCGCCGTACGGCCGCAAACCCCCATGCAGCTTGATGCCGTTCAGGATCGCACCCATGGCGTGCTCGCGAACTCCAAAATGCAGCACCCGGCCGTAGGGGCCACCACGAAAGAGTTTGCTCTGCCGGTCGGTAGGCAGGAAGCTCGGCTCGCCCTCCGGGGTGGTGAGGTTCGATTCCGCAAGATCCGCCGAGCCGCCCCAGAGCTCAGGCAGTTTGGGAGCAATCGCACTGAGCACCTTCCCGGAGGCTGCCCGGGTGGCAATGCCTTTGGAATCGGCGGACCAGCTGGGCAGGACACCTTGCCAGCCAGGGCTGAGCTCGTTCTTGATCAGCCGCTGGTACAACGCGTTGCCCTCGGGATTGGCCTCGGCCCATCTGTCAAGAGCCTGCTGCCACTCCTGCTGAGCCTGCGCACCACGCTCGATCAGTTTGCGCGTGTGCTCGATCACCTCATCGGCAACGACGAAGGTCTTGTCCGGGTCGAATCCAAGGACCTCCTTGGTGCCGGCGACTTCCTCCTCACCCAATGCGGCGCCGTGGGCCTTGCCGGTGCCCTGGAGCTTGGGGGCCGGCCAGCCGATGATGGTCCTCAGACAGATGAAGCTCGGCCTATCTTTGACGGCCTTGGCTGCCTCGAGTGCGTCAGCTAGTGCGGCGACATTCTCGCTGTAGTGATGAGCGTCACCGTGAGTCCAGTCCACCGTTTGCACATGCCAGCCGTACGCGGCGTAGCGAGCGGGGGTGTCCTCGGTGAGGGCGATGTTCGTGTCGTCTTCAATCGAGATCCGGTTGCTGTCATAGATCAAGGTGAGATTGCTGAGCCGCTGCGTGGCCGCCAGCGACGAAGCCTCCGAAGCGACGCCCTCCTCAATGTCGCCATCCGAGGCGAGACAGTAGATGTGATGGTCGAATACCGAGGTGCCACGCGCGGCATCTGGATCGAGCAATCCGCGCAGCCGGCGAGCCGACATCGCCATCCCCACAGCGTTGGCAACGCCTTGGCCGAGCGGTCCAGTGGTGACCTCGACTCCCTGGGTATGCGCATATTCCGGGTGCCCTGGAGTCTTCGATCCCCAGAATCTGTAGGACTTGATGTCGTCGAGTTCCAGCCCGAAGCCCCCGAGGTAGAGCTGAATGTAGAGCGTCAGGCTGGTGTGTCCGCAGGACAGCACGAATCGATCCCGCCCCGGCCAATGCGGATCGCTGGGATTGTGCCGCATCACCTTTTGGAACAGCAGGTACGCGACCGGTGCCAGGCTCATTGCCGTGCCTGGATGACCGTTGCCGACGTTCTGGACTGCATCGGCGGCCAGCACGCGTATGGTGTCGATGACC
>Ga0307278_10001931_pt1 | contig 10245 bp, 7 predicted proteins | sample ER_DNA_117_FD_194482 | JGI IMG/M metagenome (GOLD analysis project Ga0307278, IMG submission 194482) | Bulk soil microbial communities from the East River watershed near Crested Butte, Colorado, United States - ER_DNA_117 | ecosystem: Environmental > Terrestrial > Soil > Floodplain | place: USA...
AGGGTAGGACCGACGTTCGACGCGTCCGGGGGCTACTTCGCCTCCAGCCAGGTCTGCCCCACGCCGGCGTCGACACCGAGCGGGGGCGTGCGGTCGCCCCACGGCGCGATCATCTCGCGCTCGACGAGCGCGCGCACCGCGTCGGCCTCCTCGGGCGGCCCTTCGAAGAGCAGCTCGTCGTGGATGGTGAGGATCATCCGCGTGGCCAGCTCCCCCTCCGCCAGCGCGCGATGGACGCGGATCATCGCCAGCTTCATGATGTCCGCCGCGGTGCCCTGGATGACCGTGTTGACGGCCAGGCGCTCGCCCAGCGAGCGCACCTGCCAGTTGCGCGCGCGCAGCTCGGGGATCTGGCGGCGCCGGCCGAAGAGCGTCGTCACGTGGCCCTGCTCGCGCGCGGACTCGATCGTGGTGCGGATGAACTCGGCCACGCGGCCGAAGCGCTCGAGGTAGGCGTCGATGAAGGCCTTGGCCTCCTCGCGCGGGATGTTCAGCCGGTCGGCGAGGCCGTAGTCGCTGAGGCCGTAGACGATCCCGTAGTTGATCATCTTCGACTTCGAGCGGTCCATCGGGGTCAGCTCGCCGGGGTCCTTCCCGAAAACCACCGATCCCGTGGCGGTGTGGACGTCCTCCCCGCGGACGAAGATCTCCTTGAGCACCGGCTCGTCGGCGATGTTGGCCAGCACCCGCAGCTCGACCTGCGAGTAGTCGGCCGAGATCAGCACGTTGCCGGGCGCCGCCTCGAAGCAGCCGCGGATCTCGCGCCCGAGCTCGGTGCGCACCGGCACGTTCTGCATGTTGGGGTTCGTGGAGGCCAGCCGGCCCGTGGTGGCCGCCGCCTGCACGAAGGTCGTGTGGACGCGCGACTCGGTGTCCGTCAGCTGGGGCAGCACGTCGAGGTAGGTCTTGAGGATCTGGTTGAGCTCGCGCCAGCGCTCGATCTTGGGGATGATCTCGTGCTCGCCGCGGATCGCCTGCAGCACGCGCGCGTCGGTCGAGAACCCGGTCTTGCCGCGGCGTTTGCGCGACAGGCCGAGCTTCTCGAAGAGCACCGCCCCGAGCTGCTGCGGTGAGGCGATGACGAACTCCTCGCCGGCGAGCGTCCAGATCTCGCGCTCGAGGCCGTGGATCTCGTCGCGCACGCGCTTGTCGACCTCAGCCAGGCGCTCGCGGTTCAGGCGCACGCCGGCGATCTCCATGTCGCGCAGCACGGTGACCAGCGGCAGCTCGACCTCGGCCATGAGCCATTCCAGGCCGCGGTCGGCGAGCTGATCGCGCTGCCACGCGGCGAGCGCCTGCAGGACGACGGCGTCGGCGCCGGCGGGGTCGCCGACGTCGGAGGCCAGGCCGCGCTCCTCGCAGATCTCGCGGAACGGGAAGCCCCGCCGCGCGGGCTCGAGCAGGTAGGCGGCCAGCACCGTGTCGTGGGTCAGACCGGGCGGCACGACGCCGAGCTCCTTGGCGTCGTGGGCGACGACGGGCCGGTCGCCGAGCACGGCGACGAGCTCCTGCGGACCGTCGCACGCGCCGACGAGCACGTTCTCGCCCGCCGCGACGCCGAAGCGCCAGTGGGTGTCGGTCGGGACGAGCTGGCCCTCGGGGGTCTCGGGCGCGATGACGGCGATCGTGACCTCCTTGCCGCGCTCGAAGCCGGCGACGTCGCCCAGCGATCCCGCGCGGACCCGCGCCTTGACCGTGACCTCCGCGACGGGCGCGGGCGCGGCATCGTCGCCCTCCCCGAAGGCCTCCTCCAGCCGCGCCAGCGGCGCGCGCAGCTCGAACTCGCGGAAGACCTCGCGCAGGCGCGAGCGGTCGGGCTCGCGCGCCGCCTCGGCCACCGGGTCGACCTCGACGGGCACATCGGTCTTGATCGTCGCCAGCACCTTCGACAGCCGCGCGTTGTCGGCATGCGCGGTGAGGTTCTCCTTGCGCTTGGCGCCGGAGATGTCGTCGATGTGGGCGAGGACCTCCTCGAGCGAGCCGAAGCGCTGCAGCAGCTCGGAGGCGGTCTTGTCGCCGATCCCCGGGACGCCGGGGATGTTGTCCGACGTGTCGCCCTTCAGGCCGTAGAAGTCGGGCACCAGCTCGGGGGCGATGCCATAGCGATCGATGACCGCCTGGTGGTCGTAGATCTTGGTGTCGGTGATCCCGCGCCCGGTGGCCATGACCTTCACGCGCGATTCGGGGTCGATGATCTGGAAGGCGTCGCGGTCGCCGGTGACGACCATCACGGGCACGCCCGCGTCGCGCGCGCGATCGGCGATCGTGGCGATCACGTCGTCGGCCTCGAAGCCCTCGACCGCGACGTTGCGATAGCCGAAGGCGTCGACGAGCGGCTCGAGGTGCGGCCACTGCTCCCTGAGCAGATCGGGCCGCGAGCGGCGCGTGGCCTTGTAGTCCGCCGAGACCTCCTTGCGTCCCGACGACCCTGCGTCCCACACCACGATGGTGGGCTTCGGCCCGTACTCGGTCAGCAGCTTCACGAGCATCGACGCGAAGCCGAAGATCGTGTTGGTGGGGAAGCCCGTGGAGGTGGCGATCGACTCGGGCAGGGCGAAGAAGGCCCGATAGGCCAGCGAGTTGCCGTCGATCAGGAAGAGCTCGTCGTGCCCGTTGTCCGCCACGGCCCCCACGCTACAAGGAGTGCGAGCGGCGGCGCCGGACACACGCCGCAAACTCCGCGCAACTCGGCCTGCCATCGCGCGTTGACCGTCGCATGCGCTGGCTGGGCGTGAGCGATCGGGCCGGGCATATGCTCCGCCCATGAGCATCACGCCGTCGGCCCAGTACTCGCTGACCATCCGCATCGAGATCGCCCACCGCCCGGGCATGCTCGGCCAGGTCGCGAGCGCGATCGGCAAGGCGGGCGGGATCATCGGGGCCGTCGACCTCATCGAGGTCTCCGAGGACAAGCTGCTGCGCGACATCACCGTCGACGCGGCCGATCAGGAGCAGTGGGAGGCGATCACCGCCGCCATCGACGCCGTGGAGGGCGTGCGCGTGGTCGACACCACCGACCGCACCTTCCTGCTGCACGTCGGGGGCAAGATCGAGCAGCGCAACAAGCAGCCGCTCAAGACGCGCGACGACCTCTCGATGGCGTACACCCCCGGCGTCGCGCGCGTCTGCATGGCGATCGCCGAGGACCGCGACAAGGCCTTCCAGTACACGATCAAGCGCAACACGGTCGCGGTCGTCTCCGACGGCACCGCCGTGCTCGGCCTCGGCGACATCGGCCCCGAGGCGGCGATGCCGGTCATGGAAGGCAAGGCGATGCTCTTCAAGGAGTTCGCCGGCGTCGACGCCTTCCCGATCTGCCTGGACACCAAGGACCCCGACGAGATCGTCGAGACCGTGCGCCGCATCGCGCCGGGCTTCGGCGGCATCAACCTCGAGGACATCTCCGCCCCGCGCTGCTTCGACATCGAGGACCGGCTGAAGGAGCAGCTCGACATCCCGGTCTTCCACGACGACCAGCACGGCACCGCCGTCGTCGTCCTCGCGGCGCTGCTCAACGCCTGCAAGCTCACCGGGCGCGACATCGCCGGCCTGCGCGTGCTCGTCACGGGCCTGGGCGCCGCCGGGGTCGCGGTGACCAAGATCCTCATGGAGGCCGGCGTGCGCGACATCGTCGGCGCCGATTCCAAGGGCCTCGTGTCGACCGGGCGCCCCGACTACCTCGACGGGAGCATGAACGCGGTCAAGCGCTGGTACGCGGAGAGCACGAACCCGGCCGGGCTCACCGGCGCCCCGGCCAACGCGCTGGAGGGCGCCGACCTCTTCATCGGCCTCTCGGGCGCGCGCATCTTCCCGGCCGAGGAACTGGGCAAGATGAACGACGACGCGATGGTCTTCGCCATGGCCAACCCGACGCCCGAGGTTTCGCCCGAGGACGCGGCGTCCTACGCGCGGATCGTGGCGACCGGGCGCTCGGACTACCCCAACCAGATCAACAACGTCCTCTGCTTCCCCGGCATCTTCCGCGGAGCGCTCGACGTCCGCGCGCACGCCATCACCGAGGAGATGAAGATGGCCGCCGCGCACGCGATCGCGCGGATCATCCCCGAGTCCGAGCTGCGCGAGGACTACATCATCCCGTCGGTCTTCAACCGCGACGTCTCCCCCGCGGTGGCCGCGGCGGTCGCCGAGCAGGCCAAGGAGCAGGGCGCCGCGATGGCGGCCGGCGACACGATCGGCTTCGCGGCGATCGACGCCGAGCGGATGCGCTCGTCGAACTAGGCCGTGGCCGCCGCCGCGGCCGGCGAGTCGACGAACAGCGGGCAGTTGAAGCGCCCGTCGTCGACCGGCACGGGCGCGTACGGGTCGGGCCTGGGCGCCGGCGCCCGCACCGTGCCCATCTCCGCCGCGTGGCCGGTGCCGCCGCGGAGCAGGCGCAGGACCTCGATCCCGCGCTCGTTGTCGATGACGTAGGCGTAGCCGCGGTGCCAGCGCACGTCCCACACGACCGAGCTCGGGTTGGTGGCGGGGTCGGTGGCCTGGACGCGGAAGTAGGCGATCTGGCGCGGGTGGCGCGCGTCGGAGACGTCGAGCAGGCGGGTGCCCTGGCTGTACCACGCCGAGGCGAGCACGCCGTCCTGCAGCGAGAAGTAGTGCGCCGAGCAGTCGTCGGTCGCTGCAGTCGTGTCGGGCGAGCCGTCGGTCGGATGCCAGGTCGACAGCGCCGGCATGCGATAGGGCTGCCCGGGCGTGGACGCGGTCGCCTTGGCGCCGCCCCACGAGTCGGTCAGGTCGGAGAAGACGATCCGCCCGTCGGTCTCGCAGTCGTCGTTGAACTGCTCCTCGGTCCCGATGAGCACGTTGCCGCGCTTGACGCCGGCGGCGCGCACGCGGCCGTCGACGGGGCGCAGCGAGTTGTGCATGAACATCACCGGGTCGGCCGTGCCGGCCACGCCGCCGCCGGCGACGAGGATCGGCGCCCACGGCGCGGCCCACCGCCGCTGGCCGGTATCGGGGTCGCGGTGACGGCCCGAGGTCGCGTAGCCGCGCACGCCGCCCCGGCCGCTCACCCACGCGATGCCCGCGTCGTCGACCTGGACGTCGTGCGAGTAGTCCGTGGCGCCGTCGTTGCGGTGAAGGTCGATCGGGTCCGCGAACACGCGCGGATGGGCGGCATCGCGCAGGTCGGTGACCCAGATCGGGCGCCCGTCGCCGCGCCCGCCCGGCTCGAAGGGCCCGAGTGCGAGCTGGTCGTTGCGCCGCGCCGGGCCACCGGTCCACACGAAGCGGCAGCCGGCGATGCACGTGGAGGTGTGGCCGGTGGGCAGCTCGATGAAGTCGCCGACCTGCGTGAGGTGCGCGGGGTCGGCGTAGGAGACGAGGTAGATCCCGCTCTTGCAGCCAGGCAGCCGCGTCTTGCTGACGTTGTTGCGTGCCGCCGGGTCGTCGGGGCAGCTCGCCTGGTCGACGTTGCTGTGGCGCGGGTCGACGGAGACGATCACGAGCTTGCGCGCCTTGTCGATGTCGACGTCCTCGTTCTCCCACAGGCCGTTCGGGTTCAGCCCGGCTGGCAGGATGGTGCTCAGCTCGCGCGGGTTGCGCGGGTCGGAGAGGTCGAACGACTTGATCCCCCAATCGCCACTGGCCAGCATCACGTCGCGACCGCCCACGCGGTCGAAGTTGGCGCTGATGATCGTGCCGGTCCCCGGCACGCGCGTGACGTACTCGAGGTTGTCCGACAGCACCGCGCCCGGCGGCGCCTGCGCGGCGCCCGCCGCGGCGGGCAGCACGACGAGGAGAAGGAGGAGGACGCTGACCGGGACTCGTCGCATGAAGCCGCCCGTACCCCCGGCCACCGCGGTGAAACTCGAGCCGTCCGCGGTGCGACGGCGTACCCCACCCATGAACGTCACCATCACCGGCGCCACCGGCCTCATCGGGGCCGGGATCGTGCGCGCGCTGCAGGCGCGCGGCGACGCGGTCACGGTCCTCTCGCGCGATCCCGACCGCGCGCGCGCCGCGCTCGGCGACGTCGACGCGTATGCCTGGCAGCCGCTCGACGGGCCTGCGCCGGCCGCCGCCCTGAGCGGGCGCGACGCGGTCGTGCACCTCGCCGGCGAGAGCGTGGCGCAGCGCTGGACCGACGCGTCGCGGCGCGCGATCCACGACTCGCGCGAGATCGGCACGCGCCACCTCGTCGCCGGTCTCGCGGCCGCCGACCCGCGCCCGCGCGTCCTCGTCAGCGCCTCGGGCGTCAACTACTACGGCCCCTGCGGCGACGAGCCCGTCACCGAGGACGCCCCGCCCGGCGACGACTACCTCGCCCACGTGTGCATCGCGTGGGAGCGCGAGGCGCAGACGGCACGCGAGCTCGGGCTGCGCGTGGCGATGCTGCGCACCGCGATCGTGCTCGACAAGCACGGCGGCGCGCTGTCGAAGATGCTGCCCTTCTTCCGCCTGGGCATCGGCGGTCCAGTGGCCGGCGGGCGCCAGTACCTGCCGTGGATCCACGCCGACGACATCGTCGGCCTGTACCTCGCGGCCCTCGACGACGCGTCGTGGGAGGGCCCGATCAACGCATGCGCGCCCGAGCCCGCCACCAACCGCGACTTCTCGCGCGCCCTCGGCCGCGCCCTGCGCCGTCCCGCCCTCGCACCGGTCCCCGGCTTCGCGGTGCGCGTGCTCTACGGCGACATGGCCCAGATCGTCACCACCGGCCAACGCACCGTCCCGATGCGCGCCCTCGAGCACGGCTACGCCTTCCGCCACACCGATCTCGAGCAGGCCCTGCGCGACGCCCTTGGCTAGGCGTAGGGTCGCCCGGTGACCCAGATGCAAGCGCGCCCACGCGTCGCCGCAGTCCACGAGGCCGAGCTCGCCCGCTTCGCCCGCGAGCACCCGCGCTCGCGCGAGCTGTTCGAGCGCGCCCGCGGCTCGCTGGTCAGCGGCGTGCCGATGACGTGGATGGCGAAATGGGCCGGCGGTCACCCGGTCTACGCCGCCTCGGCGCACGGCGCGACGATCGAGGACGTCGACGGCAACGTCTACGTCGACTTCAGCCTTGGCGACACCGCTGCGATGGCCGGGCACTCGCCGCCGGCGACGGTCGCCGCCGTGCAGCGCCGCTTCGGCGATCGGGGCGGGGCGACGCTGATGCTGCCCACCGAGGACGCCGCGTGGGTCGGCGAGGAGCTCGGCCGGCGCTTCGGCGTGGCGCTGTGGAGCTTCGCGCTGACCGCGACCGACGCCAACCGCTGGGCGCTACGGCTGTGCCGCGCGATCACGCAGCGCCCGTACGTGCTCGTGTTCAGCCATTGCTACCACGGCTCCGTCGACGAGACCTTCGTCACGCTCGACGGCGTCCGGCCGCGATCGCGCGCCGGCAACGTCGGGCCGGCCGTCGATCCGACGCTGACCACCCGGGTGTGCGAGTTCAACGACCTCGGCGCCGTCGAGCGTCTGCTCGCCGACGGCCAGGTCGCCTGCGTGCTGGCCGAGCCGGCGCTGACCAACATCGGCATCGTGCTGCCCGACCCGGGCTTCCACGACGCCCTGCGCGCGGCCTGCGACCGCACGGGGACGCTGCTCGTCATCGACGAGACGCACACGATCAGCGCCGGGCCTGGCGGCTGCACCGCGGCGTGGGGGTTGCGTCCCGACGTCGTCACGATCGGCAAGGCGATCGCGGGGGGCATTCCGATCGGCGCCTACGGCGTGAGCGCCGAGCTGGGCGCGCGCATCGAGGCGCTCGACGACGCCGACCTCGTCGACGTCGGCGGCGTCGGCGGCACCCTGGCGGGCAACGCGCTGTCGCTCGCGGCCGCCCGCGCGACCTTGCACGAGGTCCTCACGGCCGAGGCCTTCAACGCCATGATGGCGCTGTGCGATCGGTTCGTCGCCGGCGTGCGCGGCGTCCTGGCCGAGCGCGAGGTGCCATGGTCCATCGTGCAGCTCGGAGCCCGCGCCGAGCTGGCCTTCACGCCCGAGCCGCCAGGCACCGGCGGCGCGAGCGCGGCACTGCACGATCCCGAGCTCGAGGACGCGCTGCACCTCTTCCTGCTCAATCACGGCGTCATGATCACCCCGTTTCACAACATGGCGCTGATGTCGCCCGCGACGACCGCGGCCGACGTCGACCGCCACACCGAGGTGTTCGCCGAGGCCGTCGCGGCGCTCGCCTGATCGCCGCGGCCGCGTGCGGCTGCCCGTAGCGAGGCCCTGCCGGCCTACTCACCGTCGCGACGCCTGCCAGCCACCGCGAAACGAACGCCGGCCTCACCGACACTGGTGGCCGCACAAGAGAGCAACCCAAGACGAGGGAAGTCGGTAAGAAGCCGCGCCTCCGAGACTGACCACGCGTCTCGCGCCCTCATGGATACCCCAAACCCTTGGACCCTGAGCCTGTTCCCCCCACGGGCTCAGGGTCCTCACTCGGCCGACAGGCCCAGCGAGGACCGGGTTACTTGCGCCGTTCCGCCAGCTCGGCCGCGTCGATCGCGGCCGCCTTGCGCGCCTGCTTCTGGCGCCAGGGCGACTCCGAGCGCGCCGGCACGAAGATCCAGATGATGAGCCCGACGAAGCTGAGCAGCAGCCCGGTGCCGAGCCCCCACTTCTCGCCGTAACCCTTGCGCTTGGACAGCTCGCTGGCAGCGATGGCCGAAGCCAGCCAGATCATGAGCAGATAGAAGGCCTTGGCACCGACGTCGGCGGCGATGATGAGCACGGCCATCACGCTCCCAGGTAGGCGGCCTGCACGCGCTCGTCGTTGCGCAGGTTGTCGGAGGTGTCGGTCAGCGCCACGTGCCCGGTCTCCAGCACGTAGCCGCGCGCGGAGACGTCGAGCGCGTAGTTGGCGTTCTGCTCGACGAGCAGGATGGTGACGCCCTGGGCGTTGAGCTCGCGCACGACGTCGTAGATGCGATCGACGATCACGGGCGCGAGGCCGAGCGAGGGCTCGTCGAGCAGCAGCAGCTTGGGCTGCGCCATGAGCGCGCGCCCGATGGCCAGCATCTGCTGCTCGCCGCCGGACATCGTGCCCCCCTTCTGGCGCTCGCGCTCCTTCAGGCGGGGGAAGAGGTCGTAGACGCGGTCGATGTCCTCGCGGATCGTCTTCTGGTCGCGACGGGTGAAGGCGCCCATCTCGAGGTTCTCGAGGACGGTCATGCGCGGGAAGATGCGCCGCCCCTCGGGCGACTGGGCGATGCCGATCTCGGCGACCTCGTGCCCGGCCAGGCCCTGGATCTCGGCGCCCTGGAACACGATCTTGCCCGTGCGCGGCGGGACGATGCCCGAGATCGAGCGCAGCGTGGTCGACTTGCCCGCGCCGTTGGCCCCGATGAGGGTGACGATCTCGCCCTCGCGGACGCTGATCGAGATGCCCTTGAGCGCCTCGATCGAGCCGTAGAAGGTGTGGATGTCCTCGACCTCGAGCAGCGGCGGGCCACCGTTGCCCGCGGCCGGCTGCGGCGCGGCGCCGGGCTCCTGGACGCTCATGCCTGGCTCCCCAGATAGGCCTCGATGACCTTGGGGTTGGCGCGCACTTCCTGCGGGCCGCCCTCGGCGATCTTCTCGCCGTGGTCGAGCACGGTGATGCGGTCCGAGACGTTCATCACGACCTTCATGTCGTGCTCGATGAGCAGGACCGAGATGCCGCGCTCGGAGCGCAGGGTCTCCATGAGCTGGCGCAGCTGCTCGGACTCCTGGGGGTTCATGCCGGCCGTCGGCTCGTCGAGCAGCAGCAGCTGCGGATCGGACCCCAGCGCCCGCGCGATCTCCAGCCGGCGCTGGTCGCCGTAGGGCAGGTTCATGGCCAGCTCGTTGTGGCGCTTGAGGCCGACGAAGTTCAGCAGCTCGCGCGCGGCGGCGTAGGACTCCTTCTCCTCGCGCCGGTTGAAGCGCGTGTGGAGCACCATCCCGGTCACGCGCGAGCGCAGCCGGGCGTGCATCCCGACCTGCACGTTCTCGATCGACGTCATCGTCCGGAACAGCTTGATGTTCTGGAAGGTGCGCGCGATGCCGGCCTGGGTGACGAGGTCCGGGCGCTTGGCGGTGATGTCCTTGCCGTTGAAGTGCACGCGCCCGGTGGTGGGCCGGTAGAGCCCGGTCATGCAGTTGAAGAAGGTGGTCTTGCCCGCCCCGTTGGGACCGATGAGCGAGACGATCGCGCGCTGGGGCACCGTGAACGAGATGTCGTTGACGGCGACGAGGCCGCCGAAGATCTTCGAGATGTTCGACGCGTCGAGGATCGGCCCGCCGCCGTTGGCGGGGGCAGGCGCCGGCGTCTGGGCG
>Ga0307278_10001932_pt1 | contig 10244 bp, 9 predicted proteins | sample ER_DNA_117_FD_194482 | JGI IMG/M metagenome (GOLD analysis project Ga0307278, IMG submission 194482) | Bulk soil microbial communities from the East River watershed near Crested Butte, Colorado, United States - ER_DNA_117 | ecosystem: Environmental > Terrestrial > Soil > Floodplain | place: USA...
CCGGCGACGACAACGCGCTCCTCCGGCAGGCTGAGCTGCTCGATCGTGTCCCGCGCAGTCGCCTCCGAGATCGCAAGGACGCGATCGGCCCGCCGCACGAGCGCCAGCCGCGTTCGGTACCACGCAGTGACGGCGGGATCCGTGAGATAGATCTCGGGAAAGATCTCCGGGATCAGGTCGTAGAGCGTGACCGCCAGCCGCAGGCCGGACCGGTGCGCCCAGCGAGGCCAGAGGCGGTCGAGCGGCAGGTACTCGAACGGGGAGCCGACGTGGTAGATCGTCGCGTCGGAGCCGTCCACCTGGTTCGTGAGCGCGAGGCGTCCCGACGCGGCGAGCGGCTCGATCGAGCCCGGGACGGCGAGATCCGGGTCGAGCAGGTAGCGCGCCACGGACTCGGGGTACCAGCGCTCGAGCGCGCGGGCGAGCTCGGTCAGATAGCGGGCGATGCCGCGCTCGCCGTGGGCCGCGCTCTGGACGCCCTGGATGTCGAAGTACGCGGACACGGCTTATATGCGCGTGGCGGTGACGAGTGCGACCTGCTCGGCGCCGTCTTCGTCACTCGGCCTCCCGTCGGCCAGCGTCCAGGTCTTCTCGTCCTCGCGGCGCACGACGGTCAACTCTTCGACGTTCCAGCCCTCGAGCAGCTCGTCGAGCCCGGCCTTGTCGTAGGTGCGCTCGAGCTCGTCCACCCCGGGTTGCCCGAGCCTCGTCGTGAGGACGAGCAGCCCGCCGGGAGCGGTGAGCTCGTGCATCCGGCGCATCGCGGCGATGTCAGCGCGATCGTCCGTCGGCTCCTCGCCGTATGCGCCCAGGCCGACATGCTCGATCGTCGAGAGGCAGATGATCGCGTCGAAGGTGCCGTCGTGCTCCCACTTCTCGATCGGCGTCGTCACCGACCGGAGCCGGGGATGTTCAAAGGGATACGGCCGAAGGTCGACCGCGGTCACGTCATACCCAAGAAGCGCAAGCGAGAAGGCGACGAGACTCTCGGCGGCGCCGACGTCGGCCACCTTGGCCCCGGGCTGGACGCGCGCCAGCGCGCGATACACGTGCGGGATCTCGACGATCCGCTCGTTGACGTTAGCCAGCCGGACGCCGCCGGGCTCGTAGGCAAGGGAGACTGGCTGGTTGAGCCACAAATCGCGCTGCGCGGCGAAGCCTCTGTGGCTAGACGCATAGTTCAGCAGGTGGGCGACGCTCTGGTCGATCTCCCGTACTGAGCCGCCGACGAGGCGTTCGAAGTAGCGGCCGCTCGCGTGTGCGGCCTCGTCACGCGCAAGCGAGGCCTCGTCCCGGGTCTGCTCGATCAGGCGCTGCTGAGCCTCGAACCGCGCGTCCATGCGGCTGTTCAGGTCGTCGAGAGCCCGGCCAAGGAGCTCGGTTGCCTCGACCGTCGCCGCGACGTTCGCCTGCGCCGCGGACGCGATCCCGGCGAAGCGCGGGTCGAAGAAACGGCGAATCGGCCAGAGAATCGCGCGGACGATGCTGCGGACGGCGCGCTTCAGGCGCGTCATTCGACCTCCACCGGGTACTGCGCGCGCATGCGCACACGCCCGAGGGTGTGGACCCTGAACTGCGCCCCGAAAACGGTCTGGTCGAGCTCGAAGGGGAGCTCGAACTCACGCTCGACCCCGTCGAGCGGCAAATCGCGCCCGGTGAGCGCCTTCTCGGCGACGACCTTCGGATCGGAGTCGCCCACCATGACGTCGATCGAGCCCAGAGGCTCATCGGGCTCCGGCTTCCGCCATTTCACGGGCCCGGCTGCCACCCTGAAGCGGGCGACCCAGCGGCCGGGGCGCATCGGGACGTAGGGGCCGAAGAGCAGGTGGCCCGCCCGGCCGCGGCGGCCGGTCACGACCTTCCGGCCGTTGGCCTCGCGAACGGAGCCGTGCGTCCGGTGCATGCGCGAGAGGCGGTGGCTGCGGTAGATCTCGTAGACCTCCTGCACGCGGCGCTTCAGCTGCTCGCGGTTCGGCTTGCGCTCCGCGCGTGCGGCCTCGGCCCACCATACGAACGAATCCTCGGGACGCCCTTCGGCCTCCTCGGCGCGGCGACTGCTGTCCCAGCCGTCGACCTCGCCCAACTCGTCGAAGGGGAGCACGCGCCCCTGCTCGGGGTCGAAGCAGATCCAGACGCCGCGAATTCGGATCCTGTCGAAGCCGGCGAGCTCGAGCAACTCCCGGATCTCGTCGACCGTGAACTCGACGGTGTGCTCGGGGTGGTCCCAGCCGAGCTTCGCGGTCACGAGTCGGTTCGGGCTGTCGACTGCAAGCGTGCCCCCCGGGCTCAAGACGCGGTGGGCCTCGGCCAGAAAGCCGGCAACGTCCTCGGGCCAGAGATGCTCGAGCACCTGGCCGGCGAAGACGAGATCGACCGAGGAGTCCTCGACCGGAGAGAGATCACCGAGTGTCCGCTGAAGCCATTCGACGTTTGGAGGCAAGGGGTCCGGGGCCGGTGAAAAGGCCTCGACGCCGATGTGCCGCTCGACCGGCGTCGGGTAGCGCTCGTCGAACCATTCGAAGTACCAGCTGCCCGCGGCGCCGCCGTGGAGGATGGTTTGCGCGCCTGGGCTCAGCTTCTCCAGTTCGCGGGAGCGCAGCTCATGGAGGAACTCGTTGAAATCGCTCACGGCAGCGGAATTCTAGGAGGCGTGAGGCGGCCGGTATTCGATTTTCGAGACTCGGACTCCGAGCGCCCGGTCATCGGGGATGCCGAGCACCTGGGCCGGGATCGCCGTGGGCGAGACGAAGAGCATCAACACACACCGACCGTTGCTCGGCAAAAGCGGAAGCAGCGCGGTGCGTTCGGGACCGGTCGGCGTCACAACCAGCTTTCCAACCATACGTCTGCCGCTCTGCGCGACGACCGTCTGCGGCTGTTCGAACAGGCCGGGCTGGCTTGCAACCGAGAGCAGAACACCGCCGCCGCGGCAGCGCCACCGAGTGTAGGTCGCCTGGGCACCCGTCCAAGAGTCCGCGTAGATGCCGGTCACGCGGCTCAACAAGCGGACATCGCCGCCCACGCGATAGAGAATCAGGCCGCGGCCAGAATCGCGGGCGACCTCTCGCCCTGCCACCTCGAGGCTACTGTCAGCGAGCGCGTACTGCGTGGCCACGGGCTGACGATCCTCGGCACGGAGCGCTCCCGACTGTTCGTCAATGCGCGCAGATCTCTGGCTCAGGCCGATCGGTGGCGCGCCCTCGAGGGTATAGACGGGGTGAAGGCTCCGGTTGAAGAACCCGTTCTGAATCACAGTCATCGGGCTCGGAGTGCCTGTCCACAGCGCCGCGACCTGGGCACGCCCCCCGACGGCCTCGTCTATCCACTCTCGACGCACGCTCAGCCCCTGCTCCAACACTCCCTTCGACGTTCCGGCGATCTGGTGCTCGAGCGGAACCTGTAGGAGGATGAACCAGCCGAGGACGAGCGCAGCCGGGAGCAACGCGAGCCGCCGTGGCAACGCTATGAAGAGCATGGCCGCTGCGAGCGAGCAAACCGTGACCAGGATCGGTAGCGAGCCGGACTGGATGTGTCCGAAGAACACGAGATTCCACAACGGGATCATGACGAGCGTGTCCGAGAGAGCGCTCAGGATGGCGAGCTCGTTGTAGGGGATCACTCCAGGGAGCCCGCCGGCTAGCAAGGCCGCTACGGCAGCCGCCGGCCAGGCACGAGGCAGTCTTCGCGCGACCCAGACGACAAGCGCGATCAGAAAGAGCGGCGCGAGATGAAAGAGATTGCGTTCCTCGATTCGCCCTGGTGCTGACCTCGCCAGGTAGGAAACTGTTGCTGCAACGAAGAGGGTCACCCAGATGACAATCGAGACGGCAAGGACGCCGAACAGACGAAGCGGCCGAGGCACTCCCTCGCGGCCGAACGCGTCGAACCCGAGAGCGATGAGTGCGGCGAAAGGAAGGATTCCTAGATAGAGATCGAGCTCGGCGAGATGGAGAACGAACCAGCGGGCGACGGCGGACGGGGAGTAGTCCGATTCCGCGAGCACTCCGTAAGCGCCGAGCGCGTCCGCGGGGGAGTCCCCGCGAACGAGGAGGAAGCCGAGCACGAGCACTAGCCCAATTCCGAGGACCAACCACGTGACCCGGAATGCATCGAGCCGCCGAATGAGCTCGCGGCGGCTGAGGCGACGTTCCTCCCGAGCCTCGAGGAAACAAACGAGGACGATCGCCGTCAGAAACGCGGGCAGCAAGGTGACAGCCTGAGCGCGGATCAGGAACGCGACCCCGACGAGCGCCAGAGCCCCGAGCTGGCGCAGTACAGTCGGCCGCTCAAGGGCGGCAAGGAACGCAAATACGCAGGCGAGAAACGCTGGGTAGAACGCGTTCTCGGTCATGATCGTCCCGGTGTAGATGAACGATGGGATTGTGATCGCAAGCACAGCAGCGGCCACAGCGAGCCAGACCGATACCAGGCGTCGCGCGATCAAGTAGACGGGGATCGCGGCAAGCGACATGAGAAACGCATTGATCGCTTTGGCGGCCGCGTAGGCGTGGGCAAGGTCGTCGAAGACCGCATAGGCCGGCGAGATCAGAAGTGGGTAGCCCGGCCCGTAGCCGTGCAGCCCCGGCGAATCGCGAAAAGCGAAGCTGCCTGTCCGGCCGACACTCTCGGCGAGGTTCGAGTAAACGAGCTCATCGCCGAAGATCCACGGCGCCGGATGCGACTTGGCGAGCGCAAGGCGGATCCCGGCCGAAACGACGACGAGCGCGCCCAGCCAAAGCCAGATCGGCACGGCCGCGATCCGGGTCCGGGTCCGGGCGAGCGGAGAATGGACGGCTACGTGCTCGGAGCTGGTCAAAGGGCAAGCTCCTCGACCGCGCTCGCATACCGATCGGCGGTGCGCTCCAGGTCGAGCTCACGTCGCACGTAAGACCTCGCGGCCGAGCCCATGCCTTCGCGCAGCTCCTGATCGGAAGCGAGGAGCTCGAGCACCGCGGCCAGATGGTCGACCTCCCATTCGTCCGGAGCGACCTTTGCCGCGACCGAATCTGGCAACTCGCAGAACCAGCCGACGTCGCTGACCACGAGCGCAGAGCCGACGGAGAGTGCGGCGATGGCACTACCCGATGTCTCTCCCAGGGTGGGGCTGCGCAGGCTCACGGAGATGTCACACCCTGAAGCAAGCCTGCGGAATTCGTTCTCCGGCAGGTAACCGTGGAGCACGACGTCCCTTCCGACCTCGAGCCCGAGAGCCCCTAGCCGAATCCGGAGGGTCTCGTTCTCCACGCCGTCGCCGGCGAGCACGAGCAGCGCTTCGGGGAAGCGACGTCGGAGGCGGGCGAAAGCACGCAGAAGCTGGGGAATGCGCTTCGCAGAGTTGAATTTGCCGAGGGAAGCGATCAGCGGCGATCGCCCAGCTGCAAGCCGGGCTCCCAGCGGCCGGTCGCTCGAGACAGCGGGGTGAGGTATGCGATGCACCGGACCTTCGAACCCTGTGGCTCGCACCCTGCCCTCCGCGTATTCGGAGTGAACAATGACTCCCCGCGCAAAGTCGAGGGCCTCCCGCACGAGCGGAAACTCGTCCGGCCGCGCCTCCCAAAGCGGAGGGTCGAGCCCCGCGAGAGCGCGCTCCGCCGCGGCCCGCCCCTCGGTGACTCCTTCGCGTTCGACCGCAGCGAGATATCCGTCGCGGTCTCCCCGGCCGAGGGTCAGACCGGCAACGAGCTCGTGCAAAGCGACCTCGTGCAGGACGAGAAGGCCAGGCCGACGGCGTAGCGCGTTGTAGATCCATCGATGACCCTGCGGGTCGTTGCCGAGGTGAAAGAGAGCGATGTCCGCGGATGGCGACGGGCGATAGGGTCGTGCGAGAACAACGTCGACACGTCGCCTTAGCGCCGGCAGGAGAAGAGAGCTGTAGTCGGCGATGCCCGAGCGTTGCGGGGGCAGCGGCGAGTAATAGGCAACTCGCATCCGGCCGCGCTCAGGCCCCGCGGTCCCGGCGCTCGCGCCGGTCTTCGAGTGCGGCTGTGCGCTCGGCGAGATCGTCCACGAGCTGGAGAATCGCGGCGTTGAAACAGCGTTGCTCCTCGAGAGCAGGCTCCATGTACCACCGCACGAGGCCGCGGACGGCGCGCTTCAGCGGCGTTGCCACAACTGCGCGGACCCGACCAGCGGTCCCTGGTGCACGGAGGAACGGGCGTTGCGCAGTGACAGCCCAGTGCAGCTCGGCCTGGTCTCTCGCGGCGAGCCGGCGAGCGCGCGCTTCATCGGCGCTCAGCCCTTGGGACGGCGGGCGGCTCCGGACCTCGTCGCGAACGTGGATCAGCGCATCGGCGATCGCGGCCTCCTCATTGGGAACAGGGTCGGCGGGCACCGGTGCATTCTAGGTTCGGTCTGTAAACAGATTCAGAGGACGACGGCCGGGCGGTGCGTTGGCTCCGAGTCGCCGGAGAGCCGCTCGAGATCCGCATCGACCATCATCTGCACGAGCTCCCGGAACGAGACCTTCGTCTCCCAGCCGAGCTCCCGTCGGGCCCGCGAGGCGTCACCGACGAGGTGATCGACCTCAGCCGGCCGAACGAAGCGCTGGTCGACGGCGACATGGTTCCCCGAATCGAGCCCGACGTGAGCGAACGCCGTGTCCACGAACTCCTGGACCGAGTGCTCAACACCAGTCGCGACCACGTAGTCCTGAGGCTGGTCCTGCTGGAGCATGAGCCACATCGCTCGGACGTAGTCCCCGGCGAATCCCCAGTCTCGCTTCGCGTCGAGGTTCCCGAGCCGCAACTCGTCGGCGAGGCCGAGCTTGATGCGTGCAACCCCATCGCTGATCTTGCGCGTGACGAATTCGAGCCCGCGGCGGGGCGACTCGTGGTTGAAGAGGATCCCCGAGACCGCGTGGAGCCCGTAGGACTCGCGGTAGTTCACCGTTATGAAGTGCCCGTATGCCTTCGCAACCCCGTACGGGGAGCGAGGATAGAAGGGCGTGAGCTCATTCTGCGGAACCTCGCGCACCTTTCCGAACATCTCGGACGATGACGCCTGGTAGAAGCGGATCGACGGATCTACGGTCCGAATCGCCTCCAGCATGCGCGTGACGCCGACTCCAGTGAACTCCGCGGTCAGCACCGGCTGACGCCACGAGGTGGGCACGAAACTCTGAGCAGCGAGGTTGTAGACCTCCGTCGGCCGCGAGTCCTGGAGGGCGCCTACGAGGGAGAGTTGGTCGAGGAGGTCACCCTGGACGAGAGTGATCTTGTCGACAAGGTGCGAGATGCGCTCGAAGCTCTCGGTCGAGGCGCGCCGGACCATGCCGAAGACCTCGTACCCCTGCTCGAGCAGCAGCTCGGCCAGGTACGACCCGTCCTGGCCGGTGACGCCGGTAATGAGCGCGCGCCGGTCGCTCACGTCTGTGCAGCCCTCTCGCTCACGGCGTTTCGAGCATAGTCGAGCGCATCTGCGAGGGTCTGTTCGAGAGGGATTTGCGGGGTCCATCCCGTGGCGTTTCGCAAACGGGACGCGTCCCCAGAGACAACCGGGACGTCGACTGGGCGCTGGCGGACCGGGTCCCGCTCGACTTGGATCGGGCAGCGGGCGAGGCTGAGCAAGAGATCGAGCACCTCCTCCATCGAGACCGCTCTGCCGGAGGCAACGTTGTATGTCCCTGCAGGAACCCTCGGATCGAGGAGCAGCCTGTATGCGCGGCAGACATCTCGGACGTCGGAGATATCCCGCCTGGACGAGAGATCGCCGACCTTGAGGACTCCACCGCCCATGTGCTCGAGATCAGCGATCTGGCGTGTCCAGGAGCCGACTGCGAATCGCTCGTCGCGGCCGGGCCCTTCGTGCTGGAACGCACGCGCAACGACGACGTCGAGCCCGGTTCGCCGAGCCTGGGCACAGGCGATCTCGGCGGCGGCCTTCGAGGCCGCATACGGAGAGACCGGGGCTACGGGAGCCTCCTCGTCCGTCGGCACAGAGTGGGCGCGGCCGTACACATCTCCCGTGGAGGCGAAGAGGACTCGAGCCTCCGGCGCGGCCGATCGCACTGCCTCGAGCAGGTTGACGGTACCCAGCGCGTTCACGCGCCAGAACTCACCTGGCGCATCCCAGGAATCGCGGACCGAGGACGCAGCGGCCAGGTGGACGACGGCGTGGGGTGAGGCCGAGCGAACTTCCTTGCCGATCACCTCCGGGTCGTTCACGTCGCCTTCCGACGGCAAGCCCCCCTCCAGCTGCTCCAAGAGATGTCGCCCGACGAAACCGGACGCACCGGTGACCAGAACGCGCTCGCTCAGGACGGCCGGGTGCGCTCGGGAGTGTCGTCCTCGTGCAGCTTGTTCTCGAGCAACGCGAGTCGCTGAGCGAGCACACGGTTCTGATCGGCAAGCTTCGAGATCACAGTCGAATAGTGCAGGAGGACGATCAAGATGAAGAACGATGCGAGCACGAAGAGGGCCGAGGGCGGATAAGCGATCCCGACCCAGTCCGCGAGAGTGCCGAGAGCGGCGCGCCAGACCGCGAGCACGAGGATGATCGTTCCGGTCACGAGCCAGAGGATCGCGTAGCGCTCGTGCAGCCTGCGGCTGCGGATCAGCTCGAAGATCACGGCGAGCATGAGCAGAGCCGCAATCGCGGCGACGACAGAAACGCGAACGGTCATCGTTCCTCCAGTGGTGTCGAGTGGCGTCGGAAGAGGCCGACCAAGAGCGCGAGCGAGACCTTGAGCATGTAGTAGATCGACTGGAAGAGCGTGATCGAAGACCGGCCCGCGGCGCGCGTGCGCATCGACACGGGCACCTCGACCATCCGCAGACGGTGCCGGTGCACGAGCACGGTCGTCTCCACCTCCGGGTAGTCGTGCGGGTAGTCGGAGGCGAAGAGCACGATCCCGCGCCGGTTGACTGCGCGGAAGCCCGACGTCGTGTCGGTGACGCGTTGCCGGACGATGAGCGAGACGACTCGGGCGAAGAGCTGGATGCCGACTCGGCGCGCGAACGGCGGCCGGTAACGGTTGCCGCCGGCGAAACGCGTGCCCACTGCCATGTCGGCCTCGCCGGCGACGACCGGGTCGATCAGCTTCGCGATCTCGCCGGGGTCGTGCTGACCGTCACCGTCGACCTGAATCGCGAGCTCAAACCCGTGGTCGCGCGCGAACTGATACCCGGTCTGCATGGCGCCGCCGATGCCGAGGTTGTACGGGAGGCGCACGACGTCGACGCCGAGCTTGTGCGCCCTCGACGCGGTCCCGTCGACGGAGCCGTCGTCGACGACGACGATCTCGAGCTCGGGGTCGACCAAGCGGACCTCCTTGATCACGGCCTCGATCGCATCGGCCTCGTTGTAAGCGGGAACGATCGCGATCCGCCGCAGGCCGGCCGGCCGCGGATCGGACTCGTCGCGCGTCGCGGTCGTGATTGGCTCGGCCATCAAACGGGCGGCCTCAGCTTAGCGGACGGTCCCGCCGGCCTTCGGGGCCCAGAGCAGACGGTGCAGCGCCTGCTCGAGCGTCGCCGGTATCGGCCTCGGCCCCCAGAGGAAGCGATAGGCGAGACGGCCGAGCGGGCCGAGGCTGCTCTCCCGCGCCAGCCGGCTGCGATCGCGGTAGAGCGCAGCGTGCTTCGTGCTCAACCGCCGGAACGCCTGGCGGTACTCGCGCCGGTCGCGACGGTGCTTGGAGCCGGCGTGTCGCCTGTATTCGATCGTGACCGCGTCAACCTGGCGGCCGCGCCACCCGTGCGCGAGCGCGTTCACCCACAGCTCCCAGTCCTCGAACTGCTCAAACGCGGGATCAAAGCCGTCCGTGTCCTCGAATACCTCACGCCGCGCGAGCGCGCTGAGCCCGATCGTGTGCCGGTAGAGCAGCGCGTACGGATCGTACGGCGGGAAACGCAGCTCGCCCTCCCAGTCCCCGAAGAAGCGCATTCGGCCGTACGCGAAGCCGAGCTTGGGGTCGCTGTCCAGCGGCGCCCGCAGAGCATCCAGCGCTCCGGGCGCAAGCCGGTCGTCGGCGTCGAGGACGATGACGTACGGCGTCTGCGCACGAACGAGCCCTGCGTTCCGGGCGCGCGCCACACCCAGGTTCTCTTGGCGGACTAGGTCGACTTCGGGGAGAAGCTCTGGGAGAGGCTCCGTCGAGCCGTCGTCGACAACGACCACGCGCGCGCCCTCGCGGAGAGCGCTCTCGACCGCCTCGAGGAGGTAGCGGCCGTAGTTGTACGAGGTGATGACGGCGGTGATGTCGTCGTTGCCGCGATTAGTAGAGTCCGAGACGGTGTCCACGACGC
>Ga0307278_10001933_pt1 | contig 10242 bp, 9 predicted proteins | sample ER_DNA_117_FD_194482 | JGI IMG/M metagenome (GOLD analysis project Ga0307278, IMG submission 194482) | Bulk soil microbial communities from the East River watershed near Crested Butte, Colorado, United States - ER_DNA_117 | ecosystem: Environmental > Terrestrial > Soil > Floodplain | place: USA...
CTCGGCCCGGCGCCGGTCAACGACGGCAGCATGAACCTGTTCGGGGGCCTGCGGACCTCGATGGCCACCACCGGCTACCAGACGGTCAAGGAGTTCCAGAAGGCCGAGGTGATGGTCGCGCCGGCGCTCCAGACCGAAGGCAAGTTCTTCCAGCGCTCCCAGGGCGTGGGGATGGGGTAGGGCAGGGGGTCCGGGGGGCGCAGCCCCCCGGTGAATCAGGCTATTCCTCGCTGTTCATTCGTCGTCGTCGCTCCGACGACGACGAGTTATGACCTGGCGGTCCCAGCCCCGGTGGACCGAGCAGTAGCTGTCGGGGTTGTAGCGCGACAGCTTGGTCTTGCAGCCGTCGGCGGCGCAGGTGCGGGCGGACCCGAACGAGCGCACCACCGGGTCGGCGCCTGGCGCCCGCCGCCGGGTCGGCGCGGCGGCGACGGTCTCCTCCGGCTCTGTCACCGTGATCTCCTTGGCCGGAAACAAAAACGCACCACACACCCGGCGTCCGGTGTGCGGTGCGAGGTCTGGGCACCAGGGGCGACCTTGCCCCTTTCACGATCAAGGTACTCCTGCCCAAGCCGAGCGAGCAAACCCCCTGCCGACTTCGTTATCCTGCGCCCATGACGACCCCCGCCCCCGGGCACGACACCGTCCTGGTGCTCGACTTCGGCGCCCAGTACGCTCAGCTCATCGCCCGCCGCATCCGCGAATGCAACGTCTTCTCCGAGGTCGTCGCCTGCGACGTCGACCCGGAGACGGTCCGCGCCCACGGCGCCAGGGCCCTGATCCTGTCCGGCGGCCCCAAGTCGGTCTACGAGCCCGGCGCCCCCGCCCTCGACCCGCGCCTGCTGGAGCTGGGCATCCCGGTGCTGGGGCTCTGCTACGGCCAGCAGGCCATGGCGCAGGTGCTGGGCGGCCGGGTCGAGGCGACCGGGGCCAGGGAGTACGGGCGTACCAGCCTGCGCGCCCGGCCCGAGGGCAGCCTGCTGTTCGGCGACCTGCCCGACAGCCAGGTCGTCTGGATGAGCCACGGCGACACGGTGACGGCCCCGCCGCCGGGGGCCCGGGTCGTGGCCAGCACCGACGCCTCCCCGGTGGCCGGGTTCGAGGACCCCGAGCGGGGCCTGTACGGGGTCCAGTTCCATCCCGAGGTCGCCCACACCGAGCGGGGCATGGACCTGTTCAGGAACTTCCTCTACGAGGCGGCCGGCTGCCGGCCCAACTGGACCAGCGTCTCGATCATCGAGGAGCAGGAGGCCGCCATCCGGGACCGGGTCGGCGGCGGCCAGGTGCTCTGCGCTCTGTCCGGCGGGGTCGACTCCTCGGTGGCCGCCCTGCTCGTCCACCGGGCGGTCGGGGACAAGCTGACCTGCGTCTTCGTCGACACCGGGCTGCTGCGCCACGGCGAGGCCGAACAGGTCTCCGAGACCTTCCGCCGCGACTTCAAGGTCAACCTGGTCCACGTCAAGGCGGCCGACCGGTTCCTGGAGCGCCTGGCCGGGGTGACCGACCCCGAGGCCAAGCGCAAGGCGATCGGCAACGAGTTCATCCGCGTCTTCGAGGAGGTCGCCAAGGAGCACGGCGACGCCCGCTACCTGGTCCAGGGCACCCTCTACCCGGACGTGGTCGAGTCCGGCGGCAAGCGCAACGCCACCATCAAGAGCCACCACAACGTCGGCGGGCTGCCCGAGCGCATGGACCTGGAGCTGGTCGAGCCGCTGCGCCTGCTGTTCAAGGACGAGGTCCGCCGGGTCGGGACCGAGCTCGGCCTGCCGGCCGACGTCGTCCAGCGCCAGCCCTTCCCCGGGCCCGGCCTGGCCGTGCGGATCGTCGGCGAGGTCACCGCCGAGCGGCTGGAGACGCTGCGGGCGGCCGACCGGATCGTGCTCGAGGAGATCCGCCGGGCCGGGCTGGACCGCGAGCTGTGGCAGTGGTTCGCGGTGCTGCCGGCGGTCCGCACCGTCGGGGTCATGGGCGACGGCCGCACCTACGCCTACCCGATCGTGCTGCGGGCGGTGACCAGCCAGGACGCCATGACGGCCGACTTCGCCCGCCTCCCCTGGGAGGTGCTGGAGCGCATCTCGACCCGGGTCGTCGGCGAGGTCCCCGGCGTCAACCGGGTCGCCTACGACGTCACCTCCAAGCCCCCCGGCACCATCGAGTGGGAGTGACCACGCCCGCCGACGGTTAGGACCGTCGCCGGGAGGTACGGAGCTCCCCATGTGGGAAGCGGTCGTGTTCGGGGTCCTCGCCTGCAGCTCCCTGGTGGTCGGCGGGGTGGTCGGGTCGTACTGGGAGGCGCCCGAGCGGGTGACCGGCGTCATCCTGGCCTTCGCCAGCGGGACGATGCTGCTGTGGCTGGCCACGGCGGTGTTGCTGGTGCCGGCGGTGCCGATCGGCCGGGTGCTCCTGTCCGGCGCCGACCCGGGCACGCTGGCGTTTCCGCTGTCGTTCGCCGGCGGGCGGTGCTGGCCGCCCTGGCCGACACGCTCATGCCGGAGGCGTTCGAGCGCGGCCGGCCGTTCAACGCCTTCGCGACCTGCGCCGGGTTCTTCGTGGCCTTCGTCCTGGCCGACATGTAGCCGCGGACCGCTCCTAGCCGTGGCGGGCCCGTAGCTCGGCGACCAGGCGGGCGGTGACCGGGGCCTCGATGCCGGCGCGTTCGGCCCCGCGCAGGACGGCCCCGCCGATGGCGTCCAGCTCGATCGGCCGGCCGGCGGCGGCGTCCTTCTGCATCGACGAGCGCATGCCGTCGGGGACCCGCTCGAGGATGCCCAGGGTGGCGGCCTCGTCCAGCTCGACCCCGTCGGCCCTGGCCGCCTCGACGATCTCCCGGACAACCCGGGCCACCTCGTCCCAGTGGTTGGCCCTGACCTCCCCGAAGGGGGCGGCGGTCCAGGTGCTGACCAGCGCGATCGGGGCCAGCACGGCCAGCTTGGACCAGAGGGCGCCCGCCTCGTCGTCGCGCACGGTGACGTCCAGGCCGGTGGCGGCCAGGCGCGCCCCCAGCTGCTCGACCCGCTCCCGCGGCCCTTTCCCGACGGCCAGCTCGACCACGGCGAACGGCGAGGCGTGCTCGATCACACCGGGAGCGACCCGGGTCGCCTCGACCCGGATGGTGCCGGCGACCACCTGGTCGGCCGGGTAGCGCCGGCGCAGCCAGGCGACGTGGTCGATGCCGTTGAGGAACGGCACCACCAGGCCGCCACCCACCGCCTCGGCCGGGACGGCCTCGACCGCCGCCGCCAGCTGGCCCGCCTTGACGGCGATGAGGACGGCGTCGACCGGGTGGTCGAGCCGGGTCGCGGCTCCCACCTCGACCCGAGCGTCGCCGAGGGCCTGGCTGCGCAGCTCCAGGCCGTGCTCGGCCAGGTGGGCGGCGGTGGGCGGCCGGGCCAGGCAGGTGACCTGGTCGCCTCGCCTGGCCAGGAGGGCGGCCAGCATCCCGCCGATCCCGCCCGGACCCAGGACCGCCACCCGGATCGGCGGGAGGTCGCTCACGTCGGGCTCCTTTCTGGACGGTTGGGGCAGTATCCACCGTCGCGGCCGGGGCCGGTAGGCGCAGGTGGGTCGGGTCAGGCGGCCCGGCGGGGGCTGAGCGCGACCAGCAGCTCGGGCTGGTGGCCGCCGAGCCAGCTGGCCCCGAGGCCGAGCCCGACCCGCCACAGGAACACGCCGTAGCCGATGGCCAGCGGACAGACCAGGACCAGCGCCGGCGGCCAGGCGACAACGCCGGCCACCACCACCGCGGCCAGCGGCGCCACCAGCACGCTCTGGACGGCGAAGGCGACCATCTGCACCACCCCGACCAGGCAGCCCTGGCCGGTGCCCTGGACCGCCCACAGGTTGCTGGCGTCCTCGGGCAGCGGATAGGCGAAGCGCACCGAGACCACGTCGGCCACGCCCAGCGACAGGGCGAGCACGCCGAAGCCGAGGCAGAGCGCGACCGGCACGTACAGCCAGCCGCCGGTGACCGCGGCCAGCAGCAGCGAGAGGACGGCCGTGGAGACCATCCCGGACAGCAGCGAGGCCAGGTTGCGGCCGGTCAGGTCGCCGCGCGGGTCGGCCCCGGCGGCCACCTGGGTCCAGTAGGCGGCCCCCTCGAAGCCGAACTGGTTGAGGCTGTTCTGGCTGGCCAGGAAGGGCATGGCCAGCGCCGCCAGCACCATCCAGGGGTGGCGCAGCCCATCGGTGACGGTCACGAACACCACCAGGGCCAGGCCGAGCAGGCAGCTGACCACCCAGGCGACCCGCAGCCGCGGGTGCCTGGCCAGGTAGCGCAGCTCCTTGGCGGCCACGGCGCCCCGCTGGTCGGCCGGGAGCAGCCGCCGCAGCGGACGCGGGAACAGGCCGGCCGGCTGCCGGGTCGGGCGGCGGGCCGCCGGCTCGGCGCTGGTCAGCACCCGGTCAAGGCTCCGCCACCACCACCAGCCGAGCGCCACCACGGCCAGGGCCGCCCCGGCCAGCTCGGCCACCGCGGCCGCCAGCCGGCCCTGGCCGGCATCGACCAGCGCCCGGGCGGCCAGTCCCGGGGGCAGCCAGCCCAGCACCCGGACCACCGGCCGCAGCGCCTCCAGGTCGGCCCGCTCCAGCCGCTCGGCCAGCCGCGCCCCCACCTGGAGGGCCAGGTTGAAGGCGACCGCGGTCACCGACACCAGCACGATCACCAGGTCGCGAGCCCGGCGCGAGCGCAGCTGGCGGGACAGGGCGGTGAGCAGGGCGCGCGACCCGACGATGCAGAGCGCGAACTGCACCAGCACCGCCGCCACCACCAGCACCACCCCGGGCCCGAGGGTGCCGAAGCCGACCACGGCCCCGACAAGGGCGACCAGGGTGCACAGCGGGGCCACGCCGACGCAGGCGGCCAGCGACAGGCCGGTGACCAGCTCGCCGGGCCGCAGCGGCAGCAGGGCCAGCCGGGAGGGGTCCAGGCTGGCGTCGCCGGCGAAGCTGAGCAGCGGGAACAGCCCCCAGCCGCAGAACAGCAGCAGGAACACCGCCTCGACCAGCAGCAGGCCGGCCCGGGGCTCGGCCCGCGGCACCAGTGCCAGCAGGAGAAACCCACCGAAGGCCAGCGGCAGCCCGGCCAGGGCGCCAAGGGCCAGGGCGGCCTGCTGGGGCCAGCTGCTGCGGCGCAGCCCGTTGCGGAGCAGGGCGATCCTCAGGCCGACCAGGTACCCAGCCAACCCAGCTCCTCGGCTCCGGCATCGCCTGCCCCGACCAGTTCGACGAAGGCGTCCTCCAGGCTGCGCCCGGCCCGCACCTGGTCGGTCGGCCCCTCGGCGATCAGCCGGCCCAGGTGCATGATCCCCACCCGGTCGCACAGCCGCTCGACCAGCTCCATGACGTGGCTGGAGAAGACCACGGTGGCCCCGCCGGCGGTGTAGCGCTCCAGCAGGCCGCGGATGGTCCGGGCCGACACCGGGTCGATGGCCTCGAACGGCTCGTCCAGGAACAGCACCCGGGGCGCGTGCAGCAGGGCCGCGGCCAGGGCGATCTTCTTGCGCATGCCGTGGGAGTAGTCGACCACCAGGGTCCCGGCCGCATCGGCCAGCCCCAGCACCTCCAGCAGCTCCCTCGACCGGGCCGCCACCACCGGCGCCGGCATCGCCCGGAGCAGCCCGTTGTAGGTGAGCAGCTCGGCCCCGGTGAGCCGGTCGAACAGCCGGAGGTCCTCGGGCAGCACCCCGATCCGGCGCTTGGCCGCGACCGGGTCGCGCCACACCTCGATCCCGTCGATCATCACCAGCCCGGCGTCGGGCCGCAGCAGCCCGGTCACCATCCCGAGGGTGGTCGTCTTCCCGGCCCCGTTGGGCCCCACCAGCCCGAAGAAGCACCCGTGCGGGATCTCCAGGTCGATTCCGCCCACCGCCACCTTGGACCCGAACGCCTTCCGGAGCCCCCGCACCGACAACGCGGCCGGCGAGGGCCCACCCGGCAACCCCGGATCCGGTTCCCCTGTGCTCACCCGCGCAGCCTATCCCGTCGTTTCCCACAGGGGAGGAACCGCCTGGACCCGCATCCAGATCGTTACCGCCGGGCCCTGTGGGTGTTGGGGGCGCTCGTATACTGCCGGCGTGGACCCTTCGCCGCCGCCGGATGTTCCCGGCGCGTCCCCTGATCTGCTGGACGGGCTGAACGACGCCCAGCGGCTGGCCGTGCTGGCCACCGAGGGGCCGACGCTGATCGTGGCCGGGGCCGGGTCGGGCAAGACCCGGGTGCTGACGCACCGGATCGCCCACCTGATCAAGGACAGGCGGGTGCCGCCGACCTCGGTGCTGGCCATCACCTTCACCAACAAGGCGGCCAGGGAGATGCAGGAGCGGCTGCGGCAGCTGGTCGGGCCCGTGGTGAAGGCGATGTGGGTGTCGACCTTCCACTCGGCGTGTGTGCGCATCCTTCGCCGCAGTGGGTCGGCCCTTGGCTACACCTCGACGTTCTCCATCTACGACGAGGGTGACGCCGAGCGGCTGATGACCCAGGTCTGCCGGCAGCTCGACTACGACCCCAAGCGGCTGTCGGCCCGCTCGATGCGCAACGCCGTGAGCGGCTGGAAGGACCAGCTGATCGACCCCGAGGTCGCGGCCGACCGGGCCATGGGCTGGTTCGAGAAGAAGGCCGCCGAGTCCTACCGGCTGTACCAGCGGCGGCTGGTCGAGTCCAACGCGATGGACTTCGACGATCTGATCCTGCAGACCGTCCGGCTGTTCCAGCAGCACCCGGACGTGCTCGCCTCCTACCAGCAGCGCTTCCGCTACGTGCTGGTGGACGAGTTCCAGGACACCAACGTGGCCCAGTACGAGCTGCTCAAGCTGCTGGCCGCCTCCCACCGCAACCTGTCGGTGGTGGGCGACGGCGACCAGTCGATCTACGCCTTCCGGGGGGCCACGGTCCGCAACATCCTCGACTTCGAGGCCGACTATCCCGAGGCCAACGTCATCCTGCTGGAGCAGAACTACCGCTCCACCCAGACCATCCTGTCGGCCGCCAACGCCGTCATCGCCAACAACCTGGAGCGCAAGCCCAAGAACCTGTGGACGGCGATCGGATCGGGCAACCCGATCGTGCGCTACCAGGCCGAGAACGAGCATGACGAGGCCGCCTATGTGGTCGAGGAGGTCGAGCGCCTCCATGAGCAGGGCCTTGGCTACGGCAAGGTGGTCGTCTTCTACCGGACCAACGCCCAGTCGCGCGCCCTGGAAGAGGTGTTCGTCAAGGCCGGGCTGCCCTACAAGATCGTCGGCGGGGTCAAGTTCTACGACCGGCGCGAGGTCAAGGACCTGCTCGCCTACCTCAAGGCGACGGTCAACCCGCTGGACACGGTCAGCCTGCGCCGGGTCCTGAACGTGCCCCGGCGCGGCATCGGCGACACCTCCGAGCGGGCCATCGACCGGTTCGCCACCGAGGAGGGCATCCCGTTCGGGGACGCCCTGCGCCGGGCCGGCGAGGTGCCGGGCCTCGGCGCGCGGCAGGGCCGGGCGGTGGCCGACTTCGTGGCCGTGCTCGACGAGCTGGCCGCCGGGGTGGCCGAGGGCCGCTCCCCGAGCGTGCTCGTCCAGGACGCCTGGACCCTGTCGGGCCTGATGCGGGAGCTTGAGGCCGACACCTCGATCGAGGGCCAGGGGCGGGTCGAGAACGTCCGCGAGCTCCAGTCGGCCGCCGAGGAGTACGAGCTGCGCGAGGGCCAGGAGGCCGAGCCGACCCTCCCCGGCTTCCTCGAGTCGATCGCCCTGGTCACCGACGCCGACCAGATCGAGTCGGCCGGGCAGTCGGTCACCCTCATGACCCTGCACACCGCCAAGGGGCTCGAGTACCCGGTGGTGTTCATCGTGGGGCTGGAGGAGAACGTGTTCCCCCACGTCCGCTCCATCGGCGAGCCGCGCGAGCTCGAGGAGGAGCGCCGCCTGGCCTACGTGGGCATCACCCGGGCCCGCGAACGGCTGTACCTGACCAACGCCTGGAGCCGGACCCTGTTCGGCTCGACCAGCTACAACCTGCCCTCGCGCTTCCTCAAGGAGGTCCCCGAGGAGCTGGTCACGGTCGCCCCCGGCCAGCGCAAGGCCGGCGCCACCCGGCCCGGCGCGGCCGGCTGGGGCGACTCCAGCCCGGCGTTCGGGGCCGGGCGCAGCAGCTTCAACGCCCGGCCGTCGCCTTCGGTCTCCTTCGACCGCCAGCCGACCCCGGCCGAGCGGCTGGCCGACCGTCAGCGCGGCGCCCTCGACCTGGGCCTGGCTCCCGGCGACGAGGTCGTCCACCGCCAGTGGGGGCGGGGGGTCGTCTCGACCGTCTCCGGCCAGGGCGAGCGGGCCATGGCCGAGGTCGACTTCCCCGGCCTCGGCCGCAAGCGCCTGCTACTCCGCTACGCCCCGCTCACCCGACCCTAGGGGGGCTGCCATGCTGTCCACGTCGTTCACCGAGCTGCTCGGCTGCCGGCTGCCGCTCCAGCAGGCCCCCATGGGCGGGGTCACCACCCCCGAGCTGGTCGCGGCCGTTGGCGGGGCGGGCGGGGTCGGCATGGTCCCGGCCCAGATGCTCCCGGCGCCGGCCCTGGCCGGCCTGCTGGACGACCTGGCCGGGCGGACCGACGGGGTGGTCGGGGTGACGTTCCTGCTGCCGTTCGGGGCCGACCCGGCCGCGGTCGAGGTGGCCGCGGCCGGGGCGAGGCTGGTCGACTTCTACTACGGCGACCCGGACCCGGCCCTGGTGGCCCGGGTCCACCAGGGCGGGGCGCTCGCCTCCTGGCAGGCCGGGTCGGCCGCCGAGGCCAGGGCGGCCGCCGACGCCGGCTGCGACCTGGTGGCCGTGCAGGGCATGGAGGGCGGCGGCCGGATCCGCGGCCGGGTCGCCCTGCTGCCGCTGCTGGCCGAGGTCCTGGACGCGGTCGAGGTCCCGGTGGTCGCCGGGGGCGGGATCGCCACCGCCCGCGGGGTCGCGGCCTGCCTGGCCGCCGGCGCATCGGCGGTCCGGGTCGGCACCCGGCTGCTGGCCACCGAGGAGTCCGGCGCCCACCCGCAGTACGTCGCGGCCCTGCTGGCCGCGGAGGCCGAGGACGCCGTGCTCACCGACGCCTTCTCGGTCATGTGGCCCAACGGGCCGGAGCCACACCGCACCCTCCGCTCGGCCCTGGCGGCGGCCGAGTCGTTCCAGGGCGAGGTGGTGGGCGAGACCCGCATGGGCGCCAGCACCCTTCCCGTCCCCCGGTTCGGGGTCCCCTGCCCCAACCGCGAGACCACCGGCGAGATCGCCGCCATGGTCCACTACGCCGGCCAGGGCGCCGGCGCCACCGGCGAGGTCCTCCCCGCCGCCCAGGTGATCACCGACCTGGCCGAGGGCGCCGAGCGTCTCCTGCGCCGCTGGGCCCCGTGATCGGCGTCCGCGGCTACGCGCTCCCGGAGGCAACGCCGGTCGAGCTGTACGCCGACGGCGATCGCTGGACCACCGACCCCGTCCCGGGCGCCGAGGTCGTCGCCGAGGGCTGGATCATCCCGGGGCTGGTCGACGTCCACACCCACCCGGGGGCCGAGCGCCCCGACCCGCCGTTCTCAGAGGCGACGCTCCGCGAGGACGTGGAGCGCCACCTCCGGGCGGGGGTCACGGCCATCCGTTCGCCGGGACTGGCCGGCGACCCGCCGCCCTGGTTCGGCACCGACCCGGGCCTCCCCCGGGCCTGGCATGCCGGCCGCTGGCTCGCTCCCGAAGGCGGCTTCTTCGTCGGCGGCGGCCGCCAGGTCCCGGTGGCACGGCGGGTCCGCAAGGTCGGCGGGCGGATCGCCGTCCACTGCCAGGACCCGGACAGCTGCCGCGCGGCGGTGGAGGCGGGCGTCGACAGCATCGAGCACGGCCAGCACCTGGATCCGTCACTGCTCGGCCCGATGGCGGCCGCGGGGGTCGCGCTCGTGCCGACCCTCTGCGCCTTCGGGGCCACGGTCGCCGAGGTTGCCGCGCGCGAGCCCTCGGAGCGTCGCGACCGCTGGCTGGCCGGGACCGCGGCCATGGGGCCCGGGACCCCCTGGCTGACCTCGGCGTGCTCGACACCCCGGTCCGGGTGATCCTGCGCGGCCGCGTCGTCGGCTAGGCCGTCGCGGTGGTCTGGCACCATCGGGGGATGCGCCTTCGTATCTATCTCGCTGTGCTCCGCACACCCTCGGTGACCCGGCTGCTGTCCTCGGCGGTGGTCGGGCGGATGCCGACCGGGATGGCCGGGCTGGCGATCGTGCTGCTGGTCCGGGGGGCCGGCGGGTCGTACGC
>Ga0307278_10001934_pt1 | contig 10241 bp, 8 predicted proteins | sample ER_DNA_117_FD_194482 | JGI IMG/M metagenome (GOLD analysis project Ga0307278, IMG submission 194482) | Bulk soil microbial communities from the East River watershed near Crested Butte, Colorado, United States - ER_DNA_117 | ecosystem: Environmental > Terrestrial > Soil > Floodplain | place: USA...
GCATGCCAGGACCGCCGCCAACCGGTGGCCCTCGACCCGCAACACCGTGTGGCCCAGGGCGTAGACGCCGTGATGGACGCGATGTAACCGCTCCGCGCGCACGGCCTTCCCCACCGCCCCACGCTCGACCCCCAACTCGCGAAGCTGGGCCACCGAGAGCACCCCAAACTGCCGCGCCGCCAGCCTCGCCGCGCGCAACCAAGGGGGTGGTCCTTCAAATACATCCATGGGATGCGTTTCCCGGGCCACCCCCCGAGCCTCGCAGGCAACTCGCGACAGCGGACACCACGACCGCAACAACTCTGCGTCAGCGCGGGCACCGCGAGCGCGCCGAGCGATATCGTCGAACCCGTGGCAACCTCCTCGGCTTCCGAAGCCGACATCCTCGCGGTCGGGCGCGATCTCGCCGCGGCGTTGCCCGGGGCGAGCCGCAACCCGCTCAAGGCGATCGACGACAAGGCGATGGACCTCGCCTCCCAGGACGCCGAGATGCGGGCCGCCCTCTTCCGCTTCGTCGACGTCGTCCCCGCCTGCCGTTCGCTCGACGACCTCGCGCGCCACCTCAGCGGGTTCCTCGAGGAGGTCGGCGACCGCCCGCCGTCGCTGCAGGTCGCCATGCGGATGTCGGAGTCGAAGGCCGGGCGCCAGGCGCTCGGCGCCGCCGCGGCGGCCGGCGTCAAGCACATGGCCCACCGCTTCATCGTCGGCGAGACGCCACGCGAGGCCACCGGCGTGCTCGAGGACCTCTGGCGCAAGGGCGTGGCCACCAGCGTCGACCTGCTCGGCGAGGCGACGGTCACGACCGCGGAGGCCGACCGCTACGCGGTGCGCTGCGCCGAGGCGCTCGACGGGCTCGTCGACGTGTACCGAAGCCTGCCCGAGCGCCCGGCCCTCGAGGCCGACAGCGCCGGGCGCATCCCGCGCGAGAACCTGTCGGTCAAGGTCTCCGCCCTCACGCCGCTGCTGCGCGCCGACGCGCCGGAGCTCGGCAAGCGCGACGCCGCCGTGCGCCTGCGCGACCTCCTGCGCCGCGCGCGCGAGCTCGACGCGCACCTGCACATCGACATGGAGTCCTTCGACTCGCGCGAGGCGGTCACCGACCTCGTGCTCGAGCTGCTCTCCGAGGACGAGTTCCGCGAAGGCCCGTCGGCCGGTCTCGTGCTGCAGGCCTACCTGCGCGACAGCCCGGAGCTGTGCGAGCGGATCGTGACCTGGGCGCAGGCGACGCCGCGCGGCTACCCACTGCTCGTGCGCCTCGTCAAAGGCGCCTACTGGGATCACGAGATCGTCGAGGCCCGCCAGCACGGCTGGCAGTCCCCGGTCTTCGAGGTCAAGGCCGACTCCGATCGCAACTTCGAGGCGCTCACGCGGCGCCTGCTCGAGGCGAGGCCGGCCGTGCGCGTCGCCATCGCGAGCCACAACCTGCGCTCGATCGCCCACGCCCTCGCCGCCAACCGGGCCATGGGCGGCGACGACGGGGACGTCGAGGTCCAGGTGCTCAGAGGCCTGGGCGACGACCTCCAGGCGGCGCTGGCCAAGCGCGGCCTGCGGGTGCGCACCTACTGCCCGGTCGGCGACCTGGTCGCCGGCATGGCCTACCTCGTGCGCCGGCTGCTGGAGAACACGAGCAACGAGTCCTTCCTGCACGAGCAGGCGGCGGGACGTTCGCTCGACGACCTGCTCGCCGCGCCATGACCGACCTGCCGACCTTCGTCAACGAGCCGATCGGCGAGCTGCGCCGCGCCTCGGTGCGCGACGAGCTCCAAGCCGGCATGGCGGCCCTCGAGCCCAAGCTCCCGCTCCACGTCCCGGTCATGATCGGCGGCGGCCAGCGCCAGGCCGAAGAGCTGACCTCGGAGGATCCCGGCGCTCCCGACCGCATCGTCGCCTTCAGTGCCAAGGCCACCGACGCCGAGGTCGACGAGGCGGTCCAGACCGCCACCCGCGGCTTCCAGCGCTGGTCGACGACCCCCGCCGTCAAGCGCGCCGAGATCCTCGTCAAGGCCGCGGCATGGATGCGCGCCCGGCGCGCCGAGCTGGCCGCCCTGGCGGTGCGCGAGTGCGCCAAGCCCTGGGACGAGGCCGACGCCGACGTCTGCGAGGCCATCGACTTCCTCGAGTTCTACGCCCGCGGCGCCGTGGCGCTGGATCGCGGCAAGGCGCTCTTCCAGGTCCCCGGCGAGCGCAACGAGATGCGCTACGCGCCGCGCGGCGTGGTGGCGGTGATCTCGCCGTGGAACTTCCCCATCGCGATCCCCATGGGCATGACCGCCGCGGGACTGGCGACGGGCAACACGGTCGTGCTCAAGCCGGCCGAGCAGTCGCCGGGCTGCGGGCTCATGGTCGTGCGCGCCCTGCGCGAGGCGGGCGTCCCGGCCGACGCGATCGCGCTGCTGCCCGGCGAGGGCGACGCCGGCGCCGCGCTCGTGCGCCATCCCGGCGTGCACACCATCGCGTTCACCGGCTCGGGCCCCGTGGGCCTTCAGATCATCCGCGCCGCCGCCGAGCCCAGCGCCCGCCACCTCAAGCGCGTCGTGGCGGAGATGGGCGGCAAGAACTGCGTCGTCGTCGACTCAGACGCCGACCTCGACGACGCGGTGCCCGCGATCGTCTCCAGCGCGTTCGTCTACGCCGGCCAGAAGTGCTCGGCGGCCTCGCGCGTGCTCGTCCACGAGGCGATCGCTGACGCGCTGCTCGAGCGCGTGGCCGGCGCCGTCGAGGTGCTCGTCGTCGGACAGGCCGACACCTTCGGCATCGACGTGCCGCCGGTCATCGAGCGCGACGCCCAGGAGCGCGTCGAGCGCTACCGAGCCCTCGCGCGCGACGGCGGGCGCATCGCCGCGGAACGGGCGGACGGCCTGCCGGGCGACGGCTGGTTCGTCGCGCCGACGGTGGCCGCCGACCTGCCGGTGGACTCGCCCGTGCTGGGCGAGGAGATCTTCGGCCCCCTGCTCGCCTTCGAGCGCGTCGCCAGCGTCGACGCCGCCATGGATCGCATCGACGAGCTGCCCTTCGCGCTCACCGGCGGCCTCTTCTGCCGCAACCCCCACACGGTCGAGCGCGTCGTGCACCGCACCCCGGTCGGCAACCTCTACGTCAACCGCCCGATCACCGGCGCGATGGTCGGCCGCCAGCCCTTCGGCGGCAACCGCCTCTCGGGCACCGGCACCAAGGCCGGCGGCCCCGACTACCTCCTGCACTTCGTCGAGCCGCGCGTGGTCACCGAGAACACGGTGCGCCACGGGCTCGTGATCTGAGCGCATGGCCGGCCGCACGCGATGGGGCACGTCCCGGACTCTGGCTGCCCCGGGTCGCGCACGCACGGCCGGCCCTGCGTCCAATCGCTGTAGACGGTACGCCGGCATCGACGTGACGAGAATGGGCCTCGCGGCCCATCTTTCGCACACGGCGGCCCACAAGGCCCTGGGCCGTTCGGCCCCTCTCCAGCCTAGGCCCGGCGGCGCTCAGCCCCCGTTGCGCGCGGCGCGCACCTGCTCGAGGAACGCGCGGTGCAGGCGGTCGTCGTCGCCGAGCTCGGGGTGGAAGGAGATCGCCAGCAGGGTGCCCTGACGCGCGGCGACGGGCTGGCCGTCGACGGCGGCGAGGACCTCGACGTCGGGACCATGCTCGGTGATCCACGGCGCGCGGATGAAGACCGCGCGCACCGGGCCGCCGTCCATGTCGGGGAACTGGAGGTCCTCCTCGAAGGAATGGAGCTGGCGCCCGAAGGCGTTGCGCTCGGCCACGATGTCCATGAGGTCGAGGTGCTCGCGGTCGAGCAGGATGAGCCCGGCACAGGTTCCGAAGATGGGCTTGCCGGCGGCGTGGAAGGCGCGCAGCGGATCGGCCAGGCCCTCGCGCTCGATCCCGAGCGTCATGGTCGTCGACTCGCCGCCCGGCATCACGAGCCCGTCGAGGCCGTCGAGGTCGCGCGGCGTGCGCACCTCGCGGACGTCGGCGCCCAGCGAGCGCAGGACCCGGACGTGGGCGGCGAAGCCGCCCTGCAAAGCGAGGACGCCTACCTTCACCAACCGCGGCCGGCGAGCAACTGACCCTCGTCGAGCTTGCGCGCCTCGAGCGACTCCATCGCCCGGCCGAGGCCCTCGCTCGCGCGCGCGACCCGCTCGGGGTCGTTGAAGTGCGTGGTGGCCTCGACGACCGCGGCCGCCCGCGTCGCCGGGTCTGACGACTTGAAGATGCCCGAGCCCACGAAGACGGCCTCGGCGCCGAGCTGCATGACCAGCGACGCGTCGGCGGGGGTGGCGATGCCGCCCGCGCAGAACAGCGGGACCGGGAGCTTGCCGTCCCGGGCCACCCCGCGGATGAGGTCGAACGGCGCGCCGTGCTCCTTGGCCGCCGTCATGAGCTCCATCTCGCTCAGGGTGCCCAGGCGCTTGATCTCGCCCGTGATGGCGCGCAGGTGGCGCACCGCCTCGACGATGTCGCCGGTGCCGGCCTCGCCCTTGGAGCGGATCATGGCCGCGCCCTCGCCGATGCGCCGCAGCGCCTCGCCGAGGTTGGTGGCGCCGCACACGAACGGGATGCGGAAGGCCCACTTGTCGATGTGGTGGGCCTCGTCGGCCGGGGTGAGGACCTCGGACTCGTCGATGTAGTCGACCTCGAGCGCCTCGAGGACCTGAGCCTCGGCGAAGTGGCCGATGCGCGCCTTGGCCATGACCGGGATCGTCACGGCCTCCTGGATGCCCTTGACCATGGCCGGGTCGCTCATGCGCGCCACCCCGCCGTCGCGGCGGATGTCGGCCGGCACGCGCTCGAGCGCCATCACGGCGGCGGCGCCGGCGTCCTCGGCGATCTTCGCCTGGTCGGCGTCGACGACGTCCATGATGACGCCGCCCTTGAGCATCTCGGCCAGCCCGGCCTTGACCCGGAACGTCGCTTCGTCTCGCATCACGTCCCACTATAGGGACGCAACGCGCTGGGTTTACTTCAGCCGGAAAGCTTTGATCCGATCGGCGTACTGCTCGGCATCGCGGCTGTACACACCGTATGCCAGCGCCTGGATCATCGACAGCAGCGCCGTGTGCGAGCGCACGTACGCGGGCGAGTTCGACGAGTAGTACAGCCGGATCTGGGCGAGCTTGGCCACCTCGCTCAGCGTCGCGTCGGTGATCGCGACGGTGCCCGCCTTGCGATGGCGCGCGAGCTTCATGGCGCGGACCACGAGCGGGTGCGGGCGCCCCGCCGACAGCCCGATGACGAGCATCGAGTCGTCGATGCGCCCCAGGCGGCTCAGCGCCTCCTGCGACGGGCTGGCCACGATGTCGGCCTGCAGGTCGAGCAGCATCAGCAGGTGGCGCAGGTAGGAGGCGAAGAAGGCCATCTGGTCGGTGCCCGCGATGAGCACGCGCCGCGCTCCGGCGATCGCGTCGATGGCCGACTCGATGTCCGAGCGCGAGATCTTGCGCGCGGTCTCCTCGACGTTGACGTGGTCGGCCGCCACGGCGGTCTCGAACTCGCTCTGGTCGAGTGAGAAGAGCGGCTCGGCCGACGCCGTCGGCGTCCCCGTCAGCCCGGCGGCCACGCGGCGGCGGTACTCCTCGCGCGCCTGACCCTGCAGCTCGGGGAAGCCCTCGAACCCAAGCGCCTGCGAGAAGCGCACGACGGTCGAGGAAGAGGTGTTCGCGCGGCGCGCGAGCTCCTCGGCGGTCTGGAAGGCCACCTCGTCGAGGTGGTCGACGATGTACTGCGCCACATCCTTCTGCGAGCGCGAGAACTCGTCGAAGCGCGCCTGGATATAGGCGGAGAGGGTCTGGTGGCCGGCAGCCTCGATGGGTGCCGCAGGGGTGGTCGCTGCCGAGCGCTTCATAGGCAGGGCTTCCATTCGACGGACCCTGCGACCGTTCCTGCCCGCGGCTGCCGTGACACCATCGCGCCGTGCCCTCGACCGAGCGCTCCATCCTGCTCGCGCCCGGCCCGATCGCCCGCGCCGTGGCCCGGATGGCGCGCCAGCCCGAGCAGCGCTGGATGCTCTGCCAGCCCCTCGAGGTGCGCCGCTCCTACGTCGCCGAGGTCGTCGACCGCCCCGACCTCCAGAACGCCGCGGAGATCTGGTTGCTGGGCCAGCCCGACGCGGTGCGCGCCAGCTACGTGCGCGAGGTGCTCGAGTGAGCGCTCCATCACACACGCGGAAGCGATCGCGCGTGCGGCCGTCCCCCCTCTCGACAACCCGACTCCCCGAGAGGAACCCCCACCATGAAGCTCACCCCGATCGTCGCCGCGGCGCTCGTCGCCGGCGCGCTTGCTGCGCCGGCATCCCAGGCGAGCGCCCCGCTGCATTGCGGCGCGACCATCACCAAGTCGACCAAGCTCACCCAGGACCTGACCAACTGCCACGGCGTGGGCATCAGGATCGGCGCCGACGCCATCACGCTCGATCTCAATGGCCACACCGTCGCCGCGGCGGCCAAGCGCAACCCGACCGCCCACGGCATCCTCAACGTCGGCCACGACCGCGTCACGATCAAGGGCGGCACCGTGAAGGGCTTCGGCGCCTACGGGGTGCGGCTCGCCGGCGTGCAGCGCAATCACGTCGTCGACATGAAGATGACCGGCAACTTCACCGGCATCGGCCTCGTCGAGTCCTCGCACAACCTCGTCGAGCGCAGCGCCATGTCGGGCTCGCGCTTCGTCGGCGTCAACCTCACCGGCGGCACCGCCAATCGCGTCCTGCACAACGAGATCGCCGGCAGCGTCGGCCCCGGCGTGCTCCTGCAGACCTCGGTGGGCGACCACGGCAGCCACAACCGCGTGGTCGAGAACGCGATCGACGGCAACGGCATCCAGGTCAATCCCGGCCAGGTCGCGGCGATGATCGCCCGCAACACGATCCGCGGCGCGGCCGGCGACGGCATCGTCGTCTACGAGCCCTCGACGATCCTGCAGGGCAACGCGGCCGCCATCAGCGCGCCCAACGGCGCCGTCGACCGCGGGGCCTGACGGGGCCGCTGCCTCTGACACGGTGTAGGTAAAGCGTGGGGAAGGTCGGGCGCGCCGGCGACGTCTACCGAGTAGACGGCCGGCGCCCCGGCCGGCCCCGATGGCGCGCCGCTCCGCGCGCAAAGGAGGTTCGCATGCTCGCGATCCGTCCTCGATCCCGCCTCGGGATCGTCCTCGCAGGACTATCGGCACTGGCCCTGGCGCTCGCCGGGCCGGCCGCCGCCCACGACGGAGGCAAGGGGGCCAACGTCTACAAGAAGCGCAACCTCGTCTCGGACATCGACGGGGTCGCGCGCATCACCGATGCCAACCTCGTCAACCCGTGGGGGCTGGCCTTCGGACCGGCGACGCCGGCATGGGTGGCCGACAACGGCACCGACGTGTCGACCCTGTACCGCGGCGCTATCGATCGCAGCATCCCGGTGATCGTGCCGCTCGTGGTCGGCATCCCGGACGGCGCCCCGACCGGGATGGTCTTCAACGCCACGAGCGGGTTCAAGGTCAACGGCGCTCCCGCGCGCTTCATCTTCGATTCCGAGGCCGGCACGATCACCGCCTGGAGTGCGGGAACGCAGGCCGTGACCGAGGCGACCACCCCCGACGCGATCTACAAGGGCCTGGCCATCGCCACCAAGGGCAACGCCACGTTCCTGTACGCCGCGAACTTCCACGCCGGCACGATCGACGTCTTCAACGACGCCTTCGCGCCGGTGACGATGCCCGGAGGCTTCACCGACCCGAACCTCCCGGCCGGCTTCGCGCCGTTCAACGTCCAGGAGATCGCCGGACGCCTGGTCGTCGCCTACGCCCAGCAGGACGCCGACGCCGAGGACGAGGTCGCCGGCCCGGGCCTCGGCTACGTGGACGTCTTCGACGCGAGCGGGCACCTGCTGCGGCGGCTGATCTCGCAGGGCCAGCTGAACGCGCCGTGGGGCCTGGCGGTCGCCCCCAGGCACTTCGGCCGGTTCAGCGGCGATCTGCTGGTCGGCAACTTCGGCGACGGCGCGATCAACGCCTATGACCCGCGGACGGGCAACTTCCGCGGCGCGCTCATGAACAAGGACGGCAACCGGATCCTCATCAACGGGCTGTGGGCGCTGCGCTTCGGCAACGGCGTGATCGGCACGCCGCAGACGCTGCTGTTCACCGCGGGGATCGCCGACGAGGCGCACGGCCTCTTCGGGGCGATCGTCGCTCGCGACAGCGGCCATTGACACCCGGTGTTCGGGACCGCGGGGACCAGGACGGTCCCCGCGGCCCGGCGCCCGGTTGCCCCCTAAGACAGACGCGTCCGGCACGAGGCCGGACGCGTACACGAACCCGCCGATGCGTCGGCGGTGTCGTGGCGAGAGACAGGGGGCGGGGGTTATGGCGCCGAGCCCGATCTCTCGTCTGGTTCAGTCTCCATACCCAGTTTGACGCGGTACAGTGCTCATACACCGAAAGCTGGCGCATCGACATCGGTCCACTCGCCTACCGATGTGTCTGCGCGCCCAGTAGCGTTTCCGCAAGGACCCTGCCGGGAACAGTCGTCCGTTTGCCGTTTTAGGGCCGGCCGGCAGGGGTAGCTGCAACGCGCCAAACAAGGGAGTCGGGGGCACGATGAGCAAGACCGCCGCCGCGGGCAAGGTCGAGACAAGGACGAACGGGACCACAGCGCGCGCAGGCGACGAGGACGAGGTCCTCCGCCGCCTCGAGGCGGCGATGCGAGCGGCCGCCGCGGGCGACTTCTCCCATCGTCTGCCGGCACGCCGGAAGGGCGTCGTGGGCGAGCTGGAAGCCGCCTACAACCAGCTCGTCGAGCGTAACGCGCAGCTCACGGCCGAGCTCGTGCGCCTTGGCCGCGTCGTCGGCCGCGAAGGCCGCATGACCGAGCGCGCGAGCCTCGACGGCGCACACGGCGGGTGGTCCACGGCCCTGGACTCGGTCAACGGGCTCGTCGACGACCTCGTCCGCCCCACCACGGAGGTCGCGCGCGTGATCGTCGCCGTGGCCGAGGGCGACCTGACCCAGAAGATGGCGCTCACCATCGAGGGCCAGCCGCTGAAGGGCGAGTTCGCCCGCATCGGCACCACGGTGAACGCGATGGTCGACCAGCTCGGCTCCTTCGCCGACGAGGTCTCGCGCGTGGCGCGCGAGGTCGGCACCGAGGGCAAGCTCGGCGGCCAGGCCGCCGTCCCCGGCGTGGCCGGCACGTGGAAGGACCTGACCGACAACGTCAACTTCATGGCCTCCAACCTCACCGGCCAGGTGCGCAACATCGCCCAGGTCACGACAGCGGTGGCCAACGGCGACCTCTCCCAGAAGATCACGGTGGACGTCAAGGGCGAGGTCCTCGAGCTCAAGCAGACCATCAACGTCATGGTCGACCAGCTGCGCTCCTTCGCCGACGAGGTCACGCGCGTGGCGCGCGAGGTCGGCACCGAGGGCCAGCTCGGCGGCCAGGCCGAGGTGCGCGACGTGGCAGGCGTGTGGCGCGACCTGACCGAGAACGTGAACTTCATGGCGGCGAACCTGACGTCGCAGGTGCGCAACATCGCCCAGGTGGCGACCGCGGTGGCCAAGGGCGACCTGACCCAGAAGATCACCGTCGACGCCAAGGGCGAGGTCGCCGCCCTGGCCGACACGATCAACTCGATGACCGACACGCTCGGCGTCTTCGCCGAGCAGGTGACCGGCGTGGCGCGCGAGGTCGGCACCGAGGGCAAGCTCGGCGGCCAGGCCGAGGTCCCGGGCGTGGCCGGCACGTGGAAGGACCTCACCGAGTCGGTCAACTCGATGGCGGCGAACCTGACCTCCCAGGTGCGCAACATCGCCGCGGTGACCACCGCCGTGGCCCAGGGCGACCTGTCGCAGAAGATCACGGTCGACGCCAAGGGCGAGGTCAACCAGCTCAAGGAGACCATCAACACGATGGTCGACCAGCTCGGCTCCTTCGCCGACGAGGTCACGCGCGTGGCGCGCGAGGTCGGCACCGAGGGCCGCCTCGGCGGCCAGGCCTTCGTGCCGGGCGTCGCGGGCACGTGGAAGGACCTCACCGACAACGTCAACTTCATGGCCAACAACCTGACCGACCAGGTGCGCAACATCGCCCAGGTCACGACGTCGGTGGCCAAGGGCGACCTGTCGCAGAAGATCACGGTGGACGTCAAGGGCGAGGTGCTCGCCCTCAAGAACACCATCAACACGATGGTCGACCAGCTGCGCTCCTTCGCCGACGAGGTCACGCGCGTGGCGCGCGAGGTCGGCACCGAGGGCAAGCTCGGCGGCCAGGCCGAGGTCAA
>Ga0307278_10001935_pt1 | contig 10241 bp, 8 predicted proteins | sample ER_DNA_117_FD_194482 | JGI IMG/M metagenome (GOLD analysis project Ga0307278, IMG submission 194482) | Bulk soil microbial communities from the East River watershed near Crested Butte, Colorado, United States - ER_DNA_117 | ecosystem: Environmental > Terrestrial > Soil > Floodplain | place: USA...
GCCGGCCTGCCACAGAACCCCACGGTGCTGCAGCACCTTGAGGAGATGGGCGCGCTCGCGCTTGGGATGGTGGGGGCGGCGATGAACGCGCTTGCGCGCCGCGATCTCGAACTCGCGCGTAAGCTCCCCGAGATGGACGATCCCCTTGACCGGCTGAACCGCGGCATGCTGCAGCAGGTGCTTGAGGCCTCGGACGACAAGCAGATGCTGGAGTGGGGGATCCGGATGTATGTCGTGTCGCGCCAGATCGAGCGGATCGGCGACAACGCGGTGGACATCGGCGAGCAGGTGGCATTCCTTGTCACGGGGGAGTTCCACGAGTTCACCGACGCCTCGCATCCGGAGATCGAACACCCCGAGCTGCTCGAGCGCGGAGGGTCGCTGGAGTAGAGGATCACGAACCCAATACCGGTGACTCATCCTCTAGCAAGTAGGCAAACAGTCGGCACCTTTGTTGGCTGTCCCGCGGAGTCGGAGGGGCCGGAGGATCCCGGCCCCTCGTGGCGTGCACCGCTCAGACGCTGACCAGGCCGTGGGGGTCGAGGACGAACTTCTTGGCGGCGCCCTTGTCGAAGTCGGCGTAGCCCTGCGGCGCCTGGTCCAGCGGGATCACGGTGGCGTTGACGTTGCGGGCGATCTGCACCTTGTCGTGCAGGATCGCCATCATCAGCTGCCGGTTGTAGCGCATCACCGGGCACTGCCCGGTGGTGAAGGCGTGCGACTTGGCCCAGCCCAGGCCGATGCGGATCGACAGGGAGCCGACCTTGGCCGGCTCGTCGACCGCGCCCGGGTCGCCGGTCACGTACAGGCCGGGGATGCCCAGTCTCCCGGCCGCTCTGGTGACGTCCATGACCGTGTTCAGCACCGTCGCCGGCGCCTCACCCTGGGAGCCCTCCTGGCCGTGGCCGCGCGCCTCGAAGCCGACGCAGTCCACGGCCGCGTCGACCTCGGGGACGCCGAGGAGCTGCTCGATCGCCCCCCTGACGTCGTCGGTTTCGGAGAGGTTGATGGTCTCGCAGCCGAACGACGCGGCCTGCCGCAGCCGCTCGGCGTTGACGTCCCCGACGATCACCACGGCGGCGCCGAGCAGGTGGCAGGAGGTCGCGCAGGCCAGCCCGACCGGGCCGGCGCCGGCGACGTAGACGGTCGAGCCGGTGGTCACTCCCGCCGAAAATGCGCCGTGATAACCAGTCGGGAAAATGTCCGACAGCATCGCCAGGTCGCGGATCTTGGCCATGGCCTGGTCGCGGTCGGGGAACCTGAGCAGGTTCCAGTCGGCGTAGGGGACGGTCACGTAGCGGGCCTGGCCGCCGAGCCAGCCGCCCATGTCGACGTAGCCGTAGGCGGCGCCGGCGCGGGCCGGGTTGACGTTCTCGCAGACGCCGGTGTTGCCCTCCTTGCAGTTGCGGCAGCGGCCGCAGGCGATGTTGAACGGGACGCTGACGAGGTCGCCGGTCTTGATGAACTCGACGTCGCGGCCGGTCTCGGCGACCTCGCCGGTGATCTCGTGGCCGAGGGTCTGGCCCTGCGGCGCGGTGGTGCGGCCACGGACCATGTGCTGGTCCGAGCCGCAGATGTTGGTCGCGACGACCTTGAGGATGGCGCCGTGCTGCAGCTGCCGGTTGTGCTGCTCGGGCAGCTCAAGCTTGGGGTAGTCGAGGTCCTGCACCTCGACCTGGCCCGGACCGGCGTAGACGACGCCCTGGTTGATGTCCGCCATAGTTGCTCCCTCCATCGGCGGCCGAAGAGGTCAGGGCGGTCGTGAGGTCGACCGGGAGGGGCGCGCGCGCGGCGGCCGGTTCGTGCGAGTCGCCTGCAAGCTTGAATCGCACCCACCTCCCGTGCGCTCGCAGGGCGTCAAGCTACTCCGATGAGCGGGGCAGTCAAGAACGCAAACCGGGGCGTATCGGGTCAGCGGATTCTTGGCGCCAGGATCGGGTTGGAGGGTGGCGCCGCGACCGCGATGGTGCCGGCCGAGGGCAAGGAGCCGGCCCGCAGGGCGCTGCCTGGTCGGGCTGGTCGGCCGGTCGCCGAGCTGAAGCCGGCACACGGCAGCACGAGCCGAGCTGACCGGCTCAACGCCAGGTAGTGCGACCGCGGCGGGCCACCAGCGGTTCGCGACGCGGGTCGACGAACTGGTCGACCGGATGCAGGCGTTGCGGCAAGAGGCCAAACGCCAAGCGGACCCACTCACCGAACCGCTCGGCGGCCAACCCCGCCGGCCGGACCGAAAGCCGGGTGCGCCCTACGGGACCCGCGCGCCGACGGCCACCGGAAGGGGTTGACGAGGTGGTCATGGTTGCGGCCGGCGGCCTGCCCGGACTGCTGCGGGAGGGGCTGCTGCTAGAGCGGGTCGCACACCAGACCGCCCCGAGCCTCGCCGCTGGTCAGGCCACCCAGGTGGTCTCGCACGGCCGGCACCACCACAACCGCTTGAGCCTCGTGAGCGTGCCCTCGTTCAACGGCTTGAACGCCCCCGCTGGCTCGCCGCAGAACAGGCACTCCGATCCACCGCCCGCGGGGCCCTCGATCCACCCCGTGGTGCTGGCCGTGGCGGCGTGCATCCCCTCCAACCTGGGCGTGCGGTTCACCCTCGTGCTCCATGATCAACTCTTGTACCCGACTACCCGCGACCCGTGGTCTCGCGCGACCGTACCCCGCTGATGTTGCGGCCAGGTTGTCACCCGGTCACAAGCCCGTTGCGCGTGGCCGGCGCCCGGGTGCAGCAGCGTGGAGGCTTCTCACATGGCTGGCAGCGGCGATGTCAACACGCACTCCTTCCCACCGCTGCTTGAGAAGTGCCGGGAAGAACGACCCTCCCGGAGCTTGGGAATCTTTGCGTTCCGCGTCGCTGGCCTCAGTCGGTCTAGCGCGAGGTCTCGCCCACCACGGTACAGCGCATGACTTCGCCCTCTACGGATGGCGGCGACCTGCGAAATCGTTGGCCGGTCTTGCTCGCGGCGTCCGCCCTCTGCCGTATACGTCAACGGGTGACCTCGAGAGTCATGGAACTACCGCGCGATCAGCAGTTCGACTTGGGCCTTGCGCAGCGCACTCGCCAGTGCCGGATCAGGCTCGGCGTCGGTCACGAGGGTGTCGATCTCCGACAGCGGTGCGATGTGAGTGAACACGTTGTGGCCGAACTTGTGGCCCAAGACAGGCTTCCGGGCGCTCGAGCCGGTGGCGCTGGCCGACGCCACCACCGCCGAAAGCATCCGGGCAAGCTATCGGGCCCGTGCAGCAGGCCCCAGCGCCACCTCCGAGCCCGGCGAGGCGACATGAACGAACCCCAACCGTCCTGGGAAGACCGTATGCCAAGACACGGCGGCCCCTGGCGGCTCTGGAGGTGATGGCCTGCCCGGACCGGCACGTCGGCCTGAGCTGGTTCGCTGCTGGGGTCCTTAGCGCGCGTTGACAGTTGCCATCTGGCGGTCCCGCTCCGCCAGCGGTGCCGCTCCCGCCAGCCGCATGATCCCGCTCGGCAGCAACGGCGCGAGCGAGATCGCCTGTCGTGGTGCCCTGGATTTCGAAGGACGAGGAAGGACACTGAGACAAGACAAGATCAGCGTTGACTTCCCCGCGGGCTGGACAGCGTGGTCATGCGGTTCTCGCTGCCGGGCGCAGGATCACAGCACTCCTCAGCCGGTCGGCGCCGGGGCTGGTTCGGTTGCGGCCGCCTTCTCCAGCGTGCAGAAGGCGTTGAAGTCGGGGATGCCTGCCTGCGGCGAGCGGCGGTGGCGGTCGATGAGCACTTGGCCTTCTGGCCAGTGGACCTGGAGGCTGCCGGGGGTGACCGGGGCGATGTGGACCCGGCCGCGGTACTCGCCGACATCACTGTGCAACACCACGGGATCGCCGTTGGCGAGGCCGAGCCGCTCGGCGTCGGCGCGGCTGACCAGGACCGCCTCTCGAACCGCCTGGTTGGAGGGGTCGACCTGCTCGAGGACCATGCTGTTGAACTGCTTGCCGCGCCTGGTGGCGACCCTGAACGTGCCGTCAGGCTGGGCGAGCTTGGGCGGCTGCACCACCGAGAAGTGCGCCTTGCCGTCGGGGGTGGGGAACTTCCAGCCGGCGCACAGGTGCGGGCCGCCGTACTGGAACTGGTCGCCGAACCTGGCCAGGTGTTGGATGCCGTCGTAGGCGGGGATCGCGCGGGCGATGTCCGCGCGGATCGCGGCGGTGCCCTGGTAGTGGAGCCGCTCGGCCAGCTCGGGGCGGACCCGCGTGGCCAGCTCGACGAAGACCTGCCACTCGGGGCGCGCCTGGCCGATCCGCGGCCCGGGGACCTCGGGGCTGAAGATGACGCGCCGCTCGGTGGAGGTTTCGGTCACCCCGCCGGGGATCTCGTAGCGGGTGGCCGCGGGCAGCAGCACCACCGTGTCGGCCGGGTCCACCAGCATCTGGCTGGACAGCACGATGTCGGCGTGGACGCGCAGCGGCACCCGCCCCAGCGCCCGCCGGCACCAGTCCGGGTCCGGCAGCACCTCCAGGAAGTTGCCACCCGAGCTGATCAGGACGTCCAGCCGACCCTCGTCGGCGGCGTCGATCATCTCTGGGGCGGTCATGCCGGTGGTCGCCGGCACCTCGAAGCCCCACAGCTTGGAGAAGCGGCCCGCGTTCGCCTCGTCGATCGGCAGCCCGCCGGGCAGCACCGTCGCGTAGGCGCCCATCTCGGCACCGCCCTGCACACCGGAATGGCCGCGGATCGGCATCAGCCCGCACTTGTCGCGGCCGACGAACCCCTTGGTCAGGCCGAGGTTGATGATCGCCCGGACGTTGTCCTCGCCGTACTCGTGCTGGGTGACACCCATGCTCCACACCAGCACCGCGGTGCGGGCCCCGCCGAGCATGGCGGCGAACTCCTCCATCTCTCGCCGCGGGGCGCCGGCGAGGGCCTCCAGATCCTCCCAGGACTGCTCCGTGACCGCTTGGGCGAGCCGGTCGAAGCCCTCGGTGTGGTTCTCGATGAAGCCGCGGTCCACCCAGCCCTGCTCGATCATCTGCTTGAGCGCCCCGTTGAGGAAGCCGATGTCGCCGCCCACGTTGATGAGGAAGTAGCGGTCGGCGATCTTGGTGCCAAAGAGCGCGCTCTCCACGTTCGATGGCACCCAGTAGCGCTCCATCCCAGGCTCGCGGTAGGTGTTCACCACCGCGATCCTCGTGCCGGCCTTCTTGGCGTGGTAGAGGTACTTCATTGCCACCGGCTGGTTGTTGGCCACGTTGGCGCCGACGAACACGATCAGGTCGCTACCGATCCAGTCGGTGTACGAGCAGGTCGTGGCGGCCACGCCGAGCGCGCCCTTGAGCCCGAAGGTGCTCGGCGAATGGCAGACACGGGCGGCGTTGTCGACCGAGTTGGTCCCCATCGCGCGCACGGCCTTCTGGGCGGCGAAGTAGGTCTCGTTCGGCGTGCCCCGGCTGGTGAGATAGACGCCGAGCCGTTCGGGGGAGCTGGCGCGGATGCGCCCGGCGATCAGGTCGAGGGCGTCGTCCCAGCCGGTCCGGGTGAAGCCCGGCTCGCCCCGGCGGCGCAGCATCGGGTAGGGAAGGCGGCCGAGGTCGCGTAGCTGGGCGCTGCGCTTGCCCGCCAGCGGCGCGACGTCGGCGAGCAGGGCGGTGTCCAGCGCCGGCATGGTGTTCAATCGCAGCAGCCGCAGGCGGACGTTGCAGAGGTGGACCTGCCGGGTGGTCCAGTCGCGCATGCCCTTGGTGCCGAGGGCGCAGCCGTCGCAGGTCCCCTGGGTGAGGATGCGCCAGGCGTAGCGGGCCTGGTCGCGGTTCTCTTTGAAGGCGTTCCAGAGTTCGAGATAGTTGTTCGGATGCTGCTCGCCGATGCCGAACGGCTTCAGGCTGGCCCAGTTGCTCGGGTCGAGCCACTTCTCCCTGGTCACCGCATTCCCCTTTCGACGGCCCTTGCAGCTTAGAGCGGCTTCTCGGGCCTGGCCACAGATGCCGGACGCGGGTTGTGGAGCAACCGATCTCCGTGGCTCACCGCTAGCGGCACCCACAACCCGGCCGCGATCGCGATGGACGTCATCCCCGACGAGCAGCCAAGGCCGCGCTGGGTCGCTACCGCGCTGGCGGCCTCGGCGCGTCAGCCGCGACCTCGGTGTGACAAGGCCCCTCACGTTGCGATGGGCCGCTTCTGGAGCCCTCGACGCGGGCAGCGACCGCCTCAACAGGTCACGTGGACCAGGCCGATCACGGCGCCCTGGGCCTGATTCCAGACCGGGATCACCTCGGGCGTCGACAGCAGCTCCACCTGGCAGCGGCGGCGCTTGAAGTAGGCGGCCGCCTCCTGCGACAGCGTGACCGTGCCGGACTGCCCCGCACCGATGAGGAGCAGCGCGGCCCCCTGCTGGTAGACGTGCCTGGCCTCGGCCAGCGAGATGGTGTGCGAGGTGCCATACACGGCCTTGGACAGCTTCTTCTTCCGCTTCTCGACCTTGCCGCCGAGCCGGATGAGCACGTCGTGCTCGAAGTCCTGCCCGTCGATGGTGACCGAGCCGAACTGAGTCCGGTCGATCCTGGGCTGCATCGTGCACCTCCCCAGCCTCGTCTCCCACGCGGCAGGCGCGCCGCCGCCGAGTTCACCGGCCACGCGGAGCCGCTCTGCGCGCGAGGCTTCCAAGGAGCTCGGACCATTGGTTCCGGAAGTCGCGTCGCCCTGTTGAAGCTGGTGGCCATTGACGGCCCTGAACTCCGTCCGGTCGGCGTCGACGACCCACGCCAACCTACACCTTCGCAGGACGGCCCAGGCGCAGCCGTGGCCTTGCCCGGGTCATCGCCGACAGGTGGCCTGCGCGGCGCCCATGAAGTCAGCGAGCATGGGTCACAAGAGGGATCATCCCGAAGACCACAACAGCTCGCGTCGGTTGCCCGCGCCTCGGCGAGGAACCCGGCCAGCTCGCCGTCCTGGTCGCGCAGCTGGGCGAGGGCGAGGACACGGCGAGCAGCGCGGCCTCGAGGTCGTCGGGGCTCACCGACGAACAGCCAGGTGACGTCCCGGCCCGGGCATCGCGCCGCCTGCGTCACCAGGGAGGGCGCGGGACGGGGCGCCGGCTGCGGCGAGCTTGGCCACCGGGCACCCGGGCTGGAGGCACCGGAACCGTTCACCAGGCCAGTGGTGGACAGACAACGGGTGCCTGAGGTCGGTCGGCACCGCCAGCTTGGTGGCCTGCTGCATGAGTGCCAGCGAGCTGCATACAACAGGTCTCTGCACCCTACGGCAGCCACGGGCTACCTCGGCGCACCCTCGGGCCAGCGTCCGGCCGGATTTCCCGGTGGCCTCCGCGCTGTCGCGATGCGGGGCCGCGCGCGGGAAGGGCGACCGCACGCCCGCACGCCGGTCTGGCCCGGCCGGACGCCGTGCTGCCGTGTTTGCCGACCTGAGGTGCGCGCAGGACCGGAGTGGACGCTACCGGCGGCGCCATCGGTGGCAAAATAAGCCGGCTGGAGATTCGGCACCAGCGGTCACGTTCCGCCGCGCCGCTGTGATTATGACCGAAATAGCGCCGCGTCGGTTTCCGCTTGCCGATCGGCCGAGAAAGGAGTCCAGGTGGGCACCAAAACGATCACTCTGTACGTTTCGGACCTCGACCAGTCTGAGATCCCCACGGGCCAGGCCTATCAGCTGTCGATCCGCCACCCGGACGGCTCGACGCAGCAGCTCGATATCTCCGAGAAGAACTACCGTGACCTGAAGTTGGCGGGTGTGGGCAGGACGCTGAAGAGGCGTGGGCGCAAGCCCGGGTCCACCACCACGGCGGCCGGCGCCCCACGCAGGCGCCGCCCGCGTCAGGACCGCAAACCGCCCGGCACCGCCTGACCCGGGAACCCGCCGGCGATCGCCGAGGAGCCCTGACCGCTGGGCAGACCGCGAAGAGGTCGGCCTCGTACTGGCCAGAGGGAGGAGCACCGTCTAGAGCGCCGAAGCGGGTATCCGAACAAGCTGCGGGAGCGCGCCGTCCGGTTCGTCCTCGACGCGCTGCGGGATGACGTCGCAGAGTTCGGGGACGACTGTGGCGCCTTTCCTGCCCATGCTTTGGCGGTCACCCCCGCAACGCCACCCGGCAAGTCACATCGCCGCGGTGCGACGCCGCGACGGGCGCGAAGCTCCTGGTGAGCGGGGTCCTCATCGGTTGTGCCAGGCCTGACCGGTGGGCGCCCTTGGCGCTCGAGTACCTCAGCCGAAGGGATCGCAGCGCAAACGTGCGCTGGTTAGCGGAGATTTGCCCGTCGTGGACCCAGGCGTCACGGCGATGGGCAAGAGTGTTAACAGACCGGCCCAGCTGCATGGGCCCGCCGTCAGCAGGGCAAGGCTGACTCAGCAATGACGGCCGCGGCGGCGGGGCCGCTGGCTGAACGCCGGGCGTGTCAACGGCGAGGGCATTCAAGGGCACGTGAGGGGCACTCGCGAGGCAACAACCTGATCGTTCAGGCCTCCGCAGCGGTCGGTAGGTGCTCTCCCGCGCAGGAATCTGGCGCTCACCTCGACGGAGCTCTGCGTCACCAGGCTGTGGACAACCTGAATGGCCGGCTGACCGGAATTGGTGTGCCGTCGACACAGGGCACGTTCCACCCCCCATGCACGACCGTTCATCCAACGCCCAGGTCAGGCTGGCGTCCTCATCCGTGGCGGGAAGCGAAGCGATGGCGCTGACAGAACGTCATAACGTACAGGTCCGAACACTGGGCAGGAGCCAGACCAGATCCCTACAACGCGGATAGTCCAGCTAGCAGCGCAGATACCCATCCCGGTCAGCCCGCAGCGGGCCGTGCGGCGGCGTGACGGGCATGTCCTGGGCGGGCGCGATGCGTAGATCCGCCCAACGGCATGATCCAGGGTGTCCGTCTGACCGGCCGGCGTTGCGTGCCACAACCTGGCCGCTCTGGGCAGGCTGCCAGCCCTCTCGCACTGACCGGATCGCGCTCAGGGCCTGGTGGTGGGCTTGGGTTGGGAGCGAGTGAACTCGATCTTCATCTACTGACCCGTGTACTTCTTGATCAGCGCGAGCATGACGAGGACCTCGAGTGGCGCCAGGTCAGGCTGTCAGTCCTACAGGGTCGCTCCGTGGGCGTGTAGGCTCGGAAGTGGGATGCGCTACAGGTATGTGGTCCGGATCGGGCCGGAGGACATCGGCCGTCGGGTGGTGGTGCGGTGGCACCGGCCGGCGGTGTCTAGGTCCGGGGAGGATGAGGTGGCCGACGTGGTCGGCCCGCTGGAGGCGTGCGACGAGAATGGCTTCGCGGTGCGCAACCGGCGCGGCGAGCTGGTGCTGATCCCGCGCGAGCGCGCCATGGCGGCCAAGGTCATCCCGGAGCGCGCCTGAGCCTGCCCTGGGCAGCTCGCGCAGCGCTATCCGCGGTCCAGTAGGCGCTGCGCCTCGGTCTCGGCCATGTTGAAGTCGCCGTGGGCGACGGCCTCGGCGAACCGCTGGGTCGCCGCTTTGGTGGTGCTGCTACGGCGCCACCGGTCAGCCTGCCAGCGCCGCCAGCAGGGCAGCCACGCCGGCGCGAGGAACAGCGCCACGATGCCCAGGGTGCACGCGGCGGCCAGCAGCAGCGGGACCCGCTCGCCGGCTGCGCTGGTGTGGACCCGTGGGATGCTGCCGGTTGGCGTGGCCAGCGGCAGCACTACGGCGATGCGGGGGTGCATGCGCCATGCTGCGAGCCAGCAGCTCGCCCGCGGTCGTCGTCCGTGCTGTCGGGTGTGGTGGGGGACGCGGCCGGGCGGCCGTGCAGACCGGGGTTGCCGGCGGGTGTCCGGGTGCGGGTCGATCCACCGAGGTGTCATCGCACCCGGCAGGAGCTCGCTGTCGTGCCGGGCAGTGGCACCCTGGCGCATCGTGGCGTCACCGCCTTGGAGTCGAGCCTTCCAGGACGCGTGGTGTCCACGCCCGCCGAAGGTCCAAGCTGGCTGCCATCCAGCTTGGCGCAAGCCCGCACCAGCGTGTACGCCATCTGCTTGCTTGTTGATGCGGGTGTTGGGTTTCTTGATGCGTCGAGCCTGAAGGGTGCGCAAAGTCGGACGTGGCCTCTGAGCTGCTGTTCCCGCCAGACTGCCGCTCGACACTGTGAGGCTCTGTCGACCCCTCGGAGGCCATCCTTGGTGCTGTCCAAGCTCGCCTACCTCACGCTGTGCCGCTCCATCCAGCTGCTCGCGCTGCTCGCTCGCGGTGACGCTGCCAAGGATCTTGAGATCCTCGTCCTGCGGCATCAGCTTCGCTGTGCTCCGCCGG
>Ga0307278_10001936_pt1 | contig 10232 bp, 11 predicted proteins | sample ER_DNA_117_FD_194482 | JGI IMG/M metagenome (GOLD analysis project Ga0307278, IMG submission 194482) | Bulk soil microbial communities from the East River watershed near Crested Butte, Colorado, United States - ER_DNA_117 | ecosystem: Environmental > Terrestrial > Soil > Floodplain | place...
TAATCGGCATCGTTGATCCGGCTGGGAAGATCACACTTGCAAGAGTTACCTGAATTCAGCGGCCCTAGGGAATTTTTGTAAATTATTGCTTGCCCTTCCGTACTCGGGCTGCTATTGAGGCCGCGGTACTCGCGATGCCTAGATGCCTTAACCTTGCGCTCGCAGGAGCTGTAGCTTGCTTTGTCGTGGGTTGCGCCACGCAATCGAAACCGACTCTCACCAGCGGGCGTCGCATACCGAACGTGCGTACTACTGCCTATACACACTTTGAGGGAGGAAGCGGCCGTCACAACGCGCTCGGCGAATATTTGTCCGGCCGACAGGTGATGAGTGCCGCCTCTGACTGGTCAAGATATCCGCTCGGAACACGGTTCCGAATCGCCGATACAAACGAAGAATATGTTATCGACGATTACGGGAATGCGTTGATCGGCACCGACACCATTGACTTGTACAAGCCAAGCCGGCTCGAGATGAAACAGTGGGGCGTCCGCCACGTTGATATCGACATCTTGCAATGGGGCTCCGAGGAACAGAGCTTGAAGGTGCTCGCTCCGCGCTGCAAACACCGTTGCGTGCAGAAGATGGTCGCGACTTTGCAGCAGAAAAAAACACAGGGAAAGAAGGAACTGGTCGCCAGCCTGGACTCCAAAAAGCCGCAACCAAAGAAGAAGATCTAGCGGCTTACGCTGGCTTTAACAGGTGGGTCAGGCACGCCGGAATTTCGGCGCATGAAAATTCTCGTTGTTGGCGGCGCGGGCTACATTGGTAGCGTTTGCGCCGAGCTTTTGCTGGATGAAGGTCATGAAGTTGCGATCTTCGACAATCTGAATGAAGGCCATCGGCGCGCCGTCGATTCGCGGGCAAATTTCATCCGGGGCGACTTGGCCGACCGCGCGCAAATTGAGACTGCGCTTACCAGCGCGCGCCCGGATGCGGTGATGCACTTCGCAGCATACGCACTCGTTCCCGAATCAATGCGCGATCCCTCGAAATATTTTCGCAACAACATTTCCAACGGCTTAAACCTGCTGGATGCGATGCTGGCAACGGGGGTTCAACGGATAATTTTTTCGTCGACCTGCGCGATTTTCGGACCGCCGGAGCGGGTGCCGATTGATGAAACCGCGGTGCCGCGTCCGATCAGCCCATACGGTGAATCGAAACTGGCTTTCGAAAAGATTCTTCGCTGGTATGACGCAATACATGGTTTTAAGTTTGTTTCACTGCGTTACTTCAACGCGGCTGGTGCCACCGAGAACTTCGGTGAAGACCATCGGCCAGAGACACATTTGATTCCCACCGTGCTGAAGGTCGCGCTCGGTCAAAGCCCGAATCTCGAAATCTACGGGACCGATTACGAGACGCCCGATGGCACATGCATTCGCGATTACATCCACATCGTCGATCTTGCGCACGCGCACATTCTGGCGCTTCGCGCGGCCGCCAGCGGCTTCTACAACCTTGGCACTGGCGGCGGCTCCAGTGTCAAGGAAGTAATCGCAGCCTGCCGCAAAATCACTGGCCGAAAGATCGAGACGATTGAAAAGCCACGCAGACCTGGCGATCCGCCGCGGCTCATCGCTTCCTCGGCAAAAATCAAAAAGGAACTTGGTTGGCGACCACAGTTCCAGTCGCTCGACGCCATTATCGAGAGTGCCTGGGCATGGCATCAGAAGTTTCCATCCGGCTACGAAGAGTAAAACTGAACGTTTGGCTGTCGCAGCAGGCGTTGCGGTTTACTAACTATTTATCGCGCCAGCGACAGCTGCTTCGACCGATGCGATTTCCAGATCGCTAAGCTTCCCGCTTTGCGCGCTAAGAACTCTTACGTTTTTATTCCTGGGCGCCCAAACATTGGGATCGGTCGGACCGAAAAGCAGAACGCAATTTGCGCCCGCGGCTGCGGCGAGGTGCGAGATTCCGGTATCGTGCCCAATGAATATCGAGCGCTCAAGCACTGCGGCCAAATGAGGCAGCGGTAAATTTTTCGCGAAACGGATCTCTCGATTTCTCCACGCGCGTTCCAATGGCTCCGTCTGTGCTTTGTCCGCCTCGCCGGAGATTACGACGAGGGAAGGCAATTTTCGCGGCTGCCCACCTTCGTCTTCGGCGAGGGGGAAACCGCCCATTCGCGAAAACAACGCGATCCAATTTTCCAGTGGCCAATTCTTTTCCATGCTGCCGCTTCCCGGATGAATGGCGAGAGTCGGTTGTTGTAAATTCTGGAGAAACTCCCGCGCGACCTGGCGGTCTTCTAACGAGAGGAAAATTCTTTCAGTAAGATCGGAAACTCTGACTCCCAGCTCTTCGATCGGTTGCGCAAGCTGGCGCGCGGCATGTTCACCGCTCTCCACGATCTTGGACGGCCCGCAAAGCAAATTTTCAACACCACACCGGCGCAGGTTTTTTTCAAAGATCCGGTCCGGGTCATACAGGTAACTGATGATCAAATCGAACCTCGCGAAATAGTTTGCCAACTCCGCTGGCAATTCTGAATTCTTCGCGAAGAAGCTAGAGAGCGGCCCGTATTCGATGGAGCGCACTGCTTGCGCGTAAAATCGGTTTTCCGCAAGCACCGCAATGTGCCTGTAACCAAGAATCTCGATCTGTGCATGCGGACAGGCGTCACGCAGCGTCTTAAGCGCTGGCAACGTGAGAATGAAATCGCCGATTGCGCCGCCGCGGATGACCAGAATGCGGCGGAACATAGAGTTTTAGTCTGTGCGCTACAGCCGGTTTGCAACCTGCTTTATAAAAACAGCGGAGAACATCTCCGCTGGGCGCACAGGGCAAAGCCCTATGTTCCTAGTACTGCGTAAACGCGAACGTGAGAATCACGCCACCATAAATTAGCGCGATAGCATTCAAACAGCGCCAGCGAAAAACACTGCGCGTGCTCCAATTGATTTGATCGCGAAGGACGTACGGAACCGCGACCCAAAACAGCCCGGCAACAATCAATAGATAGGCGAACACCGTTATTAGTAACCGGCTGCTTTCGTAACGCAGAAAGGCGGCATCGAGTAGTGGTTCCGCCGCGAGCAGACATAGAATTCCAAGGGCGCGCACCGCGAGAAATTCGTCGACGAAACGCAGGACGAGTCCGTAACCAATTGGCAACGCAATGAGGAGCGGGCGCCGAAAGCCGGAGAATTCGCCCATCTGGATCGTGGCCACTAGCCAAAATGTCCAAACGAGACAAATCGTGATCAGGATAACTCCCGTAATGTAAGAGCGCGGAAAGCGCTGCAGAACACTCGCGAAGTCCGGTTTTAGTAACCCGAATAAACCGACTAAAATAAGAAATACGCCTGTGATGATTCCGGCAGTATGCAAAGAGAGATGGTAGATCACTGGTCGCGCAATTCCGGCACGGCGAATTCGTACCGCCGCGCGGCGGGCGAATCTTCAACTTACGATCTCGCGGACGCAACTTAAAAAGCGGCGCCAGCTTTCAGAACCGGTGTGCCATACAGGCTGAATCCATTGGCCTGCTCGATTTGCACGTCCACCAGTTCTCCGATGAATTCGTTGCCGCCTTCAAACACGACAATCTTGTTGGTGCGTGTTCGGCCCATTAAGCGCGCCGGATTTGTTTTGCTCGGTCCTTCGCAGAGAACTTCCACGCACTGCCCGACCAGCCTCTCGCCGGTGCGTCGCGTTGATTCATTGACAATCCGCAGCAAATCCTGGTTGCGCTCCTCCTTTGTGCGCTCGTCGATTTGATCCGGCATCTCCGCGGCTGGCGTATCGCGTCGCGGCGAATAACGAAAGACAAACGCATTATCGAACTGGATTTCCTCGACCAGATCGCGCGTTTGTTTGTAGTCGTCTTCTGTCTCGCCCGGAAATCCGACGATAATATCGGTCGTAATCGCAATACCGTCGCGCGCCTGCCGAATGCGTCGGACAAGATCGACGTATTTTTCTGCGCTATATGTGCGGTGCATCGCCTTCAGGACTTTGTTGGAGCCAGATTGCAACGGTAGATGAACGTGCTCGGCGAGTTTCGGCAAACGCGAGAGCGCGTCGATTAAGTCGCCACGGAACCCGATTGGGTGGGGCGAAGTGAATCGCAATCTCTTGAGGCCTTCGACCTCGTGAACGGCTTCAAGCAACTGCACGAACGGAGATTTGTTCTCCATCTTCGGGAATTCGTGGCGGCCGTAAAGATTCACGATTTGTCCAAGTAGCGTGATTTCTTTGACGCCGCGCGAAACGAGATCGCGCACTTCGCTGACGATTTCTCCGATGGAACGGCTGCGCTCCGCGCCGCGCGTTTGAGGGACGATGCAGAATGTGCAGTGCATGTTGCATCCCTGCATGATCGAGACGAACGCCGTCCCCTGCCTCGGCGCGAGTTGCTGTTCGCAGATTGTCGACTGCGATCCAGCTTCATCCGCGACATCGACAATTGAGAAGCGCAGATCATCCATTCTGCTGTAGCCGGGATCGGTGATCCCGGCCGAGCGCACCGCCTTCTTCGCAACTAATTCCTCCACGTAATCTGCCACGCGGTGAAATTTCTGCGTGCCGACGACAAGATCGACATGCGGCAACGCTTTGAGCAACGACGCGCGGCGCGCCTGGGCCATGCAGCCGAGGAACCCAAACACCATGTGCGATCGCTCTTTCGCCAGTCGCCCCAGCATACCCATTTTCCCCAGCGCCTTCTGGTCAGCCATATCGCGCACGCTGCACGTGTTCAGGAGCACGACATCGGCTTCGGATTCTTTTGAGACCCGCTCGTACCCTCGCGCCATGAGCGAATGCGCGACCTGCTCCGAGTCGCGTTCGTTCATCTGGCAGCCGTAAGTCTTTATAAAAAATTTCGGCATGGACGGGCAAAAACAATACACGGCGCAGCCGCACCCGCACGGCGAGATTATCCGCTTTTCATCAAGTCGATCTTTAGCATTAAATCGCAGCGCGCAATGAATGAAGACATTCCAGCGATTGGCATCATCGGCGGCAGCGGCCTCTATCAGATGGAGGAATTACGCGACGCCGCTGAACACAAGATCGACACACCGTTTGGAGCGCCATCCGATATGCTTGTTGGGGGAAAATTGAGCGGGCGTCAGGTTTATTTCTTGCCGCGACACGGCCGCGGCCATCGGATTCTGCCGCACGAAATCAATCACCGCGCCAACATCTACGCCCTGCGCTCGTTGAACGTTCGCTGGATTATCTCGGTGGCGGCTGTGGGCAGTCTGCAGGAAAAATATGCGCCTCGAGATGTGGTCTTACCGTCGCAGTTTTACGACCGCACGAGCCGGCGCGACACTCATACGTTTTTCGGCGAGGGCATTGCAGCACACATCGCGTTTGCCGAGCCGATCAGCACAAAGCTGCGCAATCTTCTGGCCGATTCAGCGAGATCTCTCGGCGTTACCGTTCACAACGGTGGCACCTACGTGAATATGGATGGCCCGGCGTTTTCCACGCGCGCGGAATCGGAATTTAATCATCGCAACGGCTTTGACGTTATCGCAATGACCAATCTTCCGGAAGCAAAGTTGGCTCGCGAAGCGGAGATTGCGTTCGCGACCATGGCCATGATTACCGATTACGATTGCTGGAAGGTGGAGGAAGAACCGGTATCGGCGCAGACCGTTCTCAGCCATTTACTCGCGAATGCAGAGACGGCGAGGAAAGTGATTGTGGACGTGGTTCCGCAAATACCGACGGAGCCAAACTGGCCGGAACATTTCGCGTTAGACACAGCGCTGATCACCGACCGGAAGTTTTGGACGCAGGCTACGGTAGAAAAACTAAAGCCGATTTTGGCGAGGTTTCTGGCTGAATGACAAATGACGAATGTCCAATGACGAAGGAATGACGAAATCCGAATGACAAAAAGATCACGAGCAGGCCTTCGTCATTGAGGCATTCGGAATTGTTTCGTCATTCGTCATTCGTGCTTCGTCATTCTCTTTATCGCGTGGCACAGCGATCGGATCTGATTTTCTTGATGCGCCGCGGTCACGGTAATGCGCAATCGCGCGGCGGCCTTGGCCACGGTTGGATAGCGGATTGCTGGAACTAAAAATCCTTCATTTTGGAGCGCACTGGCCAAATCAAGGGCCGCTTGCTCATCGCCAACGATCCAGCGGAAAATCGCGCTGCCCGCAGCGATGCGCCCTTTATTTAGTTCGGTGCGCGGGAGAAGCTCGCGCATCAATCTGATTCTTTCCCAAAGCAGAAGCCTTCGTTCCTCTCCCTCTGAAGATGAAAGAAAATTCACCGCAGCGAGGGCGGCCGCGGCAATTGCGGGCGGCAGCGCCGTGGAATAAATGAAGGAACGGGCACGATTGACCAGCCATTCGATCAGGTCGTTAGAGCCGCAGATGTAACCGCCGCTTGCGCCGAGCGCCTTGCTCAGTGTTCCCATCTGGACATCGACGTCTTTAGTCAACTTCTCTGCGGCGGCCAAGCCACGGCCGTGCGGACCGATCACGCCCACCGCGTGCGCTTCATCAAGCATTAGGAGCGCACCGAACCGTTTTTTTAGTTGAATCAGCTCGCGCAACAGCACCTGATCGCCGTCCATGGAAAAGACAGACTCAGTCAGGATGAGGACGCGCTTGCCGGGATGTGTGCGTCGAGTCCATTCCAGATGACTCTCCAGTTTGCGGAGATTATTGTGTGGAAAGATGCGGAGAATGGCGCGGCTCAGCTTTGCGCCGTCGATGAGCGAGGCGTGGGAGAGTTTGTCGAGCAGAAGAATATCATTTTTGGTAACGAGCGCTGGGATGACACCGAGCGCCGCCGCGTATCCGCTACTGAAGCAAAGCGCAGCCTCAGTCCCTTTCCATTTAGCGAGCGCGCGTTCCAAACGCACATGCGGCGATTGCGTTCCGCTGATCAGCCGCGAAGCCCCTGCGCCGACGCCGAATTCGTTGATTCCGCTGATTGCCGCGCCGCGCAGTCGAGAATCATTTGCAAGGCCGAGGTAATCGTTCGAGGAAAAGTTGATGAGGCGGCGACCGACAATTTGTATCTCCGGGCCTTGCGAACTGGTGATTTCAAAAAGATGACGATCTAGCGAAGCTGCGCGGAGCGCCTTCAATTGCGCTACAAACAGATCCTTCATCACGCGCGATTGAATTGCGATGCGAACCAATTGAGAATCACAAAATGAAGACGCGTTGCTTTGATCACATCGATTTACGAGTGAGGGATATGCAGGTGGCAAGAGAGTTCTACGGAAAATTTCTGCCCGAGCTGGGATTTGTTCACGAAAGCCCGGGCGAAGATTTCCATACTTTTTATGCTGCCGGCGGCGACAAGCCGTCGGAATTTTTCGGCTTTACACAAGATAGCAACCATCAACCGAACAGCACGCGCATAGCGTTTTGGGCAGATACACGCGAAGTAGTGGATCGCCTGGCAAAATTGGTGCGCGAAGCGGGCGGCAAGGCACTTGAAGGGCCTGAAATCTGTGTCGATTACAGTCCCGGCTACTATGCATTCTTCTTTGAGGACCCGGATGGCAACAAACTGGAGATTTGCTGCCGAGAGAGTCCGATCATTGCGCAATGAGCCAGTTTCGACGAAGAGTTGAAGAATGAGTAAACCGGCGCATGAACCTGCGATTCTGCAGGAGCCGCGTCGGCATCGCTACCTCAAGCTCATCGCGCTCTTCAAAATCGGCAAAGGCGCGCTGCTGCTCCTGGTTGCTGTTTCACTGCTTTTTCTGAATGCGCGGACTCGCTGGATGGATGCTCTGTCAAATTGGACTGCGGATCAAATCTTGCTGGAGCATAGCAAGACCGTCACGTATTTGCTCCACAGACTGCAGGCCGTCCTCGCTGGTGGGATACTGCGGGCAACCGGATTGTTGGCACTGTTTTATTCGGCAGTCCTTTTCACCGAAGGAATCGGCGTTTACATGCAGCAACGCTGGGCGGAGTTACTGATGATTTGTGCGACTGCCGGGCTGATCCCGATTGAGGTTCGTCATCTCTGGCATCGGCCGGGTCTGGTAAGCGCGCTCATCCTGCTCGCGAACTGTTTCATTGTCTGGTTCTTGTATCGCGTCCTCAAACGCGACAAGGTCAAAGCGCACGTCTCACAGCCACGCGAATTGGTCGAGACCGTTTAGATAAATGATCCGTTTGTCAGCGTGGACACGCTCAACTGGGGAGCAAGCGGCGATTACTTCTAGCGGGAAACCTGGCATCTGCGTCCATGCGAAGGCCAAAAATTGATGACAAATTGACTTTGCAGGGGGATTTCGGAAAGACCGATGCAATCTGCGTCGAGGTGCTGGATAATCCGGCCACCGAGGAGGAGGGCATTCTACTTAAGGTGATGACCCGCGGGCCATTCGAACAGGGCCAGCAAGTCTGGATACTTGATCCCGACGGATCGAAGGTCGGCGCCACTGTAGAAGACGTCTCGAAGCAAACCATCGATAGCGAAGTCACGCTCTCGACCGTGTTGCCCGCGTAATCCGCGCACCGCGCGCAAGCAGCAGAAGCAACCTCTGTTCCGTCACGTGCAGGCTTGCTTTCGCCACGCCTTTTTACTGTGATTATCGTGTGGGCGCCGCTCCTGATGACGTAACTTCAATGAGCGCGACTGGCCCGGCGTCTGTCGCCCCGGCGATGTTTACCACCACGCGCTGGAGCGTGGTGCTGGAGGCACAAGGTGAATCGCCCGCCGCGCATGAGGCGCTAGAAAATCTTTGCCGCACCTACTGGCGACCTATCTATGGCTTCGTCAGGCGAGAGGGGACCAAACCAGAAGAGGCGAAAGATATCACCCAAGGGTTTTTCGCACTTATCTTAGAGCGCAAAGATTTTCAGTCCGTGCGACAGGAAAAGGGCCGCTTGCGTTCCTTTCTCCTGGCTTCACTCAAACACTTCATGATGAACGAACGCCGTGACGCGGCGACGATCAAACGTGGCGGCGGCCGAGCGCTGATTCCGTTCGACGAGGTCGAGTCCTACGACTCTGGCGAGTTTGATCGCAGCGAGACGTTGAGCGCTGATCTGCTTTATGATCGCCGCTGGGCGTTCACGGTGCTCGACCGGGTGTTTGCGCGCTTGCGCGAGGAATCTCAGAAATCCGCTAACCCGCCGCTGCTGGAGCGATTGAACACATTGTTGTCTGACGAACCGGATCGACCGTCACAAGCGGAGATTGCGCGCAAGTTTGGCATGACCGAGAACGCGGTGAAACAAGCCTTCCATCGGCTGCGACAGCGTTACCGACAACTGTTGCGTGAGGAAGTCGCGCACACGGTGGCAACGCCCGCCGACATTGAAGATGAGCTGCGTCACCTCATCGCCGCATTGCGTTCATAACCTATTGGGAATTTCCGTGCATTATTTAAGTGAAGGGAATGTCGGGGCGATGAGAATCACAACAGGCAAATTTTGTCGCAAATGCGGAGCAGCCATTCCACCCAATTCGCCGCAGCAATCCTGCGGCGCCTGCCTGCTGGAGACGGCTCTCGGTGCAGTCGAGCCCGAGCATGAAACAAATCTTAATCTCGCCACCTCGTCGATGTTGATGGACTTCGGCGATTACGAATTGCTCGAGCAAATTGGTCGCGGTGGACAAGGCGTAGTATTTCGCGCGCGGCAAAAGAGTCTCAATCGCATCGTTGCGCTCAAAGTCATCGGATTAGGCCATTGGGCCACCGAAGCACACCTCAAACGTTTTCGTCTCGAGGCCGAAGCGGCAGCCAGGTTGGAGCACCCCGGTATCGTTCCAATCCATGAAGTCGGTGAGCGCGATGGTTCATGCTATTTCAGCATGAAATTCGTCGAAGGCGGCCAACTCGATGAAGTAGTCAGGCGCAAGCCGATGTCGATCCGGCAGGCGGTGGAACTAATCGCGAAGGTGGCTCGCACTGTGTATTACGCGCATGAACACGGCATTCTTCATCGGGACATCAAGCCGGGGAACATTTTGCTCGATGCAAAAGGTGAACCGCATCTGACCGATTTTGGCCTGGCCCGACTGGTCGAGTCAGAGAGCACGGTTACGCGCACCCTGGAAGTTTTGGGCACGCCCAGTTACATGGCGCCAGAACAAGCAGTGGGAAATAACGCCGCCATCGGCAGCGTCACAGATGTCTATGGACTGGGCGCCGTACTTTACCAATTGCTGACAGCTCAGCCGCCCTTTGCCGGTGGAACAACGTATGAAACCATACGCTTACTTTGCGATACCGAGCCGCGAAATCCACGGATCTTAAATCCGAAAATAGATCG
>Ga0307278_10001937_pt1 | contig 10229 bp, 12 predicted proteins | sample ER_DNA_117_FD_194482 | JGI IMG/M metagenome (GOLD analysis project Ga0307278, IMG submission 194482) | Bulk soil microbial communities from the East River watershed near Crested Butte, Colorado, United States - ER_DNA_117 | ecosystem: Environmental > Terrestrial > Soil > Floodplain | place...
AATTCTTCGGAACAGGGAGGTCGGCCATGGAGCTCCGCACCCAGCTGCACGGCATGTGGGCGTCGGTCGCCCCCGCGTGGGCCGAGCACGCCGACTACGCCGACACCCGCGGCGCGCCCGTCACCGCCGAGCTGCTGCGGCGGTCGGCGCCGCGACCCGGCGACCGCGTGCTCGAGCTGGCCTGCGGCGCCGGCGGGGTCGGGATCGCGGCGGCCGAGCTGGTCGGCCCGGCCGGCGAGGTGGTGCTGTCCGACGTCGCCGCCGAGATGACCGCCATCGCCGCCGCCCGGGCCGCCGCCCTCGGGCTCGGGAACGTCCGCACCCAGACCCTGGACCTGGACGAGCTCGCCCAGCCCGACGAGGCCTACGACGTCGTCCTCTGCCGCGAAGGGCTCATGTTCGCCCTCGACCCGGCCCGCGCGCTGGGCGAGATCCGCCGGGTCCTGCGGCCCGGCGGACGGGTCGCGCTCGCGGTCTGGGGGCCGCGGGCCCGCAACCCCTGGCTGAGCCTGGTGTTCGACGCGGCCAGCGCCCAGCTCGGCGCCCCCGTTCCGCCCCCCGGCGTCCCCGGCCCCTTCGCCCTCGACGACCCCGAAAGGCTGGCCCGCCTGCTCGCCGACGCCGGGCTGGCCGGCGTCGCCGTCACCGAGGTGCCGACGCCGCTGCGGGACCCGTCCTTCGACGCCTGGTGGACCCGGACCTCCGCCCTCGCCGGGCCGCTGGCCAGGCGCCTGGCCGCCCTCCCCGACCCGGCCAGGCGGCAGCTGCGCGACCGCCTGGTCGAGGCGGTCGGTCCCTACCGGACGCCGGCGGGGCTCGACTTCCCCGGCGTCACGCTCGTGGCCGCTGGACAGCGGCGGGCCTGCGGGCCAGCATGAGGGGATGAGCGGTCCGGTCGCCACGGCCGACGCGCCACCGGCCGAGCCACGGGCGGGCGCGGTCGCGCCGGCCTGCGTCGAGCTCACCCCGAGCCGGGTCGCCGACGTCGGCGGCGTCCCGGTGCGGCGCGCCCTCCCCCGCCGGGAGCGGCGCACGGTCGGCGCCTGGTGCTTCGCCGACCACCTGGGCCCCACCGCGGTCACCGGGACGGCCGGCATGGAGATCGGCCCCCACCCCCATACCGGCCTCCAGACCGTCACCTGGCTGCTGTCGGGCGAGGTGCTGCACCGCGACAGCCTCGGCACCGAGCAGCTCATCCGGGCCGGCCAGCTCAACCTGATGACGGCCGGCCACGGCGTCGCCCACTCCGAGGAGACCACCGGCGGCTACCGCGGCCGGCTGCACGGCGTCCAGCTGTGGGTCGCCCAGCCGGAGCGGACCCGCCACGGCCCCGCCGCCTTCGAGCACCACGCCGAGCTCCCCCGGGTCGAGCTGGAGCACGGCGCCGGGACCGTCCTGGTCGGCAGCTTCGCCGGCGCCACCTCCCCGGCCCGGCGCGACAGCGAGCTGGTCGGGGTCGACCTGGCCCTGGCGCCCGGCCGGGGCGGCTGGCCGCTGGAGCCCGGGTTCGAGCACGCCCTGGTCGTCCTGGACGGCCAGGTGCGGGTGGACGGCCGGGCGGTCGGCCCGGGACAGCTGGCCTACCTGGGCGCCGGCCGCGACCACCTCGCCCTCGAGGCCGCCGCCGCGGCCCGGGTGCTGCTGCTGGGCGGCGAGCCGTTCGGGGAGCCCATCCTGATGTGGTGGAACTTCGTGGCCAGGACCCGCGAGGAGATCACCGCCGCGGCCCGCCAGTGGCGCGCCCACGACCCCCGCTTCGGCCGGGTCGACTCCCCCCTGGCCCGCCTGCGCCTCCCCCCGCTCCCCTGGCGCTCGCCGTGACCGGGTCGCGCGACTGGCCGTTCGAGCAGCCGGCCGAGGGGACCCTGCGCCCCTGGTACCTCACGGCCAGCGGCTACCTGATGGTGCTGTTCGCCGACCCCGACGAGGCCAGGCGGGCTCGCAGCGGCCTGCTCGACCACGAGGTCCCCGACGACGACATGCGGCTGTACGAGTCCGAGGAGACCCTGCGCATCGCGGCCCGCCTGAACCAGGAACGCTCGCTGCTGGCCAAGGCGATCGCCTCCCTGGTGGCCGACCCCGGCGTCCGGCAACGCTTCCTCGACAACGCCCGCCAGGGCGGGGCCGTCCTCTGGCTGGTCGCCCCGACCAGGGAGCGCGCCGCCCAGCTGGTCGGCCTGCTGGCCGACTACCGCTACGGCTCGATCCGCCACTACGGCCAGGACGGCGTGACCGAGATCCAGCGCGACCCCGACTGAGGGCCGCCCCGGCCGCTCAGGGCGCCGGTCGCGGCGCCAGGTCGTGGCGGTAGGCGTAGGTGGCCGCCTGGGCGGTCGCCGAGCTGCTGGCCTCCGTGGCCTGTTCCGCTGGGAGCCCCAGCCACCCAGGCGGCGGGCGGCCCGGGGGAGCTAAGGCGACCCGGTCGCTACCACCAGTACTTGCGGCCGCCGACCGGGCGGCCCATCGACCCGAGGATCCACAGGACGGCGCCGATCACCAGCAGGATGATCCCGAGCGTCGTCAGGATCCCGACGCCGGTGAGCCACCCGAGCAGGAGCAGGATCAAACCGAGAATGAGCACGCGGCTGCCTCCTTGGTCGACGTCGCGCTGCGGGCCGAGGCACTCGGCCAGCCGGACTCTGCTCGTTCGCGCCCCGAGGTGTCAATCTGCGTGGTCGCCCGCTGGTGGCCGACCGGGCGGCTCTCACCGCTTCACCCGGCTCCGCGCCGCCAGGACCATCTGGGCGGCCGTGGACCGGCTCACGCCGAGCCGCTCGGCGATCTGGTCGGGTCGCATCCCCCGGTCGGCGTAGATCTGCGCAAGGTCCTCCTGCGCCTTGCTCCAGGGGCGCCGTTGCCGCCGCGGTGCGGGCGCCCGGGGGGTGCGCCTGGTGGCGGGCGAAGGCGCCCGGGCCGCCTTGGCCTTGGGCCCGCCGGTGACCGACGCGGACTTCCGCTGGTCCTGGTACTTGCCGGCGGCCAGGTCCTCCTTGGCCCGGTCGTCCAGGACCAGGTACTGGTCGGCGGCCTTGTTCACGGCGACCGCCGCGATCGTCAGCGGCCTGGCGTTGCCCTCCCGGCACGCGCGCTTGGTGCAGTAGTCATATTTCTCGGCCCGTTCGGGATGCAGCTCGCTCCCGCACGTGACACATCGAGCCATCGGCAACCTCGTCCGCAACTCCTGATTCCCAGGTTGCAACGCTGGCCGGCGGGTTGCTGTTCCAGCGGGCGGGTTGCGGCAGCCGGGTCCAGGCGTTCCGTAGAGTGGCACGGGAGCGGGCGTTGGGCTTCCCGACCGGCGAGGAGAGGAGCGGCGTCTTGACGGGCAGCGAGTGGACAACGGATGTGCACGGCACCGGCCAGTATGCCGAGGTCAACGGCATCAACCTGTATGTCGAGTCGTATGGCGAGGGCCGGCCGCTGGTCCTGCTGCACGGCGGGCTCGGGTCGGGCGAGATGTTCGGGCCGGTCCTTCCCACGCTGGCCGAACGCCACCGGGTCATCACCCCCGACCTGCAAGGGCACGGCCGCACCGCCGACATCGACCGGCCGCTCGACGTGCGGCTCATGGCCGATGACATCGCGGCGCTCATCGACCACCTCGGGCTGGACCGGCCCGACCTGGTTGGCTACTCGCTCGGCGGCTGGGTCGCGCTCCACACCGCGGCCAGGCACCCGGCCAAGGTCCGCCGGCTGGTGGCGGCCTCGGCCAACCTCCGGCCGGGCGCGATCTACCCCGAGATGCGCGCCCAGCAGGCCCAGGTGAACGCGGCCGCCGCCGAGTTCATGACCGACACCCCGATGTACCAGCTCTACCAGCGGGTCGCGCCGCGACCCGAGGACTTCCCCAGGCTGCTGGACAAGGTCGGCGAGGCGATGGCCAAGGACTTCGACTTCAGCGAGGAGGTCCGCGGCCTCCAGGTGCCGACCATGATCGTCGCCGCCGACGCCGACATGGCCCCGCCGAGCCACTATGTCGAGGTCTTCGGGCTGCTCGGCGGCGGCCTCCGCGACGCCGGCTGGATGGGCGAGGACCGGCCGGAGGGCGGGCACGCGCTCGCCATCCTGCCCGGCCTGACCCACTACAACCTGGCCGTCTCCCCGCTGTTCGCGGCGGCCACCCTCGACTTCCTCGACCAGCAGCCCGGCTGAACCCGTGCCACCATGGGAAGCACCGCCAAGGTCCCGGCCCCACCCAAAGGAGACAGCGTGCTCGGACTCATCATCAGCGCCATCGTCGTCGGGCTCATCATCGGGGCGCTGGGCCGGCTGGTGCTCCCCGGCCGGCAGGACATCTCCATCCTGCTCACGATCGTCATCGGCATCGTCGCCGCCCTGGTCGGATCGCTCATCGCCAGCGCGCTCGGTGTCGGCGACACCCGGGGGATCGACTGGATCAAGCTGATCATCCAGGTGGCCCTGGCCGCGGGCGGCGTGGCCCTGGTCGCCGGCCGGTCCGCCCCAGGGCGCCGCATCTAGGGTTCGAGCCCGACCGGCGGGCCCGGCAACGGTTCACTCGTCGCCGCGGTCGCGGGCCTCGGCGTAGGCCTGGCGGACCTGCGGGGCCGGGTCGCCGTGCACCGGGTGGGGGGCGGTGGTGGCCGACCAATCGGGCGGGTCGGGGGCGCCGGAGAGGACCCAGGCGGCCTGGCGGGCGGCGCCGTCGGCGACGTACTCCCCGGCCGGCGGGACCAGGACCGGCGCGTCCAGCACCGAGGGGGCCACGGCCTGGACGGCCCGGGACCGGGCCCCGCCGCCGATCAGCAGCACCCGGGCCACGGTCACGCCCTGGTCGCGGAGGGCGTCCAGGCCGTCGGCGAGGCCGCACAGCATGCCCTCGACCGCCGCCCGGGCCAGGTTCGCCGGGGTGGTGCTGGCCAGCCGCAGCCCGGACAGCCGCGCGGTGGCGTCGGGCCGGTTGGGGGTGCGCTCGCCCTCGAACCAGGGGACCAGCACCACGCCCTCGGCGCCCGCCGGGGCCGACAGGGCCAGGTCGTCCAGGCCGTCCAGGTCGACCCCGAGCAGGGCGGCGACGGCCGACAGCACGCGGGCGGCGTTCAGGGTGCAGACCAGCGGGAGGTACCGGCCGGTGGCGTCGGCGAACCCGGCCACGATCCCGCTCGCATCGGCGCTGGGCCGGTCGTGGACGGCGAACACCGTGCCGCTGGTGCCGATGGACACCACCACGTCCCCGGGCCGTGCGCCCACCCCGAGGGCGGCCGCCATGTTGTCGCCGGTGCCGGGACCCAGCAGCGCCCCGGCCGGGGTCTGGCCGGCCGGCTCGGCCGGCCCCAGGACCCGCGGCAGCCGCGGGCGCTGCCCGAGGGCCAGCTCCAGCAGGTCGGGCCGGTAGTCGCCGGTGGCCGGGGACCAGTAGCCGGTTCCCGAGGCGTCGCCGCGGTCGGTGACCGGGTCGGCCCGGCCGCCGGCCAGCCGCCAGCTCAGCCAGTCGTGGGGCAGCAGCACGGTGGCGGTCCGTTTGGCGTTGTCGGGCTCGTGGGCGGCCAGCCAGCGCAGCTTGGTCACGGTGAAGCTGGCCACCGGGACCAGCCCGGTCGCCTCGGCCCAGGCCTGGGGGCCGCCGCCCTCGGCGATCAGGTCGACGGCGGCCCGGGCCGAGCGGGTGTCGTTCCACAGCAGGGCCGGTCGGACCACCTGGCCGGCCTCGTCCAGGCAGACCATGCCGTGCTGCTGGGCGCCCACGGCGACGGCCGCCACGTCGTCCAGGAGGCCACCGCCGGTGGCCTGCTGGAGGGCCTGCCACCAGTGGGCCGGGTCGACCTCGGTGCCGTCGGGGTGCGGCGCCCTGCCCTCACGGACCAGGGCGCCGCTGTCGGCGTCGCGGACCACCACCTTGGTCGCCTGGGTCGAGGAGTCGATCCCGGCCACCAACCTCGCCTGGCCGGCCACGGTCAGCCCCGCACGCCGTAGAGGTGCTCGAGGGCCAGCTGGTCGAGCCGCTCGAACGCCATCCCCCGCTTGGCCGCCGCCTCGGGGTCGAAGCTCTCGGCCCGCAGCGACTCGATCGTCTCGCCCTCGGCCAGGGTCGGGGTGAGCAGCTGGTCGACCCGGGCGTCGCGCATCGCCTGCTTGACCTCCGGGTCGGCCCGGAACGCCTGGGCCTTCTCCCGCAGGATCAGGTAGTTGCGCATGCAGGCGGCGGCCGAGGCCCAGACCCCGTCGGCGTCCTCGGTGCGGGGCGGCTTGAAGTCGAAGTGGCGGGGGCCCTGGTAGCCGCCGGACTCCAGGATGTCGACGGTCCAGAACGCCCCCCGGGCGTTCCCGGCCCCGAAGCGCAGGTCCTGGTCGTAGCGGGGGCCGTGCTGGCCGTTGAGGTCGACGTGGAACAGCTTGCCGTGCCACAGGGCCTGGGCCAGCCCGTGGGCGAAGTTCAGGCTGGCCATCTCCTCGTGGCCGACCTCGGGGTTCAGCCCCACCAGCTCCGGGTGGGCCAGCTCGTCGATGAAGGCCAGGGCGTGGCCGACGGTGGGGAGCAGGATGTCGCCGCGGGGCTCGTTCGGCTTGGGCTCCAGCGCGAACCGGATCCCATAGCCGCGGTCCAGCACGTACTGGCCGAGGGTGTCGAAGGCCTCCTTGTAGCGGTCGAGGGCGGCCCGGACGTCCTTGGCCGCCCCCGACTCGGCCCCCTCCCGGCCCCCCCAGCACACGAACGTGCCCGCCCCCAGCTCGGCGGCCAGGTCCAGGTTGTCGGCCACCTTGGCGATGGCGAAGCGGCGCACGTCGCGGTCGTTGTTGGTGAAGCCGCCGTCGCGGAACACCGGGTGGGAGAACAGGTTGGTGGTGATCATCGGCACCGCCAGGCCGGTGGCGTCCAGCGCCTTCCGGAACGGCTCGAGGTGCCGCTTGCGCTCGTCGGCGCCGGCGCCGAAGGGGAACACGTCGTTGTCGTGGAAGGTCACCCCCCAGGCGCCCAGCTCGGCCAGCCGCTGCACCCCCTCGGCCGGGTCCAGCGGCGGGCGCACCGCCCCACCGAACACGTCCACCCCCTGCCACCCGACCGTCCACAGCCCGAAGCTGAACCTGTCCTGGCGGGTCGGCGTGTAGTCGGCCATCGCTGCCTCCTCGGTCGAGCTTGGGGTCAGGGCTGGATGAGGATCTTGACCGCGCCGCCGTCGGAGGCGGTCAGGGCCGCGAAGGCCCGATCGACCTGCTCCAGCGGGAAGTGGTGGGTGACCAGGGGTGCCGGGTCGAGGATCCCGTCGGCATACAGCCCCACGACCCAGCGCCAGGCGTTCCGGGAGGCGGCGAAGCCGCCCTGGAGACGGAGCTGGTTGAGGGTGACCGTGTCCGGGTCGATCACCGGCTCCCGGGCGCCGGAGATGCCGAGCAGGACCGCGGTGCCCCCCCGCCGGAGCAGGGCCAGGGCGGTGGCCGGGCCCGCCGGGCTGTTGCTGGCCTCGACCACCGCGTCGAGCTGGCCGGCCAGCCCGGCCAGGGCGGCCCGGTCGCCGGCGGCCACGACCCGGGTGGCGCCGCGGCCGGGCCCGAAGGCGGAACGGGCCGGCCTGGCCCCCACCAGCACCAGCTCGGCCGGCGAGGCGGTGGCCAGCAGGAGCAGGGCGAGCAGGCCGAGCGGCCCGTCGCCGACCACCGCGACCCGCGAGCCCGGCAGCGGCATGCCCGTCTCGAGCAGCCCGCTGGCCACACACGCGGCCGGCTCGAGCAGGGCGGCCGGCTCCAGCGGCCGGTCCGCCGGCAGGCGGTGGAGCAGCCCGGCGGGGACGACCAGCCGCTCGGCCAGGGCCCCCGGATGGGTGAAGCCGGTCTCGGCGTAGGCGGCCGTGCAGATGTTGGTGCGCCCCTCGGCGCAGCGGCCACAGACCCCGCAGGCCCGCAGCCCCTCGGCGACCACCGGGTCGCCCGGGGCGACGACGTCCACGCCGGGCCCGAGGGCCAGCACCCGGCCGGCCCACTCGTGCCCCGGGACGGCCGGGTAGGCGACGTAGGCGGCCGGGCGCCGGCCGTCCAGCAGCTCCAGGTCCGAGCCGCAGATCCCGGCGGCGGCGACCTCGACCAGCACCTCGCCCGGCCCCGGCACCGGCTCGGGCACCTGCCTCACGGCGGACACCCCCGGCCGGTCCACCACCAGGGCCAGCATGAGCTACCGCCGCGGCGTGGGCCGCGCGTCCGCCTGCGGGCCGGCGCGGAGCTTCTGGGTCCGGGCGGCCCGGTACTCCGCCACCACCAGGTCGGTCAGCTCCTTCACCGACGTCTCCGAGGTTGCCTTGTCGAAGGTGATCGCCCCGTGCTGGAGCAGGTTGATGCGGTCGCAGACCTCGAGGATCTGGCCGTAGTTGTGGGCGATGATGATGACCGACATGTCGCCCCGGGCCTTGAGGTCGTGGACCAGGTCGAGGATGAGCGCCCCCTCCTTGGCCCCCATGGCGGCCAGGGGCTCGTCCAGCAGCAGGATCCGGGCGTCGCTGTAGACCGAGCGGGCGACCGCGATCGCCTGGCGCTGGCCGCCCGACAGCTTGGCCACCTCGTCGTCGACCGAGGGGATGTTCACCCCCATGTCCTCCAGGTGCTGGCGGGCCAGCCGGCGCATGCGGCGGTTGCTGAGCAGCGGCCAGCGGACCAGCTCCCGGTTGAGGAACATGTTGTGGTAGACGCTCAGCTCGTTGACCAGGGCCAGGTCCTGGTAGACGGTGTCGATCCCGAGCGACCGGGCGTGGTCGACGGACCGCAGCACGACCTCCTCCCCGGCGACGAAGATCTTGCCGGCGTCGGGCTGGTGGAAGCCGCAGAGGATCTTGATGAGGGTCGACTTGCCGGCCCCGTTGTCGCCGATGAGCCCGAGCACCTCGCCCCTGGCCAGGCGCAGGTTGACGTCGGCGAGGGCGGTGACCCCGCCGAAGCGCTTGGCGACGTGCTCGACCTTCAGGGCCTCGCCGCTGCCGTCGGTGGCCATCAGACCCTGCCCGCCCGTCGGAGCCTCGACAGGTAGACGTTGGCGATCATCGACACCAGGATCGCGATGCCGAGGATCAGGAAGTAGGGGTTGGCGCTGATCCCGATGAGGTTCATCCCGTTCTGCAGCTCGGCCAGCACCAGCGCGCCGAGGAACGCCCCGAGGACGGTCCCCGAGCCGCCCGCGAGCGCCGTGCCGCCGATCACCGCCGCCGAGACCGCGAGGAACATGATCTGGGTGCCGCCGCCGATGTTGGGGTCGATGGTGTTGATGCGGAAGGCCTCCAGGAGGCCGGCGAACCCTCCGAGGGTGCTGACCATCATGAAGTTGCCGATCTTGATGCGCCCGGCCCGGATCCCGGCCTCGGTGGCGCCCAGCAGGTTGCCGCCCACCGCGATGGTGTGCAGGCCCCAGGGGGTGCGGGTGAGCAGCACGTGGAAGAACCCGACGATCAGCAGGCACCAGATCAGGGTCGACCAGGTGGCCGCGCCCAGCCAGGTACGGATCGTCCCCTCCGTCTCCGGCGGGATCGCGACCGGGTAGGCATGGGAGGTCGTCAGCACCACGCCGGTGATCAGGTACAGCGTCCCGAGGGTGGTCACGAACGACGGCACCTTCAGGAACACCGTGACGGCCCCGTTGAGCAAGCCGATCGCGGCCGAGATGAGCAGCACCAGCAGGATCGCCGGGATCGCCGGCATGCCGTAGTAGTCGATCAGGTAGTGCATGTTGAAGGGCGCGAGCGCGGCCACCACGCCGACCGACAGGTCGATCTCGCCGCTGACCAGGACCAGCACCATGCCGGCGGCGATGATCGCCGCCGGCGCGGTCGCCTGCGAGATGTTCACCAGGTTCGGCTCGGTGAGGAAGGCGGGGTGCGCCGATGCGAAGTAGACGCCGAGGCCAACCGCGACCACCAGGACGCTCGCCTCGCGCCGGCGCAGGAACTCCTCGCCGACCCGCCGCAGGATGCTCCGGGAGGGCCGGCCGGCCGGCGCCGGCTCGACCCTCTCGGTAGCCTCGATCGTGTCGCTCACCGCTGCCTTCGCCTATGCGTGGGCGATCGCCCCGGAGCGCTGCACCACCTGCTGCTCGGTGCTCGACCCCTCGAAGCGGGTCTTGGTCTCCAGGTACGGCTTGACGTTGTCCTTGGTCACGAACAGCAGGCCGGTGTTGGTCTCCGAGGGGAAGATCAGTCCTCCTGACAGCTTGTACAGGTAGAGGTATAGCACCGGCAGGAACCCCTGCAAATATGGCTGCTGGTCGATGGTGAAGTCCAGGCTGCCGCCGTTGATGG
>Ga0307278_10001939_pt1 | contig 10226 bp, 7 predicted proteins | sample ER_DNA_117_FD_194482 | JGI IMG/M metagenome (GOLD analysis project Ga0307278, IMG submission 194482) | Bulk soil microbial communities from the East River watershed near Crested Butte, Colorado, United States - ER_DNA_117 | ecosystem: Environmental > Terrestrial > Soil > Floodplain | place: USA...
CCCTACTTGAAGCAGCAGGAAGAGAACAATGCTAAAGATCAAAATATTGGCGACGAAAAGAACGATCTTGGAATTAATGGATTAAACTTCAAAATTGAGCAAATACAAGCTAACTTTGAGAAGAAAATAGAAAAGTTAAAAGACAAGATAGAAAATGACAAGGATAATCAACGGCTTATAGAACAACGAGATGAAAATAAAGCTAAAGATGATAATAATGATAATAACGATAATAATAAGGAGGCCGATCACAAGTCTTACGATGGTTATGGTTTTGATGATGGTAATGATAATAGTAATGGTAATGATAAGAATGAGGACTTTAACTTTGCTGCTACGGGTGATTTTGGATGTTCAACAAATACACAGAACACTGTAGCAAGCATCGAAAAGAAAGAACCTGAATTAGTTCTACCATTGGGAGACCTTTCATATCATAGTACTGCTGATTGTTGGTTTGACGTCACAGCGCCTCTTAAGGGTAAAATGATGATTACTTTAGGATACCATGATACGCAAGATGGAGTAGCAAAAATGAACCAATATCTCAAAAGCTTCCAATTGGACAAGCCATACTATTCTTATGATTACAAGAAAGTACATTTTCTTATCATGGCTTCACAATCTCCCTATACTGAAGGCTCTGAGCAGTACAATTTTATAAAACAAGATTTGGAAAAATCATCTCAAAATAAAGATATTGATTGGACTGTAGTTACCAGCTATGGGCCATTTTATACATCACCAACAACGCATAATGCTGAAAAAGACATGAGAAATATTTATCATCCACTCTTCGAAAAATATGGTGTTGATCTAGTATTACAGGCACATAACCACAACTATCAGAGAACATATCCAATAGCATTTAATCCTGATGAAAGTTCCAAGCCAACCGTAATAAATGGTGCTACTACAGGATCTAAGCCTAATACTGATGGAACCATTTTTGCGATAGTTGGAACAGGTGGAGAAGGTTTCTATCCATTGCAAGGACAGCAATCCTACATTGCCAAACAACTTGATAGTAAGTTTGGGTTTTTAGATATCGGCATTAGTAACGGTAATCCAAGCTCTAAACTGACTGGAACCTTTTATGATAATAAGGGCAACGTACAGGACAACTTTACGATTGAAAAAGAAACAAAAGGTAAAAAAGGGGAATCTAATCTAAATGTTTGAATCGTTCTAACTTTATAGAACTACCTTGGTGCTATCAAATCATATATCACTGGCAAGCAATTCAAAAATTCAATTTATAACCTTCATAACGGATGATACTTGTTATTATTCTTGATATCTTAATTATTAAAAAAAATGTTTATCTATTTGTTGACTTGATCGAGCCTCTGTGAAATATCTTGCCAATTTATAACATTCCACCAAGCAGAAACGTAGTCAGGTCTTTTATTCTGATACTTGAGATAATAAGCATGTTCCCACACATCACATCCTAAGAGTGGTATCAATCCCTCTGTTCGTGGACTTGTCTGATTTGGCATTGATTTGTATTCCACTTTCTTGGTTGATGGATTATATGCCAGCCATCCCCATCCACTCCCTTGAATCAACACCGTAGTAGAAGAGAATTTTTCCTTAAAGGCAGAAAAGCTTCCAAATGATTCATTTATTGCGTCTGCAATAGAGCCGCTTGGTTCCCCTCCGCCATTTGCTTTCATATTGTGCCAAAATATTCTATGGTTATCAAATCCTCCTCCATTAAAGTTGATAGCACTTTTTTGATCCGCTGGTACTTGATCAAGGTTGGATAATATCTCTACAATATCCTTTTCCTGGATAGCGGATGGACATTTTTCAAGAGCGGCGTTAAGCTTATCTGTATATGTTTGATGATGCTTAGTGTGATGAATTTCCATAGTCCTTGCGTCAATATGTGGTTCTAATGCATCATAACTATATGGTAACGGAGGTAATTCATATTTTCCCATATGTCTATTTTTTCTTTGTAATTATTAACTTTTACGTTATAAAAAATATTCATGCAATTGGAAAATCAAGTCATAAAATATGAAATTTATAAAAGGTTTCTACAGGACGTCAATATCCATATTATCAGCTGAGAATAGTAATTGATTTTCTATATCTATTATCCTAATATTTTGCTACTGATCTGCAACGTGAAGTTCTAGCTATTGGTTGGTTTCTTCCTCAATTAGCGTTATCTTTTGATTCTGATTCCGATGGCGGTGGGGGTGGTACGGGTTCTTCTTCTGATTGGTTGGTTTCAGCTAGTGACCTACTCAGAGAAGAAAAGGAAGAAGGAGAGTTATCATCCGATTTGCCTGATATTGAAGCATTTGACAACGTGTTATTTGACAATGAACTATTTGACTGTGAAAAAGAATTTACAGCAAATGACGGAATCAAAATGAGGATAAAAGCAATTGATATTATGGAAAAACTCATTTTCACAGGTATCACTAATAAATCATTAATCATATGTACTATTGTAAATATAAAGTAGACTGTTTGCGACTCTATTTGACTTTATAACCATTTTAGAAAGAGAAGCGCAAAAGCTAAATCGGAAAGTTTGGCAGACTTAATATTAATGCACGTTGTTTCATGAATATGTATGTTTCATTCATGACATTTTTTAGGTTTTTAGCAGTTAGACAGTTAGATTCGAGTTTGGTCTATTTCTAGAGGTGATTTTATCCTAATTATAAAATCAGAACTTAAACATACTTTCGTGATTATGCTAACGTGCTTTACTTTGGCAAAATTCTGAATACTTTACCTTGACCTATAGATACAATATACAGATAGCCGTCGGGTCCGACAGTAAGATCGGTAATACCGCCGAATCCAGCACCAAATAGTATATCTTCGGCACCAGAATTGGTCGGATTTTCAATAAATTTTCCCGCAAGGGCCTTAGGAAGTAAAAGATCGTTTCTTTCATCGTTCAATTTGAAGTGGTATATTCGCCCGTTATGAACATCACCAACAAACATGTCATTTCTGTATTGGGTGCCTAATTTCTCAGAATCTAAAAATATCAATGATGTAAGTCCAGTGCTATGAGCCCAAACTAATTTTGGCTCTTCATATTTTCCTTTACCATCAAACGTTACCAATTTAGGGACATCAAATTTCTTTTGCGATGAAGAAAAACCAACAATTTCTTGCCATCCACTATTAAATCCAGGATTTACTAGGTTTATCTCGTCTCCCTCATGTGGTCCGTTCTCTGTATCCCATAAGGAACCTGTAATAGGATCGAAGTCTAACCCAAAACTGTTGCGTATGCCGTATGCATAATACAATCTTAATGGCATAGAATCTCCCAGAATTCCGTCTCCAACAGGCTTCCCGTCTTGTGTTATTCTTAGAATCCCGCTGCGTCCGTCAGCAGCTTTCCCATGAGCAAAATTTTGAGTCTGCGTCGCAGTATAGAACGTACTGAACGAACTATCGATATCTCCTACTGGAATGTATATGTTCTCATCAGGACCAATCTCTATTGCCCCTCCGTTATGTCTGGGTCCGGGAACTGCAGGCAAATCCAAAAGAAGTGTAGGGTTTACAAGTTTATCACCAACTAATTCATACCTGTAAAGGCGATTTCCTTCTGGCTCTTTACCTTTCCGATCGTCACCATCTTTACCATTTATTTCAGTAAAGTAAAGGGAAACATACGTTTTGGAACTAGTTTTGGAAACAGCAATACCACACAATCCTCTTTCAACAGAGTTTGCTACGTTCACATCAAGCAATGGTTTTTCTAAAATTCTTCCGTTTACTACACGTACTACAGTTCCCTTATCTTTCTCCAAGACAAGAAAGTCGTCAGGCCCCACAAAAGCCATAGTTGTAGGGGTGTCCAGTCCTTGTACTACTTGTTCAACTTTAAGCTTAGAATCAAAGATATATGGATGGACTGGACTTAAACTAAATGGCCGTTCTCTTAAAATTACTTGACCATACGTCTGAGAAAAATAAATGGTAGAAAAACTGATTAAAGCGACGACACAGATAAGGATAATATAATTTCTGATAGTGGATTGAAAAAGCAAACTTGGATTTCAGTTTCACAGCAAGGCATAACCTATATTAATTTTCGTTCGTAATATTACGGATTTTTTTGATTAAATTAGGGCGAAGAGAAACATAGTTTCCTTAACAGTTCGCTATTTCAACCACCTTAATCGTTTTTTGGAACAATGAGAGTTCAACTTGTTGATGATAATTCAGCTCATTTAGTGATAAATAACAATCTAATAGAAAAAAAGTATATGTATTTTGTTAGACAATTATAATATACCTAAACACCAACTGGGACTATTGGTTGTTCTTGTTCATCACACCTGAGAAGTCCCAGTTGAATTATATTTCTGGTTAGGATTGCTTACTATAAATACATTATCTTCGAAGATAAGATGTCACGAGTATTTCCCAAACCGAACATGAACCACTTTATCCCTATTGTTACCGGAATGCCGTCAAGGGTGAATTCAGTTGTTTCTGTTGTCGACCAAAAGATAATGAGCTTTTTGGTATAAGAGGAATAGAAATAGACAATGTTTTGTTCGGTCCTAACATGGATAACATATTATAACAGTGTGTTTCTAAAGCTTCATCCAGCACTATAAATTTGGGAGTATCTAAATCTAATATTAGTAACTTGAATCAATTCTCATCATATGCACACACTTTCAGGTTATACAAAAGAATATCAGAGCAATATAATGACCAGGCAATTTTGGGTTCTGTCAAACAATTAGTACCAGATAAGGTATTAAATTTAACCCCAGGTGACCAATCTTTGAAGCCACTTTTACATTGGTTCAAATATGACTTTATGAAGTGGATGCCGAAAGAAGTACAATGTACAAGATGTAATAGACCAATGAGAGTTCAACTTGTAGATGACAAATCAGCAACATTTCGGAAAACAGAAATTCACATGTGTGATGTATGTGGTTCAACCCAAATATTTCCACGATATGACAAAATACTTAGGATTGCAGAAACAAGAATAGGTAGGTGTAGTGAATGGTCCATGCTCTTTGGCGCTATTGTAAATTCGTTATCTATTCAAACTAGATTAGTACATGATTATCTTGACCATTGCTGGAACGAATCTCTGATAAATAAGAAATGGGTACATATTGATTCAACTTTGGACTATCCAATTTCTTTTGACCATCCTTACTATTATGAGCAAAATTGGGGTAAGAAGTATGAGTATATATTAGCATTCTCCGCCAACAGTATAGAGGACGTTACTACACGTTATACTCAACAGTGGCTTATTATTCAGAATAGAAGAGGGAAGAAAGATAAACTAGATGAATTCAAGGAGATCTATTACAGAGCATAATCTATCAAGTCATCAACGGAACGATACTATGCCCACGGAATCTATAGCCCTTTCTTTTTCATATTGCATTGATCTAATTAAGTAAAGGGTGGGCCAATTGTTATCTTTCTCCCTTTCTGCACAAAAAGATTACAACGTTTCTCTATCACCGTTCCAGTAGAAAATCCAATGAAGTCCAAAATTTTTTTTATTCTTCTTTCATAATACTTTCTGGTCAGCTCAGACCGAATTCAATGTTTAAATAAATAATATGGACTTGCTATATCATCAATATTTTTATGCGAAACGACGCAGGTTACAATTTTATCCTATTATATCCTTTGGATATGGGACTAAGTAAAAAGTAAAAATTTACGTGGGGCCAGAGGGATTTGAACCCTCGACCGCCAGCGCCCCAGGCCAATACCTCAATGAAATGAATTGAAATGAGTGATATCAATTCAACTGAGATGGTATCCTTGACCAAGCTAGACGATGGCCCCTTACGACTTACACTATAGAGTGCTTTTTAAATGTAGTATTATTCAAATAACAATAATACTCCTAAAATAGACAATAAATAATCTGCCAGCTGCGAATATGTAAAAAATGGGCAGTTTTTATGCATACTACATATTGCAAAGAACAATTTAAATTCAATTAATAATATTCATTCATTACTCCAAGAATAAAAATGGACTACTCTAATTATTTCGCAATAGTATATGATTACAAAAGAAAGGAAATAGGAACAGATGAAAGATCGTTTTTACTTAAGGTAATAAACAACGTTGACCTTTCTTCACAAATCGGATCATATTTAAAACTTAGAGACAAAACCCAACTTGGTGACACATCATCTATCTCAAAATTGATAAGCTCCAAATTACTTGTTGAAAAAAAGGGATTAATACTCAGAGGAATGAGAAAATACCAACTGACTAGTACGGGGCTATTTTATGTGATGTCTGAGACCGTAAGTTATCCTCCTTATCTTTTAAAAAAGTATAGCGATGATCCGATTCTTTTGACTCTCTTGTATCAATATTTTGAAGAAGATACAATTGAATCCAGTACTGCTAGATTTTATTCCATGGTAACACAATATCTCAAACAATGCTGCAGAATAACTCTAAACTGGTTGGAAGATACACAGAACTCGAATGAGGAACATAAAAAAAAATTGATGAATGATTTAATGTTTGAACTGAAGTTAAATGCTAAATTATTGGCCTTTAGGATTATGATAATGTATTCAGAATCAAATATTCTCTCTCTAACACCAAAATCAACTACCGGTGACCCCGACGTAGCATATTATGAAATAGAAAATCAAATGAAAGAAATTCTATCCAAGGATAAAAAATTCATTGATCTTTTACAGAAAATAAACGGAGAGCTTAAGGAGGGATATAAGGAATTCACCAATTCTAATTGATGTCTACTTTACTTTTTATCCATCTCATTCAACTACTGTTTTAAATTCTTTGGCCTTGCTTCCAGAGTAACCTCAATTTCTTGCGGCTTACCATCTCTATGAATACCAATACTCATCTTGTCGCCTTCTTTTTTATTATTTGTAATATAGGTTGATAGATCTTTCAAATTTTCAATGGGTATCTTGTCGGCGCTCGTAATAATATCGCCGCCCAACTCTATTTCCGTTCCATTGATATTTGTTATCCTATAACCACCTTTCATTCCAGCTTTGTCTGCTGGCCCGTCTGAAATGACTCCAACTACTAGGATTCCAGTGCTCTGATTAGTATTCAATTTTGTAGCAATATCGGAACTCATGTCAAGACCATCAATACCCAACCACAACGGTTCTACATTGAGTCGTAATGGTCTTTCAGTCAAGGGAACATTAACCGTTTGTAGTTTACCATCTCGTATAACAGTCAGTTTAACACTTTGTCCAACCTTTTTATGTTGTTCCAAATATACTAATATATCATCAATTTTGGAAACACTTTGATTATCAATTTTTATAATAACATCTCCACCCAATTTTGTTTTCCTGCCGTTTATATCTACCAATTTATCTCCGCCTTGAATTCCAGCCTTGGATGCAGGTCCTCCCGGACTAGTCTCTATTACAAGAAAACCTTTTGTTGTGTTTAAATTCATTGCAGAGGCAATTTGCTCATCAACATCTATTCCAGAAATTCCAATCCACGGATGTTTGTAGGAATGTTCTGATATCAAGATTGGTACTACTCTTTGAATAGTACTAGACGGTATAGCAAATCCCACACCGGAGTATTCACCTGTTAATGAAAAAATAGCACTATTTATCCCGATCAGTTGTCCCTTTAAATCAAGGAGGGGTCCGCCAGAATTTCCAGGATTTATTGCTGCATCAGTCTGAATTATCTCAGGAATCGAAAATGAGGTCTGTGGGACTAGTGTATTTTGTTCATCAGGCGGTAGTTGTGGACCTTCAGGACCACCAGGATTTTGCGATGGAATGACTCTTCCCAAACCACTTATTATGCCCTCAGTCATAGAACCAGAAAGACCAAATGGATTCCCTATTGCAATTACATGTTCTCCAATTTTTACATTAGAAGAATTGCTAAGGGGCAGTGGCATTAATGTTTGATTTGTTAAGTTCTCAATTTGTAAAACTGCTAGATCAGAAAAAGGGTCGCTACCAATAATTTTTGCCTTAAAGGTCTTATCGTCCAAAAAGGTCACAGTAACATTATTGGTACTATTAGTATAAGTATCGTTATACGATCTATTTCGAACCACATGATCATTTGTGATAATATGACCAGATTTGTCAAAAACAAAACCTGATCCAAGTGCAGAAGACAGGGGGTCTTTGTTAGACACAGTAATCTGTACAACTGATCCCTTAACTTTATCGAATAATTTGGACAATAAAGTATCATCGAAAGCTGTAGTTTGAGCATAAGAATTTACAGAAATATAGCTAATAACAAGTAAAAAACAGATTGGAATTATGACATATAATTGAAAAAGTTTAATATGAGCTAACCTACGGATTGCAAAAGTCTCTATAAAAGAGTTCACATAAAATTGTACTTTAAAAAGTTAATTTATACCTATTGTTTTAAAATTCCATTAATATTGATAAAAACGAAACACAAAGCGTATTATTTGGTTGATGCAATTTAAATACATTTGTCAAATGAGAAGAGTCTTTTTATTCATCTTTTCGTTTGCTTAATTTTACTTTAAAAACGTACGTGGAATTTTATATTAAAAATGTTGGTTACCATATATAAGTAATAACAGAATTATAAATTGCAATAGGTACCGAAAATTGATGGAGAGAGAAGTAGAACGAATCGTAAAATATTTGGTTGAAGAGAGAACTGTTGTAAAGCTCTTACGCTCATTGGAAACACAGGAGAGTTATCACTATTATAACATTAATCAGGAGGATAGAGGGCCATCCTACTATTCTAGAAAGTATAAAGCATGGGTACTGCGCAATAAGTGTTTTCAATTGAATTAGTGAATCGTTTAACTAACGCGTTTTGTTTCTATCGATTAGATGTGATCTCAATAAAAATTTAATATGACCCATTTTAACATGAGATAAATTAAACTTACACTTAATTTAGTAATTTCTAGAGATAGTTGCAAGCTTATTTATCACGATACTCCGAAAACGAAATGAAATGGATGAATGTTGCCTCAATCGAACGACATTGTGATAATTACATTGAAGACAATTTTAGTTAGAATTCCTAGAAATAAATAATTGTGTTCACTCTAAAAGTCAATATCGTCTATTTATCGGCATACGACTAAATTAATGGTTTGCACATACTCTATCTCACCGGATTGTACCAATCAATTACTCATCTTAACTTTTAATATTTTCATTTTGTTGATAGGTTTATTCAAGATTGAAAAAATTTTCACCTGCCATTAGATAGAACTCATAGATTCTCTTTTATTATTATATAGTAACATTCGTTCGTTAAAAGTCCGAAGAACCGCCTGCACTGTATGGACTTCCTTTGATGTTAACCACAAAATCCAAATCATTAATTCTCTTTAATAAATTGAGATTTAGACTATGACTCACTACCATTTTTGTTCCTTGAAGATAAAAACTTGGTGCCATGCCCGTGACACTAATTACTCTCTCTCTAATTTGTTCGGTATCCTGCTCAGGTTTAAGGATCATTTCTAGGGTATAGATATTCTCTTTTTTTGCTTTTTCGTCAAAAATTAGTCTAACAACCAAAATTGGGTCTACCTTTGGAAAGACCGTTTTGATGGCATTATCGGCTTCCGTAAATTCCCGTACAACTTCCCTAATACCATTGCTTTCTTGGCTACTCATTTAAACTTAGTAGTGTTAACAGATTAATAAAGAAAACTACCTTGATTCGTAAGAGCTATTTTAATAAAGTTTAAAATCTATAAGCAATTGATATTAGATATCGTCTATTTCAGGAGATAGACGTAACAAAATTGTTGATTGGTGCAAGGTCATCCTATATGATCAGCACCAATCATTTTATTGTTTTAATTTTTTAATCCCCTAATTATCTACATTGATTTTGTAACATGAAATAAATTAAATACCCATTGTGGACCTTACATCGTATCAATGAATGAGGAGGAAGATGGTCATACTAAGAGCTATCTTTTACAACTTGAGAAGATGAATATCAATTTTGGAAAAATTGAGAGAAACCTACCAATAGCAACCCTGATCGAAATAGCAATTCAGAGAAATGAAGGACTATTATCAAATTCTGGCGCGTTGTCTGTTAAGACCGGTAAATTTACAGGGCGCTCTCCCGACGATAAATTCATAGTTGATGACGAAATAACGCATAGCCTCGTCGACTGGGGTAAAGTGAACCATCCCATATCTACAGAAAAGTTTGACAAAATTTTTGAAAGA
>Ga0307278_10001940_pt1 | contig 10223 bp, 12 predicted proteins | sample ER_DNA_117_FD_194482 | JGI IMG/M metagenome (GOLD analysis project Ga0307278, IMG submission 194482) | Bulk soil microbial communities from the East River watershed near Crested Butte, Colorado, United States - ER_DNA_117 | ecosystem: Environmental > Terrestrial > Soil > Floodplain | place...
CCTGTTCAACCCCTTCGCCCAGGGGCAGGACGGCAACCTGCTGTTCGAGAAGGACCGCGTCCTTGCCGCCTACGCCCAGACCAGGGCCAGGTTCCCGGCGCGGCTGCCGCTGCCGCCCTTCCCCGAGAAAGGCGGCGTGCTGCCGCTGGGGCGCACCGACAACGGCGACGAGCTGTACTGGGTGACGCAGGGCGACCCCGGCGACTGGCCGGTGGCCCTGCTGGAGTCGCGCGCCGCCCGCCAGGAGGTCCACCGCATGCCGGTGACCGGGTTCCTGGAGGCGCTGGCCGCTGGCGAGCTGGCCACCGCGATCCTCCCCGACGGCGTGGTCCACCGGCCACGCCACCAGTTCGCCCCGTTCGGTTGAACCGCGGCGACCCGGCGTCTGGACGCGGCGGCGGCCGCCCGGCCATGATCGACCCAGACCGCCGACCGGAGGTGACCATGCCGCGCGAGATCGACCGGGAGGGCGTCCGCCGCCTCGTCGACCACGGAGCCCAGCTCGTCGAGGTCCTGCCGGCGCACGAGTACGAGGAGGAGCACCTCCCCGGCGCCGTCAACCTGCCGCTGCGGCGGCTGGAGGAGCAGGCCGCCGAGGTGCTCGACCGGCATCGAGCGGTCGTCGTGTACTGCTGGGACTCGGCCTGAGACCTCAGCGCAAGGGCCGCGTGGCGGCTCGAGAGCATGGGCTTCACCCAGGTGTACCACTACGTGGCCGGCAAGCTGGACTGGCTGGCGGCCGGGGGGCCCATCGAGGGGACCGGCGCGGGACGTCCGCGCGCCGGGGAGGTCGCCCGCGGCGACGTCCCCACCTGCGCGCTGGACGAGCACCTGGGGGAGGTGCAGGGACGGGTGCGGGCCGCGGGATGGGACGCCTGCGTGGTGGTCAACCAGGAGCGCGTGGTGCTCGGCCTGCTCCGCGCCAAGGAGCTCGAGGGGGACCCGGCCAGCCGGATCGAGGCGGCGATGCGGCCGGGACCGAGCACCTTCCGGCCGCACGTGCCGATCACGGAGATGGCCCACCGCATGGTCGACCACGACCTCGAGAACGCGCCCATCACCACCTCCGACGGCAGGCTGGTCGGGCTGTTGCTGCGGGCCGACGCGGTGCGGACCGCCCACGAGCTCCACCAGGCGGAAGGGGACTCGGCATGACCCAGGCGGCACCCGTCGTCGGCTGAGCCGCTGGATGGTCGCCCCGAGGCCACGTCAGCGTGGCCGTGGCAGGTCGAGCTCGAACCAGATTGTCCGACCGGCCACGTCCTCGCGGACGCCCCAGCGGCTCGCCAGGGCCTGCACGAGCTGCAGCCCGCGTCCGCGTTCGGAATGGACGTGGTGGACGCGCCGTCGGAGCCGCGCGGGCCCGCCGTCGTCCGACACCTCCACGTAGAGCCGGTGGTCGTCGACCGCGCAGGTGATCTCGAAGGCGCCGTCGCCGCGGCCGTAGGGCGCCTGGTCCAGCATGCTGGTGACGGTCTCGCTGACCAGCAGGCGAGCCGTCTCCCGCGCGTCGGAGCCACGAGCCAGCAGCTCGGCGACGAAGCGGCGCGCGGCGGCGACCTGCTCGGGGTGCCGCAGGAACCGCTCGCGCTTCATGGGTGCCGCAATCGCGTGATCCGGTCCCATCCGGTCCTCCCTGGGGGTGGAGGCGAGCTGGAGTCAGCGCGGTCATCTCATCTCCAGCGACGGTGCCGTCCAAACTCGCGCCGAACCGGTCGGATAGGCTGGCGGGGATGACCGAGAGCAACCACACGCGCATCAACCGGGTGCTGTGGAACCGGGACGCCGACGACTACCAGCGCCGCAACGCCCCGCAGATCAGCCAACAGGCCTTCACCGGTGACATCGCCTGGGGCCTGTGGGGCATCCCCGAGTCGCGGCTCGGCGTGCTCGACGAGGTGGCCGGCAAGGACGTGCTGGAGCTCGGCTGCGGGGGCGCCCAGTGGTCGATGGCGCTGGCGCGCCGCGGGGCGCGGCCGGTCGGCCTGGACCTGTCGGAGCGGCAGCTCGGCCACGCCCGCCGTCTGCAGCGGGAGACCGGCGTGCGGTTCCCGCTGGTGCACGCCGACGCCGAGCGGGTGCCGCTGCGCGACGGCCGCTTCGACATCGTGTTCGCCGACCACGGGGCGTTCTCCTTCGCCGACCCCTACCGCACGGTCCCCGAGTCGGCCAGGGTGCTGCGCCGCGGGGGGCTGCTCGCCTTCAGCCGCATCAGCCCGATCTACGACCTCGCCACGCCGATGGACGCCGACCACGCGAGCGACCGGCTGGTGTACGACTACTTCGGATGGCACCGGACCGAGCTCCCGGACGGCACGGTGGAGTTCGGCCTCCCCTACGGGGCATGGATCCGGCTGTTCCGGGAGTGCGGGCTGGTGGTGGAGGACCTGATCGAGCCACAGCCCGGACCGGACGCCACCAGCACCTACCGGGACGCCGACGACCTGGCCTGGTCCCGCCGTTGGCCCTCGGAGTGCATCTGGCGGACGCGCAAGGCCTGAGCGCGCCCTCCTGCTGGCCGGTCAGCCGGCTCGGCGTCTGCTGCCGACCAGCACGACCACCTCGGACCGGGCCGGGACCACCTGGCCGGCCGCGGGCTGCTGGGCGATCACCCGCTGCACCTTCCCGGACTCGCGGACCGAGACCTGCAGGATCTGCACGCCGAGCTGCGCCTGGGCGAGGAGGTCGGCGGCCTGCTCCCGGTGCAGCCCCACCACGTTGGGGACGATCCGCTGGCCGGGACCGGCTACCCGCCCGGTGGTCGTGCTCGGGGTCGCCGTGGTCGCCGGGGCCGTGGTTGGCGGTTGGGTGCTCGACGGCGCCGTCGTGGCGGCTGCCCGGCCGCCGGCCGGCCGGCTGGTCGTGGTCGCCGGGGTCGCGGGCGGCGCCACGGCGTTCCCGGCGGTGAGCCTGTCCGGTTCGCGGTCGAGCAGGCCGGCCCATGCGAGGCCGCCGGCCACAACGCCGGCGGTGACCAGCGCCGCCAGCAGCGTCAGCCGGCGGCGGCGCCGCCTCCCGGAAGGCGCACCGCCGGACGCGCCCGGGCGGCCGGCGCCCGGCGACCCGACGGCCGAGACCGGCATCCGGCCGGCGGCCGGCCAGGACCTCGAGGCGGCCACCGGCGGAGCGGTAGGCGCCGGCACCATGTCGCGCTGCGCCGCACCACCGGCGTCGGGGTACGCGGCGGCCAGGAAACGGGCGAGGTCCTCACCCAGCTCGGCGGCCGAGCCATACGCCCCGGCGTGGCGCCGGGCGCCGGCCGCCCGGGCGACGATCGTGGCCAGCTCGGCGGGCACCGCGGGCCCCAGCCGGGCCGCCTCGATGTCGGCAGGCTCCCGGCCGGTCAGCATGGCGGCCAGGCAACGGCCGAGCGCCCGCACGTCGGCGGCGGGGTCGACGATCTCGCCCACCGGTCGGGTGGCCTGTGCAAGGCGGAAGTCGGTGACCTTCACCCGGCCGTCGATCGTGAGCAGGACGTTGGACGGGACCAGATGGCCGTGCGTGATGCCGCGGGCGTGGGCGGCGGCCGCGGCGGCGCACGCCTCGGCGGCGACCCTGGCCGCCCCGGCAGGTGGCATGGGGCCACGTTCGCCCAGCATGTCGCGGAGGTTGGAGCCGTCGACCAGCTCGACCACCACGAACGCCGCTTGGCCGTCCCGCTCCATCGCCTGCACCGCGGCCACGTTCGCGTGGGCGAACCCGGCAACCGCCAGGACCTCGAGCTGGAGCCGGTCCAGGAACGCCTCGTCGCCCGCGAACGGCTTGATCGGCACCTTGAGGGCGACACGGCCGCGGCCCAGCCGGTCCCATGCCTCCAGCACCATCGTGGCCGCGCCGCGGCCGATCGGCCGAACGACCTGATAGCGGTCGCCGAGCAGGGACCGCTCCCATGCGGCATGGTCAGCGTGCACGCCATGAAGAGCGCTCCACGGCCCCCGAGTGTTACCCGGCGGCGGCGGCGCGTGTAACAGGTGGCGTCCCGCGAGCGTTCTCTGTAGGTGGAGCTGTAGGGGCTCCGGGCGAGGGGGGAGCCAGATGGTGGAGCAGGCCCACGGTTGGGAACGGCGCGAGCAGGTCTCGTTGTGGGAGCCGCCGCCCCGGTGGCAGCCAGCCGGGGAACCGCCTCCGGTCCAGCCGCCGCGGCCACGCAGGCCGCCGTGGTACCGCCGGGCCTGGTTCGTCGGCCTGGCCGTCGCCGCCGTGTCCGGGACGGCCGGCGCGGTCCTGGGATCGCACCTGCCGTAGCCTTGGGCTCCGGCGGCGGCGACCGGAGGGATCATGCGGGCGGTGGTGGTCGGCAGCCTGAACATGGACCTGGTCCTGGCGGTGCCGGAGCTCCCCGGCCGCGGGCAGACGCTGCTGAGCCGCTCGCTCGACCGCTGGCCCGGCGGCAAGGGGGCCAACCAGGCGGTGGCCCTGGCCCGCCTGGACGCGCAGGTGGAGATGGTCGGCGCGGTCGGCGGCGACAGCGACGGCGCGGCGCTGCTGCGGGCCCTGCAGGCGGCCGGCGTCGCCACCCGCTTCGTGGCCGAGCGACCGGCGACCCCGACCGGGCTGGCGGTCGTCTGCGTGGACCCCGACGGCGACAACGCGATCGTCGTGGCGCCCGGCGCCAACGCCTCGCTCGGCCTGGCGGAGGGCCTGCCGGCGCGGCAGGCCGCCGACCTGGCCGCGGCCGCGGCGGCCCTGGCGGTCACCCGGCGGGGCGCGCAGGCGATGCCCTCGCGCACCGAGGTCCAGCGGCTCGTCCGTGGAGGGTGACCGTGCGCCCGGTCAGACCGAGGCCGCCGCGTCGCTGACGAGCTCGGCGAGGCTGGGGTGGACGTGGGCGACCCTGGCGAGGTCGCGGTAGTCGGCCTCCAGCTCCATGGCCACCACGACCTGGGCGATCACCTCGCTCGCGCCCACCCCGACCATGTGGGCGCCGAGGATCTCGCCGAACTCGGGATCGACCACGAGCTTGAGCGCGCCGGCCGCTCGGTCCAGGGTGAGCGCCCTCGGGCTGGCGGCGAGGTCGGCGAACCCGACGGCGGCCTCCAGCCCGCGCGCGGCCGCCTCGGCCTCGGTGAGGCCGACCGCGGCCAGCTCCGGATGGGTGTTGACGCTCCTCGGGAGCCGTTCCTGTCGGACCTTCACCCCGCCGCCGAGGGCGTTGGCCGCGGCCGCCTCCCCCTGGGCGCGGGCGCGGTTGGACAGCCATCGCGGCCCGGTCACGTCGCCGGCCGCCCACACCCCTGGGAGTTGCGTCCGGCAGGTCTCGTCGACCTCCAGGCCCGGGACGTTGGGCTCGCGCGAGTCGGCCGACAGCGTCGTCTGGGCGGCGGCGTCGGGAGCGTCGGCCACGAAGGCCACCCCGCGCTCCTCGAGCGCGAGCTGCAGGAACCCGGCCAGGTCGGCGTCCTCGTCGGGCAGCACGCGCTCGCCGGGCACGACCACGGTGACGCGGCTGCCGGCGGCGGCGAACAGGTCCGCCCACTCCAGCGAGAACCGCGCGGCCCCCATCACCAGCAGGCTGGCCGGCGGCTCGGCCAGGCCCATGACCGTGTCGTTGGACAGCATCCCCGCCGGCGCCACCGAGCGGGCGCCGGCGGCGACCACGGTCGGGACGCCCTGGTAGCCGTCCACCCCGCCGGGCCCCACCGTGGCCGCCCGCTGCTCGACCGTGACCTGGGCGTAGGAGAGCCGGGCGCGGACCCCGGCGGCGACCGCCTCGCTGGCCCGGGACGCCCACGCCTGGACGCGGTCCCAGGCCAGGGTGGCACCGCCCACCTCCACCCCGAGGGCGCCGGCGCGGCGCAGGTCGTGCAGGGTCGACGCGGCCGTGTGGTAGGCGGCCGAGGGGATGCAGCCGGCGTGGACGCAGGTGCCGCCGAGCAGGCCGCGCTCGACGAGGACGACCTCGGCACCCGCCCGCCGGCCCGCAAGGGCGGCGGCCACCCCGCCTGGCCCGCCACCCACCACGACGAGGTCAGCCATTGCCGACCGCCGCCTGGAGGGTCGCCCGGATGTCGACCAGCCGCGGGCCGTTCAGGGTCACCGCCGCGGTCGCGCCGCCGTCGACGGCCAGCTCCCGCTCGCCGTCCAGCGCGACCGTGCGGGCGTCGCCGGCGAACGCGACCGGCTCGTCGAGCTCGAGCAGGCGCCAGCGGCGGACCGGGACGCGGGCCACCACCCCTGGCGCGACCGCGGCCACGACCTCCGGCCCGTCGCCGAGCTCGACGTACAGGCCCATCGGCTCGTCCGGGGCGAGCGGGCGCAGGCCGCCGCCGATGGCCGACAGGCCGACCGACCACGGCTCCGCCCGCGTCAGGACGAGCGCCCGCACCCGCCCAACGTCCCAGATGGCCCGGGTCCCGACGAAGGGGTCGGTGCAGGCGGCGGCGTCGATGAGGGCGAAGTCCGCCGTGCCGGCGGCCTGGACCTCGACGCGCTTGACCCGCCTGGTCACCCGGTCGGCCGCGACCGTCCCGGTCGCGACCAGGCCGGCGGCGAGCCCCGCCACGGTGCCGTCGACCATGGTCGGGAAGACGTTGTTGGTGCCGGTCGAGATCGCCACCAGGGGCACGTCGCCGCAGGCGGCGGCCACCGCGCGGTTGGTCCCGTCGCCGCCGAGGGTCACGATCGCGCCGACGCCGGCGGCCGCGAGCCGCCGGGCGGCCTCGGTGGAGTCCGACGCCCAGCCGTGGGCCCGGACGTCGAGGGCGTCCATCGCCAGCGGCGGCCGGCCGCCGTCGACCGCGGCGGCGACGATCCCGGCGTTGTCGGCCAGGTAGACCACCGTGTCCACCCCGGCCGCCGCCAGGCCGTGGAGCACCCGGCGCACGATCGAGGCCTTCTCGTGGTTCGGCACCAGCGAGGCACGTGCGGTCAGGCGGCGGATGTCCCGCCCGGCCGCCGGGTTCGCGATGAGCCCGACCGTGGTCGCCACGCCCGCTCCGTCCTACCCGGTGGTGCCGAGGCGGTCGCCGAGCTGCTGGAGGAAGCGGGCCGCCGGGGCGCCGTCCACGATCCGGTGATCGAAGGTGAGCGACAGCCACAGCGTCGGCCGGACCTCGACCAGGCCGTCGACCGCCACCGGCTTGTCGACGATCCGGCCGACACCCAGGATCGCGCACTGCGGCGGGTTCACGATGGGGGTGAAGGCGTCGGCGCCGAAGCTGCCCAGGTTCGAGATGGTGAAGGTGCCGCCCTCGACCTCGTCCAGGGTCAGGGTGCCGGCCTGCGCCTTGGCGGCCAGGTCGACCCGGTCGCGGGCGATCCCGGCCAGCGAGCGGCTGCCGGCGTCGCGGATGACCGGCACGATCAGCCCGTCCTCGAGGGCGACGGCCACGCCCATGTGGACGGCGGGAGCGCACACGATGCCCTGCTCGGTCAGGGTGGCGTTCAGCAGCGGATGGTCGGCGAGCAGCTCGGCGACGGCCTGGACCAGCAGGTCGGTGTAGGTGAGGCGGACGCCGGTGGCCGCCTCGAACCCGGCGGCGAGCGCGGCCCGCCTGGCCACCAGGCCGCCGGCCTCGGCCTCCCGGGAGATCGTGACCTGGGCCATCGTCCGCTGGCTCTCGGTGAGCCGCTCGGCCACCACCTTGCGGATCCCCACGAAGGGGACGACCCGCCCCGCCGGCGCCGCCTCGGCGGCTGCCGCGAACCCCTCGACGTCCTCGACCATGATCCGCTTGCCGGGGGCGCTCGGCGGCACCTGGGCGATGTCCACGCCGAGCTCCCTGGCGCGGCGGCGGGCCGCCGGCGACGCCGGCGTCCCCTCGCCGGCCGCCGGGACCGCGGCAGCGGCGGCGGGCGCGCCCGCGGCCGTCGCGGGAGCCGGGGCGGGGCTGGCCGCCGGCGGGCCGCCGGCACCGGCCAGCTCCTCCCTGGGCGGGAAGGCGTCGCCCGGCTCGCCGATGAGGGCGAGCAGGGCGCCGACGGGCAGCTCGGTCGCCAGCTCCGCGACGACCCGGCCGAGCACACCGGAGGCCGGGGCGGGGACGACGGCGGTGATCTTCTCGGACGCGAGCTCGAACAGGTCGGCCCCCTCCTGGACGGCGTCGCCTTCGGCCCTGAGCCACTTGGTGACCGCGCCCTTCTTCATCGCCATGCCGAGCTTTGGCATGCGGACCTCGGTGATCATCGGGCTGACCTCGCTACAGGGTGGCCTGGACCGCCTCGGCGATGCGCTCCGGGGTGGGGATGTAGAAGTCCTCGAGCACGGGCGAGAACGGCACCGGCGTGTGCGGCGCGGTGACGAGCTGCGGCGGGGCGTCCAGGTGGTCGAAGGCCCTGGAGGCGACCAGCGCGGCGATGTCGGTCGCCATCGAGCAGCGCGGGTTGTCCTCGTCGACGACCACCAGCCGGCCGGTCTTGCGGACCGACGCCAGGATCGCCTCGTCGTCCAGCGGGGAGAGGGTCCGCGGGTCGACCACCTCCACCTCGACCCCGCCAGCGGCCAGCGTCTCGGCCGCCTCCAGGGCGAAGTGGACCATGCGGCCGATGGCCACCACCGTGGCCCCGTCGCCCTCGCGCTTGACGTCGGCGCGGCCGAGCTCGACGACGTACTCGCCCTCCGGCACCTCGCCGCCGGTGTCGTACAGCAGCTTGTGCTCGAAGAACAGCACCGGGTCGTCGTCGCGGATCGACGCGGCGAGCAGGCCCTTGGCGTCGGCGGGGGTCGAGGGCACGACCGTCTTCAGCCCCGGCATGTGGGTGAAGACCGAGTAGTGGCAGCCGGAGTGCTGGCCGGCGGCGCGGTAGCCGGCGCCGATCATGGTGCGGATCACCATCGGCACGCGGGCCTTGCCGCCGAACATGTACCGGAGCTTCGCGCCCTGGTTGAAGATCTGGTCCATGCAGACGCCGAAGAAGTCGACGAACATCAGCTCGGCGACCGGGCGCAGCCCCGTCGCCGCGGCGCCGACGGCGGCGCCGATGTACCCGGACTCCGAGATCGGCGTGTCGAGCACGCGGTCGCGGCCGAAGCGCTGCACGAGGCCCTTGGTGACCCCGAGCACCCCGCCCCAGGCGTCCTCCTGCTCGAACCCGGGGACGGTGGCGCCGCCGGCGACGTCCTCGCCCATGAGGATCACGTCGGGGTCGCGTTCCATCTCGATGACCAGCGCTTCGTTGACGGCCTCGCGGAAGGTGAGCGTGCGGGTGGCGACGGACATGTGGACCTCCCCGCCTACCGGTAGGCGACGTAGACGTCGGTGAGCGCGTCCTCGGGCTGGGGCTGGGGGCTCTGCTCGGCGAACGCGATCGCCTCGTCGACCGCGGCCTCGGCGGCCCGGTCGCGCTCCTCGACCTGCTCGGCGGTGAGCAGGCCCCGGTCCACCGCCTGCTTGGCGAAGAAGGTGAGCGGGTCGTGCTCGCGGTAGGCGGCCGACTGCTCGGCGGTCCGGTAGGTGACCTGGTCGCCCTCGAAGTGGCCGAAGTAGCGCCAGGTCTTCGCCTCGATCAGGCTGGGGCCTTCACCCCGGCGGGCCCTGGCGACCGCCTCCCCCGCCGCCTCGTACATCGCGATCACGTCGTAGCCGTCGACCGAGATGCCGGGGATGTTGTAGGAGGCGGCGCGGTCGGCGATGTTGCTCGCGGCGCAGTGGTAGCCGACCGGGGTGGACTCGGCGAAGCCGTTGTTCTCGGCCACGAAGATCACCGGCAGCTTCCAGATCGCGGCCAGGTTCATGCCCTCGTGGGTGGTGCCCTGCTCGGCCGCGCCGTCGCCGAAGAAGCACGCGCACACCGCGCCGGTGCCCTTCCGCTTGGCGGTGAGCCCGGCCCCGCACGCCAGCGGCGGGCCGCCCCCGACGATGCCGTTGGCGCCGAGCATGCCGCGGGACACGTCGGCGATGTGCATGGAGCCGCCCTTGCCCTTGCAGGAGCCGTCCACCCGGCCGAACAGCTCGGCCATCATCGGGCCGAGGGGGACGCCCTTGGCGATGCAGTGGCCGTGGCCGCGGTGGGTCGAGGTGATGTAGTCCTGGTCCTTGAGGTGGGCGCAGACACCCACCGCGACCGCCTCCTCACCGGCGTACAGGTGCACGAACCCGGGGATCTGGCCGTCGGCGAACAGCTTCGCCACGCGTTCCTCGAAGGCTCGGATGGTCACCATGCGGTCGTAGAGCCAGAGGGCCTTGTCCTTGGTCAGCTCCATGGCGTCCTCCCGAGCGCGGATCTGGACAATCCCGGCACCATCCAGAAGCCTACGCTGGCGACCCGGCAGAGTCACGGGTTCG
>Ga0307278_10001941_pt1 | contig 10220 bp, 10 predicted proteins | sample ER_DNA_117_FD_194482 | JGI IMG/M metagenome (GOLD analysis project Ga0307278, IMG submission 194482) | Bulk soil microbial communities from the East River watershed near Crested Butte, Colorado, United States - ER_DNA_117 | ecosystem: Environmental > Terrestrial > Soil > Floodplain | place...
GATAGAGCCAGAGGAAGCGGATCGCCGGCCGCCCGGGGAGACGGAACCAGACGCGGTCCTTGAGCGCGCGCCGCCGATCGGCCCAGTTGCCGGTGAACGACCCCTCGCGTCGCGTGGTCGACGGCCGGAGCAGCTCCGCGGCCTCGAGGTCGGAGTAGCGGTTGTGGCGCTCGACGAACGCGGCGAGGCCCTTGAGGTTCTCGTGGACGATCGGCTCGCTCAGGGTTCCGACCGGTCCGTCCACGATCACGTGCTCGTGGACGCGACGCTCCTCGTAGCGCCCCCGCTGCCGCCGGAAGAGCCGGAGTTGGTAGTCCGGGTACCACCAGGCGTGCCGCAGGCGCCGACCCAGAAAGACGTAGCTGCGCGGAAGGTAGTAGCCGGCGACGTCTCGGTCGAGGATCGACGCCCGAATCTCCGCGCGGCCCTCGGCGGTCAGGGACTCGTCGGCGTCAAGGAACAGCACCCACTCCGTCGCCACGACCTCGTCCAGCGCCCAGTTCTTCTGCGCTGCGTAGCCCTCCCACGGATGCTCGAAGACCTCGGCGCCCCGCTCGCGGGCCAGCGCGCGTGTTCGGTCGCCGCTGCCGGCATCCACGACGACGACCCGCCCCAGCTCCCGGGCGGACTCGACGCAGTGGGCGACGTGGAGCTCTTCGTCCTTCGCCGGGATGACGACGGTCACGTCGTTCACCGGCGGGTCGCCTCCATGTACATCGACCTCCAGCGCGGCGCCACCTCGGACCAGTCGTACTGTCGCGCGAACTCGCGGGCCCGAGCGGCGAGGCCCTGCCGCCGCTCGGGGTCCCCGAGCAGCGCGGACAGCGCCCGCGTCAGGGCCTCCGGCTCGGCGGCCACGACCAGGCCCGCCCGGGCGGCCGCGACGTCGGGAGCGAGGTTGACGCCGGGCGAGACGACGACCGGGCGCGCGGCGGCCATCGCCTCGACCACCGCGATGCCGAAGTTCTCGGTGTGCGACGGCAGCGCCCAGACGTCTCCCGCCGCGAGCGCCCCCAGCCGCTCGTCACGGTGCAGCATGCCGGTGAAGGTGACGCGGTCGCGCGCGCCCAGCGAGAAGGCCAGCTGCGCCAGGGACGCACGAAGCCCCTCGTCGTCGGGTCCCGCGAGGACGAGGTGCGCGTCCGGCAGGCCGGCGACCGCGCGCACGAGCACGTCGAGGCCCTTCTTCGCGGCGATCCGGCCGACGTTGAGCACGACCGGCCCCTGCCACCCGTTCAGGTAGCGCCGTCGGAACTCCTCGGGAGGCGGCAGCATCTGGAACCCCGCCCAGTCGATGCCGTACGGGACGACCGAGCGGGGAACCGCGGGTGCGACGTCCGCCGTCAGGCGCTCCTCCTCGGCGGTCGTCACGTGCAGCGCGGCCGCGTGCTCGAGCATCCGGCGCTGCCACGCTCGATCGACGAGCGCCTTGCGCGACCTGCCGCGCGCGCGCAGCCAGGGATCGAGCGAGCCATGCAGGGAGACGAGGTAGGGCACCCGGTGCCGACGCGCGGCGACGAACGCCGCCAGCTGCGGGAAGAGATAGAGCGAGTGCACGTGGACGAGGTCGACCTCGCCGGCGGCGGCAGCGACGCGGCGCGCGAGCCCCGGCGAGAACGCGAGACGGCGCGGCGGCCGCGCGCGGAACAGCCGGACGTCGAGGTTGCCGATTCCGGACGGGAGCTCCGCCGCCGTGACCGCGCGGCGAGCCCCGGCGTTCGCGGCCGCCGGCAGGTCCGTGGCGACGATCTCCGACTCGACGCCGAGCTGCCGCAGGGAGCGGGCCGATTCGACCACCGCGAAGGCGGGGCCGCCGGTCTGACTCGCGAGCGACGGGATCACGTGCAGGACGCGCATGGCTGTCACCGCCTGACGACCGCCTCCAGCGGGCGTGCCGGCGGGGCGGGCGGCTCCTCCTCCTCGGCCGCCTCGCGCTCGGCCAGAACCGGCACCTTGAACATCAGGCCCGCGAAGAGCCAGAAGTAGACGTTGAGCGGGTCGAGGTCGAGGTACTGGCTCTTGACGGCGTAGACGATCGACCAGATCACCACGGCGAGCAGGGCAGCCGACGCCACCCGCAGGCTCGGGTCGCGGAGCCGGAGGTGCGCGCGGACGCCGCGCACCACGATGGTCGCGAAGAGCGCGAGCACGACCGCGAGCCCGACCACGCCGAGCTCGATCCACGTCCGGACGTACCACGACTCGTGCCAGCGGCCGAGCAGGGGGTAGATCATCTCCTGCCACGCGCTGTCGTTCGAGTAGGCGTAGCGGGCGGCGATCGAGTCGACGCCGGTCCCGAGGCCGAACGTCGTCAGGTGGACTGCCTCCCGGCTCGAGGCAACGATCACGTCCCAGAACTCCTGCCGTCCGACGTCGGCGAGGTCGGACCACACCGCGAGCATGTGGCTGCCCGGCACGAGCGTGACCGCGGCCGCCACGACCACGCCCGCCGGTAGGAGCCGGCGCACCGCGAAGCGGACTGCGCTCCTCCCCGCCAGGGCGACCACGAGCACGAGCAGGATCGGGGTCATCAGGAAGGCCGCACGCACGCCGGTCAGGAACGAGGCGGCAAGCAGCACGAGCCAGATCGCGGCGGTCACGGCCCCCTGCAGCGGGGCCAACCGCCGGCCACGCCACCACGCGTAGGCGACCGCGAGCATCACGGCCAGGAACAGATAGTGCTGGTAGAAGGAGGAGAAGGTGCTCGGGATGCGGCGCAGCTGGCCGCCTCCGGGCAGCGCGAACCCGACGTACTCCTGCGTCACCGCCCCCGCCGCGCCCCCGTATACCCGGTAGACGGCATTCGCGTGGCCGCCGTAGATCAGCGCTGCCTCCACCAACCCGATCACGGCAGGCACCAGCGCAAGCAGCGTCATCAGCCCGAGCAGCCGAAAGAGCTCGTCGCGCGTCCGCACCAGGTGGTAGCCGAGGAAGAGGAGCGGCACGTAGAAGAGCCAGACCTTGATCCCGATGAGGGCGATCAGCGGTTTTGGGAGATCGGGGTTGAATGCCTGCGCGACCACAATCGCCGCCAGGGCGAGCATGAGCGTGAGGGGCGCGGCCGGAAACGTAATCCGCACCCGCCGCCGCCCCGCCCAGACGAGGAAGCCGGCGTACGCCGGGACGACGAAGAGGAAGTCCTTTGCAAGCACCGCGACCGCGCGCTCGGCCCGATGCCCGTAGGCGGCGTCGATCGCGATTCCCGAAACCGGGATGTAGATCAGGAGGCCGATGAGTGCAAGGCGCCAGCTCCGGAGGCCGACGGCGAGCGCCGCGGCGAACACGACCGCGGAGCCGGCGAAGAGCGCAAACGTCACCCCTAGATCATCGACGATGCGGCCGCTTTCCCGGCCGGAGGCATCTGTCGACGTTTCGGATCGGTCTGCTACGGTAAGTCTCCGACCCGGAAGGCTCTGGGAAGGGGTCTCGCGTATGAAGAGGATGCTGAGAGCCACACTGGTCATCGTCTGTGTTGCCCTCGTCGTCGGTGCGCCCGCGGCGTGGGCGGGAGGCAAGCCGGGCAACCCGGCGATCGATCAGTACGTCGAGCAGGTGCCGACGTCGAAGGGCTCCCACGCAGTCGGAGCCGGCAAGTCGCATCGCGTCTCGACGCTGCCGACCTCCGTCCAGCACGCTCTTCGCGATCAGGGCGGAGATGCGCTCGTGCTCGAGAAGATCGCGACGACCTCCGATTACGGAGCGTCGAAGCGGATCAAGGTCAAGAAGGCCGACCGCGCGCGCCTCCACAAGGAGCTGAAGCAGGCCGAATCCGAGCAGGCGAAGCCGGTCCGCGCAGGCTTCGGCGCCGTCGCCGACGACGGCAACGGGCGGCTGCTGACGCTCGTGATCGTGATGGGTGTGATGACGGCCGCTGCGCTCGCGCTCGCGGTGGCTCGGCGGCGGGGCTCCGGCGCTTCGCGCCGCTAGGCTCTCGCCCATCGATCAGCCGGACATCGCAGGCGAGTCGGAGCAGCCTCGCGGACACCGCGTTGGTCGCCTGTCGGCCCTCTCCTTCGTCGCGCTCGCCCTCGAGCGGATCTTCTCGCTCGCCCTGATCGCGGTCGTCGCCGCCGTCTACGGCGTCAGCGCCGACACCGATACGTACTACCTGGCCCTGATCGTGCCGGCGGCACTCGGGTTCTCGCTGACCGAGGCCGTCTACACGGCGTTCCTGCCGTATCTCGGCGGCGCCGTGGGACCGACGCGAAGAAGGCTCGGTGCGGCCATGCGCTTCGCCGTCCCGCTCGCCCTCGTGGTCGGGGGCGGATACGCAATCGTGGTCGTTGCCGTGCAGCCGAACGACATCGGCGTATGGCTCGCGTTCGCGGGGCTCGTCACGGCGCAGCCGCTGGCGGGCGTCTACGCCGCATACTTCACGGCGCAGCGACGGTACGCGCTGGCGACCTTGCGAGTGCCGTTCATCACCGCGGTCGCCTTCGTGTCCGCACTCGTCCTGCTCTCGTTCTGGGGATCGATCACGGCGATCGCAGTCGCCTTCAGCGTCGGCTACCTGGCCCAGCTCGTGCTGCTCGCCGCACTCGAGCGACGCCGGCCGGCACCCAGCGGCGAGGCTGCGCCGTCGCCGGGGCTGCGCATCCTCGGGCCGGCCGGCTCGGTGTTCCTCGCCACGCTGGTCGGCGGCCAGCTCGTCGTCCTCGTCGAGCGGGTGCTCGCCAGCACGCTCCCGACCGGATCGGTGACGCTGCTCGTGAACGCGCGCGGCTTCGTGCTCGTCGCGGCGATGGCGGCGATGGCGCTCGGCAGCGGCGTGTTCCCGGCCGCGAACGAGCGCTTCCGGGAGCTCGGCCGCGCCGGGCTCGCCGACCTCGCGCTCACGGCCGTCCGGCTCGGCACCCTGATCGCGCTGGTCTCGGCCGCCTATGTCGCCATCTGCCGGCGCGAGTTGCTGGAGGTCGTGCTCCAGCGCGGCAAGTTCAGCAGCTCGAACACGACGGAGACGGCGCGCCTGATCGCGATCATGGCGGGCTCCCTGCTGGGGGTCTCGGTGAGCGCCGTTGCGGGGAAGGCGCTCTTCGGCGTCGGGCGGCAGCGGTTCGTCGCGATCGCGAGTGGGGCGGGCGTCGTGCTGTACGTCGCGGCGGCCGTCGGTCTGCGCGAGGTGTGGGGAGTCGAGGGGCTCGCCGCCGCGTTCCTGATCTCGTCGCTGGTGACCGGCGCCGTCCTGGCGACCGCGCTCGCACTCATGCTCGCGCTACCGGTGGGCGCCGTGCTTCGCGACTGGGTGGCCGCGCCGCTCGGCTTCGCCTCGGTCTTCGCGCTCGCGGTGGGTGGCGTGTGGCTCCTGATCGGACGGCCGACCGAAGGCGTGCCCGCGGCGATCGCGACGCTGGTGGCCACCGCCGCGGCCGGGCTCGCGGCGCTCGTGGTCGCCCTCGTGGCCGTACGCAGCCGGGAGTACGAGCTCGTCCGCGGGGCGTTCCACCACCGTGGCCTCGCCCCGCCGCTCACCCCCGGAAATCGTCGTGCGAGCATGAGAGCGTGACCTACGGTGATCGACGCCACGCCTGCGCGTTCGGTGCGGTGGCCGAGCGCTACGACCGCGCCAGGCCAAGCTATCCCGCCGCGCTGATCAGCGATCTCGCGGCAGAGAGCCCGCGCGGGGTGCTCGACGTCGGCTGCGGCACCGGCAAGGTGGGCCGCCTGTTTCTCGAGCGCGGTTGTCGGGTCCTCGGCATAGAGCCGGACCCGTCCATGGCGGCGATCGCCCGGCGGCGTGGGGTCGAGGTCGAGACAGCGAGCTTCGAGGACTGGGAGCCGCGAGGCCGGCGATTCGATCTGGTCGTCGCGGGGCAGGCGTGGCACTGGGTCGATCCGGAGGTCGGGCGCGTCAAGGCCGCGTCGGTGCTCTCCCCCGGCCGGCGGTTCGGCGCGTTCTGGAATCTCGTCCACCACGATCCGGTCGCCCGGAATGCTCTGCGGCCGATCTACGAGCGGTTCGCGCCTGAGCTCCTCGACGGGGCGGTGGTAGGCGGCGCAGTGCTGGGCACGCTCGCCGAGAAGGACGACGCCGAGCTCGAGGCACTGACCGCCGGAGGGCTGTTCGAGCGCCCCGAGAAGCGAACGTACGGGTGGCGTACGCGGTATACGAGGCGCGATTGGGTGGAGCTGATCTCGACGCACAGCGACCACCTGGTACTGGAGCCGGAGCGTCTTGCCGCGGTCATCGCTCGCGTTGGCGCTGTCATCGACTCGCTCGGCGGGTCGATCACGGTCCGCTTCGAAAGCACCGTGTTGACGGTGACGGCGCGGGGCCTCTAGGGTTGCCCCCGCTTCACCAAGACCGCCGCCGCGCCTGCTCCTTCGGTTCGGACGCCGAGCTCTACGACCGGGCTCGCCCCGACTATCCCGACGCCCTGATCGACGACCTGATGGCCGAGGAACCGCGGCGGGTGCTCGACGTCGGATGCGGCACGGGCAAGGCCGCGAGGCTGTTTCTCGCGCGCGGTTGCGACGTCATCGGTGTCGAGCCGGACGCATCAATGGCGTCGGTCGCCCGGCGCCACGGCGTCGTCGTCGAGGTGGCGAGCTTCGAGGAGTGGGCGCCGGGCGGGCGGAGCTTCGAGCTCGTTGCCTCGGGACAGGCGTGGCACTGGATCGACCCCGACCTCGGACTGGCAAAGGCGGCAGCGGTCCTAGAGCCGGGGCGCCGTTTCGCCGCGTTCGGGAACATCGGCACGTACGACCTCGAGACTCGGCCGGTCCTGCGCGCGGTCTACGAGCGGCTGGCTCCCGATTTCCTGACCCAGGGTGGTACGGCCGCTGCACTCGGTGCGGTGAGCCTCGGAGGCGCGGACCCTGGGCTCGCGGCGCTGCGCGCCAGCGGCGTATTCGAGCGCGCGGAGGTGCGCGAATATCGCTGGAGCAGGGTCTACTCCGCCGCAGAGTGGTTAGCCCAGGTCTCGACCCACAGCAACCATCGAGTACTGCCCGCGGACCACCGGGCTCGATTGCTCGACGAGCTTCGGCGTGCGATCGACGAGCTGGGCGGGACCGTCACCATCCACTACGAGACGGACTTGATGACCGGGCTCAGGCGAGCTGGTGGTAGAGCCCGATCGTCGTCGCCACGAAGATGATCGCCACAACGACCGTCAGTCGCGTCAGGTTGCGCTCGACGATGTGCGTACCGCCCTGCGAGGCGGGAGTGAACCCCATGCCGCCGAACCCCGTGTCGCGCCCGGAATGCATGAGGACGAGCGTCACGAGCGCGAAGGAAACGAGCACCTGGAGAACCGCGAGCACGCTGGTCATTTCTCGACGAGAATAGCGGAAGGTGGACGAGGCCGAGGCGCGAGATCGGATCCAGAAGCTCCTCGTCACGGGGGACAACCGTCTGAAGCAGGGCGTCTCGGCGGAGAAGGTGCGCGAGTCCTACGAGCAGGCGCTCGCGCTCGCGCGAGAGGCAGGCCTGGAGGAGCGCGTTCGGCCGCTGGTCGAGGTCAGGCTCGCCGATCTCGAGCGGCTCGGACGAGCACCGACTCCACCCGGCCAGCCTGACGCCTGACGTCGTGCTGGGCGGCAGCTGCACGGGCTGGGGCGTTGGGGCGCGGAAGCACGGCGGCGCGCCGCAGGCCGTCCGCGATCGCCTCCTCGTCGAGCGGATCGACGAGCACGCCGGCCTCCGGCGGCACGAACTCGGGGGGGCCTCCCACCTGCGTCGCGACCACCGAGCGCTCGCAGGCCATCGCCTCGAGGAGCGCCTGACCGAACGGCTCGACGAGGCTCGGCTGGCAGACGACGTGCGCCGCGGCCAGCCGGTCGGGAATCCGGTCGTGGGGGATCGGGCCTACGACGGTGATGCCGGGACGGCCCTCGATCCGGATTCGCAGCGGGCCGTCGCCTACGAACGTCAGCGTTCCCTCCTCGAGCCGTTCGAAGGCGTTCGCGAGCCGCACGACGTTCTTCCGCTCCGACAGCGACCCGACGCAGAGGTACGCCGGAGGGCCGTCGGGAACGGGCAGCGGGCGAAAGCGCTCGAGGTCGACGCCGGAGTCGATCACCTCGACCTTGCCACGCGCCTCCGGGATGTCCTCCTCGAGCCTTCGCCGGAGGTAGTCGGAGACCGCGATCACGGACGTCGCCCTCCGCACGACGACGCGGGTTGCCGTGCGCACACCGCGGAGCTCCGTGACGTTCGCGACGTCCTGCCCGTGCGCAGTGACGACGAGCGGCACGCGCGGCGCGGCGAGGGCGGCGATGAGTCCGGTCGGAAACAGGAAGTGCGCGTACACGACGTCGGGGCGGAAGGCCCGCGCCGTCCGGCGCGCGCGACGCGCGAGCTCGAGCCAACGCGGCTTTCCGCCAGCGCGCCGGTCCAGAACCGCGAGCCTGAGCTCGTGCCCGCGTTCGCGCAGCGCGAGCTCGAGCTGGCGGACGAACGTGCCGAGATCCGGATCCTCGGGCCCCGGATACATCTGCGACACAAGCAGGATCTTCACTCGGCGGGCGCTCACGCCCGCTGGGCGTCGTACGTCCCGAAGACCTCGCGCAGCGCGCCGCAGATCTCGCCGACGGTGCACCCCACGCGGAGCGCCTCGCGGGTGGGCGGCAACAGGTTGCCGGATCCCTCGGCGACACGCCGAACCTCGGCCATGGCGCCGTCGGCCGAGGCCGCATCGCGCTCGGCGCGGACGCGCGCGGTCCGGTCGAGCTGCCGCCGTACCGTGTCCGGATCGAGCCGGTGCAGCTCGATCGGTTCCCCCTCGGCCTCCGCGTAGCGGTTGACGCCCACGAGCACGCGTTCGCCCGACTCGACCTCGGCGTTGAAGCGGTATGCAGACTCCTCGATCTCGCTCTGGACGAACCCCTGCTCGATGGCCGCCACCGCACCGCCGACCTCATCGATCCGCCGCATCAGCTCGATGGCGTGCTCCTCGAGCTCGTTGGTCAAGGACTCGATGAAGTACGAGCCGCCGAGCGGATCGGCCGTGTCCGTCCCTCCCGCCTCGTGCGCCAGGATCTGCTGGGTCCGCAGCGCGATCCGCGCCGAACGCTCGGTCGGGAGCGCGAGCGCCTCGTCGAACGCATTCGTGTGCAGCGACTGTGCACCGCCGCAGACCGCTGACAGCGCCTGGACGGCGACGCGGACGATGTTGTTCTCCGGCTGCTGGGCCGTCAGCGTCGAGCCGCCGGTCTGCGCGTGGAAGCGGAGCGCCTGCGCACGCGGGTTCGTGACCCCGAAGCGGTCGCGCATGATCCGCGCCCACAGCCGCCGCGCTGCCCTGAACTTCGCGACCTCCTGGAAGAAGTGGTTGTGCGCGTTGAAGAAGAACGACAGCCGCTCGCCGAATTGGTCGGCGGACTGCCCCGCCGCCACCGCCGCCTCGCAGTACGCGATCCCGTTGGCGAGCGTGAACGCGAGCTCCTGCACGGCGGTCGCGCCGGCCTCCCGGATGTGGTAGCCCGAGATCGAGATCGTGTTCCAGTTCGGCAGCCGCTCCGCGCAGTAGGCGAAGAGGTCGGTGGTGATCCGCATCGACGGCCGCGGCGGGAAGATGTAGTTCCCGCGTGCGCAGTACTCCTTGAGGATGTCGTTCTGCACCGTCCCGCGGAGCCTGTCGCTCGGCACGCCCTGGCTCTCCGCCACGAGCTCGTAGAGGAGGAGCAGCAGCGCGGCCGGCGCGTTGATCGTCATCGAGGTCGAGACCTCGCCGAACGGGATGCCTGCGAGCAGCACCTCCATGTCGGCAAGCGAGTCGATCGCGACACCCGTGCGACCCACCTCGCCCGCCGCGCGTCGATCGTCGGAGTCGTACCCGAGCTGGGTCGGAAGGTCGAAGGCGATGGACAGCCCGGTCTGCCCGCGCTCGAGCAGGTAGCGGAAACGCGCGTTTGTCTCCTCCGCCGACCCGAAGCCCGCGTACTGCCGGATCGTCCACGGCCGGCCCCGGTACATATCCGGGTACGGGCCGCGCGTGAACGGAAATCGACCGGGAGGCTCGAGCTCGACTCCGCCGTCCTGCCCGGTGTAGACCGGCTGGATCTCGATGCCCGAGTCGGTCTCGCGCCGATCCTCGGTGGTTGCCACGGCTTCCATCGTAGTTCCTGACCGCCGGGGTAATGCCCAGCGGGGCGTGCTAGGCGCGCGTGGCCTCGGGCTTCCGGCCGTGCTCGACGTCTGCCGAGGCGTAGGCATCGTCCTCGTCGAGCGTCTCGTGCGCGAGGAGCGCCTCGGCGAGGCCGTCGAGCCTCGAGCGGTT
>Ga0307278_10001942_pt1 | contig 10217 bp, 8 predicted proteins | sample ER_DNA_117_FD_194482 | JGI IMG/M metagenome (GOLD analysis project Ga0307278, IMG submission 194482) | Bulk soil microbial communities from the East River watershed near Crested Butte, Colorado, United States - ER_DNA_117 | ecosystem: Environmental > Terrestrial > Soil > Floodplain | place: USA...
TCCTTCATACGCCCATCCTGCGCCGCTTCAGTTTGGTAGGACGCCTGCGCTGGGTTCGACATTTAATTACTGAGTCGGGTTTGTCCTTATCGGCGAACCTTTGCTGATTGTTGTCTTGGTGCTCTCGATCTTCTCTGCCAGTTTCTTGTTTTTCGGATCGAGCGCCAGCGCTTTTTGCCACGATCCCAACGCCTCCGACACGCGATCCAATTTCAAATAAATGTCGCCAATGTGTTCGAACACAATGGGGTCGTCACGCTCTATGTTTTTCGCCGCGCGAAGCAAGTCGACCAGCGCTTGATCGAACTTGCCCTTTCGAAACTCAACCCAGCCGAGGCTATCGAGGTAAGAGCCATTGTTGGGCTCAATCTCCAGCGCGTGTTTAATCATCTCCTCGGCCTCGTCGAGGTGCATGTTGTGATCTGCCCACATGTAACCAAGGTAATTGTAGGCCTCCGCCGCGTTGGCAGGATCGAGCGCGATTGATTTACGGAGCAGATCCGCCGCTTTTTCATATAAACCTGCCTGCTCGGCAGTCGCGCCGTAGTTGAAGTAAAACTTGGCATTTACAATTTCGTTATCCTCATCGAGTTCCGCGTCGTGCAGCGCTTCTTCGAACGTCGCCACCGCTTGTTGGATTTGCTTCGCTTCGCGCTGACCGATGGCCAGGTAATAAACGATTTCCGGCGCGCCTGGGAACCGGCGACGGGCTTCCGCCAGAAATTTCAAAGCACGTTGCGGATCTTTGAGAGGGCCAAGTAGTAGCTCCGCCAACCGCAAGTATGTGCCGGCGTGATTGGGATTGATCAGCAGGCTTTGCTCATAATTCGCGGCCACCTTCGCAAACCTGGCCTTGGCTTCGTCAGGCCGGTTTGCGCGCTGAAGCGATCGCGCTTCTTCATCCAATACCTGCGCAAGCAGATCGTACGGTTGATATTTTTCCGGATGCTCCTTGATAATTTGCTCGAGCATTTCAACCGCTTTGTCGCGCTGGTTTGTTAAAATGAAACCGGTTGCGAGCTTTTCCCGTGCATTAGCATCGTCTGGTTGCAACTCCAGCACGCGTAGATAAAGCGGGATCGCCTCCTTTAGTTGTTGCGACGATGCGTAGTAATCCGCGACGTCCTTGAGAACCGTGGGATCGTCATTGGCGTGCTCCGCTGCTTTTTTGAAAATTTCGTTGACCCGTCTCAATTCATCCGGCTTTGGCTGCGAGTCTGGTTTGAAAAGGACGGCTACGTAAAGTTTCCCGAGCCGCGTCCAAAAATTTGCGTCGTCACTCCGGACTTTTGTGGCGCGATCCAAAACTTCGATCGCTTTTTTTTCTTCTCCCGCCGCAAACTCGATTTCGACGAGACGCTGGTAAGCCTCTATATCTCGCGGATTCAGCGCGACGGCGCGATTGGCGTAATCGATCGCCTGGTCCGTTTTTTTAAGGTACTTCGCGTAAATGTAAGCTAGCTGGCGGTAAGGCTCGGCATCGTTCGGATTTGCTTTGATTGCGTCTTTTAGAATGTCAATCGCCTGTGGAAAATCTTCCTGCCGTATCAGCAAAACGGCCACGCGCGATGCCAGGTCCGATTGGCCCGGATCGACATTAAGCACTTGGCGGTACGCCTCGAGCGCTTTATCCATCTCGCCGTTCTCCTCGAACGCCATTCCTTCCACAAAATGCGCGAGCGCCCCTGCTTTGCGTTCGCCCGCTGGACGCAAAACGAGGTCCGGTGCCGGTTTGAGACTGAATGAATCATCCTGGCGGCCGATGTGTTTTATTCTTGCGGGCGAAGGTCCGGTCTGAGGGGCTAGAGTGCGTGGAGTTTTGGCGATTCCGACGCTCGCCGCGGCGAGAAAAATAAGTGCGAAAAGAAAACCCAAGGGTGCGGAAACGCTGCGCTTTTTCTGCTCCCTCATGCTTTCGAGTCTAGCTTTCGGCGGCATCGTCCGCAAACCAGCCTTTGCCCTGAGGCTACGGCTTGGCAGGCCAGGCTTCGCCCTGTAGAGGCAGCCGTGCCGTCTGGCACGCTCGAGAATGCGGACGACACGCCCGCCTCTACAGCGAAAACCTTGGCCGCTTCGGTGGTACCAGTCTAACGGTACAAGTGCGCGCGCACTACGTCTTGTAACGGAGACGCTTCTTATGGCGACTTTGCTTCATCCGCTTGCGGCGCTTGTGTTTTGCAATTTTCGCTTTGCGTCTTTTTTTGAGAGAGCCCATTCAGGTTTCCAGATTTGCGAGCCGGATTCAACCATCTAATGCGACAGGTTGCAACTCAGTATTTCCTTCGGCACCAGCGCCAGCATCACTAGACGTCGTGCTCGCAAATGGGATGGAGCGGTTTTTCTTCAGGTTACGCCGGGAACACTGGCCCGAAAGCTTTGGCAGTTCTTAGATGAAAGATCAGGCTCGAGGTTTAGATGGTTTTATGATGTTGCGCCGACGCGTTGAATGAACCATTCGACTGTTGCAGAAAGCGTATGCGCCCCCGACTGGTCGTGAAGCTCCACTGTGACGGGAATGAGGGAACGTCCTTTTGATGAAAGGTCGATGTCGAGCTGTGCGAGAGACTCAGGTGTGACGCCTGCCGTCGATGTCACAACACCGTTCGCCGGTCTGCGGAACTTTGCTTCAAGTCGGCGCACGACTGGAACGATTCCTTCGGCGGAGCCGAAATGCCTTAGCAGAAATTCACCGCTCGATGCCTCCGCAAGTGCCAGCTGAGCACTTGCGTGAACCGTGCCGAGATGATTGAGATAGTGCTTGCCCGATGGAAGTTGCAGTAATCGCGCCGGCCCGGCGGACGTCTGAATGCCGAGGAAGCTGTTAAAAGGCAATTCGGTGACGCTGTTCTTCACATCCATATTACATCTAGCGAGAGCAACTTAAACGTTCTGGTCGAGTTCACGAAATATCGCTTCAACAGTCTCGATGTAGTGGCTTGGATTCGGAGGATGGAAAGTGTGCCGTGCCCAGTCTAGCAGTCTCGGACCTGAAATCTCGTGATCCGTCGGATGAGCGCTTGAATAGTGCGATAAGACCCAGGCCGACCGTGGAAAAAGATGGAAGTGAACCGAACGCGTCTGCTCGGCAAAGAGCGCGCAATAGACACGCTCTGGGTGAATAACAACTTCAATGGCTCGGACAGCGGCCGCTAGTGTGGAGCCCAAGGAGGCGAGTGGCTTGCAGTCCAGCCCGGAAAGAGAAAGGGAAGGGACCTTGGGGCTGACAATCAGATATCCAGGAATAGGACAGCTAAGACACGGTGCCACGACGAAGTGCTCGTTGGCGTAAACGGGTGACTTCGAAATGATTTTGTTCACAATGTGTGCGCAAAAACGTCTAATAAGAATTAAAGCGAAGTTCTCGGTCTAATTCATCACTGCTTTAGCATCGCATCCCGCCGCGCCTTGAATTCGGTGCCGGGCTTCCATTCTGGAAATTTGTCTGCGTTCGCGACCTGGTAGCCGACTTCGAATAGAAGATCGATATCTTGGACCGCGCCCGAAAGGTCCCAGTTCGGATTAACTTCGTCCGACGCCTGATGATAACGATGCGCGGTGTAATCGTCTTTCTTTTGCGGTCCAAAATCAGCCGGTTTGCCGATGAAATCTTTGCCGCCGCCGGTATAAAGCGCTGGCACGCCGCGCTTCGAAAATTCAAAATGGTCGGCGCGATAAAAGCTGCCTTTTTCAGGCTGGCTGTTCGGCGCCATCACGCGGCCATTTCGCTTGGCCGCTGCAGCCAGAAGGTCATCGAGCGTTGAATTATTGTTGCTCAGATCCTCGATGTCACGCGTTTTACCCCACGGATTCACGGTGTCGATGTTGATGTCGGCGAGCGTTTTCTCGAGCGGATAAAGTGGATGTTCCGCGTAGAATTTCGCACCGAGCAATCCCGCTTCCTCAGCGGTCGTGGCCATAAATAAAACCGGGCGATTCGGCGGCGGATTCAATTTTGTGAACGCGGTTGCGAGCTGGATCACCGACGCGACGCCGGACGCGTTATCGATTGCTCCATTAAAGATCTGGTCGTCTTGCAATTCAGGGTGACGCCCGAGATGATCCCAGTGCGCGGTATAAATGACGTATTCGTCCTGCAATTTCGGATCGCTCCCGCCGAGTTTGCCGATGACATTGTGCGATTTGAATGAATGAAGTTGTTGCTTGATGTCCATATTGGCTTTCGCATTCAACGTCACCGGCCGGAATTCTTTTGTGATCGCCGACTTCTTCAGCCCGTCGAAATCCTGACCGCAGTCGGCTAGCAATTTCTTGGCAACATCGAGCGTGATCCACGAGCGCACTTCTACGGCGCCCATGTTCTTATTTGGCGCGTCGATCTCATAATTCTCCTTGGCCCAACTCGTTTTCACGACCGAGTAGGGATACGCGGCCGGTCCGGTCTCGTGAATGATGACGGCGGCCGCGGCGCCTTTTTGCGCGGCGATTTCGTATTTGTAAGTCCAGCGCCCGTAGTACGTCATCGCTTTTCCCTTAAACATTTTATCATCAGGTTTTGATGGGTCCTTTGGATCGGGAATAGCGGGGTCGTTGATCAACATCAAAATCGTCTTGCCCCGTACATTGGCATCCTTGTAATCGTCCCACCCGTACTCCGGTGCGACGATGCCATAGCCGACAAAGGCCACGTCCGAGTTGTTGACCTTGATCTCTGGTTGAAGACGCGCCGATGAGGCAACGAAATCGTCGGGATATTTCAGCTCGGTCGTTTTATCACCAACCGTGAACGACATTCTCGGTTCGCTCTTGATCCCGGCAAGGGGGACTTCCTGCACATAACTTCCGTTGGGATTCCCCGGCTTTAGACCGATCTGTTTGAACTGATCGCTGATGTACTTGACCGAAAGTTCTTCGCCTTTTGTTCCCGGCGCACGACCTTCGAATTCATCGGATGCGAGAATCTTAATATGCGCCAGCAACCCGTCTGGCGTGATCGCGTCCAGCGCCGGCTGCAAACGTAATGCCAATTCATCGGCCGCCAGGCACGACATTGCACCGGTGAGAAGGATTCCAGCGAAAAGGCGGCACGCGTTTTTCATAATATGGGTAATCATTTGTAGCCATGCCGCTGTGCGGCGTCTAAACCGACCACAGGCTTGTTGCTACAGAAAGCGCATTTATTCCAAGTGCACATACTTGTATGGATGATGATCAAGAATCGTCGGATACCAGCCTTTGACACTCGGGCGAATTAAGAAGGCGTGCGTGTAAAAATAGACCGGCAAAATCGGCGCGTTCTCGAGCAGAATTGCCTCCGCTTTCTGAAATGCGGCGTACCGAGCTGCTTGATCACCAGTTTGGCTGGCTTCGGCAATGAGCCGATCGTAATCGGGATTTGACCAGCCGGTTTGATTGTTCGTCCCATTGGTCACCCAAAGATCGAGAAATGAATTTGGATCGACGTAATCGCCGATCCAAGTTGAACGAATCACCTGATAATTCATCTGACGCCGCGAATCGAAATAAACTTTCTCTTCCTGATTTACGAGCGTGGCGGCCACGTTCAAATTCTGGCGCCACATTTGCTGGACGGCCTCCGCGATCAGTTTGTGGTTTTCAGACGTGTTGAACAGAATCTCAATTGCTGGCAGGCCGCGGCCATTTGGATATCCGGCCTGCGCGAGCGTTCTGCGCGCAAGATCGACATCGTACGGAATCGATGATTGGCAGGTGTAGCCAGCCGTATTCGGCGGCGTGAAACACGAAGCGGGCAATTGCGCCCCGTGCGTAACCCTATCGACAACGCTTTGGCGATCGATGGCCATGGCGAGCGCGCGACGAACGAGGCGGTTATTGAGCGGGGGCCGGGTCACGTTCACACGATAAAAATAAGTGCCGAGATATGGATCGATGCGCAGGAACTCAGGATGTTCGCGGCGGTAGCGATCGATACGGTTGATTGGCATGGAGTCGGTGACGTGTAATTGGCCGGAGCGAAACGCGCGTTCTTCAATGTCATTGCTATCGATCGTGTGAAAAACAATTTCATTTAATCGGACGTTCTGTGCTTCCCAGTAAGTCGCACTCTTTTTAACGCGCACACGATCATTCAGTCGCCATTCTTCGAGTGTGAACGGCCCGTTGCCAACGTAGCGTCCCGGTTTGGTCCAGCGACTGCCGCGTTCCAAAACTGGACCGTACTTTTGGATTGTGGAAATGGGCACGGGAAACCAGGAGTAATGATTCAGCAGTGACAGAAAATAGGGCGTTGGATTGGTCAGCGTGATCTGCAGCGTCCAATCATCGAGAACGCGGAAACCGACTTTCTCGAAGTTGTCGATCTTTCCTTTGTTAAACGCCTCCGCGTTTACGACCGGATACAGCATGTATGCAACTGGCGAAGCAAGCGCGGGCGATAGAATGCGGTGATAGGATTCGGCAAAGTTTTGCGCGACGACCGGGTCGCCATTGGACCACTTTGCGTTATGCCTGAGATGGAACGTATAAATCTTTTCGTCCGGCGAAATGTCCCAGCTCTCGGCTACACCGGGGACGGGATGCAGATCGTGCGGATCTTCGGAAACGAGACCTTCCAGGAGCGCGGAAATGATGTTGAGCGAGCTGACACTGTTTACGATTTGCGGATCGAGATCCTGGACTTCCTGGCCGTTGCCCTTGTGCAAAATCTGGAGCCGGTCGCCTCTTTCGACGTCGGTTTCGGCACGATGACACGAGAGGAGCAAACATGCGCCGAGCGCGAGAATGCCGGGGAGCGCACGCGCCCTCGCGTGCTGACGACGGCGCCCTTGCCGTCGCGGATTTTTTCCAAATGAGTGAGCTTTCAGAATGGAAGACGCGAGAGAGCGTGCCGCAAGGGCGCGGCAACCAGCGCGGGAGGCGCCTGCCCTTCCCGAATCAGAGCAATCACGCGTGCATTGATGCGAACACGAGCGCCTTTTCGTTTGTTCTGCGCGCGCTGTGGGCTCCCTCACCTTCGTTCAGAATGACAGCGCTGACTCATCTCCCTTCCTGTGAAGGACCGGTGGGCGCTTTCTGTTTGTCTTGCGGTCCGATGCCGATCTTTTTCAGGAACGGCTGGATCGATTGTTTCCGCCCGAGGAACTTCTCGATGGAGATGTTAACGTCGCGCGAGTCGCCCGGCTCGTAAATTTCGCGACGCAATCGCAATCCGGCCTGTTTGTCGAGGTAACCGTCTTTGGCGTTTTCAAAGACGGTTGCCATATCGGCAGCAATCGCATCCGCCCAGGCGTACCCGTAATAACCGGCATCGTAGCCATTTAAATGCCCAAAGTAGGCAACGAACGTCGTGCTCGGATCGATTGGCAGAAAAACTTTTTCCAGGATCGGATTCGAAATCGCCACGGAGTCGTAGGAGTCATCTTCTGGGTGTTGATCGTGCAGTGCCAAGTCGAGCGATGCGAACGCAAACTGGCGTCGATAAAAAACACCGGCATTGGCCAGCTTGGTGTCATTCATTTTCTTTATTATTTCCGCTGGAATCTTTTTCGCGGGATTGCGGTAATCGGCGGCAAATGTGTCGAGCACACTTTTATCCCAGACCCAGTTTTGCAACATCTGCGAAGGCGCCTCGACAAAATCCCCCGGAACATGAGTCCCGGAAAATCGGCCATACTTGGCGCGAGTGACAATTGAATGCAGGGCGTGACCGAATTCGTGGAACAATGTTTCGACGTCGGTATGGGTCAGCAGAGATGGCTTGTCTGCAGTTGCAGGTGGAAAATTGCAGAGCAACGCCACTGTTGGCCGCTGGTATTTTCCATCCGATAACAGTTTGCCACCGATAATTTCGAACTGTGCGAAGTGATTGAATTTTCCTTCGCGCGGAAACATATCGAGATAAAACATGCCGAGCGGCTCACCCGTGGCGGAATCGGTCACCAGATAAAGCTGCAGATCATCGATCCACTTGTAAGGCGCAGTGATCTTTTCAAACTTCAGACCGAAAATCCTCTGATAAATACGGAACATGCCGTCGAGCACTTTCTGGAACGGAAAGTACGCGCGCAACGCTTCCTTATCGACGGAGTATTTTTGTTTGTTCCGCTGGTTGCTGTAGTAGCGCCAGTCCCAAACCTCCATCTTGGCGTTGGGATCGTTCGTGTCGGCGGCTTTCAATTTTTGTAACTCCGCCACTTCGCTGTCGAACTTTGGCTGGATTCCGGCAACCAGGTCATTGATATATTTTCCCGCGCTGGCCCCGGTCTTCGCCATTTTGATCTCGGTCTGGAAGTCGTCCCACGATTTATAACCCAGCCGCAACGCGATCTTATTCCGGAGTGCAAGCATTTGGTTGAGAATGGGGACGTTTGTATCTTTCGCGAGGGTCTCTCGAACGACGTAGAGTTGCTTGCGCGTTGCTTCGCTCTTCGCGTTTTCTTCCACGGTATTGAATTGCCAGGTAACGTTTGCCATTACCGTGTAGGCATCGTCTCCAGTCCTGATACCAGGCGAGGCGAAGAAACTGTCCGGCAGACCGTCGAGGTCGGCCTTTGTAAACATGACCGGCGCGTTTGCCTTGACGATGTTCGTGTCGAAATCAGTGCCTAACTTGGACAACTCCTTGCGGAGCTGCTCCACTTCTTTGCGCTGATCGCGCGACAAATCCAGGCCAGCGCGGCGATAATCGCGCAGTGTTTCATTGAGCAGCTTTTCGTCTTCGCCGGAGAGTTTCGGGTGTGTATCCGCGAAAGCTTTGATCGCTTTGTAAACGTCCTCCCGATAATCGATTCCGACCGCCCACTCTTGAAAGACCTTTACCGCGTTCTCCGCCGCACTGCGCATTGCGGGATTTGGGTTCGTCTCTTTGATGATCGCTGCCTTGTTCGCCGCAATTCCGGCCTGATACGCGAGGTCGTCGAGCGCGACAACGGTGCTCTTAAACGTGACTTTGCCCAGATCCTGGGCGCCAATCTGGTCCAGTGCCTTGTTCGCTTTCGCGATCGCATCCTTCATGGAAGTTTCGACCGCTTTCGGCGTTTGCTCCCAATCGGGAATCGTTAGGACTGCGTGCGCCTTCGCGGCAGCAGGGCGAAAATCATCCACGGATTTCATTTCGGCAGCGGAGACGTTGACAATCAGGGTAAAAGTAAGGGCAAGAGACAAGGAAAAGACCGGCAGGTAGAAGTGTTTCATGCGGAAAGCCTTGATTGAGCGAGAGCGAACATTGTGTAGAAGGTTTCCAGGGTAAAGCGAAAATTCCGGCCATAAATGATTGAAAGATTTTTCCTCGCCTTTATCCCGATTTTTGTGGCAATCGATCCAATCGGGCTCGTGGCGATTTTTATGGGCCTTGGCACGAGCGCTTCGCGTGAACAGCGAAAGCGGCAGGCCTTCCTGGGAATTTTCACCGCCCTCGGCATCGCCATCGGTTTTATCTTTCTCGGGAAAATTATTTTCGCTGCGCTTGGGATCAGCGTGGCGGATTTTCAGGTTGCCGGTGGTTTGATTTTGCTCGGATTAGCGGGGCGAGAGTTGCTCGCGATTGGGCCGCACGATCGTAATGGCAGCGATGAATTCGGCGTTGTTCCGCTCGGCATGCCGTTGATTGCCGGGCCGGCGCTGCTGACTGCGCTGCTCATTTTGGTCGATACAGTGGGCCTCGTCTTTACGTTCGCGTCCCTCTTGGTGAATCTCGCGCTCGTGGCCATCGCGTTCTGCAATGCCGATCGGTTTACGCGCTGGATGGGCAAACAAGGATTACGCGGGGTGTCGAAAATAATCGCACTCCTGCTCGCGGCGATTGCGGTCAGCCTGATCCGACGCGGCTGGCACGGCGTCTGATTCACACGAACGAGCCTTGATCTTCAGAGAAAGCTTCGCGCCCCGGCTACTTCGTCGGTTCGCACCGCTTCGGCATCACTCGAAGTTCGACATCGCCTCAAAAACCTGATTCTAAACGTGGGCCGCTGGCAATATGCCGCCGTACGTCGGGCCAGAATTCTTTCAGCTCTGCGGTTTTATCACCAGCCTGATAACGCCGGTTCAGCTCGACCTCAATTGCTTTGATCTCATCCTGCTGTGGAAGCGGTTGACCGTGATAGATGTACGCAGGCACACCATTACGAGTCTGGGTCAGCGGCTGCATCCCATAGAGGTCGAGGCGGCGTTGCTGCAATTGCGCCGTGGTCCAACTTCTGTAAACCGGGTTTGGGTAGCCCCACACTTCTGCGGTTCTCGCGTACCTATCATAAGGATAATTGGCCGTTTGCACCGGTGGC
>Ga0307278_10001943_pt1 | contig 10215 bp, 9 predicted proteins | sample ER_DNA_117_FD_194482 | JGI IMG/M metagenome (GOLD analysis project Ga0307278, IMG submission 194482) | Bulk soil microbial communities from the East River watershed near Crested Butte, Colorado, United States - ER_DNA_117 | ecosystem: Environmental > Terrestrial > Soil > Floodplain | place: USA...
ATCAACTACAACAACGACAACGCCCTGGCGAAGCTGACCGTCGCCCTCCAGGCTGGTGAGCCGCCGGACATCACCTACCAGTACGGCTCGTCGATGCCCCAGCTCGCGGCTGCGCCGGGGGTCGTCGACCTCTCGGACCGTGTGGAAGCATCGGAGTTCGATTGGGAAGACTTCTACCCCGGGGAACGCGAAGCGGCCACGGTGGACGGGCGGGTCCTGGGGATCCCGGCGCTCGTGGACAACCTGGCCATCGTGTACAACAAGGACCTGTTCGACGACGCCGGGCTGTCGTACCCCATGGCGGACTGGACCTGGGACGACTTCCGTGCGGCAGCAAAGGCTCTCACCGACCCTTCGACCAAGACATTCGGCTTCGCCTTCCCCGCCGATGCCAGCGAGGACACCGTGTGGCATTACGACGCCATGCTGTGGGAAGCGGGAGGCGACATCCTGAACGCCGAGAACACGGAAGCGGCCTTCGACTCGCCGGCGGGCCTCACCGCCTTGCAGGCGCTCGCCGATATGGCGGTGACGGACTCGTCCGTGTACCTGGACTTCCAGAACACGAAGATCGCGGGTTTGTTCAATTCCAACAAGATCGGCATGGCCGTGACGGGGCCGTGGGACCTCCCATCGTTCCCGAACGTGAACTACGGGGTCCAGATCATGCCCATGTTCCCGGACGGCGATCACCAGACGATCGCGGGTCCTGACAACTGGGTCCTGTTCGACAACGGTGCGGATCGCCTGGCCGCGGCATGGACGTTCGTCAGCTGGCTCACCGCCCCGGAGCAGGTGCTGACCGACTCGCTCGTCACGGGCCATCTGCCCATCCGCCAGTCCGTGACAGAGATGCCGAGGTTCGCCAAGTTCGCCACGAAGTTCCCCGGAGTGGACGTGTTCGTGGCCAACCTGGCGAACGTGCAGAAGGCGCGCCCGGTCCTGAAGAGCTATCCAAGGATCTCCGAGGCCATGGGGCAAGCCATCATCGCGGCAATGACGGGGGAGAAGAGCCCTCAGCAAGCGCTGTCGGAGGCGGCGCAGCAGGTGAACGACATCCTGGCCATCCCCGCATAGGGTGGTGTCCATGGGTCGGCTGCGACGAGCGCTCGCGTCCGACCACCTCGCCGGATGGGCGTTCGTGGGCCCGGCGGTCCTGCTCATCGGCGTGTTCGGCATCCTGCCGATCGTCTGGGGCCTCGTGCTCTCGTTCCAGAAGAGCGACCTAATCGATCCCAACACCCCGTTCGTCGGTCTGACCAACTATCGAGCCCTGGCCAACGACCACGTCCTCCGGATCGCCGCCGGACACACGCTGGTCTACACGGGGGTGTTCGTCCCGGTCTCGGTGATCGGCGCCTTGTTCATCGCGGTGGCCCTGAATCGGAAGATCCATCTGATCCGGTTCTATCGAACGGCGGTCTTCGTTCCCGTGGTGGCCTCCACCATCGCCACCTCGATCATGTTCCTGTGGCTGTTCGACGCCCAATACGGCCTGGCCAATTGGCTGCTCGGGAAGATCGGTGTCGGGCCCTTCGGGTTCTTCGACTCACCTCGAGGAGCGCTCTACGCGATCATCGCCATGACCGTCTGGGGCTGGGTCGGGTTCGACGTCATCATCTACCTCGCCGCGCTTCAGGGGATCCCCAGGGATCTGGTCGAGGCGGCCGAGATCGACGGGGCCAACCGGTGGAGCATCTTCCGCAGCATCACCGTCCCGCTGCTCGGGCCGGCCACCTTGCTGCTGGTCGTGTGGTCGTCGATCAACGCGCTCCAGCTGTTCGACGAGGTCTACTTCGTGACCCACGGCGGCCCGCCACCGTACAACACCGCTGTGGTCGTGTGGTGGCTCTTCAGCCTGGCGTTCCGGTTCGGCGCGGCGGGGTACGCGGCCGCCATCGCGTACGTGCTGTTCCTGGCCATCCTGGTCCTCACGATGATCCAGTTCCGGCTCGGCAACAGGGTGGTGCACTACAGCTCATGACCACGGAGGCACACGCCGACCGTCTCGTGTGGCCCGACGACGCCGAGGCTGCCGAGCGCCCACGGCGGCGCTGGCTGCCATTCTCTCCGTGGCACCTGGTCCTGTTTCCCCTCGCGCTGATCATGCTGCTGCCGCTGGTGTGGATGATCGTGACTTCCCTTCAGACCCAGGCAGAGAGCCTGCGCTTCCCGCCGGTCCTCGTGCCCGGATCGCTCCAGCTCGACAACTACCCGAATGCCCTTCGCTCGGCGCCGTTCGGACGGTGGTTCCTGAACACGTTCATCGTCACCACGGTAGTGGTCGTCAGCAATCTGTTGCTGTGCAGCCTCGCCGGGTACGCATTCGCCCGGATCAGGTTCTTCGGCCGGGAGGCGACGTTCATACTGCTGCTGGCCACGTTGATGGTGCCGTTCCAGGTGGTGATGATCCCCACGTTCCTCATCGTGAAGAAGCTGGGACTCTTCGACAGCCTGCCGGCACTGATCGCGCCAAACCTGGTCAACGCGTTCGGGATCTTCATGTTGCGGCAGTTCTTCCGCACCCTCCCGGTCGAGCTGGAGGAGGCGGCTCGGATCGACGGCGCATCACGCCTCGGCGTCCTATTCAAGATCGTGCTGCCGCTCTCGCTCCCGGCCCTGGCCACGCTGGCCGTGATCCAGTTCATGTGGACGTGGAACGACTTCCTGTGGCCGCTCATCGCCGTCTTCTCACAGCGGAACTTCACGCTCCAGCTCGGCCTCACCGTGTTCCAGGGATCGCACGACGTCTTCTGGCCGCTGATCATGGCGGGGAACGTCATGAGCATGATCCCGATGCTCCTGGTGTTCTTCGCGGCGCAGCGGTACTTCGTCCGGGGCATCGCCACCACGGGGTTGAAGGGATAGCGCCATGGCCGAGGTCAGGTTCGATCGCGTGACGAAGCTGTTCGACAGTAGCGTGGCGGCGGTGGACGACCTCTCGCTCACCGTGGCTGACGGTGAGTTCCTCATCCTGGTCGGTCCATCGGGATGCGGGAAAACGACCGCGCTCCGGATGGTCGCCGGCCTGGAGAAGGTGACGTCCGGCAGGATCGCGATCGACGGCCGGATCATCAACGACGTCTCGCCTCGCGACCGCGATATCGCCATGGTCTTCCAGAACTACGCGCTGTATCCGCACATGACGGTGTTGCGGAACCTCGCGTTCGGTCTCAGGCAGCGCAAGGTGCAGGCCGGCGAGATCGACCGACGGGTACGTGAGGTGAGCGAGATGCTGGGCCTCGATGACCTGTTGGGGCGGCGTCCAGCTCAGCTGTCCGGGGGCCAACGGCAACGGGTGGCGATGGGTCGCGCCCTGGTGCGGGAGCCGAGGGCGTTCCTGTTGGACGAGCCGCTATCGAATCTCGACGCCAAGCTCCGCGTTCAGATGCGGGCCGAGCTGAAGCGGCTCCACCAGCACCTCGGTGTCACCACGATCTACGTGACCCACGACCAGGTGGAGGCCATGACCCTTGGCGACCGCATCGCGGTCCTCTCCGGTGGCAAGCTCCAACAGCTCGGCCCGCCACAGGAGGTCTATGACCATCCGGCGAACGTGTTCGTTGCCGGGTTCATCGGCAGCCCTCCCATGAACCTGCTTCGCGCGACCGCGGTGAGCGGAACGATCACGGCCGGCGACTTGCAGTTGGACATCCCCGGCGTGGCCGACGGTGAGGTGGTGGTGGGCATTCGACCCGAGGCGCTCCGCCCCGCCGGCGACGGCCTCCCGTCCGTGCCGTTCACGATCGACGTCGTCGAGCCGTTGGGCGATGAGATCGTCGTGCACGGCAGCGTGGCCGGCCGGCCGGCGGGAGGCGAGCTCGAGGAGCAGATCCCCTTGTCGGGCAGCCAGCCTGCTCGGGCCACGATCACCGCTCGGTTCGACCCGCAGCTTCGGCCCAAGGTCGGAGAACAGGTGCCGCTCCGAATCAGCCCGGATGCGGTCCACGTGTTCGACCCTGCCACCGGCGAGGCGCTCCGCTAATCGAGCGTCCGGACCTCCGCCCGTTTCGAGAGCTCGACGGCCCGGGTTCGGTCCAGCCGTCCCGCCCCGGGCACGTCGGCGTTCGCTGCCGCTGCTCCCAAGGCCATCGCCAGCGCGTCGGCCCATATGGCGCGGCGGTCGAGCGCCGTGACCAACCCGCCAAGGAACGCGTCGCCGCTCCCCACCGGGTAGGGACCTCGCTCGTACAGCCGAGCCCGGAGCGCAACGCCGCCCGGGGTCACGACCACGGCTCCCTCGGCGCCACGCGTAACGATGGCCGCCCGCCCGTCGCCGTTCATGCGCCACCGAAGTTCGAGGGCCGCCGCCTTCGCGTCCTCCAGCGTGTCGACCTTGGAACCGAGGAGCGTCCCGGCCTCCTCCGCGTTCACCTTGACGATCTGCGGCCCGGTCGAGATCCCGAGCAGCAGAGCCTCGTCCCGAGCATCGAGGGCGACGGGGACCCCCGCCGTGCGAGCCAGGCGGATCAGGCGGGCGTAGCCGTCGTCGGGGGCACCGACGGGCAGGTTTCCCGAAAGGGTCATCCACGCCGAGGAGGGCAGGAGGTCCCGGACGATCCCCTCCAGCTGCTCCCATCCCGCGGCGCCGATATCCCATCCACGCTCGTAGAACTCGGTCAGGCCCCGGCCGGTCAGGTCGGCCACGGAGAGCGAGGCCCGCGTCTCGCCCTCCACCCAGGCGAAGCGGGATGGGACCCCTTCGGCGGCCAGGGTCTCCTCGATCCACCGCCCCGCGTGCCCGGCCAGGATTCCGGTCGCGGTCACCTCCGCCCCTAACGCGTGCGCGGAGCGGGCCACGTTCAACCCCTTGCCGCCGGGGACCTGGACGAACTCGGTTGGACGGTGGATGGCGCCGACCTCGACTCGGTCGACCTCAAAGAGCTTGTCCACGGATGGGCTTGCGGCGACGCAGAGGATCACGCCACCGACTCCAGGGCGGCCACCGCCTCGTCCATCGTCGGCTGGGCGGCCGTCCCACCGGCGGCTCGCGTCGAGAGCGAGCCGCACGCCACGGCGAGCTGAAGGCACCGTGACAGGGGAAGGCCGGCCAGCCGCCCAGCCAGGAACCCGGCGTCGAAGCTGTCACCTGCTCCGGTCGTATCCACGACGTCGGCGGGGATGGACTCGGAGCGGACAACTTCATCACCCCACAGGGCCAGGCCCCCGCCCTGCCCGAACTTCACCGCCACGATCGAGCCCCGCTCGGCCAGCGTGAGCGCCGCGACGTCGATGTCGTCCACGCCGGTGATGGACCGGGCCTCCACCGAGTTGAGGAGGAAGCAATCGGTCTGTGCCAGGAGCGAAAGCAGTCCGCCGTCCCATTCACCTGCCGGATCCCAGTTGGGGTCGATCGAGGTGGTGCCCCCAGCCTCGCGGGCTTCCCGGAACAGCGGGGGAAGGTCGGCCGCCAGACCGGTCTGGAGGAAATAGGACGACACGTGGACATGGCGGGAGCTACCAAGGAGCGCGTGATCGATCATCCCCGCCCGGAGGTCGGCGATCGCTCCCAGCGCGCTGAGCGTGGCCCGGTCCTCGCCCTTCGACAGCACGACCGAAAGGCCGGTCGGCCGGCTCGGGTCCACGACCAGGCCCCTGGTGTCCACGCCGCGCTCCGCCAGGGCGTCCAGCATGAACCGGCCGAACACGTCCTCCCCGACAACACCGGCGAAGGCCACCCGCAGGCCGAGGCGCGCTGCTCCGCACGCGGTGATCGCACCCGACCCCCCGATCACCAGATCGGCTCGATCGACCAGTTTCTCGGCCTGGCCGAACTCCGGTGTCACGTCGCCCCGGACGATCAGGTCGGGATTGGCGTCCCCGAGGACGAGGAGATCGAAATCGGCCATGGGATCGACGAGACACTAGCCGACGGTCAGGCCCGTGCCTCTCGTTCCCTCCGTCGCTCCGAGAGCTGATCGGCTACGCCGATGCTCGTGAACGGAAGCACCGGAGCGAGAAGCAGCCCGATGACCGTGGCGGAACGGACGAGGATGAACACGTACGCGGCGATCGCGACGACGGCGATGGCCCGGGCTTTCCAACCGTGCGCGACGTCGGCGCGCATCGCCACGATCCCTCCCGCTCCCACGCCGGCGACGAAGCCGGTGACCGCATCGCCCGCGAGGGCCGAGACGGGGGCGCCGACGAGGATCGTGAGGAGCAGGGCCCAGGCCGTCGCCGCGGAGGCCCGCGGATGTTCCGAGAGGAAGGCGAGTGCGAGGAAGACGAAGGGCAGGAGGATCAGACCGAAGGCGATGTACGGCGCGGCGAACGGCGCGCTCTCCTCATGCGAACCCTCCGCGACGAGCCCGGTAACCAGCGACCAGTATCCAGGCACGAGGAGCAGCGTCGAGAGCGTGATCGCCCTCCACTTGCGCCGCGGCGAGAGTGGCTCCACCCCTGCGAGGACCGATCGCTTGGCTCGCCGCACCGTGGCTCAACCCTTGACGGCGCCGGCCGTGAGCCCGCGCACGAAGTACTTCTGCAGCGAGAAGAACACGACCAACGGAAGCGCCATGGAGATGAATGCTGCCGATGTCAGCAACTGCCAGTTCTCTCCGCGCGAGCCGACGAGGTTGGCCAGGTTGAGGGTGAGGACCTGCACGCTCCGTTCTCCGCCCAGGAAGACGTACGCCACGAGCAGGTCGTTCCAGACCCAGAGGAACTGGAAGATGGCGAAGGCTGCGAGCGCCGGGACCGAGAGGGGAACGATGAGCCGCCAGAAGATCGTGAAATGGTCGGCGCCGTCGATCTTCGCCGATTCGATGATCGACGACGGCAGGGAGCCGATGTAGTTGCGCAAGAGGTAAATCGCCAGTGGCAGTCCGAACCCCGCGTGCGCCAGCCACACCGCCAGGAAGGTGCCGTTCAGATGGAGCTGGGGGAAGACCACGTAGTCGAACAGCGTGGCCCCGTTGACGTACAACTTCAGGATGGGGATCAGCGCCATCTGCAGCGGAACGACCAGGAGGCCCACGACGGTCACGAAGAGGACGTAGCGTCCCTTGAACTCCATCCACGCGAAGGCATAGGCGGCGAAGGCGGCGATCGTGATGGGGATCACCGTCGACGGGATCGTCACCGCGAGGCTGTTGAGGAACGAGTTGCCGAGGCCGCCCGCGTCGAGGGCGGAGCGGTAGTTCTCGACCGTCCATGCCCCCGCCTGGAACGGGTGGGCGAACGCCGTCCACCATCCGCTGGTGTTGACGAGGTCCTCCTTCCGGAAGGAGGTGATGAGCACGCCCAAAGCGGGGATCAACCACAGGATGCAGACGGCAACGATGGTGAGGCGCACGAACCATCCGCCCGTGCGGACCTCCCCGACCCCTCCTCCTTGGGGTACTGCGACGACGGGCTCGGCGGCCTCCTCGACGTCCCCGGCCTGCGCCAGGCTCATCGGATCATCTCCTCCTCGCGGAACCGGCGGACGTTCCAGACCATCACCGGGATCACCACGATGAACAAGACCACGGCGATGGCGGCCCCCTTCCCGAAGTCCTGCCCGATGAAGAACCACCGGATCATGCGCTCCGCGATGACCTCCGTCTGGTTGAGCTCCGCGTTGCCCATCACGAAGACGATGTCGAAGACCTTGAGCGAGTTGATGACCATGTAGGTGGCCACCACCACGATCGTCGGAAGGATGCTCGGCACCATGATCCGCCGGAACACCTGCCACTCGGAGGCGCCGTCGATGCGGGCGGCCTCGATGATCTCGTCGGGGATCGACTTGATCGCGGCGGACAGGATCACCATGGCGAACCCGGTCTGCATCCAGACCATGATCACCATGAGATAGAGGTTGTTCCAGGGGTGTTGCGAGAGCCAGTCCACCGGGTTCTGGCCCAGCCCGAGCATGATCCCATTCAACAGCCCGATGTTGGAGCCGAACCCCGCTGGACGAAAGCTGTAGATCAGGCGCCATGTGATGGACGCCCCGGCGAAGGAGATCGCCATGGGCAGGAAGATGATCGACTTCGCCACCGCCTCCCCGCGGCGCAGCCGGTCGGCGAGGGTCGCGAACGCCAAGCCGATAGCGACCGCGGCCGTGGGGACGATAATCATCCATCCCAGTGTGTTGCGGATCGACCGAAGCATGCTTTCGTCGGTGAAGACGAACTTGAAGTTGTCGAGCCCAACGAAGCTCTGGGACTGCGCGTCCTTGAAGCTGATCAGGATCGTGTTGATCACCGGATAGACGAGGAAGACGCTCAACAGCACCATCGCGGGTCCGACGAATATCCACGGGCGGACTCCTTCGCGGTAGCGCTGGGGGAGCAGCTCGACGGCTCGGTTCATCGCCCAGTACAGGAAGAAGACGCCGCCCGCACCCACCACGACGGCCACGCCGACGACGATGACCCGGTTGGCCTCGGAGTCACGCAGGAAATCGAACGTCACCCACAGGATGTAGAAGGCGACGATGGGGATCGCCACGGCTCCCACCACCCGCAGCGCGAAGACCCAGAGCGCGTTCCCGCGGGGTGGTGGGGCCGCCGCCGCGACGGCCCCACCGCCAGCCGGTGCTGGATCGATCTTCGACACCAGCGATCCCTACGAGCTTGGCCAGCTGCTGTCGATGTCGCTCAGGATGCCGTCGAGAGAGCTCGGTCCCTCCTTCATGTACTTGACCATCCCCGTCCAGAAACTCCCCGATCCGACCGCAGCCGGCATCAGGTCGGAAGCGTCGAACCGAGCGGTCCCGGCCGTCAGGCCCTCCTTGAGGACCTCGGCGGAATCGGCCAGGATCTCGTCCGAGTAGCAGTCGCTTCCGACGTTCACGTTCGGCGAGATCCGCGACGCCGCGGTGATCCCTCCCATCGCGCACTGGAAGTCGGTGCCCATGAACCTGTCGACGAAGTCCTTCACCTCCGGCGAGTTGCGGAATACCATCGCGAGCTCACCGGCGAACAACGGCCCCCCTTCCGTCGTTATAGAAGGGAACGGGAACCAGTCGTAGTCGACGCCGGCCTTGGCGTTCTTCGGGAAGAAGGCGGGGATGAAGCTGGCCTGCCGGTGCAGCCAACAGCCCGGTGGCTCGTCGAACATCGGCAGCGGCGCGTCCCCGAAGGCGAGTCCGGGCGTGTTCTCCGCGCCACCCAGGACGTAATCGGGGTGGAACATGACGTCGCCGAAATCCTTCCCGGCGGTCACGACCGACGGGTCGTTGAACGGGATCTCGTGCTTGTACCACTGGTCGTAGGCCTCCGGACCGGCGGTCCGGAGCATGATGTCCTCCATCCAGTCGGTGGCCGGCCAGCCCGTCGAGCCCTCGCTCTGGAAGCCGACGCACCACGGGGTGCCGCCGTCGGCGACGATCTGGTCCGACAGAGCCATCAGGTCGTCCCACGTCGTCGGAACCTTGTACCCGGCCTTGTCGAAGTCGTCCTTCGGGTACCAGATCATGCTCTTGAGGTTGATGTTGGTCGGGATGCCGTAGTGCTTCCCGTCGACCAAGCCCAGGTCCATGAACGGTGTCCCGAACGTCGCCTCGAGCTCGCCGATGTCGTAGCCCATGTCCTCCAGCGAGACGGCATTCGCCGACGTCACCAGCCCCGGCAACGCTCCCGGCTGGGGCAGGAGGATGACGTCCAGCGTTCCGCCCTGGCCCCTGACCTGGACGTCCTGTTCGAAATTCCCGGCGGACTCGAACTCCACGGTGTAGTCCACGCCGGTGATCTGGTCGTCGGCGATGCCCTGGAGCGCCGCCATCTCCTCCGGCTCGCCGGCGCCCAGGACGTTGACCTTGCCGGTGTTGGCTTCGGTCGCGGCTCCGGTCGCTCCGCCCTCGTCCTCGTTCGCCTTGCATGCCCCCCCGATCAGAAGAACGATCGAGAGCAGCGACAGCATCCTGAGTCGGCGCATCGAGACCCCCTCCTAGTCGTCCGGCCCCTATTCTTGCCCAAACCAGCCCGCGGCGTTCAACCCAATCCGGCCGGGACGCCCCGGTGCCGGATCACCTCCGCATACCAGGCGGCGCTCTCCTTCGGGGTCCGCGCCTGGCTGGCGAAGTCGACGTGGACCAGGCCGAAGCGCTTCGAGAAGCCCTCCGCCCACTCGAAGTTGTCGAGCAAGGACCACACGAGGAAGCCGGCCAGCGGGACGCCGGCCTCGAGCGCGGCACGCGCGGCCGCGATGTGGTCGCGGAGGAACGCGATCCGCCTGGCGTCGCGGACGACGCCGTCCGGGGCGGGCTCGTCGTCGAAGGCCGCC
>Ga0307278_10001944_pt1 | contig 10213 bp, 8 predicted proteins | sample ER_DNA_117_FD_194482 | JGI IMG/M metagenome (GOLD analysis project Ga0307278, IMG submission 194482) | Bulk soil microbial communities from the East River watershed near Crested Butte, Colorado, United States - ER_DNA_117 | ecosystem: Environmental > Terrestrial > Soil > Floodplain | place: USA...
CAAGTCATCACTCAATGGCTTGTCAGCAAAAAGCGCGCCGCGGCCTAACCGTCCGAGCCGCTAGCAACCCCAAGGCCGGAGCGTAAGCCAGGCGAAGCCGGCTTACGCGGAGGCGAATTGATGCGAGGCGGCGACGCGCAGCATCGCCGCGCCGCACGGTTGACGACGACCGTGGACCACCCTTGGAGCGTGCGGGCGCGAGCCCGCGCGCGTTCTGCGCGAAGCGCAGTACCACAATCGAGCGAAAGCGAAGCTTTCGCTCGGCTAGGCGCGTAGGACTACTTCGAGGGCGGTGCCGGTCCCTGGCTTCGACGTCAGCGTGAAGCCGCCCTCGATGCTCTGCGTACGCGCGCGAATGTTCTTCAGACCTTGGCCGGCTGCGGTCGCCTGACCGTCGAACCCTTCGCCGTCGTCTCGCACCGACACGAACCGCTCTCCCTCGCGTAGCCCGATCACGACCTCTGCCCGCCGCGCATTCGCGTGCTTGCGCACGTTCGCAAGGCCCTCCTGAACGATGCGGAACACTTCGATCTGCTCGTCGGGTGCGAGGCGGACGGAGGTGTCGATCTCCACGTCGACTTCCAGCTGTCCATCGCTCGTGAGGAACTCGACGTAGCGCCGGAGCGCTGCGTCGAACGGCGCATTGCCGGCGGCGGTCGAGAGCGCGAGGATCGCGAAGCGTGCTTCCTGCTGCGCCGCATCTGCGGCTTCCTTCAGCTTGCCGATCGTCTCCTTCGGCGGGGCGCCCTGCTCGAGCATCGTTGCGTGCGTCGAGACGGCGAACAGGTACTGGGCCAGGCCGTCGTGGATCTCACGTGCAACCCGTGCGCGCTCCTCCGCCACGGCGCGGCCGAACTCGGCGAAGCTGATCGCGCGCCAGGCGCCCACGAGGAGCAGGCCGTATGCGAGCAGCCGCAGGAAGTCGCCGCGCCCTACGGAGCTCGTGGCGAGCACCGGCGTGAAGATGTAGTGCAGCGACGCGAAGAGCATCAAGGTCGCGCCGAGCGCGAGCCAGCGATCGAGGTCCTCGCGCCGCTCGTAGAAGCGCTTGCCGAATCCCACCAGCGCCAGGAGGTTGAGGAGCGCGAGCGCCGCAAGGGAGCCGGTCAGGAGCCCGGGAGTCTCGGCGGCCGGATCGAGCGCCGGCAGGGTCGAGCCGGCAGACCGGAGGGCGAGCCAGCCGAGGAAGAGCAGGATCAGCGCGGCAACGGTCGTGTTCGCGAGGGCCCGAGGTCCGGAGCGTCCGCGCACGAACGGCGCCGTCGCGATCAAAACCCACGAGAACAGCCGGCCGACGACCCCAGCCCACGCCTCAGGCCGGTGAATCGGGTGGCCGTTCAGCGCGGGGACGATCGAGAACGCCATCGTCGAGGCGGAGGCGACGAGAAATCCGGTGGAAAGCAGGAGGTCGAGCCGCCGGCCCTCGACGGAGTAGCGCACGCCGGCGAGGAGGGCGATGATGCCCGCCGCGAACGCCGCGATCGTCTGGAGCACGAGCCGCAGGTCGGGGAGATTGACCTCCGTCTGCAGCTGCCGGTTCGTCGCAAACAACGCCAGGGAGGCGCCGAGCAGGCCGATCAGGAGGATTTCTCCTCCCAGCCAGGCCTGGAAATCGTCCTTGCCGTCTTGCCGCACGTTCACTCTTGTCGGCAGATCGATGCCCGCCGATAAGGGCTGGAGGGCCCATGGCTGAGCGAATCCTGCTTGTCGACGACCATCCGCTGACCCGTTCCGCGCTTTCAGGGCTGCTGACGCAGAACGGTTTCGACGTCGTCGGCGAAGCCGAGGACGGCGAGCAGGCAATCGTCTGCGCGGCCGAGCTCGCCCCGGATCTGATCCTGCTCGACCTCTCGATGCCCGGGCTCGACGGGCTCAGCGCCCTGCCGCGTCTTCGCGAAGCCGCCCCGAACTGCGAGGTCGTGGTCCTGACCGCGTCCGGCACCGAGGAGAACCTTCTCGGCGCGATCCGCGGGGGCGCAGCCGGCTACCTGTTGAAGAGCGAGCCGCCGGAACGGATCGTCGGTTTCCTCCGCGGCGTCGCCAACGGCGAGGCCGCGCTGTCCGGAGCCGTTGCGCGGCGCCTGCTCGAGCAGGTCCGCGCCGGCGGCGGCCGCAGCTCCGGCGTGCCGGACTCGATCGCCGCCGTGTTGTCCGCTCGCGAGCTCGAGGTCCTGTTGCTGCTCGACGAGCACCTCGGCACCGACGACATCGCCAAGCGCCTCTTCATCTCGGAGCACACCGTCCGTTCGCACGTGAAGAGCCTCCTGCGAAAGCTCGGCGTATCGTCACGGCGCGACGCGCTCGAGGCCTTGGCGGCCGCGCGCGGCTGACTCACCCAACGTGGGTGACTCGGATCCCTCGCTGCGAGCGATGCTCGCGGCTTCCTGCCGGGTCGATACTCACAGGGAGGTCTAGGAACTACTCCTGGGACCTGGCGAACGGACTGTGGCGAACGAACGGGACGGCCGGCCTTAGCCGGCCGTCGTGCTTTCCCCGGAGAAACCAGCGAGGGCGGCGGCAACGAGCCTCGGCAGGGTTTCGAGGTTGTACCCGCCCTCCAGCACTGCGCCCACGCGCGGTGCCAGCCCGGCGCAGCGGAGCGCGAGCTCGCGAAAGCCCTCGTCGGTGACGTGCATGTCGACCAGATAGATGTCCTCGTCTTCATGCGCGTCGAACCCAGCCGAGACGAGCACGAGTTCCGGACGGAATCGCGCGACGGCCGGCTCGACGTAACGCTCGAACGCGTGGACCCACTCACCGTCGCCGCAACCGGGATCCAGCGGCACGTTGACGGTTGTGGCGCCCCCCTCGCCGACGGCGCCCGTGCCGGGATAGACACCTGTCTGGTGCAGCGATGCGTACAGGACGGAGTCGTCGCCGGCGAACGTGTCTTGCGTGCCGTTTCCGTGATGCACGTCGAAGTCGACGATGGCGACTCGTCCGACGTCGTTCTGTGCCTGCATGTGGCGCGCGGCGACCGCGACGTTGTTCACGAGGCAGAACCCCATGGCGCCCTGCGGCGGTGCGTGATGTCCGGGCGGCCGCACGAGCGCGAACGCGCCCGTCTCCGCCGCCTCGATCGCGCAGCCGGCCGCGAGCAGGCAAGCCTCCCAGCTTGTTTCCGACGCGATCGTGTTCGGGTAGTCGAACCAGGTCGGCTCGCGCAGTCGCTCCAAGACCTTTAGGTACTCGTGCGCGTGTACACGTTCGAGCGCCGCGCGTTCGGCGGGCTTGCCCTCGCGTGCGTCCGGGAACGCCTCGAGCAGGACCGCGAGGCGCTGCTCGGACTCCGGGTGGCCGAACGTCGGGTGCAGCCGCGCGAGCGCAGGGTGCGTCAGGACGTCGATAGCGCCGCGACTCGGTCGGCGAGCGCATTCAGCCCGAGCTCGCGTACGAAGGAAGACGCCTCCGCCCATTTCGGTGTCTGGATCGTCAGGGGAGGTAGGGGGGCGGAGGCGTCTAACGTCGCCATTCGTCGGTACATGCGCAGTTCCTCCGCCTGAGCCGCGAAGCGGCCATCGTTCAGCATCGCCTCCAGGTCTCCGTACTGCGCGAGCAGGCTCGCAGCCGTCTTGGGCCCGACCCCCTTCGCACCCGGCATCCGGTCCGAGGGATCCCCGCGCAGCGCGATGAAGTCCGGCACCTGCTCCGGCGCGACCCCGTAGCGCTCGCGCACCTCGGCTGGACCGACCCGCGCGAGCTCGCTGACGCCGCGCGTCGGCTGCAGAATCGTCGTCCGGTCGCTCGCGAGCTGGAACGAGTCGCGGTCGGAGGTCACGACGAGCGCCGTGCCGCGCCGCTTCTCTTCCGCGCGGACAGCGGCCGCCAGGAAGTCGTCCGCCTCGTACCCCGGCGCCTTAGCGGCCGCGAACCCGAAAGCGCGGACGAGCTCAGGCAGCAGATCGAGCTGCTCGAGCAGGTCGTCGTCGAACTCGCGCCCCGACTGGTAGCCCTCGAAGAGCTCGTGCCGATACGTCGGCGTGTCCAGCGAATCCCAGCCGACGACCACAGCGCGCGGTTCCTCGGACTGCCAGAGGCGCACGATGAAGTTCGAGAAGCCGAGCAACGCGTTGCCCGGCCGGCCCTCTGCACGCCTGAACGTCTTCGGCAATGCGTGGTACGCACGGTGCGCGAGCGAGTCGCCGTCGATGACGAGAAGAGGGCGTGGAGCGGGCGGTGACATCGGCAGAATTGTGGGCTACGCTGACTCTGATGAAGGGGTCAATTTGGCGAGCGCTGGCTGTTGCCGGAATCTTGACGGTCGTCTGCGCCGGTGCCGCCTTCGCGGCGAACACCACGTCGTTCTTCGACCCCGGGGCCGACTCGGACAGCGCGCCTGACATCACCGGTGTCGCGATCACCAACGACGACTCGGGCGTGGTGACGGTCAAGCTGACGTTCGCGAACCGTCCCGTCCCGGCGGCGACCGACGACTTCGCGGTCGGCATCGATGCGGATCAGAATCCGGACACCGGCAGCGTCTTCTACGGGGCCGAGTACGAGCTCGACCTCGACCGCGGTGCGATCGCAGTCTGGCGCGAGTCTCCCAACGGCTTCTACACGCAAGCGATCACGCCTCCGTCCCTCCACATCGTCTTCGCCGGTGGGGCTGTGACGTTTTCGTTCAAAGCGTCCGAGCTGGGGATTACGTCCGGCTTCAACCTGTACACGCTCGGCGCCGACGCGAACGGCCTCGACGCCGCTCCCGACATAAGGACGGCTAACTACCAGTTCGTCGGAGGGTCGGCGGCGCCTTTGCTCGGGCGCGACACGCGTGCGCCGTTGACGCAAGCGTTGAAGTCGGCGGGTGTGCATGGGAAAGCCGTGCGTCTCGCGTATTTCGCCGGAGACGGACGCGGGGAAACGGCCGACACGATTGTCGTCTATCGCGGCAAGAAAGTCCTCAAGCGGATCAACTATGCGATTGAGGATACGAGCCCATTCCTCACCTATTCCGCAAGATGGAACGTTCCGAAGAAGACCCGCGGCAAGCTGCGTTTTTGCGTGACGTCGACCGACAGGGCCGGCAACAAGAGCAAGACCAGTTGCGCGGCGCTGACGATCAAGTAGCGCTTCGCTCATAGCTCTTCGCCGAGACGTTCGATCTCGGTCATCAGCCGCTCGGTCACCGCGCGATGGTCGAGGCCGTCGACGTCGAGCGGTTCCCCGTACCGGACCCGGAGCGGCCCGAACCTCGAGAGCCGGTCCGTGCCGGCGATCGCGGCTGGGACGAGCGGAACCCCCGCGTCGAGCGCGATTCGCGCGGCGCCGGTGTGCGCACGCGGCTGGTACTTCTTGACGAGGCCTTTCCGCTCGCGCGTCCCCTGCGGAAACATCACCACGATGTGACCATGCCGGACGAGATCGACCGCCGTCTTCATTGCCTCGACGTCACGCTCCCCGCGGCGCACCTCGAACGCGCCGCCCGCTCGGATCAGCGGCCCCAGCGGCCACCAGAACAGCTCCGACTTCGCCATGAAACGCAGGTAGCGCCGAGGCCAGATCGGGATCCCGAGCGGCCAGGGATCGAAGTTGGAGACGTGGTTCGCCGCGAGGACGTAGCCACCGTCCTGGGGCAGATTCTCCACGCCTTCGGCTCGTAATCGATACAGCCACTTGATGAACGGCCACGAGATGGCGGCGACAAACGTGTAGAAGGGGCTGGGCCGCACGCGGCCAAGTATCTCCGCCTGGCGGTCCTTTCATGGCTCGCTATGGTGTTTTCAATGGCAAAGACACTCGTCATTGCAGAAAAGCCTTCCGTCGGCCGCGATCTCGCCGGCGCGCTGGACGGTCCCTTCCAGCGGCGCAAGCTCGACGACATCAAGCCGAAGCGCGGCAAGAAGAAGGCGGAGGACACCGCCGAGGAGGTCGTCGAGAAGGCGACCTCGAAGCCGAAGACGCGGACGACGCGCGACGAGGCGGTGTTCCTCGAGTCCGACGACTACGTGATCACCTGGGCCGTCGGCCACCTCGTGCAGCTCGCCGAGCCCGAGGAGTACGACGAGAAGTGGAAGAAGTGGAAGATGGCCGACCTGCCGATCGTCCCGCCCGACGGCTTCAAGCTCGTGCCGCGCGACGCCAGAGCGAAGAAGCAGCTGAAGCTGATCGAGACGCTACTGAAGCGCGAGGACATCGACCAGGTCATCAACGCCTGCGACGCCGGGCGCGAGGGCGAGCTGATCTTTGCGTACGTCTACGAGTCGGTCTTTGGAGCGTCGGCGACGAGCGAGAATCCACCGAAGCCCGTCGAGCGGCTCTGGATCTCGTCGATGACGAAGCAGGCGATCCGCGAAGGCTTCGAGAGGCTGCGGCCCGGCCCGCAGATGAATTCGCTCGAGCTGGCCGCTCGGTCGCGCTCCGAGGCGGACTGGCTCGTCGGCATGAACGCAACGCGGGCAGCGACGATCCGCGGTCGCGCGTGGGTCGGCGGCGTCGTCTCGCTGGGCCGCGTGCAGACGCCGACGCTCGGAATGATCGTCAAGCGCGAGCGCGAGATCCAGGCATTCGTTCCCGAGCCGTACCGCCTCGTGCACGCAACGTTCCAGCCTCCGTACCAGGGGATCTGGTTCGAAGGCGACGAGACGCGCATCTTCGGCGACCTCGAGCGGGCCGACCGGATCGTCGCAAAGGTGTCAGGACAGGACGGCACCGTCGAGAAGGTCGAGCGGAAGGAACAGTCGGAGCGCGCACCGCTGCTGTACGACCTGACGTCGCTGCAGCGCGACGCGAACCGGCGCTACGGCTTCTCGGCACGCCGCACATTGCAGGCTGCGCAGTCACTTTACGAAGGCAAGAAGGCGATCACGTATCCGCGAACGTCGTCCCGTTACCTCTCCGGCGACATGGTCCCGCAGCTCAAGCCGACTGCTGGAACGCTGCAACCGATCGAGGACTACCGCAAGGCGGCTGAGTTCGTGCTCGCGCTCGACCAACTGCCACTGCAGCGCGTGATCAACGACGCGAAGGTCGACGATCACCATGCGATCATTCCGACCGACGTCGACCATGATGTCGAGGCCTTCACGCCCGACGAGCGGCGCGTGTTCGATCTGATCGCGCGACGCTTTCTCGCCGTGTTCCATCCCCCGGCCCGTTACGCGCGCACGACCGTGATCACCCTGGTCGAGGAAGAGCGCTTCCGCACGCGCGGCAAGATCACGCTCGAGGCTGGGTGGCGCGCGGTGTACGGCCTCGAGCCTGACCACGAGCGACAGTCGGAGGAAGAGGAGAAGGAAGGCGGCGAGATCCCGGCGCTGCAGGAAGGCCAGACGGTGCGCTGCATCGCGGCGGAGATCGAAGACAAGATGACGAAGCCGCCGCCGCGGTATACGGAAGCAACGCTCCTCTCCGCGATGGAGACGGCCGGCAAGCTGATCGACGACGAGGAATTGCGCGAGGCGATGAAGGACTCCGGCCTTGGCACACCCGCGACACGCGCGGAGACGATCGAGGTGCTGATCCGCCGCGAGTACATCGAGCGCGTCGGCAGGGACTTGCAGGCGACGCCCAAGGGCATCCAGGTGATCACGATGCTCGAGGAGCACAAGCTGACGTCGCCCGAACTAACGGGTGACTGGGAGCACAAGCTCGCGGAGATCGAGCGGGGCCAGGGTGATCGCAAAGTGTTCATGAAGGGCATCGCGGATTTCACGAAGGAGACGGTCGACCAGATCGCCGCGCTCGACAAGGAGAAGCTCCGCCCGGAGCGGGTCGAGCTCGGTCCGTGTCCCCGTTGCGGAGCGGTGACCGGAGAGATCATCCGGGAGAACTCCAAGGCCTACGGCTGCACGAGTTGGAAGAGCCGCGAGGAGACTGGCTGCGGTTTTGTGATTTGGAAACGAGTCGCCAGCCGGACGCTCACACCCGAGATCGCGCGCCAGCTGATCGAGGAACGTCGGACCCGGGAAGTACTCTCTGGTTTCCGGTCACGGAACGGCAAACCTTTTCGTGCCCGGCTCGTCTTGAACGACGAGGACAAGATCGAGTTCGACTTCCCCGTGCGCGCGCAAACCAAAGAGCCCGCGGCGACGGAATAACAGAGGGCGCGGTCTCGTTGCAGTTTCGGAACCCCTGCAAGGGTGGTTCCACCTGGAAAGGAAAGGGAATCCCACCTACAGTGCGAAGGTTGGCCGCAGATCACAAAGTAAGAGCCGAAAGGGACAGTTGACACAAAACCAGCTTCACGAACTGCTTGATTCCGACCAGGCCAAGGCCCTTGTGGAGGGTGCCGAAGAGCGTGGATACCTCGAGCCCGCAGAGCTCGAAGCGTTCTCCGTCGAGCACGACCTCAACGAGGCCGAGGTCGAGGAGTTGACCCGCGAGCTCGAGCGCATCGGCCTCGAGGTGCGCCATGCTGCCGCGGAAGCTGAGAAGGAGGAGAAGGAGAAGGAAAAGGCCGAGCCGGCCGAGCAGCACGTGCTCTCGGGCTCCGCCGACAGCCTCCAGCTCTTCCTCGCCGACGTCGGCCGGCACAAGCTGCTCACGGCCGCGGAGGAAGTCACTCTTGCCAAGGCGATCGAGCGTGGCGATCCCGTGGCGAAGCGGCGCATGATCGAGTCGAACCTGCGTCTCGTCGTATCGATCGCCAAGGGCTATCGGGGCCTCGGCGTCCCCTTCCTGGACCTGATCCAGGAGGGCACCCTCGGCCTCAACCGCGCGGTCGAGAAGTTCGACTGGCGGCGTGGGTACAAGTTCTCGACCTACGCAACCTGGTGGATCCGCCAGTCGGTGCAGCGCGCCGTGGCGAACCACGCCCGCACGATCCGCGTCCCGGTGCACGTCGTCGAGCGCCAGCAGAAGTTGTCGCGCGCGGCACGCCGGCTCGAGGTCGAGCTGGGCCGCGAGGCGACGAAGGACGAGCTCGCTGAGGCAACCGGCCTTCCGATCCAGCATGTGGACGAGGCGCTCGGCGCCGCACAGGCCTCCGTTTCGCTCAACCAGACGGTTGGCGCGGACGACGAAGGCGAGCTGGGCGACCTGTTCGCCGACCGCGAGGCCGCCGATCCGTTCGACGAGGCCGAGGAGTCGCTGCGGCGCCAGGGTGTCCGGCGCGCGCTCGACGCCTTGCCCGAGCGGGAGCGGCGGATCCTCGAGCTGCGTTTCGGATTCGAGGGTGAGCCCTGGACGCTCGAGGCGATCGGCCACGAGCTGGACCTGACGCGCGAGCGGGTCCGCCAACTCGAGGGCCAGGCTCTCGCGCGCCTCTCGGCGCTTCGAGATCTCATCTCCCTCGCGGCCTAGCCGTCGCGAGTCAGTTGAGATGATCTGAGGGCGGCTTCGGCCGCCCTCAATCGTTCCTGGCCGGCCGCGCGCGCCGCCTGTAGATCAACCGTCACACATTCGGCACAACCAGGGTCAGACCCTGGAATTCGGGACGGGGCCGGCAGGGGCACCCATCGTTTACCCGCTCCAGGCGTCTTAGTAGAAACGCCTTTACTTTCAGTTCATAATTGGGCGTCCGCCTGGGAGGGCGGGGCAACGAAAGGAGATTGGGTGAGGGGGTATGTGAGAAAGCTGGCCCTGCCGCTTGCGGCAATTGCTGTCCTCGCAGTCGCGGGCACGGCGGGCGGTGCATCGAGGGCGGGAACGCTCGTATTCGGGAACGTCGGCGAGCCGACGTATCTCGATCCGGCACTGGTGTCGGACGGCGTCTCGTTCATGGTCACGGAGCAGATGATGGAAGGGCTCGTGAAGCTGAAGCCGGGGACGACGAAGATCGTCCCATCGCTGGCGACGAGCTGGAAGCTCTCAGGCGCGAACAAGGTCTGGACGTTCAACCTGCGCAAGGGCGTCAAGTTCCATGACGGGACGCCGTGGAATGCCGCGGCTGCCTGTTACAACTTCAACCGCTGGTACAACTGGACGGGGCCGTTCCAGGATCCATCGGCCACGTTCTACTACCAGGCGACGTACGGCGGATTCAAGAAGAACGAGGTCGCGAATCTGTCGGCGCCGTTGTTCCGGAGCTGCAAGGCGGTCGGGAAGTCCCGGATCGTGGTCACGCTGACTCGCGCGTCGGGTGTGTTCTTCCCGTCGCTCGTGATCCAGTCCTTCGCGATGCAGAGCCCGACGGCGATGAAGAAGTACGGCGCCGATCAGGGGACGCTGAGCGGTGGCGCATTCCGCGCGACCGGCACGTATGCGTTCCAGCATCCGACCGGCACCGGTACCTTCAAGTTCGGATCGTGGACGATCGGCCAGAAGGTCGAGC
>Ga0307278_10001945_pt1 | contig 10207 bp, 7 predicted proteins | sample ER_DNA_117_FD_194482 | JGI IMG/M metagenome (GOLD analysis project Ga0307278, IMG submission 194482) | Bulk soil microbial communities from the East River watershed near Crested Butte, Colorado, United States - ER_DNA_117 | ecosystem: Environmental > Terrestrial > Soil > Floodplain | place: USA...
ACTGGCGGTCGCGTGTCCCCGAGATCGCGCGGTCGCTGTCCCGCCTGGGTTGACCCGCCGCGGGTGCCATCAGCCGGGAGCTGGGCGGGGGACGAACGAGTCCGAGCCGGCGCGGTCGGCCGGCAGCCGGAGGCGGCGGAACGCCAGCCGGTCCTGGCCGGGCCGCCACACCGCGAGCGCGTCGCCGACCCGGTCGAAGCTGCCCAGCAGCAGCAGGCGACCGTCGCCGGTCCAGGCCATGCCGGTGAGCTTGAGCGCGGCCAGCACCGGCATGCCGGGGAGCTGCCGCCAGCGGCGGGTCCGGAGGTCCAGCAGCCACACGTCCATGAGCTGCGCCGGGCCGCCCTCCCAGGCCGGGTCGCCGAACTCGACCGCCTGCTGGCGGCGGTCCGGGCTGAGCAGCCCGCCGCCGGCCCGACCGACCCGGGTGGGACGGGGAACCCGCTGGCGGACGCCGGTCCGCCGGTCGCTGAGGGTGAACGGTCCCTGGTCGACCTCGTCGCCGCCCCAGAGGACCAGATCTCCCACCACGGCATGGACGACCGGGTAGCTGGCCAGCCGCCGGCCGTCGTCGGGGTCGACCAGCGCGGTCATGGGGTCGCCGGGGTCGGGACCCTCGGTGCGGACCAGCAGGCCGAGGTCGGTCTCGGCGCCGAGCTGGTCGTCGCAGCCGACTCGGCGGGCCGGCCGGCGTGGCCGGCCGTCGAGCCCGACCTCGCGCAGGGTGCAGTGGCGCCCGTCGCGGTACCGCCACAGCCACAGGCCGCGGCCGTCCCGGGAGGGGATCGCGTCGGTGCCGCGGCCGACGGCCGTCGCCCGCACGGCGCCCCGCCGCAACACGAACACCTCGCCGCCGGCCGCGGGAGCCTCGGAGACGATCACCGCGTCGCGGCCCACCGGCTGCACCCACGACACCCGGTCGGGCCCGGCGGGCAGGCCGGCGACCTCGCGGCTGGTGCCGGCGTCCACGTCCAGCAGCCGCGGCGGGTTGCCGGACACCAGCAGCTCCAGGCCGGTCGGCCCGGCCAGCGGGTCTCCCGTCAGCAGCCGCGGCACGATCGGCGCGGCGGTGGGGGTGGTCGCGGCGGCCGCTGGCGGCCGGGCCGCGGCACGCCTCGGCGGCTCGGCCGGCTCGGCGGTGCACCCGACGACGGCCAGCAGCAGCGCCACGCCGACGATCCTCCAGCACGCTGCCGCCCGTGGGCGTGGCGCACCGCGCGCTCCCGCGAGGACGGGCATGCGGCCTCCTCTCCCGCCGAATGCCTCTACACCGGCCGGCGAGCGGCGGTTCCACCCCGCGTGACGGCGGGGTCAGGGCAGCGGGCGGGACCCGACCGGGAAGGGGTCGGCGCGGTCGAGGTCGAGCAGGCTGTAGCCGAAGTGGTTGGCGGCCGGCTCGTGGCGGCGGCAGAGCGCGCGGAAGCGCTCGCGCCGCCACCGGCCGCCGGCTTGCAGCTCGCGCCACTGGTGCTCGTAGCCGGCGCTGCGGCGGCGGTCGATGCCGCCGGCCGGGATCTCCCCGTCCAGGCCGAGGAACCCGGCGATCTCGGCGAGGGTCTGCCCCGGCGCGGCGACGAGCTGCTCGTACTTGACCACCAGCAACCGGCGGAGGTGGGCGGCGTCCTGCTCGAACAGCCGGTGGGCGTGGAACCAGTGGTCCAGCAGGGCGCCGAGCGAGCGCAGCCGGGCCCACTTGCGGGTCGACAGGCTCACGATCGCCGGGTGCCTGACCACCATCACGAAGCGGGCGTCGGGGAAGGCGGCCTGGAGGAACCGGGCCATGATCAGGTTGGGTGGGGACTTCTCGACCAGGACCGGCTTGGACAGGTCCCAGTGGGGCCGCCACTGCTCCAGCAGGCGCGCCGCCGTGTCGGGGGTGAGCAGCGGCGACGCCTCGGTGAGGTGGGCGGCCGGCCGCAGCGCGAAGCGGCCGGGCCCGCCGTAGGCCCGGGCCGGCGGGTACACGGTCTGCAGGTGCTGGCCCTCGTCCTCCTCCACCCCGGTGCCGTGGAAGCCGCTCACCTGCGGGTGGGCGGCCAGGCAGCGGGCAAGCGGGGTGGTGCCGCTGCGGTGCAGCCCGCCGACGAACACCAGTCGCTGGTCGGTCATTGCCCGGCCTCCAGACGGCGCCCGAGCACGTCGATCAGGCCGGCGCCGGCGGCGTCGGGCCGGCCGGTCACCGCCGACACCTCGGCCTCGGCGGCCCGGCACACCCGCTCCAGCAGGTACAGGGTGAGCAGCAGCTCCCCCACCTCCTCTCGCTGGCCGAACTCGGCCAGCAGTGGCGCGGTCCGCCGCAGGCTCCTCGCCGCGGCCTCGGCGGGCGGCTGGCGAAGACCCTGGAAGGCCGTCTGGTAGCCGAAGTGCAGCAGGTCGAAGCCGAGCGGGACGCCGTCGCCGCTGCGCTCCCAGTCCCATACCAGCAGGCGGTCCGCGGTGGCCCGCAGGTTCCATGGCCCCCAGTCGCCGTGCCAGCTCGCGAACGCGAGCGGGGTGTCGGCCTGCGCCTGGAGCCGCTCCATGGTGCCCTCCAGCGCGGCGGCGGCCGCGCCGGTCGCCGCCGCCTGGACCGGGGCGAGCCGACGCCGCAGGTCCTCCCACCAGGGGCTGCCGCCGAGCGTGGCGGTCTGGGTCTCGCCGAGCGCGGCGATCTCCCTGGAGACGGCCAGCGGCGGCGTGGCGTAGCGGCGGCCGCGGCGCCACAGCCGGTGCGGCAGCGCCGAGCTGATGGTCACGTCCAGTCCGTGCCAGGCCCCCTCGTGGAGCAGGCTCGGGACGGTGAAGGTCCGCGGCGGCCGCTCGGCCAGCCGGCGCAGCGCCCGGGCCTCGTTGCGGACCAGCCGGCGGGTGAGGTCGTTCCAGCCGACCTTCATGTAGCCGACCGGGCTTCCGTCCGGCGCCAGGAGCTGCACGACCGGCTTGCGGTTGGGCCGCACCGGCCCGAGCACGATCGCGGCGGCGAGGTCGCGCCGGCCGAGCGCCGCGGCCAGGTAGTCGCCCAGGAGCGTCTCTCCCCCGCCGCCGGCGGGGGGCCCGCCGTGGAGCGGGTCGAGCATGCCGGCGTGCACGACCAGGCGGCGGCGGCGCAGCAGCCATTGCAGGGCGCCGCTGCGCAGGCCGGCGCCGACCGCCGCCTTGGCCAGGCGGGCCCGTTGGGTCATGCCGTCGCTGTACTGGCGGACCGAGGCGGTGGCGGCCCGGCGGGAGGCCAGCGGCACCAGCACCCGGGGGTGGCGCAGGTCGGGCAGGACCACCCAGCCGTCCAGCCGCCGGAACCCGGATGGCACCAGGCCGACCACCAGCTCGACGCCGGGGGTCGGTCCCCACAGCACCTCGGCGAGCCACTCCAGCTCACCCTGGCGGTCCACCAGGGGGGTCGGCTTGGTGCCGCTCATGGGCAGCTCACCCCCACGCAGCCGCGGGCGGCGGCCAGCTCGGCGCCGAGCGCCGCCGGCGGGTCGTTGGCCGGGTCGGCGTCGGCGAGCAGGTTGCGCTCCATGCCGGGGTCGCGGGCCAGGTCGTAGTACTCGCGGAAGACCCGGCCCCGGACCCCCGGCTGGTCGTAGTCCTCGACGTACTGCCACGTCGGTGCCCGCAGCGACGCCCAGGTCCGCACCCCGGGGGCATTGGCCGGGTCCTGCCAGTACTCCAGGAGCAGCCGCTGGCGGCGGTGGCCGTCCAGCAGCGAGCGGCCGTCGACGGTGTCCCCAGGGCCCGGGTCCACGCCGGCGGCGTCGAGCACGGTCGGCTTGATGTCGATGGTGGCGATCATGCGGTCGTCGACCGAACCGGCGGGCAGGCGGCCGGGCCAGCGGACCACGAACGGGATCCGGGTCGACTCGGTGTAGGGCACGAACTTGCCGACGTAGCGGTGCTCGCCCCAGGCGTAGCCGTTGTCGGAGAGGAAGAAGACCAGGGTGCCGTCCAGCTCGCCGGTCTGGTCCAGGCGGCGCAGCACCCGGTCGACCAGGTCGTCGACTGACAGCAGGGTGCGAAGCTGCCCGGTGCGCACCGCCGCCACCGCCGCGCCGCCGGGCGCGGGCCGGGTGCGGAGGTAGCCGGGCTTGTCGCCGATCTCGGGCTCGCCCACGTCCGCCGGGGCGGGCGGCGGGAAGGTGGCGGTGGCGTAGCGCTTCTCGGGCACGCGCGGGTCGTGGGGCGCGAACGGCGCCAGGTAGGCGAACCATGGCCTGGCGTCGTCGGCGCGCTCGAACCCGGCCAGGTACTCCAGCCCCTTGTCGCCGATGAAGGTGGTCGAGTAGGTGTGGACGCGGCGCACCTGGCCGTCCACGTCCCAGACCTGGTCGTAGTAGCCGCCGTTGGCGTGCGCGAAGCGGTCGAAGAACGGCGGCGGGGTGTCCAGCGGCCAGCGGTTGAGGAACTTGCCGGCCATGGCCGTGAAGTACCCGGCGTCCTTCAGGTACCGCTGCAGAGTGGTCCGCTGGTCGAGCCGGGCGCCGTCCTGCTGCCGCCGCACGCCGTGGTTGTGGACGTAGCGGCCGCTCAGGATCGACGCGCGCGACGGGCAGCAGCTCGGCGTGGTCGCGTAGGCCTGGGTGAAGGTCACGCCGCCGTCGGCCAGCCACCGCCGGGTCTTTGGCATCTGCTGGACCGTCTCGGCGCGGGCGTCGTCGGTGACGAACACGAGCACGTTGGGGCGGTCGCCGTGGCCGGGTCGGTCGCGGCCGCCGACGGTGGCCCCACCGGGCCCCCTGGAGGCGGTCAGCGCCACGATCCCGAGGGCGACGGCGGCGGCCAGGATCGCGACCACGAGCAGGCGGCCGCCCATCACGCCTCCGCCGGCGCCTGGCGCCGGCCGCCCCGGCGGTCGAGCAGGCCGCGCAGCGCCGCCACCTCGAGCCGCTCCCTGAAGCGCCACAGCAGGGCCGCGTACAGGGCGCAACCGGCCAGCGCGTAGACGGCCAGGCCGGTCAAGGTCGGGCCGAGCAGCCCCCGCACGGCCACGCCGACCGCCCCGAAGCACACCGCCGACAGCGCGGCCGCGACCCACACCCCCTGGCCGAACGGGTGCAGGCGCAGGAACCACCAGACCTGCACCAGCGGGATCAGGTTGTTCAGCAGGATGCCGACCGCGAACGCGATCGCCGCGCCGGCGAGGCCGTACCGCGGGGTGAGGACGAAGTTGAGGGCGAGGTTGGCGCCGAGGGACACGATGGTGTTCAGCAGGTTCCAGGAGCTGCGGCCGCCCATGAGCAGGACCACGTCGACCGGTCCGACCGCGGTGGCCACCAGCATGGTGGCCGACAGGATGACCAGCACGACCTCGCCGCCGCCGAAGCCGCGGCCGAACACCGCCACCAGGGCCGGCCCGAAGGCGATCAGCGCCAGGTAGATCGGCCAGTTCAGCGCCACCATCCAGCAGGTCGTCGTCTGGAAGACCGACTGCGCCCGCTGCTGGCTGCGGCGCGCGAGCAGCTCGCTCAGCTTGGGCGCCAGCACCTGCCGGATCGCGACCGCCCCCATCGCCGCGGCGGCCAGGTAGCGGGTGCTGGCCGCGTACACGCCGGCCTCGGCGGTGGAGCGCAGCGCCCCGATCAGCAGCGTGTTCAGCCACAGCGAGGTGGTCTGGAACACCGCGGCCAGGCCCCGCGGCCCGGTGAAGCGCCAGAACTCCCGCAGCAGCCTGCCGCCGGGTCGGGCCGGCTGGGCCTCGCCGTCCCGGCGCCGCTCGGCCCGCCGCAGCAGCACCGCCAGCCAGACCAGCCCGGCGACCAGCGCCGGCAGGTACGGCCCGACAAAGGCCAGCGCGATCGCGGTGGTGCCCGCCCCGGCAAGGATCGCGCCCAGCACCAGCAGCGGCTGCAGGGCGGGGCGGGCGACCTTGTCGAGGAAGACCGTCGGCCGCATGGTGCCGAACCCGCGGGTGGCCGCGAACACCGCCAGCGACAGGGCGCCGACGGGCACGAACAGGGCGAACGTCCTCACGAACTCCGTCAGCCGTCCGCTCTCGTCCCCGCGGGAGAAGACCCCCGCCAGCTCGGGCGCGAACACGAAGGCCAGCGTGCCGAGCAGGACGCCGGCGACCAGCACCGGCCACAGGCCGACGTGGAGGCCGCGGCGGAGGTCGCGGACCCGACCGAGCGCCCGGTAGCGCGGCACCATCCGCGACAGGCCCACGTCGGCGCCGAGCGCGGCCGCGCTGGAGAGGATCAGGAACAGCGCCACCGCCTCGTAGAACGCGCCGGTGCCGCCGGCCTCCAGACCCCTGGCGACCACCACCACCAGCAGGAAGTGGAGCGCGCCGGTGGCGGCCGCGCCGGCCAGGCTGAGCGCGCTCCCCCTGGCCAGGGTGGTGAGGTCCCGCCGGGTGGCGTCGTCGTCGCCGCCTCCTGCCGCGGCGGGCGCGACCATGGCCTGCCGGTCCGGCACTATGCGCTCCAGCCGAGGTCGTCGCCGAGCGTCTCGTACAGGCGGCGGTTGGGCTCGCGGTAGTGCTCCACCAGCAGCGCCCGCATCGCCTCGCCCATCTGCCGGTAGTCGTGGGCGTTGTGCCGCTCGTAGGCGGCCGGGCTGAAGTCGGGCAGCCCGAGGAAGTCGAGCACCAGGCGGAAGGTGCGGTCCGGCTCGCCGAAGAAGCGCTCGCTGGACAGCACCAGGAGCCGCTGGTCGGGGAACAGCGACCGCCAGGTGTCGAGCTGCTCGGCGTAACGTCCCCTGGCCAGGTAGGAGTGGTGCTGGTGGGCGAAGCTGTTGTAGAACGGCTCGGCCAGCAGCCGCTCGCGCTCGCCGGCCAGCCGCTCCGGCTCGGCCTGGATCGCCTCCTCGAAGCCGAGCGTCTCGAAGCCGCGGGCGACCTCGTGCTGGTAGTGGGAGTAGGCCCGCTGCACCGGGTCGCGGAGCAGCAGGATCAGCTTGACGTCCGGCAGGTGCTCGGCGACCCGGTACGGCACCTGCGGGTGGAACACGTAGTAGGGGCTCGCCTCGCCGGTGAGCAGCTCGGCGCCGTGCCGCCGGCGCACGTACCAGCCGTACAGCCTGGTCGGGAACCGGGAGGCGTACCAGTCGATGCCGCGGCCGTAGTTGGTGTCGAAGAAGTGCACGCCCTTGGTGCGGAGCATGGTCCGCACCGCCGGGTGCTGGACCAGGTAGCGGTGCAGCGAGGTGGTGCCGGCCCGCTGCGCGCCGATGATCAGGTAGCTCGGCAGCAGCCGCAGCCCGGCGGTGGGGCGCGCGTACGCCTGGGCGCTCCAGCGCGCCGCTCTCCTGGCCAGCTTGGTGGCCCCGTTCACGGTCGTCATGTCGTGTTCACGTCGTGGTCTCCTGGCGCGACCGGGTACCCGGGTTGCGCCGGTCGTGTTGGCTCCCGCGGCCGGCCGGAGCGGGGCGCGGCACGAGGCTCCGCGGCCTCGGCCGGCGGAGTCGGCGACAGCATAGTTCCTCGCCCTGGGACGCGACAGGACACTACCTGGAAACCGGATCGGCGGGCGCCACCGGTCGCTTGAGCGGCCCGGGAGCTCAGCGCACGGTCAGCGGCGACGGAGCCTCCGCGGTCCCGTCGTCCGCGGTCTCGCGCTCGGCCGGGCCGGCGACCGCCTCCAGCTCTCGCCAGGCCAGGGCCGACACCACCATCATCAGGTGGAGCTGGGTCGGCATCATGTCGTAGTAGAAGAACTCGAGCATGCCGACCACCAGCACCACGTGGGCCCACAGCGGCGGCCCCGTCGCGCCCTTGGAGGTTCGCAGCAGCGCCCACAGCCACCAGCCGAGGAAGAACGCGATGCCGGGGATCCCATGGGAGAACGCCACCAGGTAGACGTGGCCGTGGGTGCCGATCTCCGGCGCGTTGGGGGTCTCCTGCGACTCGCGCGGCCCGCCGTGGCCGAACAGCGGCGCGTCGAGCGTGCCCTGGACCGCCTGCTCGCCGAGGCTCTCGCGGCGCTCGTTGCTGTGCTGGTTGGCGAGCCGGTCGCTGACGTAGTGCTCCAGCGGCGTGAGGGTGACCAGGCCGCCGACCAGGGCGAGGAAGCCGACGATGGCGAACAGGGCGCGCGCGTTGCCGCGCAGGGCCACCCGCACCGCCGCGTAGACCAGGCCGACGCCGAGCCCCACCCACAGGCCGCGGTTGGAGGAGATCACGATCGGCACCAGCGAGGCGACCAGCAGCAGCCGGATGGCGTTGCGGAGCAGGTAGGAGCGCAGCATCCCGAGCCCGGCGAGCGCCATCGGGGTGAGCAGGCCGACCGCGCCGCCCCACTCGTTGGTGTAGGTGAACGGCGCCGCCGGCCGCGGCAGGTCGTAGCCGATGAAGTCCTGCACCTGGGCGAGCTTGGCGGCGAACAGGTCCTGGACGAAGGGGTTGGCGGCGATGCCGCCGGGCAGCAGCAGCGCCGCCGGGGTGGTGAAGCGGGCGTTGGGGATGGCGAGGGCGGCGAAGCCGTAGCAGATCACCGCCGCCCAGAAGACGGTGAGCGCGAAGACCACCTTGCGGGCCGGCACCGCCGCCCGCGGCAGGTTGTACACATAGAGGAACATCACCGTCATCGACAGGTACAACAGGGCGCGGTAGGAGAAGGCGTACAAGCGCCTGGCCTCGTCGAGCTGGGTGCCGGACAGCAGCATCCAGAACAGGAACGCGACCCACAGCCCGAACCCCTTGGGGACCCGCACGCTCGAGCCCCGCAGCAGCAGTTGCACCAGCATCGGGACGGCGAGCAGCACCCAGATGAGCGCGGCCAGGCCGAGGACCCACCAGAGCGGGAAGAGCGCGAACAGCGCCAGCACCGGCCAGCCGGCGGGCAGGAGGGCCCGGCGGCGGGCAGGACGGGCCGCTGGCGCCGCCACCCCCGTCGAGCTCACGTCGCCTCCCCATGCTCGGGCACCGGACCAGGATAGGCGGTCCGGTGCCCGAGGGACAGCGCCCGGCGCTACTGGAGCCGGTTCAGGAAGGGGTCGAGGCCGATCTGCCTGTAGGCGGCGACCGACGAGCTCGAGCTGGTGATGCGCCAGTCGCAGGTGTGGTTGGTGTTGAAGTAGACGAGCGCCTTGATGCGGGTCCTGGTCGTCTTGAGCGTGACCAGCGCGTCGCGGAACCACTCCGCCTTGGTCGGCATCCCCGCCGGCTGCTCGCGCAGGCCGAACTCGGCGAGCATCAGCGGCTTGTTCGGGGCGTGGGCGGCCGTCCAGTCGTACATCGCCTTGGTGATCTCGGCGAACGAGCGGCCCTTGTGGCCCGACTTGCAGCCGACCCAGTTGTAGGGGTCGTAGGCGATCCAGTCGACGTAGCTGTCGCCCGGGTAGAGCGTCGGGTAGATGCCCCCGTAGCCGCCCACGTACCCCATCATGTTCCAGACGAAGATGACGTTGCCGACCCCGGCCTGCCGGAACTCGTCGACGATGCGGCGGAAGGCGCGGGCGTAGTCGCTCGCCGAGCCGAAGCTGCCGACCTGGTCCTCCGGCTCGTGGTGGGGTGACAGGAACACCTTGCGGCCAAGGGCCTTGAGCCGGCTGGCGGTGGTGGCGATCTGGGCGTCCTGGCTGCCGCTGGCAACCGACGACCAGGGACTCGGCATCTTCCAGTTGAGCAGCAGCAGCCGGCCCTCGGCGGCGATGCTGCGCTCCTCGGCGGTCGGGAAGTTGGAGGTCCACTGGTGGTAGAAGTGGGCGATGTCGAACCTCCGCCCCATCTGTGACTCCCACGACCGGTCGAACTTGCTGGTGCCCCACAGCGCGCCGCCGCTCGGGACCATGACGCCGCTGACGCCGCCCGGTCCCGGCGAGGGCCCAGGCGACGGGGAGGTGGTGGTGGGGCCCGGCCGCGTGGTGGTGGTGGGGCCCGGCCGCGTGGTCGTGGTGGTGGGCGGCAGCGGCAGGGTCTGGAAGTGCCGGTCCTGGGCGAGCCGCTTGAACGCCTCCAGCGAGCGGGTCGAGGTGCTGACCCGGTAGTCGCAGGTCTTCTTGGCGTGGAAGTAGACGAGCGCCTGGACGTTGGGCATCTCGGTGGCGAGCTGGCGGGCGGCGTTGTCGAACCAGGCCGCCTTGCGGCCGGGGTCGGCGGGGTCTTCGGTGGTGCCGGCCTCGGCGATCATCAGCGGCTTGCCGCGGGCGCTGCCCCAGGCGTAGAAGGCGCCGAACACGTCGGCGAGCTGGCGCCAGCCACCCTGCGCGCCGCAGCCGAAGGCGTTGTAGCCGTCGGCGGCGATCCAGTCGACGTAGTCGTCGCCGGGGTAGAAGCGGTCGGCGGGCTGGT
>Ga0307278_10001946_pt1 | contig 10207 bp, 8 predicted proteins | sample ER_DNA_117_FD_194482 | JGI IMG/M metagenome (GOLD analysis project Ga0307278, IMG submission 194482) | Bulk soil microbial communities from the East River watershed near Crested Butte, Colorado, United States - ER_DNA_117 | ecosystem: Environmental > Terrestrial > Soil > Floodplain | place: USA...
CGCTGACGACGGACACCACCGGCACCACAGTGTCACTCACTCTGGCCCTCGACAACAACACAAACGTCTCGTGAACCGGACTGGTAGCGAGACGTGTTCGAGTAGGACGAGTAAGGAGCGTTCGATACCTTGGGGAGTACCCGAGGGCTTCGGCAATGACTGCCGCGGACGCACGATTGGTTAGTTCGTACAGCATCCCGAGTCGCACCACAAGCTGGTTGACGACGTCTAAACGAGCTTCTGGATGCCGTTGGCGTAGGTCTCGCTCTCGACCGCCCCCTCGACGAACTCGATGTTGGTGAACGTAGAGCCGACCGGGGCAGAACGGATTCGGAGTGGGGTGGGACGCCAGCGGCGCTAGGCAACTCCGGTGCGACATGGCACGATTTTGCAGGTGATCAGCAGTTCCGCCGCGGCGCAGCACCTGCGCGACCTTGCGCGGCTCCGCCGCGTTCGCGACCGGATCGACAGGGAGTACGCCCTGCCACTGGACGTCGAGGCGCTTGCCCGCGGCGCGCACATGTCGGCCGGGCACCTCAGCCGCGAGTTCCGGCGCGCCTACGGCGAGTCGCCATACGGCTATCTGATGACGCGGCGCATCGAGCGGGCGATGGCGCTGCTGCGTCGTGGCGACCTCAGCGTCACCGAGGTCTGTTTCGCGGTCGGCTGCTCGTCGCTAGGCACCTTCAGCACTCGCTTCACTGAGTTGGTCGGTGTGCCGCCCAGCACCTACCGGCGCCACGCGACGCGCGCGACGGCGGGGATGCCGCCGTGCGTGGCGAAACAGGTGACCAGACCGATCAGGAATCGAGAAGCGCGGGTCAGCGAGCCGCAGCTAGCGTGAGGGCCATGGACATCACCATTTACCAAACCTTCCTCCCGCATGACGACCCGGACGCCTCTCTGGCCTTCTACCGCGACACCCTCGGCTTCGAGGTCCGCAACGACGTCGGATACGGCGGGATGCACTGGATCACCGTCGGCCCCGCCGACCAACCCGGCACGTCCATCGTCCTGTACCCGCCGGCCGCCACCCCCGGCATCACTGACGACGAGCGCCGCACCATCGCCGAGATGATGGCCAAGGGCAGCTACGCCAGCATCAACCTGGCCACCACGGAGCTCGACGGCACCTTCGAGCAGCTGGAGGCCAGCAACGCCGAGGTCGTCCAAGAGCCGACCGAGCAGCCGTACGGGGTTCGCGACTGCGCCGTCCGCGATCCCGCGGGCAACCTGATCCGCATCCAGGAGCTGCGCTGAGCACTACGGCGATCGCAGACATGACCTGCACCAGACCGCACCGTGAAGGAGCCCGCGCACCACGTCGGACGTACTGCTCGAAGCTGGTTAGATCGAGCCAGATGACGCCGACGGAGACCGCGTAGGCAGCCCCGCCTGACAGATGGAGACACGATGAGCATGGCCACGAGGACGGACACGCAGTCGCCTACGCTGCACGTTGCTGACAGTCACGACCTGATCCGCGTGCAGGGCGCGCGCGTGAACAACCTGAAAGACGTCAGCATCGAGATCCCGAAGCGCCGGCTGACGGTGTTCACTGGTGTCTCCGGCTCGGGCAAGAGCTCGCTGGTGTTCGCCACGATCGCCGCAGAGTCGCAGAGGATGATCAACGAGACCTACAGCGCCTTCGTGCAAGGTTTCATGCCAACGCTGGCACGGCCGGAGGTCGACTTCCTCGATGGCCTGACGACGGCCATCATCGTGGACCAGGAGCGGATGGGCGCCAACCCCCGCTCCACCGTCGGCACCGCCACGGACGCCAACGCGATGCTTCGCATCCTGTTCAGCCGACTCGGGAAGCCGCACATCGGGCCTCCGGTCGCCTACTCGTTCAACATCCCGACCAGGACAGCGAGCGGGATAATGACCGCGGACAAGGGTCAGGGCGAGAAAACCATCGTGCGCAAGGTCGTCTACCAGGGCGGCATGTGTCCGCGCTGCGAGGGCATGGGCTCGGTCAACGACTTCGACCTGACTGCGCTCTACGACGACACCAAGTCGCTCAGCGAGGGCGCCCTGACCATCCCCGGCTACAGCATGGACGGCTGGTACGGCCGCATCTTCAGCGGCTCCGGCTACTTCGACATGGACAAACCGATCGGCAAGTACACCAAGAAGGAGCTGCACGACCTGCTCTACCGGGAGCCTACGAAGATCAAGGTTGAGGGCATCAACCTGACCTACGAGGGCGTGATCCCCAAGATCCAGAAGTCGATGCTCGCCAAGGACGTGGACGCGATGCAGCCGCATATCCGCGCCTTCGTGGAACGCGCAATCACGTTCACGACCTGTCCTGACTGTGACGGCACCCGGCTCGGCAAGGAGGCCCGGTCGTCGAAGATCAAGGGAAAGAACATCGCCGACGTCTGCTCGATGCAGCTCACCGACCTGGCGGATTGGGTCCGGGATCTCGACGAGCCGTCGGTGGCCCCGTTGCTCGGTGGGCTGCAGCACCTCCTCGACGCGTTCGCGGAGATCGGCCTCGGCTACCTCTCGCTAGACCGTCCGTCGGGCACCCTGTCCGGGGGAGAGGCACAGCGCACCAAGATGATCCGCCACCTCGGCTCGTCCCTGACCGACGTCACCTACGTCTTCGACGAGCCCACGATCGGCCTGCACCCCCATGACATCGAGCGGATGAACGACCTGCTGCTGCAGCTGCGGGACAAGGGCAACACCGTGCTCGTCGTCGAGCACAAGCCCGAGACGATCGCCATCGCCGACCACGTCGTCGACCTCGGGCCGGGCGCCGGCACGTGGGGCGGCACCATCTGCTTCGAGGGCACTGTGCAGGGGCTTCGGAGGACTGACACCACCACCGGCCGCCATCTCGACGACCGGGCATCCCTCAAGGAGTCGGTGCGTTCGTCCTCCGGCACGCTGGAGGTCCGCGGCGCGTCGACGCACAACCTCCGAGACGTGGACGTCGACATCCCGCTCGGGATGCTCTGCGTGGTCACGGGTGTCGCCGGCTCCGGCAAGAGCTCGCTGATCCACGGCTCGGTATCCGGCCGCGACGGCGTGGTGGTGATTGACCAGGGCGCGATACGCGGTTCGCGACGCAGCAATCCGGCGACCTACACCGGCCTGCTGGAACCGATCCGCAAGGCGTTCGCGAAGGCCAACGGCGTGAAGCCGGCGCTCTTCAGCTCCAACTCTGATGGCGCCTGCCCGAGCTGCAACGGCGCGGGCGTCATCTACACCGAGCTGGGCATCATGAACACCGTCGAGTCCACCTGCGAGGAGTGCGAGGGGAAGCGGTTCCAGGCGTCGGTGCTGGAGTACACGCTGGGCGGCCGGAACATCGCCGAAGTGCTCGCGATGCCGGTGACCGAGGCTCTCGAGTTCTTCGACCAGGGCCAAGCACGCACCCCGGCCGCCCACAAGATCCTCGACCGGCTGGCCGACGTCGGGCTCGGCTACCTCAGCCTCGGCCAACCACTCACCACGCTGTCCGGCGGCGAGCGGCAGCGGCTCAAGTTGGCCACCCAGATGGCCGAGAAGGGCGACGTCTACATCCTCGACGAGCCGACCACCGGCCTCCACCTCGCCGACGTCGAGCAGCTGCTCGGCCTGATTGACCGGCTCGTCGACTCCGGCAAGTCGGTCATCGTCATCGCGCACCACCAGGCGGTCATGACACGGGCCGACTGGATCATCGACCTCGGCCCAGGCGCCGGCCATGACGGCGGCCGGATCGTCTTCGAAGGCACGCCCGCCGACCTCGTCGCCACCCGCTCAACCCTCACCGGCGAGCACCTCGCGGCCTACGTGGGCACCTGACCGAAGCCCTCGCGGTGACCCTTGACGAGTTCTCTTGTTTGACTTGTGCCACTCGGTTGTCCGATAAGCGACATTATGTCAAATCAAGCGGGCTCTACTGCGCTTGCCGTGGCGACAGTCGCCCTACCCTCTCGGCCAAATTGACCTCCAACCATCCACCGCGCCCCTACGATGAAGCTGCCTTCCCGCACAGCACGCCGCTGCGGCGGACGGAGGGACTTTTACATGGCGCAGATCAGCCGCCGCGCGGCCCTGCTGGGAGTCGTCGGTATCGGGCTCGCCGCCTGTTCGAAGCCCCCTGCTCAGCCGAGCGTCCCCCCGACACCACCACCCAGTCCCGGCTCGATACCCAGTGCGACCCCCGGCCCGGCACCCTCGATCGACACGCGGCCGCGCTGGCCGCTGACCGGCAAGCTGCTGAAGAACGAGCGCAAGGCGCGGCGCGCCGCGGTTGCGGTCAAGGTGCCCGACAATCGCCGCGAGCATCCGCAGACCGGCATCGACAAGGCGGACATTGTCTTTGTTGAACTCGAGGGCTACCGGGACGTGTCGGGCTACAGCGGGACTCGGCTCGTTCCGGTCTTCCACTCCCGCATGGCAGACAGCGTCGCGCCAGTGCGCTCCATTCGGCCCGTGGACATCCCGCTGCTCAGTCCGATCCACGCACTGATCGGCAATACCGGCGCCGCGGCCTGGGTGGTCAACTACGTCAAGCGCCATCGCGCCCACCTCGAAGGCCTGCTGTCGTACATGAACACCCGCCGCAGCGGCTCGTACGGCATTGATCGATCCCGGGTGTACACGCTGAACGGTGACAACTACTACGACAAGGCGGTCATCTGCCATCCGGCGACGCTCGCCCGGCAGACCAAACGCTTCCGTTCGGGACCGCCGCAGCCCTACTTCCCCTTCGCCTCGACCCGCCAAGAGGTCAGCGCCAGGCAAGGCAAACGCGGCCGCTCGATCAGGATCCCCTACAAGGGCGACAGCTACTTCATGGGCTACGACTACGACAAAAAGACGAAGCGCTATCTGCGCAGCATGCCATGGGGTCCACATGTGGTGACCAATGGTCGTCGAGTGTCGACCGACAATGTGCTCGTGATCAAGGCCAAACAGCATTACGGCAAGATCTTCCGCGGTAGCGGCCATGACGAGCCGCTGCACGACATCATCAAGGCCCGAGGCAAGTTCTACTACTTCAACCGCGGCCGCTATGTGACCGGCACCTGGCGCAAGGGGAAAGTGCAAGAACCGTTCGAATTCACCCTCAAGGACGGAAGTTCGCTCAAGATGGCACCCGGGCAGACCTTTGTCGAACTGCCCAACGTCGGTGCCAAGCTACGCATCGAGGCCCGATCGGATCAACATGCGGTCAGCTCGACTCGGCCGGCTCGGTGAGTCTGATTACGACCGGCGGTTTACTCGGCTCGCCTTGGGCACAGCCACGCGTGCGTGCCTCACGCGTCACGGCGATGTGGCGTGCAGGGTCGCGCACTGGGCGGCGCGGTTCTGCATTGTCGTTCGCTCCACACTGTTCCGCGTGATCGTGGCCGCGCGCAGGAAGTGCTCGCGAGCCTGCTCGTGCGCACCAGAGCGGCACAACAGATCACCGGTAACGGCAGACAGCAGGTGGTAGTTACGCATGCCCGGGACGTCGAACAACGGCAGCACGATCTCCAGGCCCGCTTCAGGGCCGAAGGCCTGCGCGGCCGCGACCCCGCGGTTGAGCTCGACCACCGGCGAGGGGTTGATTCGGGCAAGGCCGTCGTACAACGCGGTGATCCGTTCCCAGTCGGTGTCCTCGGCGACCGTGGCCCGTGCGTGGCAGGCCGCTATCGCCGCCTGAAGGGCGTACGGACCAATGGTGCCGCCGAGCCGCTCGATCCGGTCGATGTTCGCCAGGCCGCGCTGGATCAAGAGGCGGTCCCAACGGGTGCGGTCCTGGTCGAGGAGGAGCACCGGCCCGCCGTCGGGTCCGGTGCGGGCCCGTAGCCGCGAGGCCTGGAGCTCAATCAGCGCGAGCAGGCCCAGCGTCTCAGTGTCCGACGGTGTCAGCGCGGCCAGCATCCGTCCGAGTCGGAGCGCCTCCGCGCACAAATCGCCGCGGAACCACTGGTGGCCGCTGGTGGCTGAGTAGCCCTCGTTGAAGACCAGGTAGATGACCTCGCGTACGGCGTCGAGGCGTGCCGGCCGCTCCGACTCTGGGGGCAACTCGAACCGCACCTTCGCCGCGGCAAGGGTGCGCTTGGCCCGCACGATCCGCTGGGCGATCGTCGGCGCGGCGGTCAGGAACGCCCGGGCGACGTCGTCGGTGCTCAGGCCGCAGACGAGCTTCAAGGTCAGGGCGGAGCGCGCATCAGGTGACAAGATCGGATGGCAGGCCATGAAGATCAACCCGAGCAGGTCCTCGGCCATGTCACCGTCGACGATCTCGTCGAGGTCGTGTGCCAGCGCCTGCGGCTGCGTGGCGGCCACCAGCTGGTACTTGCCACGCTGGGTGTCACGGCGGCGGATTCGATCGACGGCCAAGAACCGCCCGGTCGTGTTCAGCCAGGCCGCCGGATTGTCGGGTACGCCGTCGTGCCGCCACTTCTCGATCGCCGCAACGAAGACGTCCTGGGCGAGCTCCTCGGCGGTGTCGAGGTCGCCGACCAGACGCATCAGCCGGGCGATCATGCGCGGGGACTCGATGCGCCACAGCGTCGTCACCCGCTGGTCGAGCTCGTCCCCCGGCTCGTGGCGAAGGTCGGTCTCGGATTGCTCGGTCATGGCGCTGTGGCGGTCGAGTCCGGCAAGGACACTACTGCGGGTCCTGCTGAAGGTCTTCGAACTCGATGACCTTGCGTACGTCCACTCGCTCGGAGCCGACGAGCAACGCGAACTTCCGAGCGTGCTCGACGGCCTCCGCGAGCGAGTCCACCTCGAGAATCGCGAAGCCGGCAATCAACTCCTTGGCTTCGGCGAACGGGCCGTCGATTACACGCACGGCGCCGTCGTTGACCTCGACCCGGGCACCTTTCGAGCTCGACGCGACACCCTCGCCAGCGAGCAGGACTCCGGACATGGCCGCCTCCTGCATGTACTGGCTGATGGCGGCCTGCTGCTCCGGCGACGGGAGGATTCCGTCCTCCATATCCTGCGTCTGGTAGTGCATCACCATGTAGCGCATGGTCGTCTCCTGTGAGGTGCGATAGTGCCATTGTGGCCGCGCGGTCAGCTGTCGGCGGCGGCGCCAGTATCGTCGGCGCCGACGTTGTCGACTGCCGCTGCGTTGTCCGCGCGAGCGTAGACGAGGTACAGCACGCCGGTGTCGAAGGTAGTCGAGGACACCAGCTTCAGCGGCACGGTCGCGCCGTCGGCGAAGAGCTTCTTGCCGTGGCCGACGACGATCGGGTGAACCAGCAGATGCAGCTCGTCGACCAAGCCCTGCTCGAGCAGCCAGCGCACCAGGGTCGCGCTGCCCGTGGTACCGAGGCGAGTATCGGCCTTGAGCTTGGTCAGCTCGGCAGCCACGTCGCCGCTGACCACCGACGAGTTCTCCCATGTCGGCTCGCTCAGCGTGTTCGACACGACGTACTTGTGGGTACCGTTCATGACCCCGGTGAACGGATCGGTGGGGTCAGCGTTTGGCCAGTAGCCAGCGAAATCGTCGTAGGTCCGACGGCCGATGAGCATGGCGTCGTTGCCGCTCATCTGCTCGCCGACGACGGCGCCCATCTGGTCGTTGAAGTAGGGAAAGTGCCAGGTCTCGGGCGACTCGATGACGCCGTCGAGGGAGATGAAGAGACTGGACTTGATGAAACCCATTGCGATGCTCCTTGGTCGGTCGGGCCGGCTGCCCGATTGGGGATGTTGTCACTCCATATGCCGAACGACGACCGGGTGAATCGACAAGGACGTCGAAACCTTCCTTGAATTTTCTGTGTCGAATTCTCTGCGTCGCTTTTCTACAGGTTGGTCTGGGCCTCGAGGAAGTCGGGGTAGCGGCCGCCCTGGATCTGGATCCGTGACGACGCTTCGCCGAGTTGGGCCAGCTCCGCGTCGGTGAGGGTGACCCCGGCAGCGGCGATGTTCTCCTCCAGCCGGTGCAGCTTCGTAGTGCCAGGAATCGGCACAATCCATGGTTGCTGCGCCAGCAACCATGCCAACGCTACTTGACCCGGCGTCACACCCTTGGCCTCCGCGACTCCCCGCACCTCCTCCACCAACGCCAGGTTGTGCTGCAACGCCTCACCGGAGAACCGCGGGATCTGCGAACGTAGGTCGTTCGAGGTGTCGAACGTCGTCGAGGCGCTTACCGTCCCGGTAAGGAATCCCTTGCCCAGCGGGCTGAACGGCACGAAGCCGATCCCCAACTCCGCACACGTGGCCAGCACATCCTCCTCGGGTCGCCGCCACCATAAGTTGTACTCGCTCTGGATCGCGGTCACCGGTTGCACTGCATGGGCCCGGCGGATCGTGTCGGCGGCCGCCTCGGACATGCCGAAGTGCTTCACCTTGCCCGCCGTGACCAGATCCTGTACCGCGCCTGCCATCTCCTCGATCGGCACGTCGGGGTTGACCCGGTGCTGGTAGTAGAGGTCGATGACGTCAACGCCGAGACGTCGCAATGACCCGTCGGCGGCTCTGGCGATCTCGTCGGGTCGCAGCATCCTCCCGCTCGGCTTGCGCTCGACCGGGTCGATATCGGCGGCGAACTTGGTCGCGATTACGACCTGGCCGCCGTAGGCCGCCAGTGCCTCCCCGACCAATTCCTCATTGGCGTGCGGGCCGTAGATCTCGGCGGTGTCGAAGAACGTCACTCCACGGTCGACCGCGGCGCGAAGCAGGCCGATCATCTCCTGTCGGTCCGGCCGCCCGCTGTATCCGCCGGTCGTCGTCATACAGCCCAGCCCGAGAGCCGAGACCTCCAGGCCGCTGTTTCCTAGCATGCGCTTCTGCATGTGGTGTACTCCTTCTCAGATTTGAGGATGATCTTGAAGCTCGGTCATGAAGCAGGCGCGCGTGAGCCATGGATTCGCAGGCTGACCAGCGCGGTGATCAACAACAACGACGCGGCGATCAGCAGACTGACCTGCATCCCCGCCACGAACCGCTCCCGGTCCGCAATGAGCGCACCGAAGATCGCGATCGCGATCGCCCCGCCGACCTGACGGAAAGTGTTGAACACCGCGCTCGCCGTCCCGGCCCGTTCCGGCGACACGCTCGCCAGCACCAGGCCCGTCGTCGGGGGCATTGCGAGAGAACCGCCAGCACCGATCGGGACGACCAGCAGCGCCACCAGCACGGGCGATCCCAGCGGCGCCGTCACGGCCATCGCCGTGAGCCCGACCACCATGGACAGCAGGCCGACCACGACCGGAACCCGGGTCCCGAAACGGATCGTGACGGGGCCGCTGATCAGATTGCCCACCACGCTGAACAGGGCCGACGGCAGGAAAGCGAGACCGGCCAGCAGTGGCGACAATCCGAGGTGCTGCTGCAGGAACAGGCTGCCGACGAACACGGTGCCGAACCAACCCACCATGAACGCGAACCCCACCGAGAGCGCGATCCTCATACCGGCCGAGCCGAATAGTTCCAGCGGCATCATTGGATGCCGAACCCGCGCCTCGACCGCCACGAAACCGACGAGGCTGGCGACGGCGATCACCAGTATCGCGATCACCGACGCCGAGCCGAAGCCCACCGAGCCGCCGTGGATGAGCCCGTAGATCAGGCTCGTCAGGGCGACGACACCGAGCACCTGTCCGGCCCAGTCGAATGGCATAGGGCGCTTGGGCGACGTCGCGACCCGGGTCAGCAGCAGAAGCATTACCACGCACACCGGAATATTGATCCCGAACACCAGTCGCCAGTCCACAGTGGTCAGCACGCCGCCTAGCAGCGGACCGACCGCAGCGGCGACCGCACCGCCGACGGCCCAGACCCCGAGCGCCCTCGCCCGGCGGGCGGGATGTGGGAACGCCTCCCGGATCAGCGCCATCGACGCCGGCAACATCACGGCGGCGGCCGCACCTTGCCCCGCTCGCGCCGCGATCAGTGACACGATCGTCGGCGCCAAGGCACACGCGGCCGAGGTCAGCCCGAACAACGCCACACCGATGCCGAAAGCACGCTTCGCCCCAATCCGGTCGGCGAGGTTTCCGGCGAACAGCAGCAGCGAGGCGAACAGGACCGTGTACCCATCTACCACCCACTGCTGCCCCACCGTGCCCCCGCCGAGCTCACGACCGATCTGGGCAAGCGCGACGTTGACGATCAAGATGTCCAGGGTGATCAGGAAGAAGCCCAGCGATGCGAGCAGCAGCGTGATGCGGGCCCGGCTCGGATCCACCGTCGCGGTGGGGGTGTTGTCAGCGGTGGCGGCGTTGGACTCGGGCACGGTTCCTCTGCTGGT
>Ga0307278_10001947_pt1 | contig 10206 bp, 9 predicted proteins | sample ER_DNA_117_FD_194482 | JGI IMG/M metagenome (GOLD analysis project Ga0307278, IMG submission 194482) | Bulk soil microbial communities from the East River watershed near Crested Butte, Colorado, United States - ER_DNA_117 | ecosystem: Environmental > Terrestrial > Soil > Floodplain | place: USA...
GGCGGCGACCAGCTCGGCCGCGGCGGCCCAGGCCGCCGCCGCGGCGCCGGGGCCGGCCAGGGCGGCCACGGCCGCGGCCCGGTCGGAGTCGCGGCCGGCGACCCGCAGGGGCGGGGCCGGCAGGCCCTGGTGGCGGCGGGCCGCGGCCAGCCGGCTCCAGGCGAACGCCACCGCCAGCGCGACCCCGCCGGTGCCGAGCAGCACCGCCGGGCCGCTGCCGGGCCAGCGGCCGTCGCGCAGGCCGAGCTGGCTGCCGAGCGCCCACACGGCCCCGGCGACGTCGGTGTTGCCGCCGACCAGCCGGCCGTCGCGCACGAACACGGTGTTGACCGCGGCCAGCCGGTCGGCCGGCCGCTCCAGCAGGTCGACCAGGGCGGCGGCCGCCTGCTTGTGGGGGGCGGTCAGGTTGACCCCGGCGAGCCGGCCCGCCCTGACCTCCTCCAGGGCCGCGGCCAGCGCCTCGGGGCGGGTCGGGCGGGCCTCGTAGCGCCAGCCCTCCAGGCCGGCGGCCCGGTAGGCGGCCTGGTGCAGGGCCGGGGACAGGGTGTGGGCGAGGGGCCAGCCCAGCACGGCCGCGACGGGCACGCTACAGCAGGCCCTTGGCCTTGGCCTCGGCCTTGAGCTGCAGGAACTCCTGGTAGCTCCTGGTGAAGGCGTGCTCGCCCTGCTTGGAGGCGAGCACGTAGTAGATCCAGTCGCCGTCGGCCGGTTGGAGGGCGGCCTGGATGGCCGCCTCGCCCGGCGAGGCGATCGGGGTCGGGGGCAGGCCGGGGTGGGTGTAGGTGTTGTAGGGGGAGGGGGACCTGAGGTCGCGGGCGGTCAGGCGGGCGTGGTCGACCGCGTACTGCACGGTGGCGTCGACCTCCAGGTTCTTGCCGGCGGCGAGGCGGTTGTAGATGACGGCGGCGATCTTGGGCCGGTCGGCGGGGACCTTGGCCTCGCGCTCGACCATGCTGGCCACGATCAGCACCTGGTAGGGGTCGAGCTTCCGGGGGGCGGTCGACAGCTGGTAGCGGGTCAGCACGATCTCCAGCTGGCTGAGCATGTCCTGGAGCACGCTCTCGGCGGTGTCGTCGGGCTCGATGCCGTAGGTGTCGGGGAACAGCAGGCCCTCCAGCGAGGTCACGCCCTTGGGCCGGTAGTTGACGATCAGGTCCTTGCTCTTGAGGGCCTGTTCGACCTCGGCCTTGGTGAACTGGTCGGTGGCGGCGAGCTTGGCCGCGATCTGGGCCACCGTCCAGCCTTCGGGGATGGTGATGGGGACGCCGGTGCTGGGGCCCTTGGCCAGCAGCTCGAGCACGGCGTCGATGTCCATGCCGGTCGTCAGCTTGTAGGTGCCGGGCTTGAGCGAGCTGTCGAGGCCGCGGGCGGCGGCGACGTCACGGAAGCGGTTGACGCTGTCGACCACCCCGGCGTCGCGCAGGGCCCGGCCGATCTCGACGCTGCTCTGGCCGCTGGCCACGGTGATGGTCACCGGCTGGCCGGGCGGCGGGGCCTTCTTCTCCCTGGCCGCGCTCCACTGCAGCGCCTGGAACACCACCGCCCCCGCCAGGGCGAGCAGCAGCCCCATGACCAGGACCCCGCGGCGCCGCCGCCTCCTCCGGAGCCGCCGCTCGACCCGGCTCATCGGGGCACCCCCCTGGGGTTCCCCGAACCCCTCCGCCGGCTCATCGCCGTTGGTCCAGCCAGGTCTGGAGGAACAGGCTGGCGGCGACCTGGTCGACCACCTGGCGGCGGTCGCGGCGGCGGACCCCGCCGCCGACCAGGGCTCGCTCGGCGGCGACGGTGGAGAGCCGCTCGTCGACCAGCTCGATGCGCAACCCGCCCAGGAGCGGGCGCAGCTCCTCCAGGTAGGCGCGGACGGCCCTGGCCGCCGGGCCCTCACGGCCGGCCAGGGTCACGGGCAGGCCGGCGACCAGGGTGGCCGCGCCGTGCTCGGCGGCCAGGGCGGCCAGGGCGGCGGCGTCCTCGCCCGGGGTCCGGCGCGGCAGGGTGGTGAGCGGGCTGGCCACCGTCCCGGTCGGGTCGGAGACGGCGACACCCAGCCGCCGGCTGCCGACGTCGAGGGCGAGGACCCGGCCCGTCATCCCATGGAGCCCTTCTCCCCCCCGTCCTGGCCCAGCAGCCGCAGCGCGTCGGCCCGGGCGATCCGGAGGGCCTCCGCCAGCTGGCCCGGGTCGCGGCCCCCGGCCGAGGCCAGGTCGCCCTTGCCGCCGGCGCCGCCGCCGACCGCCTTGGCCGCCCGGGCGAGCACGTCCCTGGCCGCCGTCCCGGAGGCGGCCAGGTCGGTGGTGAGCAGGGCGACCATGGCCGCCTTGCCGGCGGTCTCGGAGCCGAGCACCACCACCCCGGGCCCGGTCCCGACCCGGTCGCGGACCGCCGAGGCGATCCGGCGCAGGTCGTCGGCGCCGGCCTCGGGCACCCGCTCGGCCACCAGCCAGCCGCCGGCCTCCTTGGAAAGGCGGCCGGCCAGCTCGGCGGCCTGCCGCTCCAGGCCGGCCACCCGCAGGCGCTCCAGCTCCCGCGTGGCCGTGGCCAGCGCCTCCAGCCGCCGCCGCAGCTGCTCGGGGGCGTCCTCGGGCCGGGTCTTGAGCAGGGCCGCGATCTCGGCCAGGAGCTGGCGCTCGCGGTCCACGTGGCGCAGCGCCTCCAGGCCGGTGAGGGCCTCGATGCGGCGCAGGTTGGCCCCGATCGAGGCCTCGCCGAGCACGTGCACGGGCCCGACCTGGCTGCCGTGGCCCACGTGGGTGCCGCCGCACAGCTCGCGGGAGAAGTCGCCGACCTCGACCACCCGCACCCGCGACCCGTACCTCTCGCCGAACAGCGAGATCGCCCCGGCCGCCTCGGCCTCGGCCAGGCTGCCGTGCCAGACCCGCACGTCCGGGTCGGCGAGCAGCTGGCGGTTGACGGCGGCCTCGATCTCGGCCAGGCGCTCGGCCGGGACGGCCTGGAAGTGGGCGAAGTCGAAGCGCAGCCGGCCGGCGTCGACCAGCGAGCCCTGCTGGCGGGCGTGCTCGCCCAGCTGGTCGCGGAGCGCCCAGTGGAGGGTGTGGGTCGCGGTGTGGCTGCGGGTCACGGCCTCGCGCCGGTCGGCGTCGACCTCGGCGTGGGCGAGGTCGCCGGCCCGGGGCTCGCCCGACACCACCCGGGCCGTGTGGACCGAGAAGCCCTCCAGCCCCGGCCGGGTGTCGGTGACCTGGAGCACGGCGCCGTCGCCGGTGCGGACCAGGCCGGTGTCGCCGACCTGGCCGCCGCCCTCGGCGTAGAACGGCGTCCGGTCCAGGATCAGCTCGACCTGGTCGCCCTCGGCGGCCGCGGCCAGCTCCTCGCCGTCGCGCAGCAGCCCAAGGATGCGGGCCTCGGCGGTGGTGGTCTCGTACCCGAGGAAGCTGGTGCGGCCGTGGCGGGAGGACAGGTCCCGGTAGGCGTCGAGCCGGCGCAGGTCGGCGTCCAGCTCCCGGCGGGCCTCCTTGGCCCGGCGGCGCTGGTCGTCCATCAGCTGCCGGAAGCGGTCGGCGTCGACGTCCAGGCCGGCCTCGGCCGCCGCCTCAAGGGTCAGGTCGTAGGGGAACCCGTAGGTGTCGTGGAGCTGGAAGGCGGTGTCGCCGGCGAGCATGCCCTGGCCCTGGTCCCGGGTCCGGCGGATGGCCCCCTCCAGCAGGGTCGAGCCCTGGCGCAGGGTGCGCGAGAACGACTCCTCCTCGCTGGCCACCACCTGCTCGATCAGCGAGCGCTGGGCGACCAGCTCCGGCCAGGGCTCGCCCAGGTTGTCGACCACCCGCGCACAGACCCGGGCCAGGGCCGGGTCCTCGACCCCGAGCAGGCGCAGGTGCCGGACCGAGCGGCGCAGCAGCCGGCGCAGGATGTAGCCGCGGCCCTCGTTGGAGGGCAGCACCCCGTCGGCGATCAGGAACGCGGCCGCGCGGCCGTGCTCGGTGACGATCCGCAGCGACCGGTCCCGTCGGTCGTCGCTGCCGTAGCGGACGCCCGACAGCTCCTGGGCCTCGGCGATGATCGGGGAGAGGAGGTCGGTCTCGTACATCGAGTCGGCGTCCTGGAGCACCATGGCGACCCGCTCCAGGCCCATGCCGGTGTCGATGTTCTTCTCGGGCAGCTCGCCGACGATGTTGAAGTCCTCGTCCCGGATGTTCTGCATGAACACCAGGTTCCAGATCTCCAGATAGCGGTCGGACTCGCTGGCCGGGCCGCCGCCGGGGCCGAAGCCGGGGCCGCGGTCGTAGTGGATCTCCGAGCAGGGGCCGCAGGGCCCGGCCACCCCCATCGACCAGTAGTTGTCCTCCATGCCGAGGCGCTGGATCCGCTCGGCGGGCACGCCGATCCCGCGCCAGTGGCCGACCGCCTCGTCGTCGTCCAGGAAGACCGTGATCCACAACCGGTCCGGCTCCAGCCCGAACCCCTCGGTGACCAGCTCCCAGGCGTAGGCGACGGCGCCTTCCTTGAAGTAGTCGCCGAAGGAGAAGTTGCCCAGCATCTCGAAGAAGGTGCAGTGGCTGCGGTCGCCGACGTTCTCGATGTCGGAGGTGCGGGTGCACTTCTGCACGCTGGTGGCCCGGCGGTAGTCGGGCTCGACCTCGCCGAGGAAGTAGGGCTTGAACTGGTTCATGCCGGCGTTGGCCAGCAGCAGGGTCGGGTCGTTGGGGATCAGCGGGCTCGACGGGACCAGCCGGTGGTTGCGTTCGACGAAGAAGTCGGTGAACCGGCGGCGGATGGCGGTGGAGTTCATCGTGTGGACCTCGCGTTCGTGGGTCGGGAGCCTTGCTTCCTCCTCCCGCCGAACCGGGCCAGGGCGCTAACCGGCCCCGCTCCCCGGCTCGGCGAGCTGAGCTCGCAGCTCCGCCTCCCGCTCGGCCATGGCCGCCTGGCCCTCGGACAGCGCCGCGGCCAGGCGCTCGCGCCAGTCGGCGGCCGTCCGCACCAGCTCGGAGGCCAGCGACTGGGGCGCCAGCCGGTCGGCGGCCCGCTGGGCCCAGCGCATCACGCCAACGCCGACGGCCGCCCCCATGCCGAGCCCCACCAGGCCCCAGAAGACCCGCCTCATCGCCGCCTCCGGCCGCGGCGGCGGCCCCGGCCCGCCGGCTGGTCGTCGGAGCCGGCGGCACCGGCCGCCTTGCGCAGCCCGTAGGCGAACGCGCTCAGCTTGACCAGGGGGCTGGAGATGGTGGTCGAGACGGTGTTGACCATGCCGCCGACCGAGGCGGTGACGCTTTCGGCGGTGGCCAGGATGCCGTCGACCCGGGTCAGCTCCTGGTTGACCATGGCCACGGTGGTGTTGACCTCGCCCAGCAGCGGCACGGTCTGAGAGGTGACCCCGTCGATCAGGTCCTTGGTCGAGGTGAGCACCCGGAACAGGTTGGCCATCACGACACAGAGCACGACGACCAGCGCGCCGACCAGGAAGGCGACGATCGTCCAGGCGATGGCCAGCAGGCTCACTGGTTCTGCTCCTCAGTCTCCGTCGGGTCCGGAACAGCCCCAGCGTAGCGTTCCGGCCCGGGTCCGGCCCGCGGATATCGGTGGCCCGCTGGGGCCGCCGGGAGTCTACCGCGACCGTCGGGAGAGAAGGATTCGACCTCAGGGCTTGGAGTCGGCCTTCGGCCGACGATCCACCGATTCCGGCCGCCAGACTCGGCGGTCGGGGACCGGGTCGACGACGAAGTCGCGCTGGCGCACCAGGGTGGCCGCCAGGACCGCCCCGGCGGCGGCGATCGCGGCGCTGACCAGGAGGATCTGGTCGAGCGCCGCGGCGAAGGCGGCCGGGTCGCCCTGGGTCCGGGCCGGCAGCAGCGCCCCCAGGGTGGCGATGCCGACGGCGATGCCGACCTGGCGGAAGGTGTTGGAGACCCCCGAGGCCATGCCGCTGCGGGTGGCGGGGACGACGCCGAGGGCGGCGTAGGTCACGGCCGGGTTGGACAGGCCGATCCCGACGCCCATCACCAGCAGCCCGGGCAGCAGCACGGTCCAGGGCGATGACGCCTCCAGGCCGCGCATGGCCAGCAGCCCGGCCGCGCACAGCAGCTGGCCGGCGGGCAGGGCGGCCCGCACCGGCAGGACCCGGGCGAAGCGGCCGCCCAGCACCGACACCACCAGCGCCACCACCGACAGCGGCGCCAGCTCCAGCCCGACCGTGGTCGGGGAGGCCCCGGCCGCGTCGAGCAGGAACAGGGTCAGGTACAGGAACGGGCCGAAGGTCGAGGCGGCCAGCACCATCACCACCGCCGACGCCCCGGTGAAGGTGGGGATGGCGAACAGGCGCAGGTCGAGCATGGGCTCGCGCTGGCCCCGCTCGACGGCCACGAAGGCGGCCAGCAGCAGCGCCGCCCCGGCGGCGCTGGCCAGGATCGGCCCGCTCCCCCATCCGGCTGCGCCCCCGCGGGTGAGGGCGAACACCCCCAGGAACAGCCCGGCGCTCAGGGTGGCCGTGCCCGGCCAGTCGACCCGATCGGCGTCGGGGTCGCGGGACTCGCGCAGGTGCCGCACGGCCACCGGCAGGCAGGCCAGGGCGACGGCGGCGTCGAGGGCGAAGATGGCCCGCCAGCCCAGCGAATCGGTGAGCAGCCCGCCCTCCAGGGGCCCGACCGTGAAGGCGGCGGCGACCGTCGCCCCCCAGACGCCCAGGGCGCCGGCCCGCTCCGCCCCCCTGAAGTCCTGGGCCAGCAGGGCGAGCGAGGAGGACAGCAGCACCGCCCCGGCCATCCCCTGGATGGCCCGGCCGGCGACCAGGGCCGGCGCCGACGGCGCGGCCGCGCACAGCAGCGAGGCGGCCGCGAAGCCGCCGAGGCCGCCGAGGAACATGCGCCGCCGCCCGACCAGGTCGGCCAGGGTGCCGGCGGTGAGCAGGGTGGCGGCCAGGGCCAGGGAGTAGCCGCTGACGACCCACTGCACCACGCCCAGCTCGGCCCCGAGCCCGCGACCGATGGCCGGCAGGGCGACGCTGGGCGCGGACACGTTCAGCAGCAGCACCCCGGTGGCCAGGCACACCACCAGCAGGGTCCAGCGGCGGCGGTCCGTCACCCGCCGGCCCGGGCCGGCCCGGCGCCCTCCAGCTCGAAGCTCAGCTGGTCCGGGTAGCAGAACCACCAGCCCTCGTCCGGCTCGTAGCTGCGGATGATCGGGTGCCCGGTGGCCTCGAAGTGCCTGGTGGCGTGGCGGTTGGGCGAGTTGTCGCAGCACCCCACCCGCCCGCACTCCACGCACAGCCGCAGCTCCACCCAGGTCCCCCCGATGGCCAGGCAGTCCTGGCACCCCGGCTGGTTCACGCTCGAGATCTTGATCTGGTCGAGATGGGTGCACTCGTCGGCCATGCGTTCGCTCCAGGGGATGAGGGTGGCGTCACCCGCGACCAACGCCCCGCCGGGCGCCGGCATTCCGCCGCGGCCGAGGCGGCGGGGTCAGGCCGCGGGGGGCGGGGAGGCCCACCGGGTTGGGGAACGGGACGCCGCCGGCGTCCACGACCAGGCGCACCGGCTCCTCCAGCAGGGCGAGCAGGCGGGTGCTGGCGGCGGGGCCGAGGTGGTGCCAGGGGGCCATGGAGAGGTCGTCGGTGCGCTGCTCGCGGGCGTCGCGGGCGGCGCGGCCGGCGGCGGTGAGGGAGCCGTCGTCGTCGAGCCAGCCGCGGGCCCGGAGGCGGGCGCCGGCGGCGGCCCAGTCGTCGTCGGTCCAGCCCCGGTACTGGCGCAGGAACGTCCCCGGGAGCTGGCCGGTGCCGGCGGCGACGACGTTGGCCTCGCAGCCGTCGACGGCGTCGGCGAGCAGGCAGGCGACGTGGCCGTCGCCGCGGAACTCGCGGTACAGGGTGGCGCCGTGCCAGAGGGCGAGGTGGGGCGCCTCGGGCCAAGCGAGGGTGGCGTGGGCGGCGAACAGGGGCCGGCCGGCCGGGTCGCGGCCCTCTATGGCCCGGCGGGCCAGGGCAGCCGCCTCGGCGGCCTCGGGGCCCTCGGCCCAGGGGCCGAGCAGGCGGCGCAGGGCGGCGTCGGCGCCCTCCAGCCGGGCCGCCAGCACCCGCTCGGGGGTCGCGAACCCCCAGGCGTCGGGGATGGCCCGGTGCACCATGCGGGGGTGGAAGTTGTAGAAGGTGGCCACCACCACCTCGGCCGGGACCGGGCCCATGGCCGCCGAGCGGGAGGCGAAGTAGCCCATCCAGCCGCCGCGGAGCCCGGCCCGGCGGAAGGCGTCGCGCGGCTCGGGGGCGAAGTACACGGTCATGTGCAGGCTCTCCAGGGCCCGCCACATGCGCCTGGCCGTCGCCGACCCGATCATCCGCTCCCGCGCTCCCGGTCCTGCTCCTCCTCCTCGGCCGGCTGGCCGCGGCGGCGGCGCCAGGCCTCGGCCATGGCCGCCTCCTGGCCCTGGTCGGTCGGGCGGTAGTAGCCGCCCCGCAGCCCCTCGGGCAGGTACCGCTGGGCGACCCAGTGGTCGGGCTGGTCGTGGGAGTAGACGTAGCCGACCCCGATGCCGAGCTTCCTCTCCCCCGGGTAGGAGGCCGACTGGAGGTGGCTGGGCACCCGGCCCGGCCGGGCCTCCTCCAGCTCCTGGCTCGCCGCCCCCAGGGCGGCATAGGCGCTGTTGGACTTGGGGGCCAGGGCCAGGTAGACGACCGCCTCGGCCAGGTTGAGCCGGGCCTCGGGCAGCCCCACGAACTCGAGCGCCTGGAAGGCTGCGACCGCGACCGGCAGGGCCTGCGGGTCGGCCAGGCCAACGTCCTCGGAGGCCGAGATGACCAGCCGGCGGGCCACGAACCGCGGGTCCTCGCCGGCGGCCAGCATCCGGGCCAGGTAGTGGAGGGCGGCGTCGGGGTCGGAGCCGCGGATCGACTTGATGAAGGCGCTGGCCACGTCGTAGTGCTGGTCGCCGGCCCGGTCGTAGGTGACCCGGGGCCGCTGCAGGGCGTCCTCGATGTCGGCCAGGGTGATCCGGACGCCCGGCCGCTCCCCGGCCGGCCCGTCGCCGGCCTCGCCGGCCTTGGCCGTGACCACCAGGGCGGCCGCCTCCAGGGCGTTGAGGGCGTGGCGGGCGTCGCCGTCGGACCGGTCGACCAGGTGGGCCAGGGCGTCGGCGTCCAGGGCCAGGCCGCGCCCGCCCAGCCCCCGCCCCGGGTCGGCCAGGGCCCGGGTCACGATCGTCTCCAGATCGCCGGCGGCCAGCGGCTCCAGTCGGAACAGCAGCGAGCGGCTCATCAGGGGCGCGTTCACGGTGAAGAACGGGTTCTCGGTGGTCGCCCCGACCAGCACCACCGTCCGGTCCTCGACCCCGGGCAGCAGCGCGTCCTGCTGGCCCTTGTTGAAGCGGTGGATCTCGTCGATGAACAGGATGCTGCGCCGCCCCAGCGCCCCCAGCCGCTCGCGGGCCGCCGCCAGCAGGGCCCGCACGTCCCTGACCCCGGCGCTGGTCGCCGACAGCTCCTCGAAGTGGCTGGCCGTGGCGGCGGCGATGATGTGGGCCAGCGAGGTCTTGCCGGTCCCGGCCGGCCCCCACAGGATCACCGACCGCAGCTCGTCGGCCTCGATCAGCGCCCGCAGGGCGCTCCCGGGCCCGAGCACGTGGCCCTGGCCGACGAACTCCTCGAGGGTCCGCGGCCGCATCCGCGCCGCCAGCGGCGCGTCCTGGTCGGCCAGCCGGTCGGCCCGCTCGGAGAACAGGTCCATGCTGGCGCCATCCTAGCCGCCCCGGGAACGCGAGGGCCCGTCCGGTGCATTGCCTGCCGGGCGGGCCCTTGCGGCAGCGCTCCACGAGTGCCGTGACCGGTCGACGTTTGCACCTGCTCTCGAAGGAACAGGTGGGGTCCGCCCCAGCCGTTTCCGGTACCCGCTGGCCAAGCCGGGTGCCTTCCGCGACCGAAAGTACGGTCCCCTACGTCGAAGTGTTGGCGCAAACGATAAGCCGGCCACCAACAACGTCGGGCGCTGCCGAGAATCGCATTCAACCACCGCACCCCGACACCGGCAACCGGTCCCCCCGGCCGAAGCGGGCTCAGCCGCGATACCGCTCGATCGCCGCTCGCAACCTGGGGATCTCGTCGCACAGGGTGTTCCAGACACGGCCATCGTCCAGCCGGTGATACGTATGGTCGACGACGATACGAGGAAGTCGATGTCGCTCTGGGATCCATCGTCGCCGCGGGCAAGCGACCCGAATACCTGCTACCCGGGCTTGGCGGGGGGGTCGAGGGGGCGGAGGTGGACCTCGGCG